>Ga0116170_10000331_pt1 | contig 50047 bp, 46 predicted proteins | sample AD_JPNHW1_MetaG_FD_89797 | JGI IMG/M metagenome (GOLD analysis project Ga0116170, IMG submission 89797) | Active sludge microbial communities of municipal wastewater-treating anaerobic digesters from Japan - AD_JPNHW1_MetaG | ecosystem: Engineered > Bioreactor > Anaerobic > Digestate | place... | reverse complement strand
CCTGAAGGAGACCGAATTCCGTTTTAACCACAGAGGGCAGGATCTGTACCACATCCTCTTGAAATTGTTCCGTGATAACCCTCTGTTCTAGTCAAGACCCTTAGAAATTATTCCAATTTTGATCATTGCTTCCTACATTACTTCCAGATGTAGTACCGATTGTCAGTTTTAAAATATTATTTGAAAGAGTAAGTGTCTCGGAACCTCCGTTAAAAGTCAAAATTGCATAAGATCCTTTATCGCCGAACATCTCTTCCGTCCCGAACCAAGTATCTCCGTAAGCCTCCTTGATTTTATACGATCCATTCGGAAGTGAGATCGTAACCGATCCTTTCCCGTTAAAGAAGATTGTAGAGACAAGCGTTGTACCCGAATAAATTTTTATGTAGATGCTTTTACTGACATTCGATATAATTGTGACTTCGTTTTGTGCCTGATAGTATGAATTATTATGATATAATTCGCCGGTGGACGGTTTGTTTTGGATACATCTGTCGGCATAATCCGCAGCGTCTTTATAATCTGCAATTTTACCGAATAATTTATAAGCGGTAAAGAATTTTTTAGAATTAAAAGCGGCTACCGCTTCGAAATAAATGTCTCTGCTGGTGCATTCCAACAATAATTGTTTGGAATCTTTATAATTGACAGAAGCGGCATATTTTAATAAATCGGCAGCCCCCGTATAATTACCTTGCCCCATCAAGCCAACCGCTTTATTATAATCCACCGAGCATTGACATTCTTTTGCGAGATTGAATGAATCTTTGAAGTTTCCGAGTGTGATAAATATTTTTGCTGCTCCTTCAAGATCCCCGGATGCTTTCAAAGCGACCGCTTTATTGTAATCAATATTATTTTGACATTTTATCGCCATCTCTTTTGCATCGGTATAACTCCCCAGTGCGTCGAATGCGGTTTTTGCGGCCTCATAATTTCCTGTATCAAAAAGCTTTTTCGCGGTGTTATAATCGATGATATTTTTGCATTTTTTCGCTTTTGAGGCGCTGTCTTCGTAATCGCCGAGAGAGAGAAAAATCGTCATTGCCTTTTCGTAATCCCCGTCATCCATCAAATTTGACGCCTTTTCGTATCGCTGTTCGAGGCTGCCCTGCTCAATCAATTCTTTTGCGTCTTTATAATCTCCAAGGGATTTTAAAATGACCTTTGCACTGTCATAATCGCCGCTCTGCATCAAGGCGACTGCCTGATTATATTTGATACCCTTTTCGCATTCCGCCAACATTGCGGTACTGTCTTTGAAGGTGCCGAGACCTTGGAAAGCGGTTTTTGCGGTCTCGTAATCTCCTGCATTCATTGCCGCCAACGCGTTTTCGTAAGTGGCGTTTTGCGTGCAGGTTTGAGCGAGCTGAGCGCTGTCCTGATAGTCCCCGAGTGCAAGAAACGTGTCCGCGGCTGCCTGATATTGCTCCGAATTCATCAGATCGGTTGCGGCTTGATAAGCGATGATGTTATTGCATTCCTCGATTTTTTCACCGATGTCTTTATATTCGGGATCAAGCGCTGTGAAAGCCGCAATCGCCTCTTGATACTGCCCCGATTTCATCAGCGTGACAGCGTTTTTATATTCCGGAGAACCGCCGGTGAGGATGATCACAACAACTACGATTGACACAACGACAACCGAAGCCGCTCCGATGATGATTCCGGTCGGTTTGTTTTTCTTTTTGGATTCGGTAATATGTATCTGTTCTACTGCGGGTGTATTTGATGAAAGCAGTACGTCAGCTGATTTTTCTGCGGAAATGATTTTTTGTCCGCAGGTATGGCAAAACTTGGCGCTGTCGGACAACTCGGAACCGCAATTCGGACAATACATGATGTTCCCTCCAAATTTTAATTTGTGAGAACATTATAGACGATTTATAGCGAATTGTCAATGATTGGCGTTTTATTTACCAAGAAGCCGCTTTACACTGTGGATAAAAAAGAGCATTGTTGCGGAATACCACTCACAACCCTTGGACATCTCTCCGGTAAACGGATCAAGCTCCTGAGAGAATTTCATGGTTTGAGAACGAACCAGCGCATCCGTCCAGATGCACATCAGGTCTTCCAAATCCGCTCCGTACCCGTAAAAATTCATCCAGCGCAAGGCGCGCAATGCGGTCAAGCCCTGCGAAAAATAGCTCCAGTCATTGCCTTCGCGCTCTTTTTTAAAGTTGGGATCGGATATTGACATCGAAGCCATTGGATAAGGTGTCCAGAATTCCTTTTCGTTTCTAAGGTACCGATGATAAATTTTATCAGCCATATATTGATCCAACACATGCTCGCAAAACAAATTGGAGATATGGATCGTTTTATATTTGCGCTTGTTGCCATGCCGATCAACATCATAGAAAAATTCGTCTTCGGGATCATAACAAGTTTCGATCAATGCCTGCTTGACATTATCGGCTTTTTCGCGCCATACCGCGCTCTCTTTCGTCTTCCCGAGATGGTTTGCCATATCCGCCAATGCCATACGGGAACCGTAAAAAACCGCGTTCATATCCGGCGCGATTAAGGGTAAATCATCGCTCTCGTTGCAGTTTTTGGCGTCTCCATTCGGACAGCCGCCCCTAATTCCGGCGAGTCGGTCGGTATTGTCGTGGCCGGTGTCAAACAGGCAGAAAAGTTCGACAAGGCGGTTTTGAGTTGTCATGCGGCTGCGGCACATCCAAGCGTCCCAGGCAACGCATTTCCGATAAGACCGTTCCATCAATTCATCGTCCCGGTTGAGCAGAGCCGCTTCATAACACAGGCGCGTGAAAGAGACGCACTCCTGCAGTTGGCCGAAGCCGATCAGGTGGCCGTAATTTTTGGTATTCGGGTTGGACTCGTCCAGCACAAAGCACGGGAACTGCCCATCTTCTTTTTGATTATCGAGAAACAGATTGACTTGTGCGCGGGCAACAAAAGCCATCTCCGGGCAAAAATCCGCCCAGGCGATTGCGTCGTAGGCGTGTTCCAGCCAGACACCAGGATAAGCATCCGAGATTAAAAACACGGGTTCGGGATGCCCCGGAAAACACTTGATATGGATGTTTTTTATACGGTTCAATACGGTTTCGTATTGTTTTAAAATTTCTTCTTTTGATATATCGGTCATTTTTATACTTCTTTCTTAAAGCAGTTTACACAGTAATGTTTTCATTGCACGGATCATGACATTCTGATACTTGCTTTTGTCGGTGATTTTGAAAATATACCGATCGGTCGGCTCTTTGGCCTCTTGCCAACTGGTTCTGCCCTCTCGAGTGCAGGTAATTTTGATTGGAACATATTTAAAAATCGACTGTGCGGACAGGTTTGACAGATCGGTGATTTCGCCCTCCGTTGTGACGGTTTTTCCGGCAGCGTGAAAAATCGGGCCGGTACACCACATATGACGGATTTCATTTTTAACATAGGCAGAGATTTTCTCATCAGCCGGTCGTTCGAGATATCGCAGCCATTTCCGGCTGTCTTCCCGGCCAATGGCATAATCGAAATAGCGCTGCACCGACGGTGAAAGGTCGTTATAAATCATGTCCTGGCGGAACCGAAAGACCGTGCCGTAAATCCCTTCGCCCTTATTGACGCCGAGTTTTTCAAAGCATGGCGACCAATAGACCGGGCAAGGAAGCTCAAACATGGCACGATAAGAAGTGGGATCGAGCGAAACGTTAAATTCAAGGTGTTCTGATTCAAATGCGCTCCCCGCATTCAGATAGATCCCGCTGCATTTATCTCGGAACAATTCAGGAGCTTCCTGCGCAGCAACGGCGACATCCCGGCAAGAGCCGACCATTTGGATAGATATCGGTTCCGGAGAGTTTTTAAGCGTATCTAAAATTAACCGGATCGCACCGTTATTTCTGATTTGATCACGCTCTTTTATCTGCTTCGCCGAAAGGCCTGTGCCGACGGGGACATATTTTCCCGTGATGCGGTTTAATTGCCCAACTGACAAGAGCGCGGGATCTCCGAATGGATTGTTTTCGGGATAATCGATAATGATGCCTTTGAGATCGATTTCGCCGAGATAGGCAAGCGCGAACTGACAGGCCAAATCCCAATGGTCGTCGGGGTCCTGGTGATAATGAAACAGATCGGTCTGGTGTAATACTGTTTTCATACCGGTTACTCCTCCGTACACTGTCGGTATACACTATTTTTTTGTAATGTATTCAATCACAGGTGTAAGATTTTCTTCCTTTACGGCATCAAATCCGTTTTCGAATACACTCAATGCTTCGAGGTCTGCCGGGGTTTTCTCCGGTTTTTTGGCGATCTTTTTACTGACGAGATTGATCATGAACTTCATCATCAATCGATAAATCCCGTGCAGCTTTTTTATGTCAAAACCGCCTTGAAGATAAAAAACGGGCGTTCCGCGCTGCTCAAAGGTCTCAGCGGCTTTTTTCCCGATGCCGTCCGCATTCGGAGCCATCCCGACAGGACAGACGGCGATAATTTTATAGTGTTTTGCCGCTTCTTTATACCCTTGCACAGAACCCGCCATCATCCAGCCCATAAAGACAACTTCGTCCAATTCGGATAATAAATGTTTTGACTGCGACAGCTCATAAGCCGGAAATCCGGTCTTTTGCGACATTATTTGCGCGTATTTGCGCGTATATCCCGTATTTGATGTAAAGATAATCGCTTTCATATGTTTCGTTCCCTTTCGGACAGATTTCTATTATCATATCACAAATCGCATGGAAAGAAAACCTTTTTAAAAAGGAAAACACCGAAAATGCGCGTTCTAGCGTAAATCCGGTGTGAATTATTGTACCTGAATTAAAATTAAAAAGGTTTTTAATAGGGAATATAAATCGCCATCGGTCAATTTTTTCAGTTCCTGTTTTGCCCAATCGGGCATTACTTCACGTCGTTTACAGGCGAAGATCAAAGTAAACAGGATTCCGGTGATTTGGGCCAGTGACATCTCTTTCGAATCATATACACCGTATTCTTTTAAGAAAGCCGTTTTTGCGGAATCGGAAAGATCATATGTGACATTGATGAGGTCGGCGCAGGGAAATCCTTTTCCGAGAAAATTATAGTCGAACATGTAAGCCTCGCTCTTATCTTTAGCCACAACCATATTGGTGTAGTAAAAGTCGTTGTAAGTCAACGTTTTCGGTGTGTCGTCAATCAATTCCCGTAGTTTACCGTAATGCTCTTCAATCAATGCCCAGACCGGGTCGTTCGCCGTTTGGGTCTTTTCTTTGACCATGCGGAGATTTTCAGGTGTGATGTCGTCGGTCTCGCAATATAATTTTGCACCGAAATCGCGGACATACGGCCTGCCCTTTGTGTGCAGTTCGCTGTACCATTTCGCCAATACCCGCATGATGTCGGGGTCTTCCATGTCTCCTTTTGCCGCTAACCGATGGGTTTTGCTTTCGGAGATGTCCTCCATCAAAAGTGCGTTTTCATTGGAATCGATCACTTTGACGGTTTTGATGCCGAGGGATTGAAGCAGCCGATAGTATTCAATCTCGCGCTTATGTTCGGCATTTTCGAAGCACTTTAATACGTACGGTGTTTCACCTTTGATGCGGTAGACATACACGCCGTCTTTGTCTTGAAGCTCCTGAATTTCGCTGAAACGAACGCCGAAATGGGACAATTCTTTTTCAGCACGTGTAAATCCAATTGGCTTTACATAGATATCGATATCGTTTTTCTGACATCGTTTTTCGGTATTCAAAAAGCCGAGAGATCGCCAAAACGGCGCGCCTGCTTCGGTTTCGCACGTAAGCCACATCTGCTTTACACATCGTTTTCGGAAGGTATTTTCAATTTTTTCAAAGCAAATGCTCCCCAAGCCGTGCCTGCGGTATTCGGGGCGAATATAAAACTCGCGGATAAAGCCATAACCGAGGGTTTCGGGTGCTCCATATGAGCCGTCGTCGACTTCATAGAACAGAAAACCGATGAGATTACTCTTCACATAAAGTAATTCCAGCCAACTGTCTTCCCGCTCGGCACTTTTGAAAATATACATGGCTATTCGTTTAATCCGCTCTTTGTTTTGTTCGGCTAACGGTTTATGATCGATCTCGGCGTCGTATTCCGTGAGCAGTTCGCAAAATATTGCGAACTGCTCCGGGTTGTTTTGATCAAGCGGAATATAGTTTATATCCATCGGTCGTCATCCTCCCTGCTCTTTTGCTTGCTTTTCAGGCGTTCCAGCTTTTCGCGCTCGGCGTTTTTTTCATAACGGTTGGCGGTCAGGCGGGCTTTGCGCTCTCCGTAACCGGTTTCGCGCTTTAAACGTTCAAAGCTCTCCCAACGCTCCTGCGTCAGAACTCCTGTCCGAATGGCATTTCGGATGACGCAGCCGGGTTCGCTACGGTGTTTGCAATCGGCGAAGCGGCATTTCCCGAGAAATGCCTCGACATCCGAAAACGACCCCGAAAGACCGTCGGTGGCGTCGGACATGCCCATGGTGCGCATACCGGGCGTATCGATGACCATGACGCCGTTTTTTAATAACATCAACTGGCGGTGAGTGGTCGTGTGCCTGCCCCGGTCGTCGTCCTCACGGATTTCGCCGATTTCCATCAGTTCTTCTCCGGCTAACGCATTGATCAAACTGGATTTTCCGACGCCGGAAGAACCGAGGAAAACGATCATCTTTCCCGGTTTCAGGTATTCGCCTAAAGCATCCATACCCTCACCGGTGACAACGCTGATCGAATGCACCGGAACACCGAACGAAATTTCGTTGACGGCCTGTATGTGCTCCTCGGGATTGTCGCAGAGATCGGATTTGGTTAAAACGACGATCGGTTGTGCTCCGCTGTGGTAGGCCAGCGTGAGATAGCGCTCAAGCCGCCCGAGGTTGAAATCGCGGTTTTGTGAACTGAGGATAAAGACGTAATCGAAATTGGCTGCGACGGCCTGAGCGGGTTTGACCGGGTCCGGGTCGGCACGAGAAAAGAAGGTTTTACGCGCGAGTGTTTCGGTGATCAGCGAATCGCCGAGTTCGTTGTAGACGATGGTGACGAAATCGCCGACCGTGGGATAGAGTGTGTCTTTACAAAAGAAGGCACTGCCTTTTAGGCGTGCAAAGGTCTCGCCCTGTTCGCAGAAGATTTCGTACCGCTCACGTTGTACTGCGGTCACCCGTGCGAGGTTTTTCGGGTATTCGCTTAGTGAATTATATCCGTTAAAATATAAACGGATGTCTGACATTGGTTTATTTCCCCTTCGGGCCTGCCGTTTCGATTAAAACACGATTTCGGCGCACACAGACACGAAAAAATCCGCAGCTTGCAACTGCGGATCTGGATTGAACGATATGTGTAGTTATCGTTTAATCGCAATTTCCGAGGCAGGCATTTGTCATGATATTTGTGTTGCCGAAATTGATCGTGTCTTTCATGCATATCCCTCCTCGGTTAAAGTTCAAAATAGTAGGTGATACCCTATGGGTTCACTTCCGGAGTTATAGTAGCACAGGTAAAAGCGGTTTGTCAAGCATTTTCTGCCAAATTTCCGAGCTGTAGTGCGGAAATCAGGGTTTTTGTTGAACCGATCGGCGCACCGGTGAATGTGCCGTGGCAGTCCGAACCGGCTGTGATCATCAATTGGTGCTGACGGCAAAATGCCGAACACTGCCCAGTCAATTCCTCGCTGTGCTTCGGGTAATAGCACTCGAGCCCGTCGATGCCGTCGGAAAGATACTGTTCCAAAACCGTATTCAAGGGTTCTTCAAAACGATATTGGCCGGGGTGAGCAAGTATTGCTTTTCCGCCCGCCGCATGGATGACGCGACAGACTTCTGCGACCGAGTCATAACCAGTTTGCTCATAGGTACAGCCGAACTGCGAATAGTATTTAATACCTTCCGTTAACTCGGTTGTCAGACCTTTTGACAAAAGATAGTGCAGCGCTTTCCAGCCGCCGCCGGACGTCAGATATACGAATCGGTGAAATTCCTCCACGGAAACTTTCGAAATTTCCTGCTGCATGCGTTCAATCAAACGTTCGCTGATTTGATCTAACTTTTTTCTTGTCTGTTCTACGAAACGAATAAACTCGGTGTTTGAAAAATCGGGATCATAGGCCAGAACATGAACGTTTTCTCCGTGGTCGTAAGTATCGATCTCAACGGCGGAAATGCATTTGACCGAGGAAAACAGAGAAAGGGCCTTCAATTGCGAAGACCCTTTCAAGATATCGTGATCGGCAACCGCGAGCAGACCGACGCCGTTTTTCACCGCTTCGTTGAGAATCTCCTCGGGAGACATGGTTCCGTCAGAATAGAATGAGTGGATATGCAGATCGGCGTATGGCAGGTTCAAATGATTGCTCCTTTATTTTTATTTGACAGTGCATTCCTTTTGATGGTCGAGATACCGGCAAGCGGCAAGTGCGGCCGTTGCGCCGTCCGCCGCCGCAGTTGTGATCTGACGAATTCGTTTTGTACGGCAGTCGCCAGCGACAAATATGCCTTCGTCATCGGTCAGGCAATTTTCGTCGGAAATGACGTATCCGGCTTTATCAAGCTTGGTAAAGTTTTTTATGATGCCGTTTTCGGGCGCAAGTCCGATGGCGACGAAAGCGCCGTTGAATTTGAGGGTCTCTTCAAAACCGTCCGCCTCGCGGTGCGTGACCAACCCTTCGAACTCATTTTCTCCGAAAAACTCCTTGATAACCGTACCTAAAATGATTTTAACGTTCGCTTTGCAGTGCACGGATTCCTGAAGCTTTTCCTCACCGGTCAAAAAGTCGAGGTTTTGGATGATGGTCACCTCAGAGCAGAGTTCCGAAAGCAGAATGGCTTCTTGCAAAGCAGAATTGCCGCCTCCGATGACCGCTACGCGTTTTCCGGCATAAAATGCGCCGTCACAGACCGCACAGAACGAGATACCGTCTCCGACAAATTTGTCTTCGCCCGGAACACGGAGCAGCCTGTGTTTGGCACCCATCGCAGTGATAACACAAAAGCACTCATGCGTTCCGAAATCGGTTTTGACGATCTTTTTATTTAAATTGACGTCTGCGGTGATTTCGAGCGCTTCTTCGATTTCGATATCAACGCCGAGTGCCATTGCCTGTTCCACCATTTTGTCGGCAAGCTCGTTGCCGCTGATTTGGGTGAAACCGGGGAAATTCTCGATTTTCGGAGAGTGCGTCATCTGACCGCCGAAACCGTCTTTTTCAAGGATGAGGACGCTTTTATTGGCGCGTCGGGCATAGATTGCCGCCGTCAGTCCGGCAGGACCTCCGCCGATAATGATGATGTCATACATATTTTATATATCCTTTCGAAGGTATGAAAGGTGCGGATATTACGAAGAATGAAACATTCAACACACAAGGTATGAAACGCGCTACAAAGTTAAATTTCGCATATACTTCAACGCGTTTGTAAGCGGCAGAATGCCGTATGCAGGCTACGCCCGCTAAGCGCCTAAATAGCGCTTGATCTCCGAGACATTGAGGTAGCGTTCGGTTTTGCCGTCTTTGGTGACTAACAAAGCCGGGGCTTGTTTCAATCCAAGGTCTTTTGCCCGCTGGTTGTTCTCCTCGACATAAAGCTTTTCATATTGGATCCCTGCTTTGTCGAGAAGAGTCGCGGCTATTTTACAGTTTGGGCAGGTTCTGGTCGCAAACAAAAGAATCGAATCGCCGTCGCAGCTGGCCGCTTGCTGAGGTGCTTTATCGGTTCCGGGTGCCCTGCCCTCGGTTTTCAGTTTGGAATTCGGAATATCGTAGAGCTTGCGGTCCTTGAACTCCTGCGTCTTGCCGTCATTCCAGTTCTGCACCGGGCGGTAATATCCGGTGATACGGCTGTAGACCTCGGTCTTTTCGCCGCATTCGGGGCATTCGAATTGCTCGCCCTCGAGATAACCGTGGGTACGGCAGACCGAATAGGTCGGCGAGAGGGTGTAATACGGGAGTTTATAATTCTCTGCGATCTTTTTGACTAGCGCCGCAGCGGCCTGCCAACTCGGCAGCTTTTCTCCTAAGAACGCATGGAAAACCGTGCCCGAGGTATACAGTGTCTGAAGTTCGTCTTGAATGTCAAGCGCTTCGAAGATGTCTTCGGTGTAGCCGACAGGTAAGTGCGAACTATTGGTATAATAAGGCGTGCAGCCGGGTTCTGCGGCGGTGATGATGTCGGGATAACGCGCGATGTCATGCTTGGCAAGGCGGTAAGTCGTCGATTCCGCCGGAGTGGCTTCAAGGTTATAGAGATTGCCGTATTGCTCCTGATAATCGGACAGGCGCTCGCGCATATGGTTAAGTACATCCTTGGTAAATTGCTGGGCTTTGTCGTGGGTCAGATTTTCGCGAACCCATTTGGCGTTCAGGCAGGCCTCGTTCATACCGATCAGGCCGATGGTCGAGAAGTGGTTGTCAAAGTTTCCGAGATAGTGTTTGGTATAGGGATAAAGACCCTCATTTAACAGACGGGTGATGATCGTGCGCTTGACGCTGAGGGAGCGCGCGGCGATGTCCATCATCTTGTCGAGACGACGGTAAAAGTCTTTTTCGTCGGTCGCCAGATAGGCGATACGCGGCATATTGAGCGTGACGACGCCGATCGAACCGGTGCTCTCGCCGCTTCCGAAGAAACCGCCGGACTTTTTACGCAGTTCGCGCAGATCAAGGCGCAGGCGACAGCACATGCTGCGGATATCGCTGGGCTCCATATCGCTGTTGATATAGTTCGAGAAATAAGGAGTGCCGTATTTGGCGGTCATCTCGAACAGCAGCTTGTTGTTTTCGGTGTCGGACCAGTCAAAATCACGGGTAATTGAATAGGTCGGGATCGGATATTGGAACCCGCGTCCGTTAGCGTCACCCTCAATCATGATCTCGATAAACGCCTTATTGACCATGTCCATCTCTTTTTTACAGTCTTTATATTTAAAATCCATCTCTTTGCCGCCGACAATGGCATTCAATTCGGCGAGGTCGTTCGGGACTGTCCAGTCGAGGGTGATATTAGAAAAAGGCGCTTGAGTGCCCCAACGGCTGGGTGTATTGACGCCGAAAATGAAAGATTCGATGCACTTTTTGACATCGCGGAACGAGAGGCTATCTGCTTTGACAAAGGGCGCGAGATAGGTATCAAACGAGGAGAACGCTTGCGCGCCCGCCCATTCGTTCTGCATGATGCCAAGGAAGTTGACCATCTGGTTGCACAGTGTGGCAAGATGGCTTGCCGGGGAGGACGTGATTTTACCGGGAATACCGCCGAGGCCTTCTTTGATCAACTGACGCAGCGACCAGCCGGCGCAGTAACCGGTGAGCATCGAGAGATCGTGGATGTGCATATCGCCGTTTTTATGAGCGCTGCCGATTTCTTCGTCATAGATTTCAGACAGCCAATAATTCGCCGTGATTGCGCCGGAGTTGCTCAAAATCAATCCGCCGACCGAATAGGTAACCGTGGAATTTTCTTTAACGCGCCAGTCGGTCAAATAGACATAGCTGTCCACCAGCTCTTTGTAGTCCAGAATCGTGGACTTCATGTTGCGGATCTTCTCGCGCTGCTTGCGATAAAGGATGTAGCACTTGGCGATATCGTCGTAGCCTGATTTGATCAGAACTGTTTCGACACTGTCCTGAATGTCTTCGACGCTGACCTTTCCGTCTTTAATCTTGGGCTCGTAGTCCGCCGTAACTTTTAAAGCCAGCAGGTCGATGATGTCGGAATTGTATTGTTTGTTTTGTGCCTCAAAGGCCTTGGTAATTGCCGCTGATATCTTTGAGATATTAAATTCGACAATTTTCCCGTCTCTTTTGATAACCTGATACATGGCTTTTCTCCTTTTAAAATATGCTTCGGTGAAACCGGTAAAGCCATAATAACACAGGCATTGAGGTCTGTCAATACCCAAAACACAATATGTTGAAAATATTTTTTAATTTAATACTACATATAGTTTTATCGAATTTCACGCAAATCGGTGTGCGGGACATATTTTTTCATGACTTCAAGAAAGTTTTCGAGCTCAAAACGCTTAAATCCCGAAAAGCCCTTGCCGATAATATTTCCCGAATCACAAAAATTTTGCAAATACCATTTAGTGTGCGGGCTTTGAATCCATTTACCGATTTCATCAAAGTCCACCGAGGTATGAAACTGCCTGACGGCGGTTGTGCGAAACTCGAAATTGATCACGCCGGATTTCAAATACTCTACGCTCTTTTTGACGGCCGGCAAAAAATAATCATCGGTACCAACGGTCATGGCGTACTTTGATTGCGAATTTTTAACATCCATTGCGACATAATCGATATTTCCGCTCTCGACCAATTCTTTCAATCGTTCGGGGAATGCGCCGTTGGTATCGATTTTCACAGCATATCCGAGCTTTTTAATATCACCGGCAAATCGGTTGATATCGCTTTGTAAAAGCGGTTCCCCTCCTGAGATGCAAACGCCGTCGAGCAGATTGACGCGTTTCTTTAAAAATCTTAGAATTTCATCTTCCGATATGATTTCAGAGTCGTTGGGATTGATCACGAGACCGGCGTTATGACAGAACGGACAGCGGAAATTGCAACCGCCCGTAAACAAGGTGCAGGCGATTTGTCCGGGATAATCGATCAGAGTCATTTTTTGAATTCCGCGTATGTTCATGGTTTCTCTCCCATCGCTTTATAAAAATCTTATATGTTTATCATAACACACATTTAATCGGTTTTCAATTCAAACAGAATTATGTGATCCGGGATGCGTTGACTCGAAAGATGTGAAATGCTATAGTAAAATTATCTTGAATCCATCAAGGAGACATTTATGAAGCAATATAAAAATGCCGATAAACCCGTGCCGCCGCCGGAGGATTTCCCGCGTTTTTTCCTCGGGGACAAGCAACGATATTCCGAACTCGCCCGCAATCTGATGTGGCAGCATGCCCTGCCCTACGGTCCTGAGTGGGACGTCTGGCTCAAAGGGTACGACGGCTTTCCGATGTATCCGGAGCTTCCCAGCGGCCCGAAAGCCACCCTCTGGGACGATTGGATGTGCCAATGCGAGTTGTGGCCAGCAGTAGAGACCGATAATATCCGACACAGAATGCAGACATTGTGGAAAAAGTCGCTTCTGACCCGCCAAATCGGGCCGGACGGCTATGTCGAGACGCGGCAAGGGGTCTTTTATACTCACAACCGCGCATGGCCTTTTCCGCTCTGGACAAGCGGTGACGGTGGCTTTGGATGGCATTTTTCTTTTCACAATCAACCTGGTGAACACGGGACGCCGAACGGAATGGCTTTCAGTCCGAAGAATCTGACTGACGATAAAGGTTTCACCAATTATGGTTTCGATAACAAGGACGTTGACAGAGAGGGACTTCACCTGAGCGTGAATAAATCTTTCGCATCTTTTACCACGCCGGACTGCCGAATCGATACCCGCCAGACGCCGTTTATGCAGATTCGCTGGTACGGAGAGAATATTAGCGACAACGAGCCGTATTTGGAATGGCAAACCGAAAATGGCGAGGATTATACAGCTGTAAATAAAATGTACTTTACACCTTGCCCCAACCGGGACGAGCTGAAGAACGATGAGGATGTTGTTGATCGATCCTACCCAATGCTGCCGCTTTATCGGCATCCGGGATGGAAAGGGATCATTAAAAAACTGCGTATATCACTCGGAAACCGTGAACCGGGTGGCGTATTGACCGTGATTGCTTTGTTTTCGCATTATGACACCAGGCATAATATCAATAACACGAGCTATTTAAAGGGCTGCGCAGATTATTTTAATCAGACCCGAGACCTCGACTTTCTGCGACGTAATATTACCCGTATGCGGCTTGCACTGCGGGGATTTATGCATGACCACCACACGCTCGAAGAAAATGTTGTGAAGACCACCTGGGTGGGTCACGACGGCACAAGCCCCATCCGGACCGACAGCTCAGGAAAACGTGCCAGGGACTGCAGCGGCAGCATCCCGAACAATTGGCTGGATATTTTGCCGTACGGCTATTACGACGCATATGCCACGGCTTATTATTACGACGCACTGGGTCAGATGATCGATATTGAAAAGATGATTCTAAAGCATCCCGAATGGAATATTGAGGAGGATTATCTGGCGTATGATCCGGATTTTTTAATCAGTCATCGGGAAGATGTCAGACAGAAAGCCAACGAGCTCTTTTTCAACAACAAAACCGGACGTTTTGTCAGCGGGATCGATATCCACGGTATCGCCCACGATGTGGGTAATATTCTTTCGAATTTGGAAATTCTGCATTCCGGGCTTTCAACCGAAGAGCATTTTCGCTCGGTGATGGATTGGATCAGCGGAAGACGCATGTTAGATGGTGATGCTGCACAGGGATCGGAAATCTATCGCTATACTTTTGCGCCGCTTATCAACACGATTAATAACCGCGATTATTGGTTTTTCGGCTATAACGCCGATGATTTAAAGTTCGGTGAACAGATACAAAACGGAGGCGCTGCACTCGCGTTTTCCTATTTCGACCTGATGGCAAGGATTAAGACATACGGAGCTGATGACGCCTGGCAGCGGTTAGTCGAAATTCTCGACTGGTATGATGAGGTCTGCAGATCCGGAGGATATAAACCCTATTATGAAAGTAAAAAGCTGAATTTGCAGGGCGGCAATGTAGGCGGAGGTTTGGGCATTACTTCGGAGTTCTTTGAGTCTTTACTGCCAATGCAGTCCATCCTCTACGGGTTCTTAGGATATAAACCCAAAGCCGATCATGTGACGATTGAACCGAACATTCCGGAATGCTTGGATTTTATAAAAGTCACAAATATTGCCTGGTGTGGTCTCGTTTTGGACATCACAGCCTGCCGGAGAGACAGAACTATTCATATTGATTTCCGGGGAGAATCGGATTTTAAATCGATATTTCAATCAAAAAGCTACAAAATTGTATAGCACGGTCATTTTCTCAACTTATGATTTTAAATTCTTCCTCGTATTTTAATGTAAACAACGGAAACAATTATTCATGAAAACCTTATTTAAGGAAGAGGAGCATATAGCAGATATGAAAAGCAAACCGGATGATCGAAGAGATAATGCGACAAAAATTCAAAAAGCCATTACGAGCACACTGAGCAATATGGAAGCAGCCCGCGATATGATGGCAAAGAGCGACGAACAAAAGACTAAAAATGAACTTGAAGATAAAAACAAACGCCGCAGCGCTGCCTTAAGAGACATGCGGGAAGAAATCAAGGATGAATCGAAAAACAGCCAAAAAGGATATGAATAAACCGTTTTCAACGGAGGAATCAGCATCGTTAAAAACGCAAAGGCCCTGCTTTTCGGCAGGGCCTTTAAATGCATTTTAGGCGATTAGGCCTTTCTCTTGGCAAAGCAATCGCTGCAATACACGGGACGGTCGTCACGCGGCTTGAACGGAACTTTGCACGTAGCGCCACACTCTGCGCAGGTGCAATCATACATCTCGCGCTCACCTCTGGCGGCATTCTTGCGGTTGTCACGGCAGGACTTGCATCTCTGCGGTTCGTTTACAAAGCCTTTGGTAGCATAGAATTCCTGTTCACCAGCTGTAAACACGAACTCAGCGCCGCAATCTTTGCAAATAAGAGTTTTGTCTTCGTACATGGATTTTCCTCGCTTTAAATAATTTGCCCTGCGGATACAACAGCATTGACACCCGTGTGAAACACACCAAGGGAACACATTCGCATTCGATCAGTGGCATGCGAAAATAGTATCACAAAGCTCTCACCTTGTCAACAGGTGCATTAAGCCGATCTGTTTATTATTGTAAATTTTCAGCATTTATGGGCTTTTTTGGGATGAATTTTATGAAATGTGCATAATTTGTAAAAATTTATCTGTGCAACTTTTTTAAGAAATACCCTTATATGTTTTCAAAATATCAAGGAATAACGCAGAACCGTTACTGCCCGAAGTCGGATCGGCCAAACTATAAAACTGCATGCTGTAAGCATAATCGCCGTCAACGATCACACAAAAATAAGGGTACCAGCGATCAATTCGGATTTCTCCCCCGCCCTCCGGAACAACGCTTTGGATGACCATCGCGTAAGTCTTTTCACCATTTGACGTTGCCAATTTCCCAATCTTAATTTCACCGATCACCGAAGTACCGGCTAACGAGTCTTCGAAGTTCTTCTTTAAAAAGCTACCGGTGAAATCAAATCCTGCAGATAGTTTTACCACCGCCACAGCTTCGAAAACTTTGATGCCGGTGTTTTTATCATGGAAAGTGGAAGCGCCCTCGGCATCGCGGATCCAGTTATCAGGAAAAGATAATGCAAAGGCTTTTTTTCCGGAACTGCCGGCATCCTCAAACGCCTGCCAGTCGGTAGTCGTCATCAAGTTGACTTCAAATGAGTTTTCATTGGTAAGAGAAACACCGCTTGAAGGAGAACTTAGCGTCGATCTCACTGAGGAAACTCTACTGTTATTAGATACCGCCGAGGCTTTTGATGCCTCCGAAACCTTCGAAACCGAAACTTTTGAGCAGCCGGATAATATGACTACAGCAAATAAAACAACAAAAATAAAAACCTTTTTCATTATCAAATGCAAGCTCATTTTCATATTTATAAAAGTCCTCCGATTAAATTGTTCATATCATACAGACCGGGTTTTTGTTGAACCAAAAACAACGCGGCATTGACTGCGCCCGCAGCAAACATTTTTCTGCTGCCGGCGCTGTGGGAAAGTGTCAAAACTTCATCTTCTCCGGCGAAAATTACCGAATGGTCGCCGATAATCGTACCGCCGCGGATGCTGTGAATGCCGATCTCCTCGTGGTCTCTGGCTTTTTTCTGCAGATGCCGGTCATAAGTGTAAACCGGCATCTCCTTCAGGCCTTCACTTGCGGATTTTGCAAGCATCAGCGCGGTTCCGCTCGGCGCATCAACCTTCTTATTATGGTGTGCTTCAACGATTTCTATGTCAAAGGTCTCTCCGATTATTTCTGCGGTCTTTTTGACAAGTGTGGAAAGGATGTTAATCCCAACCGACATATTACCGCTTTTAAATATCGGGATTTTTGCTGCAGCTTCATTGATTAATGCCATCTGTGCATCGTTATGACCCGTTGTCATGATGACTAACGGCAAATTGCGGCGGATTGCATATTCCAGCAGTGCCGGTGTGCCATCGACAAAAGAAGCGTCGATGATGACATCGGCTTCGCCCTCATATTTCCCCGGTGCAAAAACCATAAAATCCTGTTTTTTGGCAGTATTGATATCCATTCCCGCGCAGACAAAGCAGTCCTTGCGGGAAGAGACAACTTCCGCAACCATTGACCCCATTCTTCCGTTGACACCGCTGATGAGTATTCCCGTCATTGTTCATTTACGTCCTTTCGAATCTGGATACGAATAACGCAATCCGGACAAGAATGAATATTATATCACAATTTCCAACTCAGGCTGCATTCGACTTTATTAAAAGGCACTGATATTGACAACTACGTTCAGCCGATCAGGCCGAACTTTTGCATTGATGCGACAAGTTGTTTTTTCGCGCTCTCGCCGATCTCACATAACGGAAGCCGGCAATCTCCGACCTCATAGCCCATGAGTTTAAGCGCTGTTTTGACAGGAATTGGACTGACCTCGCAAAATAACGCCGCGACAAGGTCGCTGTATTTGATTTGCAGTTTTGCAGATTCCTCGACTTTGCCCGCAAACCATAGTGAGCACATGTCGTGCGTCTCTTTTGGGCAGATGTTGGAAAGCACCGAGATAACGCCCATGCAGCCGATTGAGAGCATCGGGATAATCACGGTATCTTCGCCGCTGTAGATATAGACTTCGTCACCGCATAAATCGAGGGTCTTTATCGTTGCAGGTAAATTGCCGTTAGCCTCTTTGATCGAGTTGATGTTCGGGTGCTTGGCGAGGCGGGCATAGGTCTCGGGCATGATGTTCAGCCCGGTTCTGGCCGGCACATTATAAACAATGACCGGAACATCACCCGCGGCGTCCGCAATCGCGGTGAAATGGCGATAAAGCCCTTCCTGCGTAGTTTTATTATAATACGGCGTCACGCTTAAAATACCATTAACGCCTAATCCGGCTGCGGTTTTTACCAGCTCCAGTGCATGTGCGGTGTTGTTGGTGCCTGCACCGCCGATGACCGGTACCCGCCCGTTCACTTTTTTGACAACGAATTCTATGCACCGCGCCTGTTCGTCATTTGTCATGGTTGCCGACTCACCGGTTGTGCCGCATACGATAATTGCATCGGTTTCGTTTGCGATTTGAAATTCAATCAGTTTTGAAAAGACATCAAAATTGATACTGCCGTCTGGTTTAAACGGTGTGACAATGGCGACGCCCGCGCCTTTGAAAATCAGCTTTTTCATAAGATCACTCCTATGTAGATTTATGGGCGATCACACAGGATCGCCCCAATGCTTTGCTCAGATATATCCTTTTTCGCAGAGCAGTTCGGCGCACAGGACGCCGCCGCCCGCTGCCCCGCGCAGGGTATTATGGGAAAGACCGATAAATTTGATATCGTACTGAGAATCCTCGCGCAGACGGCCGATTGAAACCGCCATGCCGTTTTCGAGATCGCGGTGCAGTTTGATCTGGGGATAATCCTGTTCTTCGAAATAGTGCAAAAACTGTTTCGGAGCCGACGGAAGATGGAGTTTTTGCGGTTCTGCGGTGAATTCGTACCAAATCTTTTTAATCTGATCGAGGTCTGGTTTCTTTTCAAAACGTGCAAATACCGCCGCTAAATGACCATCGGTGACCGGTACGCGGATGCATTGCGCGGTGATGTTGACGTTTGAAGAGGGTACGATTTTACCGTCGATGATTTTACCCATAATTTTGAGCGGTTCGACCTCGCTCTTCTCTTCTTCGCCGCCGCCGATATACGGAATCACGTTGTCGACCATCTCGGGGAAGGAGTCAAAGGTCTTGCCCGCGCCGGAAATTGCCTGATAGGTGCAAACCAACACATCTTTGAGCCCGTAGACGGGATCGAGCGGCATCAAAGCGGGGATATAGCTTTGGATCGAACAATTGGATTTCACCGCAATAAAACCTTTTTTGGTGCCAAGGCGTTTGCGTTGAATCGGGATAATATCGGCATGGTGAGGGTTGAGTTCCGGAATAATCATCGGAATATCTCCGACGGTGCGATTGATTGAATTGTTCGAAATCACCGGACACTCAGCTTTGGCATAGGCCTCCTCGAGCGCTTTGATCTCATCTTTTTTCATATCGACGGCGCAGAACACGAAATCGACCATCGATGTAACGGTCTTGATATCTGATGCGTCAAGCACAGTCATATCCTCGACTTCTGTGGGGATTTCGCAGGGCATCGCCCAACGTTCGCCGACCGCCGCAGCGTATTTTTTACCGGCGGAACGGGGGCTGGCTGCTATCGCAGTGATTTTAAACCAAGGGTGTTTTGCCAGCAAGCAGCAAAAGCGCTGTCCGACCATGCCCGTGCATCCCAAAATGCCCACTCGATAGGTTTTCATATTCAAGACCATCCTTCTGTATATTTAGTTTGAAAAATCTATTTTTCAAACTTTCATCTCGGTTCCTCTGCCGATTGTGTTTTTCTTTTTTGTATTGTATAATCAAAGCGCCGCAAAATAAGTATATGCGGCCGATATTTTGATTGACAGTATTTTATCATCTAAACGCATCAATGTCAAACGGAAAACGGGGCTTAAAATGCACAAACATGACTTCTGGTATGATCTCCCGCCTGAGCGAATCGCACAGACCCCCATCGCTGACCGTTCAGCTTCCCGGCTTCTTGTCGTCGATAAAAACACGGGAGAATACCAAGATCGGCGATTTTATGAAATCGGCGAATTTATAAATAAAGGCGATTGTCTGGTGTTAAATGACACCAAAGTACTGCCTGCGAGAATTTATGGAAAAACCGCCACAGGCGGAGGTAAAATCGAATTTTTGCTTCTTCGTGATCGAGGAAATGATACATGGGAGGTATTGACCAAACCCGGCAAAAAAGCGATACCCGGTGCGGAATTCATTTTCGGGGACGATGAACTGCGCGCAACTGTTTTGGAAGTGTTGGATAATGGTAATCGTTTGGTAAAACTATTCTACGCCGGCAACTTTATGGAGTTGCTCGCCAAGATCGGCGAAATGCCCCTGCCCCATTATATTCACGAGCATTTAAATCATCCCGACCGTTATCAAACTGTTTACAGCCGAGAACCCGGTTCGGTAGCCGCACCTACTGCGGGGCTTCATTTTACGCCCGAACTTTTAAAATCGCTTGAAGATAAAGGCGTTTCGATCGCATATCTTACCTTGCATGTCGGTGTCGGTACGTTTCGTCCCGTAAAGGAAGACGACATTACGAAACATTTGATGCACACGGAATATTATGTGCTGCCCGAACAAGCGGCAGAGACGATAAACCGCACCAAACAGTCCGGAGGACGAGTGATCTCGGTCGGAACTACAAGCTGCAGAACACTGGAATCGGTGTATCGGAAATACGGCAAAATTATAAATGACATCGGCTTTACAGATATTTTCATTTACCCGCCATATCAATTCGGCGTCATCGACGGGTTGATTACAAATTTTCATCTGCCGGAGAGCACGCTGATTATGTTGGTTTCGGCGTTTGCGGGCAGAGAGAACACGTTGAAAGCCTATCAACACGCCATTGAGGAAGAATACCGTTTTTATTCATTCGGCGACGCTTGTTTATTCATATAGGGAGAGAATGCGGCATGAAGAATGAGTTCAAGGTTATAAAAACCGTCGGCAGTGCCCGCAGAGGTCACTTTGAGACCGTGCACGGCAGCTTTGAAACACCCTGTTTTATGAACGTCGCCACGGCGGCGGCAATCAAAGGCGGGCTGGACGCGTTTGACCTTGAACAAATCGGCTGCCAGGTGATGCTGTGCAACACTTATCACCTGCATCTCCGCCCCGGAGACGAAATTGTAAAAAATGCGGGCGGGCTGCAAGGATTCACCCGATGGCAGCACCCGATTCTGACCGACAGCGGCGGTTTTCAGGTGTTTTCGTTGGCAAAATTGCGTAAAATTTCCGAGGAGGGCACGCACTTTGCCTCCCACATCGACGGGCGTAAAATCTTTATCGGACCCGAGGAGAGTATGCAGATCCAATCCAACCTTGGTTCAACAATCGCAATGGCGTTCGATGAATGTGTGGCAAACCCCGCCGAATATGACTATGCCAAGGCCTCGAGCGAACGGACCGTGCGCTGGCTGGAACGCTGCAAAATCGAACTCGCCCGCTTGAACAAACTGCCCGATACGGTCAACCCCGACCAGATGTTATTCGGAATCAATCAAGGCGCAACCTTCAAGGATTTACGCATCGAAAATATGAAGCAGACCGCCAATATCAACCCTGACGGACTCGCTGTCGGGGGGCTTGCGGTCGGAGAGCCTGCCGAGATGATGTACGACATCATCGAAACGATCGAACCGCATATGCCGCTTGAAAAGCCGCGTTATCTGATGGGCGTCGGCACACCGGGTAATATCCTGAACGCGGTCGCACGCGGAATTGATATGTTCGACTGTGTACTGCCCTCGCGCAACGCAAGGCACGGACATCTGTTCTCCTCTGAAGGCGTGATCAACATGTTTAACGCCAAATATGAAAACGACGATGCTCCAATCGATACAAATTGCAGATGTCACACTTGCAAAAACTTTTCACGCGCCTATCTGCACCATCTGTTCAAAGCCGAAGAGATGCTTGCGATGCGCCTTGCGGTAATCCACAATCTGAGTTTTTATAATCACTTGCTTGCCGACATCCGAAATATGCTTGACGAAGAGACATTTTATGACAGATATCCTGCTCTTACCGAAAAGCTTGATAAACGTATCTGAAAATATTTGGCTATATATTCGTTTTACATTGACAAAATGGCGCTTTTTTGTTATAATTCCGACAATTTGATAGGAGGCGTGTACAATGTTTAATAACGTAACAGTATTGGATCACCCGCTGATTCACCATAAACTCGGGATTCTGCGCTCGGTGAACACCGGCTCTAAGGAGTTCCGCGAGCTGATCAGCGAGATTGCAATGCTGATGGGATACGAGGCGCTGCGCGACCTCCCGTTAACGGAAATCACAATCAAAACCCCAATGGCAGAGACGAAGGCAAAAGCTCTCTCCGGTAAAAAATTGGCGTTTGTACCGATTTTGCGGGCAGGTCTGGGGATGGTTGACGGTGTCCTGGCGCTTGTTCCTTCCGCAAAGATCGGCCACATCGGCCTTTACCGGGACCACGAAACCCTTGAACCGCACGAATATTACTGCAAATTGCCGGACGATATTCAAAACCGTATTGTCATCGTCCTTGATCCGATGCTCGCGACCGGCGGCTCCGCGGAAGCGGCAATAAACTTTATTAAGCAGCGCGGCTGCACTCAAATCAAATTTATGTCGATCATCGCCGCGCCTGAAGGCATCAAACGCCTTGCAACTTCGCACCCTGATGTCCAGATTTATTGCGGGTGCGTAGATGAAAAACTCAACGATATCGGCTACATCGTACCCGGACTCGGAGACGCGGGTGACAGGATCTTCGGGACGAAGTAAACATATTCAAGAATAGATATAAAGCGCCGGCGTACCGCCGGCGCTTTTGCTTTTTTAGCCCGATATTTTTCAGTTATGGTCTGACGAATTTCGCTCTGATAACGTGACGAGGTAAAAATTTTTTACAGGAGCCTTACTTTCGAAGTAAGTTCAAAAGCTTTTCTTTTGTATTTTCACGAGGATGTTCCAAAACATAATCGAGGGTTTTTTTAAGTGCTCTTCCGATCTCTTTACCCTCGTAACCCATCCGGCGTAAGTCATTTCCGTTTAACGCCAACTGGGATAATTGATAGGGTTCTTTGCCAAATTCAATTTGATCAACATAATCCCATACCGCGCCGATATCCTGCCCGAGCACTGCTTCGGCAAGTAAAAGCGTTTTCCATTGTTCCGGTGCCAGCGATATAAAATTGTGTTTGAATTCCGTCTTGCTTTGATAAGTCGTTCTTGACAATTCATTTAAAAAAGTATTGCAAAGTTCCTTTTGAACGTTGGAGAGTTTTAAGGCCGCAAAGACCCTTTTGGGATCAGATTGAGAGAGATATATCAATGCTGCAAGCCGCAGAATCGAATCGTTCGGACAAGCTTGTATCTGCTTTGTCTCTCTGACTTGATTGATACCGATGATTTCAAGGATACCTTCTTCGGACATCAGTTTCAACGGATATGCACAATCGCAGGAGAGCAGCCGAAGAAATTCCGTCCCGATCCGTTCTTTTGAAATTGACAAAAGCTTGGTTTTATATTGAACTGCTGCTCCGAGAGTGTTGTCTTCAATCTCAAAACCAAGCTGAGCTGAAAACCGGAACAGCCGTAGGATACGAAGTGCGTCTTCATTAAAACGAATTTTCGCATCTCCGGTTGCTTTAAGTATTTTATTTTTAATGTCTGCCAATCCGCCGTATGGGTCGATTAATTCACCGTCAATTCCGCAGGCGACGCTGTTAATCGTGAAATCACGCCGGGAGAGGTCATCGAGGATATTACCGGTAAACACGACCAGATCGGGATGGCGGCCGTCGGTATAACCGATATCGCTGCGATAAGTCGTGATCTCAAATTTCTCTCCGCCGATCAAAACGCCGATCGTGCCGAATTTTTCACCCTGCCGAAAACAGGAAAACCCATTAAAAACCACAAGCGTCTGCTGCGGTGTCGCAGGGGTGGCAAGATCATAATCCTGAGCTTTTTTACCGAGTAGCAAGTCGCGCAGGCAGCCGCCGACAATATACGACGGATAACCTGCTTGTTTGAGCAATGTCAGAGCCGTCAGCGCCTGTTTTCCGATCTCGATCATGACCTCACCTCCTATAAAAAAATTATACACTTTTGCGCTGTCTATTTCAATCACACGGTTTTGCATATGTTCATACTATGTGGTATCAAATTTGATCTTATCGAAAGAGCGGTCATTATTAGGGAGGAAGATGCGATGAATATGAAATTAAAAATCGCCGTAATCGGAGGCGATAAACGTTTTGAATTGTTGACCGATAAATTTAAGACCGATGCTTATGATGCAACAGGTGTTTTCCATAATGATTCCGACGCTGACTTTTTTTCAACGATCACCGACTGTGATGTGCTTGTTTTGCCGCTTCCGGCGGTCAGCAACGGTTCGCACATCAATGTCTCGGAATCGTACCTGAGGCGCATCGGCGCGGATATTTCACAGATACCGACTTTGTATGAGCTGCTGCTCAAGTTACATAAAAAGCAACTGATTTTAGGCGGCATGCTCCCACAATGGTTCACGGAAAAATGCGAAGTTATTGGGCTAAAAGCAATTGATTATTATGCTTCGGAACGCCTTGAAATCCTGACTGTCCTTCCGACCGTCGAGGGCTGCATCGGTGTTTTGATTTCCGAATTGAAAAAGACGATCAGCGGATGTAATATCCTGATTACCGGATACGGAAAAATCGGAAAGACCCTTGCGCAATATTTGAAATACTTCGGAGCGCGCGTTTTCGCTTCCGCAAGAAAAGAATCCGACTTTGCGTGGATGGAAGTTCATGGAATTGTACCTGTTAAATACGAAAGCTTACCGCTTGAAATCAGGAATATGGACGCTGTGATTAATACCGTTCCGGCAGTTATTTTGACCGAAGAAATCATAACGGCTTCAAAACCCGATTGTCTGTTTGTTGACCTGGCTTCAAAACCCGGAGGCATCGACTTTGCAGCAGCGGCACAACTCGGGCGAAAAACGATCTGGGCACTCTCTCTACCCGGCAAGACTGCTCCAATCTCGGCAGCGAATTATCTCTACCAAACCATTCTTGAATTGTTGAAAAAAGAGAGGTGAGAAAATGAACCTTTCGGATGCCGTCGTCGGATATGCTATGACGGGTTCTTTTTGTACATTAGCAGAATCGTTGAAATGTCTTGCCGAATTAAAGGAAAAATGCCGCATGGTTGTCCCTATTATGTCATTCAACGCCGCTTCTATAGACACCAGATTCGGTAAAGCGGAGGATTTTCGCAAAAAGATTGAAGAAATATGCGGCAAACCGATTATCTGCAGCATTAACGACGCAGAGCCGATAGGGCCGAAAAAACTGCTGGATATTTTGGTGATTTTGCCCTGTACCGGTAATACAACGACAAAAATATCTCTCGGCATCACCGATACGCCTGTCACACATGCGGCAAAATCGCATCTTCGTAACGAGCGGCCCTTGTTGATCGGTATTTCCACCAACGATGCGTTGTCTGGGACCGCGAAGAATATCGGAGCATTGTTGAATACAAGAAACGTCTTTTTTATCCCGATCTCACAGGATAACCCCGATAATAAGCCACGTTCTGTGGTTGCAGTCTTTTCCATGCTGATTCCGTCGCTTGAATTGGCATTGGCAGGAAAACAAATTCAACCGATTCTTTGGAAACAATAAAATGCGGCCGGGTATTCGCCGGCCGCAATTTTTTGTACATTAGATTTCAAGTTCGAACCAGAACAAGACGCCGTCATCTACATTCTCAACGCCAAATTTTCCGTTGTGATTAGTAATAATTTGACTGACGATATATAGGCCAAGCCCGGTACCGCCGTATTCCCTGGTCCTGGCTTTATCCACTTTATAAAAGCTCTCCCAGACATGTGGCAGTGACTCCTCGGGGATATGTTCGCCGGTATTAAAAACGCTCACTTTTAATCTGCCGGCTTCGGTGTGCTCGGTTTTGATGCACACTTTCAATTCACCGCCACAATGATGAATGGCGTTGGTTAAATAATTTGTGATGACCTGCCGGATTTGGTCGATGTCAGCACATATTTCACCGTTGAAAGAATATTCCGCTACAGGTTTAATGTTTTTTTCTTCGAATTGAATTTTTAAAGTATCAAGAATCGTATTGATAAGTGCATTGATTTCGAACCGAGACATGTCCGGCTTCATGGCCTCGGATTCCAATTGTGAGACATATAACAGACGGGAGACCAGTTTACTCATATTGTTGGCCTCGTCCTCTATGACTTCGCAGTAAAAATCCCGTTCGCCCTCATTGATGCCGATTTTTAAGCCCTCCGCATAACCCAATATCAATGCGATGGGGGTTTTTAATTCGTGAGATACATTGGAGATAAATTCTTTGCGCATCTGATCGGTCTTATCCCTATTTATAAGATCGAGTTTCAACTGCATATTCGCTGTCTGGAGATTTGTAATCGTCGCTTCAAGCTGAGAGGACAGTTGATTGATACTCAATGCAAGCTGCCCTATTTCATCTTTTGATTTATGTCTGAGTTTTTCCGAAAAATCGAGAATCGTGATCTTCTTGGCGACCGCGTTGATTTCCTGAATCGGTTTGACGAATTTGCTCGACAAAAAGTAAAAAGCAATCCCGGCGATGAACATCGTAAAAAATGTGCTGTATATTAAAAAGTTGTTAGAAATTTGTACGCTTTCGTTGATCGCTTCCACAGTAGTGTCAATAGACACTATATAAAAGCCATACCTATAATCAAAAACGCCGAATAAAATCAAATGTTTTAATTTACTGTTATTATCATTGTAAATGTATATCTGCGCATTATCGGTATCTATACCCTGAATCTTTTGTTTATTATTGAAAGCATCTTTTTTAGAGATTAAATCTTCCGGATTATATATATTTGTATAAAGGAAGGAATCCCTGTTGCCGTAAATGACATTGCTGTAAGGGTCTGTGATGTATATCCGAACGCCGTTTTTACTCTCTAATGCGCTTAATTGCATTTTTGCAGATATCGAATAGTCATTAATAGCCAATATTGTGTCTATATAACTTTCGCGTAAAACATTTTCGCGTTTTGATTGAAAATATTTCGGTAAAAGTACGGTATTCAGCAACAGCGTCAAAAGAACAAGCAATGACACCATCGCTATGAAAAGCAAGTAGAGTTTTGCTCGTATGCTTTTAAGCATCCTTATCGACCTCAAATCGATAACCGATTCCTCTAACGGTGCAGATTTTATCGGCGTAAGAACCCAGTTTGGAACGAAGCTGTTTGATATGGGTATCAACAGTGCGCAGATCGCCGAAATAATCAAAACTCCAAACAGAATTGAGAATTTGTTCTCTTGACAGCGCAATGCCTGAATTTGAAGCTAAAAAATTCAACATGTCGTATTCTTTGGGCGTAAGGTCAATTGCCTCATTATCTAATGTGACTTTTCGGGCTGCGTCATCAATAACCAAAGTTCCGAAGACTTTTTTCGAATTATTGATGGCACCGCTCCGGCGCAGTAAAGCCGTTACTCTTGCCATTAAAACGCCGGGCGAAAAAGGCTTCGGAACATAATCGTCAACACCAAGTCTGAAGCTGTTGAGCTGATAATATTCTTCGGTTTTAGCGGTAAGCATGATGACCGGAACACTCGATATTTTACGAATCTGCGTGAGTGCCTCCCAACCATCCATTTTCGGCATCATAACATCCAAAATGATCAAATGTATTTTATTCGAAGAGAATTTTTCAAGCGCCTCTTCCCCATCGTTAGCCTCAACAACCATATATCCGTCTTTTCGCAGAAAATCCGCGAGTAGTTTTCTAATACGTACTTCGTCGTCTGCAATCAAAATGTTAATATTGCTCATGACAATTCCTCCTTCGAAAATACTATTAAAATAATAATATCACTTTGCGTTGTTTTTGTGAAGATATTATTTTAATTTTATGGTCTGTTTAGCCTTATCGGTCCCAATTATTACATCATTTTTTCATGATTCTGTCACATGGCGGCGCTATGCTGTAATCACGCTTTCGCGTATTGACAAAACGGAGTCGCGCAGTTATACTTTTTAAGTATTTTATCGCGTTTGGAGTGTTTTTCTTGGGTTATACCATAGCGCAAAAAATCATCTTGAACCATCTTTCTGAAGGGGAGATGAAGGCCGGTAACCGTGTCGGTATTTGCATTGACCAGACCTTGACACAGGACGCTACCGGTACCATGGCTTATCTTGAATTCGAAGCCATGGGACTAAACCGTGTAAAGACCGAACTCTCAGTCGCATATATTGATCACAATACCCTCCAAACCGGATTCGAAAATGCCGACGATCACGTTTTTATCCGCAGTGCAGCCAAAAAATTCGGGTTGCTTTATTCCAGACCGGGAAACGGTATATGTCATCAGGTTCATTTGGAGCGCTTCGGCATTCCGGGAAAAACTCTGCTTGGCTCGGACAGTCACACACCCACCGGCGGAGGTCTTGGGATGCTCGCAATGGGTGCGGGAGGCATGGATGTCGCGGTCGCCATGGGCGGCGGCGCCTATACAATCGTAGTTCCCAAATTCGTCAACGTTATTTTAAAGGGTAGACTTCGCCCCTTTGTCAGCGCGAAGGACGTCATTCTTGAGATATTACGCATAATGACCGTCAAAGGCGGCGTCGGAAAGATCATTGAATACAGCGGCGAAGGTGTCAAAACACTCTCGGTTCCGCAGCGTGCAACCATTACCAATATGGGCGCTGAGCTCGGTGCAACAACATCGATTTTCCCCTCCGATGAAGTCACCTGTGCATTTTTAAAAGCTCAAAACCGCGAAAAGGATTGGATTCGGCTTTCTGCTGATTCGGACGCCGTTTATGACGAAACCCTTTCAATCGACCTCTCTTCTGTCATGCCTTCGGCAGCAAGACCGCACAGCCCCGACAATGTTGAAACTGTTAAAAAAATCGGTAAGATTAAAATCGACCAAGTTTTGATCGGCTCCTGCACGAATTCCTCTTATACCGATATGATGACTGTTGCAAAGATTCTTAAAGGAAAAACGGTCTGCCCGACGGTTTCACTCGGCATTGCGCCGGGCTCGAAACAAGTTCTTACGATGCTTGCACAAAACGGAGCGTTAGCCGATATGATCGCCTCGGGCGCCCGTATTCTGGAATCTGCATGCGGACCTTGTATCGGGATGGGCCAATCCCCGAGTTCCGGCGGCGTCTCTCTGCGCACCTTTAATCGTAACTTTGAGGGGCGCAGCGGAACCAAAGACGCCCGAATTTATTTGGTTAGTCCCGAGACCGCCGCATATTCTGCTCTTGAAGGCGTTTTATCCGATCCTACTGAGTTACAATTTGATCCGGATATCTCAATACCCGAACGATTTCTCGCCGATGACAACATGATCGAAGAACCCGAAAGCGAAAAAGACGCTGCATCGCTTTCGACCGTCAAAGGCCCCAATATCAAAACGCTGCCGACATCCGCTCCGATTACGAATGCTTTGAAAGCCGCTGTCGCTTTGAAAGTCAGGGATAATATTACGACCGATCATATCATGCCCGCCGGTTCAAAAATTCTCCCGTTCCGCTCCAATATTCCGAAGTTGTCGGAGTTTTGTTTTTCTCAAATCGATCCCGAATTTCCAAAACGGGCGACGGAGTATGGAAACAGCATCATCGTCGGCGGACAAAATTACGGGCAAGGCTCGTCAAGAGAGCACGCGGCGCTTGTGCCGCTCTATCTTGGCGTCAAAGCTGTTATCGCCAAAACCTTTGCCCGTATGCACCGCGACAATCTCATCAACAGCGGAATTCTCCCTTTAGAGTTCACTAATCCGAACGATTATGATAAAATATCGCAAGGCAGCATACTCTCAATGCCAAATCTAAAAGAGGAACTGATCGCAAAAAAACCGATTACCATGACTGTTGAAGGCAGCGATATAAAAATTGAATTAAAGCCGTCATTTACCGAACGTGATATAGAACTTCTCGTCGACGGCGGGCTTCTCAATCATACATCCAAAGTCAGGAGGTAAACCTATGCTGAAAAAAACTATTTGTGCGGTCTTGGTGCTTATTGTTTCTGCAAGTGCTTTAATCGGCTGCAAACCTTCAGAAAAAAGTACCCCGAATTCTTCCGAAGCAAGCTCATCAGCCGTCAGTACAGTTTCCGGAACATCATCTGCAACCGAAGACAAAGTACTGGCTCCCATGATTAATTCAAACGAGATAACCGGCAAACCGACGGCAGCTTCAGCCGCGTCTGTGTTTACCGTAGATACTGCGCTGAGAGAAAAATATTTTGATATCCTTTCGCGCTTTCATTCGGCGACTCTGCCGTTAATTGATTTTGAAAGCCCGGCTAAATTGAGAGCAAATGAATTAATCAGTTATGCTGTGGGTGTAACAACACCTTTAAGTCATCCCCAAACTTCTGCTGCCTCGATGTATCTTTTTGATTTTCATGAAATTCAATACAGTTTACAGAAAAATCTCGGAGTTCAGATCAATTTTACAAGTGATATCACGGGATTCATTTATAACAGCGGCAACAACATTCTATATGTTGACTTCGTGCTTCCGAGTTATTCCTATTATTATCGGCTGGAATCCCTCTCTGCTGACGCAAGCGGAAAATACACTGCCGTATTCAATGTTTATCGAGATATCTTTACAACAGAGGATGCTTATAATTCTACTTTAAAAACAATCCGAAGTGCGGTCACCGGAAATACCGTCACGACTGATTTGAAAAATTCGGCTGAAATTACTCTTACTTTTAACGAAATGGTTGAAACTGACGGCACAATCTATTTGCTTCTTTTGTCAAAAAGCACGGTAAAAAAATAAAACAAAGTCCGGAGGATATTTACAATGCCCATCACAGACGCCTGCGCCAAGTTTGAACAGCTTCTTGTAAAGCAACTCGCAAGAGTCGAGCAAATGAAGTCCGATCAAGGTTTTATCGAGTATTCCAAGCTTGATAAAATCATTATCGGGGTCTGCGGAGGCGACGGGATCGGCCCGACCATTTCCGCCGAATCCGAAAAAGTTCTCCGTAAGTTGCTGGCGCCGGCAGTAGCGGCCGGTAAAGTCGAGATCAGAACCATCGAGGGCTTGACCATCGAAAACCGCATCAAGGTCAACAAGGCTATTCCTGATGATGTGATGGCAGAACTGAAGAAATGCCATGTCCTTTTAAAAGGCCCGACAACAACCCCCAGAGCCGGAGACCCGTGGCCGAATATCGAGAGCGCGAACGTTGCCATGCGTAAGGAACTCGATTTATTTGCAAACGTCCGCCCGGTCAAAGTGCCCGATAAAGGCATTAACTGGACCTTTTTCCGTGAAAATACAGAGGGCTCGTATGTTCTCGGTTCCAGCGGTGTCAATGTCAGCGACGATCTTGCCGTTGATTTTACCGTGACCACCACGCAGGGTACGCAGCGAATTGCCCGCCTCGCGTTCGAATATGCAAAAAACAATCATCTGGATCATGTCGCTATCGTCACTAAGGCCAATGTTATCAAGGCAACTGACGGCAAGTTTTTACGGCTGTGTCAGGAGATGGCGAAAGAATATCCCGATATCCGCGTGACCGACTGGTACATCGATATCATGACCGCAAAACTAGTAGATGAAAAACGCCGCACCGATTTTAAGGTCTTTATTCTGCCTAACCTCTACGGCGACATTATCACCGACGAGGCCGCCGAATTTCAGGGCGGCGTCGGCACCGCGGGCAGCGCGAATATCGGGAAGCAATATGCGATGTTCGAAGCCATTCACGGCTCAGCGCCCCGTATGGTCGATGAGGGACGCGCACAATACGCCGACCCCTGCTCCATGCTGCGCGCGACGGTCATGCTGCTGTCCCACATCGGTTATCAAGCCGAAGCGGATCGTCTTGAAAAAGCTTTAGATTTTTGTATGTTTACCGACAAAAAGATAAATATCACAGGCCGTGACACCGGCGCCACCTGCGCCGAGTTTTCGGATTATATAATACGGAACTTATAATAAACTATACACTGATTATACAGAAAAAGCAGCTGTCTGTGAAGTGACCCTAAATCATTTCACTCGGGTTGCTTTTTATATTGTATGATTATATTATTAAAGATATTGAATCAATTCGGATGCAGAATCGAATACAGGTACGCCGCATTGCAAAAGACATTCTTTTGACTGATGACCTCCTGCAATCAGGATACAGTCGGCGCCGAGCACCTTTGCGGTTTCAATGTCATGGGTCGTATCTCCCAACATCAGGACTTTTCGCGGCTTAACGCGTTCTTTCCACTCGCGAGCGAGCTCAAGCTTGCTGTGCGCCAGATTATTGTCAAGGCCGAGAATCTCATCGAAGCAATCCGTCATTCCAAACGAAAAAATCTGTCGCTTCATAATTTCCACTTCGCTCATTGAAATAATGGATTGAGGCACTCCGAGTTCTTTGAAATGCCCGACTGCTTCCAGGACGCCGTTTTTAAGGGAGGAAAAACCACTAAAATATTCGTATTCTTTCATCCACTCTTCGGCAACATCTTCGTAACGTTCTTTGGAAAAATCATAACCGAGCTTTTCATAATACGCTTTGATCGGGAAACAGAAGACGTTATAATATTGCTGCACCGTTTTGAGTTCCGGCATTCCGCGGCGGCGCAAAAGAATGTTTTCACTCATAATTCCGGCCCAAAGATCGTCTAAAATTGTGCCGTTGAAGTCCCATACAATATGCGAATAATTCATTTTTTGCCATCCTTCTTAAGGTTAAGGTGAATCTGTTTAGGTTTTCATATGCAAAGAGATCGCGTTTGTTTTTTCTCCGCGATCTCTCTGTTGATTATCAACTCATGCGAAAAGTCATGAAATTCCGAGATCTTGTACGTAATACCAGTTATCGGACATCATTTGAAAGACCTTTTTGCCCTTATTCCCGAAATAATCTCTTGCTGCCTGAAGATCTCCCAACGGCCGGCTCACATAAACAAGAATCATATTGTATCCGATTTTATTCGTCTCTTCAATAAAATTGACAGTATAAAGATTATTGGCTGTATCACGCTGAAATAAAATAATCTGTGCGATTGAGGTTCTGAAGGTTTTATTGATTTGTGACGCTGTTTTAGCATCAAAGAAATCTTTATAATTGTTATAACTCGTGACGTCATCCTTTGTTCCGCCGGGGAGCATGATGTCTACCTGATGCCCGGTTCCGTAGGTGTAAGAAGCGGTATTGGTGTATGCCGCAATTTGTACGGCATCTGCCGAATCAGCTTTTGAAGCAAACGCATCAGCAATCTGCTGACAATAATCAGGAGATTTCAAATATAAATCGTAGGTTTGAATTCGATTTGCAAAAGTGATATAGCTGATTGCGGCAATGACCAGTATTAATAAAACAACACTGCCTGCAATTATCCAACCGATTCGGTTCTTTTTGGTTTTGGGCATAATCGGTTTCAGGGTTTTGGGGTCAATCGGCACACGCGGCATTAATAATTCCTCCTACGTTTTCAAAGATATATTTCGGTCTGTAGGCAAATGATTGAATGGTATCCGGCTGAGCGACGCCGGACATCACGAGCACGGTATCAATTTCTGATTCGATCCCTGCGATTATATCGGTGTCCATCCTGTCTCCGATGATCACAGTTTCCTCGTTTCCGCAGCCAAGCAGTTTTAAACCGGTCCGCATCATCAAGGGATTTGGTTTCCCCACAAAATATGCCTGTTTTCCGGTCGCAAGCTCGATCGGCGCTATCAGCGCGCGAGTCGCCGGTACGACTCCGCCTTCCGTCGGTCCGGTCAGATCGGGATTGGTTCCGATCAATTTTGCGCCATTTTGAATGCATCGCACGGCTCTGATGATATTTTCGTAATTATAATTTCGGGTCTCGCCCACGATCACATAATCGGGATTGATGTCGTTGATGGTGATTCCCTGATCATAAAGCGCATTGATCAACCCGGCTTCGCCGATGACATATGCCGTACAGCCGGGTTTCTGAGAAGCGATAAAACTGGCGGTTGCCAATGCCGAGGTGTAAAAATGTTCCTGACCTACGTCAAGCCCCATCCGAAGAAGTTTTTGACGCAGTTCCAACGGCGACCGTTCGCTGCTGTTGGTTAAAAAGAGAAATTTCTTTTCGGCTTGGTACAGCCACTTGACAAATTCGGATGCGCCCCCCAGTATTTTATTACCGTGATAGATGACGCCGTCCATGTCGCACAGAAAGCCTTTTTTATCTTTTAGGCCGAATTCCACACCGCACCTCCGCAAATACCGCACAATCAAAGGATTTATGACTATGAGCTTCTGGATTATAACATTTTCCGTCAAAAACATCAAGTAAAATTTCATTTCGGAAACCATCGGTGATATAATAAATACAAATAATCTTTCTGAGGCATCAATTTGAATCAAATTCATACCATTCCGCCTTTATACAGTGAAAATTCAACAATACTGCTTCTGGGCAGCTTCCCGTCGGTGAAATCACGGGAACAGGGCTTTTTTTACGGGCACCCTCAAAATCGGTTCTGGCGGGTGATATCTGCTGTTTTCGAGTGTGAAACGCCGAAGACAATCCCGGAAAAAAAGTCTTTATTGCTCTCGCACGATATTGCGCTGTGGGATATAATTGCCTCGTGCGAAATCGAGAGCTCGTCCGACAGCAGCATTGATAAAGTTATCCCTAACGATATCGGTATGATTTTAAAAAGCTGTCCGATAAAAAGAATATTCACCAACGGGACTGTATCAAGTAAACTGTATCGTAAATTAATCTATCCGAAAACCGGAATTGAAAGCATTCGGCTTCCATCGACCAGTCCCGCAAACGCCTCCTGGCCGCTTGAAAAACTGATTGACTCCTGGAAAATACTCATTCAAACTCAATCTTGATTTCCTGCTCAACCGCCATTTCGATTTTGCAGGTGTAGATAACCGACAGGTTCACTCCTTGATCGGTTTCGGTTTTTTGTATATCACGCATGGTAATTTCAGCGCCCGCCAAATCACCGGTTTCATATAATGCCAACTCACTCATTGCATAAGCAAGCGCCTGTTCTTCGGTCAGAGTGTATTCACATACGGTCACTTCGTGAAAAGTGATTTTTCGGATGTAGATCGGAAATTCCGCTCCGAATAAGGTCAGCCGTTTCACAGTCTCGCTTCGTTCGTATGTCAGATTCGGTTTTGATATATACAATGGTATTTTCAATTCTAATATTCCGAATTCATAACGCGTTTTTTCGTCTTCGGATATTGTTTTTTGGGTCTGTGAATAACTAATCGTCACCTGCTTTTCGATTCTCGCTGTTCCGATGATACTGGCTCTCGCATGGGTATACCGCACCTTACCTTCCCGGTCTTCGACAACGCCTGACACCAGTAATTGCCCTTTTACCACCGCGTCACCTTCATGAACTTCCGGCAGCCCGTCGTATACCCGCATTCGGATGATCTGACCTGTAAAATTTGACACCACATTGCAAGGACGATTTTGAGGCAGCATATCGGGAGGATATATGCGTTCCCGCAGTTCCACATAGAGCGTCGTTCCCCTGATATTCAATGCGATCCAGGCAATGCCGGAGTTTTCGAGATATACGTGACTGACTGCTGTGTTGGGATCAAATCCGGCTCTTTTCATTCCCGTTGTGATGCCGCATCGTTCAAGCGTATAGAGTATTTCATCGTTTGAGAACAGCTTGTTTCCACTGATCTCGATGGTCCAGATAAACCGTGACATTACAAAAAACAATCCGAAAAACACAATCGCCCCTGCCGCGAGCCCTACCCGAAGTTTATAACGTCTCAAGATCTCAAAGAGACCATGCCGGGAGATTATTTTGATTTTTACATGGCTTATCCGACGGTGCTTGCGCAGTTTTTTAAACGATGAACGCCGTACGCAAACGCATATTTCATCATCTTTTTGTGTAAGTCCCCAAAGTTTTATTCCTGCATTTATACAAAGCGTCAAAAACCTCTCGGTAAACCCCCCTTTGACGGAGAATTCCACATAACCGACGATAAAACGAATTAACTTCAACATTTTTTAGCTCCGCAAAACTCAATATTGGTGATTTTTCCGATTACCACTACCGAGTTTTTATTCATACTGCTGATGCTGAGAGCGTCTCCCGAAAATCGGACAGAACTTTTTCCGGTTGCAAGCCGTATGGCTTCGCGGCTGTATTCCAGTACGCCGAGACAGCCCTCGATCAAAGCAACCGTCCCGCCGCAGACGCTGATCTGGACGCTTTCTTTTCCGAGTGCAGAAGTGATGGATTGTGTCTTTTCGCTCATTTTCATACCGTTTCACCCCGTTCATTTTATTTCCAAAAAGGGCAAATAATACCGCTCGGCCATTGTATGAATGATTGAATTATGATATAATAATCCCAGAAAACGTCGTTGGGAGGTTTTTTTCATCGAACGTGTTTTTACAATGGATCATTATGAAGGCGTTTCGACACTTTGCGGTGAAATGGACCGCAATTTGCAGGCAGTTCAATCGGGTTTCGGCGTCGTCATCATCAACCGCGGCGGAGAATTAAAAATCTCCGGTGAGCAGAAAGCCGTCGACAACGCGTTCGATGTCTTTTCGGCGCTTTACAAGATGATTTCCAAAGGACAAGCCATTACCGATCAAACGGTCGATTATTGCATCAGTGTCACGACAGCGGGAAAAGCCGGTCAGCTTACGGAGTTATCCGACGATAAGACCATCATCATCACACCGCGCGGTAAACCGGTCCGCCCGAAGACCGCCGGTCAGAAAAAATATATCGAACTGATCAAAAACAATACCATCGTTTTGGGCGTCGGTCCTGCAGGCACCGGAAAAACCTATTTGGCTGTTGCAATGGCGGTCGCAGCGTTTGCCAAAAATGAAGTTTCACGCATTGTTCTGACCCGCCCTGCCGTCGAAGCGGGAGAGAAACTCGGATTTTTACCGGGCGATCTTCAACAAAAAATCGATCCTTATTTACGGCCTCTCAACGACGCGCTGTACGATATGCTGGGTATCGAGTCATGCGCCAAGTATATTGAACGCGGCAGTATCGAGATCGCACCTCTCGCCTATATGCGCGGCAGAACTCTTGATGACTCTTTTATCATCCTTGACGAAGCCCAAAACACAACCCGCGAACAGATGAAGATGTTTTTGACCCGACTCGGTTTTAATTCAAAAGCCGTCATCACAGGCGACATTACGCAAATCGACCTCGCAAACCGCAAAAACAGCGGACTATTACAGGCGATACGGCTGCTGCGCAATATCGACGGTATCGCTTCGGCCAGATTCGATGAAAGTGATGTGGTGCGCCACCGGATTGTCAAGGAGATCATTAAAGCATATCAAAACGAAGAAAAATAGCAGCGGCGAAAGGAAGGTCAGACATGCGAAAAAACGTTATTTTAACAACTTATAACACCCATCCGACTTTCCGGGCGGATGCGGCGCTGCGCGCTCTTTTACGCGACTGCTGCTGTTCGATCGCAGCCGCTGAGAAGAATGACGCGTTGTTTGAAGTCAACCTCACCTTTATGGACGATATGACAATTCGAAGCGTCAACTATAAATATCGAAACATCGACAATTCTACCGACGTCCTCTCCTTCCCCATGTCTGACGGAAAGACCTTCGACACAAACCCGGCTTCAGGCCGTCTGATGCTCGGAGATATCTTGATTTCAGCAGATCACGCTTTCGTGCAGGCTGAGGAATTCGGCCACAGCGCACAGCGCGAATTCGCTTATTTAACCGTGCATGCAATGCTGCATTTGTTCGGATACGATCATATGACCGAAGCGGATAAACGCGTGATGCGCGAAAAGGAAGAGGCAGTCCTCGAACGGCTGGGACTGACGAGATAAAAGGCAAACCTTTTACTATTTATGAGGATGATTATAAAATGAATGAACAGCAAACTGAAACGAAATTTGCTTTTGCCTGCATCACGGGAGCGCCGAATGTGGGCAAATCTTCGCTTTTGAATAACATACTCGGTCAAAAAGTCGCCATTGTCACACCAAAGCCCCAGACGACCCGTACAACTATTTTAGGTATTCACACCGATAACAACATCCAAATCGCCTTTACTGATACACCGGGGTTGCTGCTGCCCAAGGACGCGCTCTCGCGCAACATGGTCAAGAGCATACAAAACGCCGCTTCGGGCAGCGATATCGTGATTTTAGTGGTGGAAGCCGGAAAGAAGCCCAAGCCCGCCGAGATCTCAGTTATCGAAAATCTGAAAAAGCAAAAGCTCCCCGCTATTCTGGTGATTAATAAGATCGACCTCTTGAAACAAAAAGAGCTGATGATTCCTCAGATGGATGTCTTTTCGAAATTGTATCTTTTCAACGAGATTCTCCCTGTAAGTGCCGTCACCGGTTATGGGGTGAAAGATATTCTCACTGCCGTTTCTAAGTTAGCAAAGCCGGGCCCGTTTCTTTACGATCCCGAGGAACTGACCGATCAACCGGAACGTGTAATTTGCGCCGAATACATCCGGGAGCAGATTTTGATATTCATGCAGCAGGAAGTTCCGCATGGTATTGCGGTAGTCATCGAGCGCTTTGAAGAGACGCCCGAGGGTATCGACGCCGATGCCAATATCTATTGCGAGCGCGAAAGCCACAAGGGCATGCTGATCGGCAAAAACGGGCAGATGCTGAAACAAATTCGTAAATCTGCGCAGAACACACTGAAACAGTTTTTCGGCGTCTCTGTCACTTTAGAACTCTGGGTCAAAGTCAAACCCGACTGGCGGGAAAATGAAGCGTTGATTAAAAACTTCGGCTTAAATTTTGAGGGTTAAATACTTGAAAATACGTTTCAAGCTTCGGGGCAAGAAAGGAAAATTCTTTTCATGAAACGGACCGTCGGCGCAATCGTTCTGACTGCCGAAAACCGCAGAGAGTCCGACCGTTTGATTCGGATTATATGCGAGGACGGCCAATTATTGCGTGCTTATGCCGCCGGAGCACGTAATCCCCGAAACAAACTCTGCGCCGCAACCGAGCCCTTTGTGCTTTCAAAAATGGACTTATTTGCCGCGTCCGGGGGATATACGCTTGACGATGCCGAGATCACGGAGCAATTTTTCGAACTTCGGATGTCATTAAAAAGCTACTGTCTTGCCGGGTATATCGCACAATTGATTCTGACTGTGTTTTCGGGTGAGGTTGACCCCTCTTTATATGCGTTATTCGGAAATATGTTGTTCCTGCTTGCGGGCAAAAAGCGCGATATCCGGCTGCTCAAGGCCGTGATGGAGTTTCGAATTGCGGCTTTGGCCGGGTGGAGACCCGAAATTGAGCGTTGTGCCTGCTGCGAAAGTTCTGAAATCAAGGTATTTTCGGTCGCGGACGGCGGCGGATACTGTGAAAAATGCGCTGCTGCCCATGCTGGTGCGGTTGCGGTCAGTTCCCCGATAATAAAAGCGGTTTGCGCTTCAATCGGCGATGATACCAAAGGACTGTTTTCATTTACACTGACGGGTGAAGCCGCCGAGGGCTTTTCCCGTCTTGCGGAATATTATATTCGATATTACATCGACGCGAAGCTCCCCGCGCTTGATTATTATAACTCCCTTTTGGAGTTTGAGGAGAGTATCAATGATATACAACATACAAAAACAGAGTCGAATTCTTGAATTCGATAAAATCACCGGAATGCTCGCCGGAAAATGTTCCAGCGCCGAAGCCAAGGAAGCGGCGCTTGCTTTGTTGCCCTGCGGCGACTTTGAGACCGGAAAACTGATGATAGAGCAGACCGACAGCGCTTACGAGATGTCTTTAAAGCTCGGAGCGCCTTCTTTTTACGGGTTGTCTCTTCGCGCAGATTTATTGAAACGCGCCTCAGCAGGCGGTTCGCTTTCCATTCGCGAACTATTGTTGATTTCGGCTTCAATGCGCGTAGTGCGCACTCTTATCATTTATCGGCGCAACTGCGGCGAAACTGAGACCATTCTGGATCGGCTGTTCTCTTCCCTGAAAAGCCACAAAGATGTTGAAGATCGGATTGAGACCTCTGTTGCCAACGAGGAAACCCTTTCCGACGGAGCAAGCCCGGAACTGGCCAATATCCGCCGAAAAATGCGTACCGCACAAGACAATGTCCGTACCCGTTTAAACGGTATGATCACTTCCTCGGGCAATTCGAAATACTTACAGGAACAAGTCATCATGATGCGCGACGGCAGGTTTGTGGTGCCGGTCAAAGCCGAGTGCCGCACGAATATTCCCGGACTTGTGCACGGCGTATCGGCAAGCGGCGCGACCCTTTTTATCGAGCCGGCTGCGGTGGTCGAGGCCAACAACGAGGTTCGGATTCTCGAAAGCAAAGAACAGATCGAAATCGAACGGATTCTTGCCGAACTCTCCGGTCTTTGCGGGGACTGCGCCGATGATTTGATTCAGAGCTGCGAAGCCGCCGTCAAATTGGAAGTGATCTTCGCCAAATCCGAACTCGGTATTGCAATGAACGGCTATCTGCCCGACTTTGGCGACGACGGGCTCATTGACATCAAAAAAGCACGCCATCCTTTGATTGATAAAAAAATCGTCGTCCCGGTCGATGTGCGGCTCGGCGATGATTTTGATACGCTGGTCATCACCGGACCGAACACCGGCGGCAAAACGGTCGTATTGAAAACTGTCGGACTTTTCTGTATGATGGCAGGCTGCGGAATGATGATACCGGCGGCTGAACACAGCAAAATCAGTTGGTTTGACAAGATTTTAGCCGATATCGGCGATGAACAGAGCATCGAACAGTCGCTTTCCACATTTTCCGCGCATACGACGAATATAGTTTCAATACTCGAACAAGCCACTTGTAAGAGCTTGGTACTGCTCGACGAACTCGGCGCGGGAACCGACCCTGCGGAGGGCGCTGCTCTTGCTGTTTCGATTTTGGAGGACTTGCGCAAAAAAGGCGCAAAGATCGTCGCGACAACCCACTACGCCGAACTCAAACAATATGCCATTACCAATCCCGGCGTGATCAACGGCTGCTGCGAATTCGATGTGGCGACTTTAAAACCGACTTATAAATTGTTGATCGGCGTGCCGGGCAGCTCCAATGCATTCGCTATCTCAACGCGACTCGGCGTCAGCGATTCAATCATCGAGCGCGCCAAAGAAGTCATGGACAAAAAGACCCTTGAGCTCGACAATGTGATGCGACAGCTCGAGACCGAGCGTCAAAAGCTTGAAAACGACAGCGAAGAGATGAGCCGTCTCCGCCGCGAAGCCGAACTCGAAAAGCAAAACCACGACCGCGCACTCAGGAAGGCGCAGGCCGATTTTGACAAGGAGCTTGAGCGCCAACGCGCCGACCAACTGCGCATCATCCAATCACTGCGCTTTGAATATGATCGCCTGATAAAAGAGATCGAGGCTATCCGTAAAGAGGATAAGAGCAAGCCCGACGAACTTGCCCGCCGCGCAAAAGACGAGATCGCAAGCCAGATTAAAAAGATGGAGCAGATTGCCGACCCGGTGCAAAAACCGCGTTATGATGAAAACTACGCCCTGCCCCGCCCGCTTGCTGTCGGCGACGCCGTTTATCTGCCCGACTTCGACAAGGATGGTACCGTTGTTGAAGTCACCGAAGGAAAAGGCAAAATCACGGTTGATATCGGCATGGGCAAGGTCAAGGTGGCAAAAAATCGAATCCGGCTTGTTGATAAAAAGCTCAGGCGAAAAGATGACGGACATGTAAGTTTTTCGGGTGTCTCACGGGCCGACCGCTCGGTCGAGACCAGCGTGATGATCCGACACATGGAATTAGTGGAAGCCATGCCGATTGTCGAACAATTTATCGACGACGCGGTAATCAATCACCTTTCCACGGTTACTATTATCCACGGCAAAGGCACCGGAACGCTTCGGCGTGCAACGCATGAATTATTAAAAGATCACCCGAATGTCAGGAGCTTCCGGCTCGGAAAATACGGAGAAGGGGAAGACGGTGTGACCGTCGTCGAACTCAAATGAGCAGATTCGTCGTCACCGGCGCAACCGGACATATCGGAAACAACGTCGCGAGAATTCTCTGCGGCGTCCATCAAGATGTCATTTTAGTCGTGCGCCGAAACGACGACGAAGCGATTGCGGGACTCGACGCAGAACTCGCGGTCGGCAGTTTCTGCGACCCGGATTTTCTCGACCGGCTGCTGACCGCAGACGATATTGTGATTCACTGCGCGGGTATGATCGCCATCACCGACGAGGATGCCGAAGAAGTCATGCGGGTCAATTTCGAAGGGACGAAAATCCTCGCCGATATCTGTGTGCGAAAACAAGTAAAAAAGCTCGTCTACATAAGCAGCGTGGATGCGATTTACAAACCCGATGCCAATTTACCCATCACCGAGCCCAGTGCTTTTTATCCCGAAAAACTCGAAGGTATCTACGGAAAATCCAAGGCAATGGCGACCGAATATGTTCTCGATCTTGCCAAAGACGGTAAATTAAACGCCTCGGTGGCCTACCCTACCGCAGTGATCGGGCCGTATGATTACAAGATTTCAAATGTCGGACAAGTGATTTTAGATTTTATTACAAACAAAACATTGGCACGGGTTAAGGGGTGTTATAATTTTGTCGATGTCCGCGATGTGGCGCAGGCAGTGATACAAATCGCTGAAAAATCTGAGTTCGGAAACGGCTATATCTTGGGTGGAGAAGTTGTATCAGTGACTCAGCTTTTCGAGATTTTATCGCCGCTTTACGGGCGTAATATTCCGATAAAATTGCCTCTTTGGTTTGTGAACGCCTTTTCCGAGCTCGGTGTGCTCTATTACAAAGTGCGCAGCAAAAAGCCGGTGTTTTCCCGATTTGCCCTCAAAACGCTGAATTCCAACTGCAATTACAATATCACCAAAGCTCAAACCGAACTCGGCTATTCCCCGCGAAGCGCAGTTGAGACCCTCACCGATTCTGCGAAATGGTTGTATGAAAACAAAGCAGTAAAAGATAGAGTCACCGCAAAGGTTTGACGGTTCAATAAAGGCAATCGGCCCGAACGAATGTTTGGGCCGATTTGATGACAATTTCTTTAGATCAATCCGTTTTTACGGGCGAAGATGTAGGTGCCGATGCTGACCGCAGAGGCTAGATTGAACGAGTCGATCCGGTCGGTTAACGGGATTTTGACGCTGTGACCGAGTTGCTTGAAATTCGCGTCCAATCCTGTCGCTTCGTTTCCGAACACGAGTGAGAACAGACCGCAGGACGGCGTCTCTTCTGGGGAAAATTCTCCGTCTAACATAAACGGAAACAACATGTGATTCGGATAGGCCTCGGCGTATTCTTCGAAACCGTTGAATGACGCATGACGGATATGAAACAGCGCGCCCATGCTGGCCCGCACCGTTTTGGGGTTCCAAATGTCGGCGGCGGGTTCGATCACCACGAGGTTTTTCACGTTCATGCCGATAATCGTTCGGATGATCGTGCCCAGATTACCCATATCGGATGAGTTGACCAGTACGACATGGGGTTCGCTGTCCGAAAGAGTACTCTCGTATTTGCGAAAAACACCGAGGATATAACTGTTTTCTTTTTGATTGACGCTCGAAAACGCCTTGTCCGATTGAATACAGGGAACCTGTTGGGCTTTACACAGTGCGGTGATGCCGTCGGTGTCCCGATATTCGGAATGGACATAGACACAACCGAGAAGTTCCGGACGCGTTTTTAGCAGCTCATTGGTGGCAAACGCGTCGGAGGTGTAGGAATAATCGAAATCTTTTTTATATGCTTTGAGTTTGATTGTGTTTGTGTTTGTCATAATGTGACCCGCTTCCTTAATCGTTTTTGTGGTTTAAGGATGCAGAGTCGGTAAACACGACGGCAAGACTAAGACGAAATTACTTAGAATTACACCGTTTTTACGCTCCATACAGGTCTCGCCGTCTGCTTGACAGACCCTGCATGGAGCACATCATTCACAAAGCCGACGCAGATCGCGGCATAGGAAATGTTGATCATGCTTCTCACTCCTTTCATAAAATCACTTTACTATTCATTGGCAATTGTTTATAAAAACTACTAAATTAAATTTTCGGCGGCCAAAATGGTCGTGCAGCTGATGCGAAATACCATTTCTACATGTTTAAATCCGGCGGTTCGGAGCATTTCGATTTGATTTTGCACCGTGCAGGGCGTATCGTAATGGTAAAACTCTCCGTCCGGGATGCCCTGCTCTTTTCGCTTACGCGCGTTCTCGGAATAGTACAGGTCTTCTTCCTCCTGCGTTTCGACCATATAGTCGCATTCGATATAGCAGCTGCCCGGTTTAAGAGCATCTATGAGCTTGCGATACAGTCCGATTTTGATCTCATGCGAAAAATGATGCAGGGTCTGAAACGAGACCGCGCAGTCATATTCGGATTTGCCGAGGTCGACGTCGAAATAACTGCCGCAGATCAGATTGAGATGCTTGTCGGGATGCTTTTGCATCAGTTTATCGAGCATTTCCTGCGTGAGGTCGATTCCGATAACATCGAGATCGGGAAATAACTTGAAGATTTCGTCCAGTTCCAAGCCGGTGCCGCAGCCGAGGTCGAGCAGATTTTTGCAAGACTTCGGCAGCAGCTGCGCCATCTTGATATAGGCCTCTTTGCTCCCTTCGACGCCTGAGAGCATATGTTCTTCATAACTGTCTACGCGTGCGGCAAAGAATTCATTCATTTTTTCCATATAATTTTTTACCTCTTTTTTCTTTATTTACAAGGGTAAATACGTTTCGGCATACCGTTCTCGCTCCTTTTTATTGAAACCGTTGAAGTTTTTCGTTATAATAAATCTAGCTGACGTATTTACGCCGGTTGTAAAAACAAGAAAGAGGACTTTTTATCGTGGAAAAATTCCGTTTGGGAAGAACCGGACTAATGGTCACGCGCACCGCATTCGGCGTGCTGCCGCTCCAGCGCGTGCCGATGGATGAGGCGGTAAAGATATTGCGCAAGGCATACGACTATGGCATCAACTTTTATGACACCGCAAACAGCTACACCGACAGCGAAGAAAAAATCGGTAACGCTTTTGCCGGCAGACAACGCCAAAATATCGTCATCGCAACCAAAAGCGGTGCTTCGGATAAACAGACGGTTACGAAACATATCGAGCTGAGCTTGAAACACCTGAAAACCGATTATATTGATCTCTTTCAGTTTCATAACCCGGGCGTGATCCCCGATCCAAACGATCCCGACGGCGCATTTGCCGCGGCGCTGGAAGCAAAAAGGAAGGGGTACATCCGCCATATCGGGCTCACCAACCACCGGTTCGCGGTTGCGAAACAGGCCGTTGAATCGGGAAATTTTGAGACGCTGCAGTTCCCTTTCAGCTACCTTGCCGCCGAGAGCGAAACAGCACTTGTACGGCAGTGCGCCGAACTGGACATCGGTTTTATTGCAATGAAAGGGCTATCCGGCGGGCTGCTGACCAACGCGCGCGCCTGCGCCGCGTTTATGCGGCAATATCCGAATGTCGCGACGATCTGGGGCATACAACGTGAAGAAGAACTGGACGAGTGGGTTCGGTTGGACGGCGAGGATTTAGCACTGACCGAAGATCTCCGGGCTTTGATAGACCGCGACCGTGCGGAGCTCGCGGGGTCTTTTTGCCGCGGCTGCGGATATTGTATGCCCTGCCCCGTCGGCATCGAGATTAACAACGCCGCCCGAATGAATATGCTTTTACGCCGCTCGCCTTATCAACGCCTTATCACCGAGGAATATTATAAGCAGATGCATTTGATTGACAACTGTTTGGGGTGCGGCCAATGCAAGGGGCGCTGCCCCTACGGGCTGAACACGCCGGAGCTTTTAAAGGCAATGCTGAAAGATTACGACGAATTTTATGACGAGCACCACTAAACCAATGCACCGAACCTAGCATCAACTTTATGAATTCGATGTCCGCGCAAGCCGCATCGAATTCATTCGGTTTTTATTTGAAGCAACAGCTTTTTCTGTCATTGGTTTCGACGGCGAATTTTTCATCACCCGACAAACCTTTGCTGATCGGTTCGATTCTGCAAAAGGTCTCACGGTTTTTGATATCGTTATACATATCTAATTTTTTAAGCCCGGGCGAAAATCTTGCCCTGTTCTTCGTTTTCAAACTGGCGGCTGTAAAGGGCGTAATAACGGCCTTTTTGGCGCAGCAGTTGCCTGTGTGTGCCCTGTTCGATGATCTTACCGTCGTCAACCATCAGGATCAGGTCGGCGTTTTTGATCGTTGAGAGCCGGTGTGCGATGATGAACGAGGTACGGTTTTCAAGCACGGTCGAAATGACTTTAGAAATCAGCTGTTCCGTCTCGGTGTCGACCGATGAGGTCGCTTCATCGAGCACGAAGACGCGCGGATTCGCAACCACCGCGCGGGCGATGGAGATCAGCTGTTTCTGTCCGGTCGAAAGCAGATCGCCGCCCTCGCCGACGTTGGAGTCGTAGCTGTCCTTGAGATTTGAAATAAAATCATGCGCGCAGGCGACCTTGGCGGCCTCGATGATCTCTTCGTCGGTGGCGTCGGGATTGCCGTAACGGATATTCTCTTTAATCGTGCCCGAGAACAGATGCGGCTGCTGAAGTACATAACCGATGGAGGAATGCAGCCAGTTGATCGAGCGCTCGCGGTAATCGACGCCGTCGATCAGCACTCTACCCTCGGTCGGCTCAAAAAACCGACAGGCCAAGTTGACGAGGGTTGATTTGCCCGCGCCGGTCTCGCCGACGATGGCGATGCAGCTGCCGGATTTGATTTTGAGATTAAAGTGCGATAATACATCGACATTACCGTCCGGATAGCGGAAAGTCACGTCGTCGAATTCGATGTCGCCTTTGATCGGCTCCCAGTTCTCGCGTTTCGGCTCGAAGATGTCGCCGTATTTTTCAACGATGTCGGGGCGGTCTTTGACCAACGGTTCTGCATCAATTAAGCGGTTAATACGCTCTACGTTGACTTGAAGCGCGATCAGATCGACCGAAAAGTCGGTAATGTTCGAGATCGGGTCAATGATTGAAAGCGCATAAGCGATAAACACCGCCAGCGTGCCGAGTCCTTCGGCGTCGCCGGCAAAACCGCTGCCCGAGGAAATTACAACCGCCAATATCATCGTGCCAAGAACCAGTATGATCGGCTGGAACACTGAACGCAGGCGCCTTGACCGCAGCGCTTTAGTACGCAATTCTGTGTTGATGTTATCAAACGAATGGCAGACGCTGTCCTCGACGGCGAGCGTTTTGATGGTCTTTGCGCCGGTGATGTCCTCATTGAACACAGCGGTCAGTTTCGCATTGGTTCTGCGTACTTCGCGGTTCAATTTGAGGATGTTTTTTTGCATCAGCTGCAAGATGACTATCGATCCGACCAGTACCAACATGACGAGTAATGCCAGTTTCCAGTTCAGAATGAACATAGAGACCGAACAGAAGGTCAGATAACAGGTGGTCCAGACCGTATCGGCAAGACCCCAGGCGAGCATACCGCCCAAGCTCGCGGTGTCGTTGAGTACACGCGCAAGCAGATATCCGACCGGTGTGACGTTGAAATAGGAAAGTGATTGCCGCTGCAGTTTCTCAAAGCAGGCGTTGCGCATATCTCTGCCTACCCGTAGATCGAGGTTCATCGAGTTGCGGATGAAGATAATCGTTCCGGTGACCTGAATCAGTATCGCGACTGAATACAGCAGGATAAACCATTGGATTCCCTGTGTGGTATTTCCGCCGACGTAAACATTGAATGCATACCGGGAGAAATACGGTATCAGAGAGTCGACACAAGCCGTAATCATTGTGCAGCAAAGAAGCGGAATCAGATATCGCTTGTGCTTTTTAAGGAAAACGAACAAGCGTTTCCACTCTTTGAATTCGAATTTATTGCTGAGCGCGTACTCGTCGTAATTATTTTGATTGATTTCCGCCGCCATTTGCGCCCACCTCCGTTTCCATCTCCTCCTCAAACATGCTCTGGATGTTGAAGATGGAGCTATATATACCGTTTAGTTTCAAAAGTTCCGCATGATTTCCCATCTCGGCGATTTTACCCTCCGAGAGCACCATGATGACATCTGCGTCCATCAGCGTCGAAATGCGGTGCGAAATGATGATGGTTGTCGTATCCTTAGTGCGTTTTTTAAGCGCGGAACGGATCTTGCTGTCGGTCTCGACGTCAACCGCAGAGAGCGAATCGTCGAACACCAGCACCGGCGCATCTTCAACCAATGCCCGCGCAATCGCAACACGCTGTCTCTGTCCGCCCGAGAGCGTGACGCCTTTTTCTCCGATCAGGGTCTCGTAGCCCTTCGGGAATTCGAGAATCGAATTGTGAATTTCCGCCGTACAGGTCGCCGATTCGATGTCCTCATGAGTCGTTTCAGGCGCAGCCAATTTCAAGTTATTATCGATGGTATCGGAGAACAGAAACGGCTCCTGAAGCACCATTGCGATATTACGGCGCAGATGTCTGCGACTGATTTTATTGATGCCGATGCCATCGATCGTGATCTTTCCCTGCCCTTTTTCCTCGTCGAGGTCATAAAGGCGGTTCAGCAGGTGCAGCAGCGTTGACTTTCCGCTGCCGGTTCCTCCCAAGATCGCCAATGTTTGACCGGCTTTGAGCTCGAACGAAACATCGCGCAAGACTTCGGCATTGTCAAACCCGAAATTGACATGCTCGTATTTGATGTCGCCCTTGATTTCCGGTGATAAATCGGTTTCTTCATCCTGTTCGGCCTTTACCGAAAGGATTTCGTTAATTCTTCCGATGGAAACGCCTGCCTTGCTCATCTCACCGAGGGTTCTGCCGAGACGGCGCATTGGCCATGCCAGCATCCCGCCGTACATGACGAAAACGATAATTTCACCGGGACTCATTTCACCGTGAACTGTCAGGAAAGTACCGTAAATCAACAGCAAGGCCGTTTGAGAAGCACTGATCAAGTCGCCGATGCTCCAATACCAGCCCAATAGTTCGCCGGTTTTAATCCACAGGTTGGCGTATTCGTCGTTGCCCGCCATGAAGCGATCAAGCTCCTGCCGTTCGCGGCCGAAAGCCTTAACGACCCGAACACCGGTGAAATTCTCCTGTGCGATGGCATGCATGCGGCCTTCCGCTTCATCGGCCAACAGGAACCGTTTTGCGATTCTGCCGTAAAACCCACCCGAGTAACCGATGACTACCGGTACGAATGCCAAACAGGCCAATGCGAGTTTCGTATTGATCGAAAACATCAACACATAAGCGATAACCAGCATAAAGACGATGCGGACGACATCGGTAAACTGACCTGAAACAAAATTACATATCGTGTCCACATCGGACGAGCATCGCTGCATGATGTCGCCGGTCTGAATGGATTTATGCCACGAAAACGGCAGCCGTTGGATGTGACCAAACAGTGTCTTGCGCAATTTATAAGAAAGATGCTGTGCCAGTTGAGCGCCCGAATAGTTGCGTATGTAATTGAACACGGCGGAAAACACCGCGACCGCAAAAACGAGCAAACCGCAGATGAACAGGTGAGTCAGCAGAAAATCTCTCCCGCCGAGTTGTAAGATATAATCTTTAAGCTGCTGCGGCAAATTGAAATCCAGCGTTCCGATGACCGAATCGATTGTGACGCCTACGATTTTCGGGGTGATGTAAGATAAGCCGACCCCCAGCGCCATTGTGATCACGCAGGTCCAGAAAAAACGCCAGTTCCCCAGCATAATCTTAAATAAAAAGGTAAAATTACCCTTCTTCTTTTGTTCTTTATTTTTCAAATTTGTACCTCAAAAGACGGTTAAAAAGACCGCAGGCAGTTCTGTGGTTATAAATAGTTCCCCACCGAATTAAAAACACGTCGCAAGCAAAATATATAAGACGAAACAAACCGCTTCGTCAGCCAATCGAAACAAGAAGCACCTCCCACAGATCCCTACACTGATCTGCCTACACCCGTTCGGTGCGTCAAACACGACGTATTATAGCCGAGGATTTCCATTTTGTCAACCGTTTTTTATTCAGCGTCAAAATAAAAGTCGCTTTACCCAATATGCAGCCATTTATCGCTTTCTTATGTTTGATTTTTTAAGCGGCTTCACTTGTTGGTTTGTCAATGATGTGTTACAAAAAAGATAAGAAAGAATCTCATTGATATAGGAAGGCCGAAAGGAACTGTTTTGGAGATTTCCAGGCGAGAGGGCGCATAGGGAAGGAATTGTATTT
>Ga0116170_10000328_pt1 | contig 50349 bp, 59 predicted proteins | sample AD_JPNHW1_MetaG_FD_89797 | JGI IMG/M metagenome (GOLD analysis project Ga0116170, IMG submission 89797) | Active sludge microbial communities of municipal wastewater-treating anaerobic digesters from Japan - AD_JPNHW1_MetaG | ecosystem: Engineered > Bioreactor > Anaerobic > Digestate | place... | reverse complement strand
GGACAGATTCTGGATCGTGGCAGGTGGCCGGAGAATGGTCCGGGGTTTTCGACCGAGGTTGCTGACGACATGGACAGCCTGACGGATCGGGTTGTTGGGTTGATGCGGGATGGGTACCAGGTGCTGGCAAGCACAAACGCCTTGGCCCTGCACTTCGGGGGTTTGCACAGCCGGGAGCGTTTCGAGGCAGAGGGTTCTCATCGCATGTGCGACACGGACGGAGCATTTCTGCGGAAGGGGGATCTCTGCCGGATCCTCATCTCCGATCACGCCAACGGGGTTTTCAACGGGCAGTTGGCGCGGTACGAGAAGTGGCTGCCGAAAACCAGGACGCATGTCGTCACACCTCTCGACGCCGAGACTGGGTTTTCCGTCGGCCGGACGTACAGGGTTAATGTCCCGGCAGACATGTGGGAAACCTCCCAGAACCTCAAAACCGTCGATCAGCTCAAGGGGGATGGAGGGTTTTCTCAAGAGGCTCTGGAGAGGATCCAGGCCGGGGCCCAGCTCGATTGTTGCAAGGGTATGCTTATGCACGCCGAGAGCATCACGATCCACAGGGCCCAAGGGTCAGAATGGGACAAAGTGGTGCTGGTGGTGCCGTGGCCGAGCAGAATGCTCAACCGGTCGCTGGCGTACGTCGGGATCAGCCGGGCCCGGGTGGACTGCAAAGTGATCTTCATGCGCAGCAAAACCCTCGGTGATGCCGCGGTGGAAATGGCCAAAGAGCAGATGCTGCGGCCGGCGCCAGAGGTTCCGGCCCTCAAGGCCGTCGTCTGAGTTGTTGACACTTTTTTTACCAAAGAGTGACGAAGAAAACTTGCTTCCGTAGAATTTTACGGCAAAGTGAAGGGTATCGAAACAACCAACCGATCCAAAAAATGAAAACCATCAAGAACGCCACCCTCTTCGACTACACCGGAGAGATCGCCGACAAGAACGTCACGATCGAAATCAACGCTGACGGAGACTACGTCATGCACGGCCGGGTTTATCCCGCAGCAGACTTCGAGATCGACCCGAACTACGGATCCCCGATCATGAAGCACAAAGCCGGCGGATGGAGCATCCGGTACAAGTCTGTACGCCGGTGAAAATAGTGCAGAAGAAAACTTGCTCTAGTAAGATTTTACGACAAGAGTAGATGTACAACCAATCGAACAAATGAAATCACTACATCACGATCAACTCGTCCGCGGCAAAGGTTTTCCGGTCTACACCCAAGAGATCCGGATCTGCACACTCAGGGGTTATGTCTCGGACAACCTCCGTAAGTACGGTATTAGGGTCGGACAGAAGATGTCGATGGAACGTGCGATCAAGCTCGAAGTAGATGCCTCGGTAAAACGTGACGCTGAGATGTGCCGGTCTACCGAGTGGGCATGGACGCTCCAGAGCCCTGCCGTCATCACCGAGAACTACCCGGGGAAATTTGAGAAGCTGGCAGCCGAGCACGCAGCAATCGCAGCTGCCCCTGAGCTGGAGAACGGCGAGATCGTCGAGATCGACGGTGACACGTACCGAGTCGCGCTGATGGGGAGCGAGTACAGCGATCCGATCAAATTCTTCAGGATCTGAAGGCGAAACCGGAAACCGGGAGTTAGACCCCGGACCGGTCCGTCGGATTGGCATTCCGGCGCTGATGAGCCTGCCACAAAAAACAGTTAACACAGTTCAATATGATCACAAAAGCTGTCAGAATCTACGTATCTAATAAAAAACTCAAAGGTAAAATCATCTATATAGATAGCCTTAGAAGTATTAAAGGTAGAAAGGTAACAAATGTTGCCTCATATACACCTTTTAAGGATAAAGTTAAGTGTGAGACTATCTCCGATCTTGGAAAAATCCTATATTCTAGGATTAGAGTGGATATGCATTTGATTCGTAAAGACGGAAGTGTTGGTAGGATTATCAAAAACCTACGGTCTGGGGACACCATAATTACCGGTATGTGTACCTTAATTACCTAGTAGGCGAAACCGGCACCTGCCGGTCCGGTGGATTGGCATTCCACCGCTGATGAGCCTGCCACAAAAAACAACATGATCACAATCACCGAAAAACCTTGGACAATAGAGATCGACTGCTCACTCGCAGTAGGGTCAATGGAAGAGATCGGAAATCTGCTGAAGGACCTCGGTGTCTACCCGACGAAGACTTTCTCTCCTACCGGTCAGTCCGCTGACGTGTTGATCAGCATGATGACGAGCAACGGGACGACCCTGACGTTGCCGAAGGGCAAGCTGTCAGAAGCCGAGAAGATCCTTGGGAAGATGGGTGAGGACGTGACGACGGTCCTCCGGAAATACCCGGAGCCGGACTGGATGGCTATTGCCCGGGCGTACCCGAACCCGGCCAAGGTTAACGACCCGGCTGCCATGCCGGAGAGGATCCGCTTGGAGCCGCTCCAGGTTGGCACCATGGCGGACGGGCTGGAGCAGCATCGCAGCGGTGCCTACGACTACGGCATGGGTGGAGGTAAGACCGTGATCATCGCCGCGCACCTTGCAGCGTTCCCGGATCTCCGTCCGGCCATCGTGACATCTGCGGCCAGCGGTGACAGCCAGCAGCTGGCGAGCAAGCTGGCGGTGATGACCGGCGAGAAGGTCAACCTACAAGGCTGCACCGGTGGGAAGCTCACCACCGCCCAGAAACGTCAATTATTTGTCAAAAAGCCGAAGGACGCGACGATCATCTGCGGGAGCCACGCGCTCTACAGCAAGCTCGAAAAACCCGTCAAAGACGAGAACGATGCCAAGCTGGTCGAGATGATCCGGACTGCAAAGCTGATCATAATCGACGAGGCGCACGAGTGCTGCACGATGCTGCGGATCAACGCGCTGATGCGGACCAACCCGCAGGCCGTATTTGCCTTCACGGCCACATGGCAAAAGAATTGGAGCAAACTGGACCGGTTGCTGGCCGATCTGCTGGCGACGACCCGGGCCCCGCTCGGTGTCGTGAGTCACACGCAGGTTCAGGACACCGGCCGCGTGACACCTGTGGAGATCTTTGGCTGGAGCTTGGATCGACGGGAGTGGATCATCCCGACGCACCGGCTGCGGGAGTGGCGCGGGTACAACATCATGCAGCGGGAAGTGGAGTTCAATCCGGCCCGGAACATCTTCTTGGCGTACCTCTGCAATCACCTCATGGAGGTCAATGCAGCCGAGGGTCGCGGGGCTATCCTCGTCTTCGCCAACACCATCGGTCACTGTAAAAGAGTTGTGAAGGAACTCTGCCAGATCCGAGGGATGAAGTTCTCGGAAGAGGCTTGCCTGATCGACAGCATCTACATCGTGAACGGCAGTCTGACGAACGCGGAGAAGGCCGAGAGGATGACTGCCATGGCCGAGGGCCGGACCAAGATCGTCTTCGCAACAGAGACCCTCTCCAGAGGCATCGACATGAACACCATCTACGACGTGGTCGACATCAACGGCGGGAGCAAGCTGGTCAGTCTTGTGCAGAAGTGCGGGCGTGCTGTCCGGCCAGACGGTGAGGACAAACTGGCCAGGCTGCACACAGTCATTGAAGGACAATTACAGGAATACGAGGGGAAAGATCGGTATCTGCTGGAGTCGTGCAGCCGCAACAAGGTCAAGACTCTGGAGGCCAACTTCGGAGTTCAGGCCACGATCATCTCCAGCTTTGCCATCCCGTTCCGCTCCCACGCCACCGTAAACGGTTGATAGTTATGTTCATAAAATTCTACTAAATTTATCTTGCCCATGACCGATAATCAAGACAACATACAACACAGATGAAGATCACAATCAAACTGCACGAGAGAAAGCCCCTCCGGGATGTACGTAGTGTGCTGATACTTGCAGCCGGAAAGAAGGGAGTCTCGCTGTCGTCGATTCTGAACACCGTGTTCGAAGACGACGACGCTGCTTCACCCGGGTACAACATCAGCAACTTCTACAAGTTGGACACTCTGGAAAACCCCGGGATCCGACTGCTCTACACTGTGGTCCGGGTGGCCCAGGAACTCGACGTCGAGGTCTGGATCTCCCCGACCATCGGGATCAATCCAGTCAAACTTTTCTGATCAGTAACCAAAACCGCAATAACAAATCACACATCATGTCCGACGACAACGGTTTCTTCAACGCTCCAAAAACTCCGACTCAGGCCGCGGCCGATTCGAAACAAACCGGCAAGGCCCGCTGGCTCAGCCCGTTCAACGACTTCTCCGGGAAGCCATACAACATGCTCATCGTGAAGCCGAACACCGAGGTAACCGTGCGGCTGTTCCCGGTGTTCAGTGGACGGGATCAGGACGGAAACGCGATCAACGTCAAGGTGATCGGGGTGAAGTCCAAGGTTGACGGCCAGACCACAGACGGAAGCATCCTTTCCAGCCCATGGTTCGAGACGCTGGAAAAGTGGCTGTACCAGAAGTACAAGTCCCGTTTTCACAGCATGAAGAAAAACCCCACCGGGGATCTCAAGATCCGTCCGAAAACCCGCGTCATCGGCTGGTGCGCTACGATGATCAGCCCGGCCGACGGTGAGGACGCCGTCCCGATGATCAGGGTCTTCAACTTCGCAGGGACGAACTACCAAGGCGCCGCGTCTGGTGACGGGGATCTGTTCCGTTCCGGTGGGGATTTCGACCTCGACTTCAGCCCGACCGAAGGCCGGGAGATCACGATCAAGGCGTCGCTCAAAAACCCTGCCGACGCCAGCAGCAAGGTGTACCGGTTCACCCCGGCCAGAACCGCGACTCCGATCTCCCCGAAGTGGATGAGTGCGATCCCGACGGAGTGGCTCAAGATGAGCAAAGAGCAACGCCCCGCACTGCTGGACATCTTGCGCAAGTCTCCGCCGGAGGAGATCCGCGCCGCCCTCCAAGCCACCCTCCCGGCCGACATCTTCGAGGCCTGGGACAAGGAGCTTGGTGATGCAACTCTGGTGTACTGATAACAGCCCCTAATAAAGGTCCACTGAACAAAATACACCGGCGAAACCGGCTCCGGGGAGTTAGACCCCCGACCGGTCCATCGGAAACGGCAAACCGATGCTGATGAGCCTGCCAAAAAACAACACATCACATGAAGAACCAGATCACCACATTCAGCGGGAAACTCTTCGACGTCATCGACCCTAATCCTGCTGACATCGACATCCATGACATCGCGTTCGGCCTCAGCCGGCAGTTCCGTTTCAACGGTGTAACCCGGCACACGTACACGGTTGCGCAGCACAGCATCAACGTGTCCAGGATCGTCGGGCCGAAGATGAAGCTTGCTGCCCTTCTTCACGACGCGTCTGAGGCGTACCTGCACGATCTTCCGACTCCGTTGAAGCAGAATCTTCACGACTACCAGAATGTCGAGAAGCGGCTCCAGGACATCATCTACGTGGCGTACGGAATCGACCCGCACAGCGTTGAGAGCGGGATCAACTGGGCAGACAAGCAAGTACTGCTTTCTGAGATAGACACCGTTGTGCTTCACAAGAATCTCTTCGGACGAAAGGCGGACAAGAGTCTCTGGAGCGTCACCAGCCGTCTCGACCTTCAGCCGATGTGGATCGAAGAGGCCCGTCAGAACTTCCTGACTGCGTTCATGATCGCCATCGAAATCTGAAACACAACAACACCATGAAACAAGAAACCATCTACCTGATCTGCGGCCCGGCACGGCACGGAAAAGACAGCATCGCAACGCAGATCGGCATCGTCACCGGACAGACCCCTATGGCCTGCTCCGTCCAGATCCTTCAGGAACTGGCGCACGAGGTCGCGATCTCGATGATCTCCAAGTACGCAATGCGCCGGGAGAAATCTGAAAAGGAGACGAAGATTCTGGAGAACACCGAGCACTTCGACTGGCTCTACAAGTCGATGGAGACCGCTTTCGTCGGGATGCAGAAAGACGTCAAGGGCTCCCCCCTTCTTGGCCTGCGCCATCACCTGATCGCACTCGGAGACGACAAGGCATCTACCGACCCGATCTACTGGATCAAGGCCGTGGTAGAGGATGGAGGCCGTGTCATCCCGGGGGTCCGTCGAATCGAGGAGCTCAAGCAAGGAGTTGCGTGGCTCAACGCGCAGGGCTACGACGTCAAAACAGTCTGGATCCAACGTCCGGATGGTCCCAGTGTCACCGACAATCTGGACTTCACCAGCGAGGAGTATCCGTTTGACTTCCTCGTCGCTGCCGATGAGGGTGCCTACGGACCTGATCTGATGCTGACGGCGGCGAAGCACATCACCACGAAACCGTGTGGTTCGCTGCTGATCAAAACCGACAAAGTGATCTACCTGCTGGACTGACACAATGACTTACACGGAAAAGTACATCGAAGGACTGATCGGTCTGGCGCAGCCGGAAATCGACGACTACGCTCGTAGGATGTCGTTGCACATCCTGCCACCCGAGGAGACCGACGGTGTACTTCCGTTCCGTCATCGCACTGAAACGCACGATCACACCGTGCTGGACCTGATCGCCTTCGACGACGACGGGTCCGGCCCGGATGCGTGGCGCACCGGCCAGTTCCGGAAGATCTCGCTGGTCTGCCGGTGTGATCACGAGTTCGTCGAGGGTTGGGTTTTCTGCCTCATCTCAGGATGGGTTTCCACGGCTGGGGAACTCCGTCGTCTGGTGGAGCTTCAGGTAGCCAACAAGGATCTTCACGGAGTGGCCAGTCTGAGCGTCCCGAAGCAGATCGACGGTGAATGGGTGGCTGTCCTGGAGACCGGACTGGATGACGACATCATCGTGCGCAGCGGGACGGAGTTCGGAATCACACTCCAAGCAGGAGAGATCGCCGCCAACCTGGGCTTGGTGATCATCGACAAAGACGAAGGAGAGTGCTATGAGTGATGACTTTTTCATGACTAACAAGGTGGAACCGGTTGCTCCGTCAAAGGTGAAGACGGTGGAGATCGGCACCAAGCGGTGGCCGAAGCGCCAATGGCCTGCCGCGGAGGTGCAGCAGGTGGTTGGACTCCATCCGTCGATCGTGGCCTGGAAACACGGCCCGCACTACCTGCTCCAGGTTGCGTACGAGAACAAGGAGGTGGTGGAGCGATGCAGGTTCCAGCTCGAAGAACGTGGCATCCCTGTTACACCAGCCAAGAACGTCTGCTACGTCATGCCGGATGGCAAGGAGACGTGGTGGGTCAGCATTGGCCAGCAGCTGCTGGAGGAAGTCGACCGGATGAGCTGGCCAACATGCATCGACGACATGGTCGGTCCTGCCGGGTCTCCGATCCATACCACAGCTCGTAAAGAACGTCTTGCCAAGCTTGCGATGGAGGTGCTACAAGCACTGGTGGTCACAACGAAGGAACAGTCCAAGTTCGCTCTCGACGGGAACTACATCCCGATGAGCAAGACTGATCCGGTGAAGCTCTCACGGATCTACAAGGGACAGTCCATCTCGTTCGCAGACATGGTGCATCAACTTCAAGAAACCCTCGAAACAGAGCCAGAAGAGTCGATCTGAAGACCCCACATCTTATGTCCAAATCGAAGCAAGAAATCGTCCGGGAAATGCTCAGAAAAAACCCCGATCTCACACCGGCTCAAATCCGGAAGGCTATCCCCGGTATATCCAACAAGAGATCAGCAGGTCTACTGTACCGATGCAAGTACAAGCGCGTGCGCGTGGATGGAGTCGACACTCTCGTCAGGACTGAGCCAGCTGTTTCACCTGAGGCTACGAAGGAAAATGATCGTCCAACGACCGTTGCCGAGGACAAGTCTGTACGATCCCAGGAGTATTGGAACGGACAGTACAAAGATCTACGTCGGAAGTATGACGAGATCCTCCGTGACTCAACTCTCACCGACCGGCTCATCGAGATCGCCAGGGAGGTAGCACCAAAATCCTACAACCCAGCACCGGACGTCGAGATCCAACGGGCCCAGTCTGGACACTCCCCGCAGTCGGCAGTCCTGCTTCTCAGCGACACGCACATCGGAAAGGTGGTCGCACCTGAGCAGACTCTCTACTTCGGTGACTACAACTTCCAGAAGTTCATGAGCCGACTGAAGCATCTGGAGGAGCGCACCATCTCGATCTTGCTGGATCACACCCAAGCCCCGATCAACAAGCTGATCATCGCCATGCTCGGTGACATGGTCGACGGATCTCTCAGCCACGGGGCCGAGGCCGGGCAGGCGAACACAGTCTTCACGCAAGTCTATGCCGGGGCGCACGTCGTGGCACAGTTCCTGCGCAACGTCAGCCGGTACGTCCCGATCCAGGTCGAGACGGTGGTCGGCAACCACGGCCGGTGGGGCACGCAGAAGAAGATGCCGACGAAGAACCGGTTCAGCAACTTGGACATGTTCTTCTACGCCATCGTCCAGTCGCTCACCCGGGACATCCCGAACATCACGTTCCAGTTGTCCGAGCAGCCGTTCAAGACGCTCATGGTCGAGAACACCATGATCTGGCTGGGTCACGGTGACCACTTGAAGGGTGGCGACAAGGCGATGGGGATCCCGATCCACAGCATCGGACGCCAGCTCAGCACCACCGCCCAGATGTTCGCCAAGGCAGGCCGTCAGGTCCCGCAGATTTACTGCGTCGGTGACAAGCACAAGCGCATCGAACTCCCCCACGCCAACGGTGACTTCATCGTCAACGGTGCGTTTGTTGGGTACGACGAGTACGCCCACGCCAGCAACTTCGCCGATGCAGGACCTGACCAGAAGCTCTTCCTCGTGCACCCGAAGTACGGCCGCAGCGCCACGTACAATATCTACTTGCAACAGGCCGAGGATCTCGACAAACCGTACGACGTCCCTGGTGGCTTTCAAATCCAGTAACAACAAAACAATGATCACACCATTCATCATCGTGGTACTACTCGCTTCGACGGCAGTACTAGGGTGGCTCCTGTTCCTCGAACGGGATGTCAGCTCATCGCTCATCGTGAAGCTCGACGCGCAGGAGAAGATCCACAAGTCTATCGAGGAAGGTCTCTGCTATGAAATGAAGGAGAGGTACAAGCAACTTGAAGCTGCTCTGAAGGACAACGCTCGACTCATCAAGGTGGTCAAGGAAACCGTCAACCGTCCGGTGAAGGTGACTGTCACCGTGATCGAGAGTCCTGACGAGAAGTACCCGGCTGGAACTATCTTTGACTCTAAGTGCGCTGCGCTCCGTGCAATCGGATCGAAGTGCCATCATGACCTCACCGGACGCGACGTCACGGTGAATATCAAGGGCTTCGTACTCAAAATCAACTGAAATACGGAGGGTTGGCTGAGCGGTCTAAGGCAACCGACTTGAAATCGGACGGCGTTCGCAGCGCCCGCGGGTTCGAATCCTGCACCCTCCTCCACTTTAACATGACAAAAACACCAGAACAACTGCTCAACGATTTGGCGGAGAAAGGCGGAGCGATCGTTTGCACAGACTCCTGTACACCGATGGAAATCGCAGTATCACGCAGCTTCGGAGACATGGCCGTCCGGGAAGACGGAGTCGGCTTCATCCGGCGCCAGAAGGGGTTCGTCGAGCGTGCTGACGCTGCACTACTTGGATCGGAGAGCACACGATGAACTTCCGCTGTCCAAAGAAACAACCAGGAGACTGGATCGACCTCGCCGTCGTCGACGGGAAAGTCGGCCGTGAGGACTGCCAGGCACAGTGGCAGAACGCAGTAGCAGGATACCTCAACAACTGCACGCTGCTCGACGTCGGCGCAGGCCTGTGCGAGTCCAAGGCCCGCATGTCGGTCCGTGGAATCAAAGTGACGACTCAGGAGCCGTTCCCGGGGTCACCTGCCGACATCAATGCACCGCTCTCTGCCTTCACCGGCCAGTGGGATGCCGTCACATCATTCGACGTTCTTGAGCATGTCGACGACCCTGTGGAGTTCCTACAACAACTCGCCTCGTTCTCACGTCGTTGGGTTGCAGTGAGCACACCGAACTACCTGCTCAGCCACAACAGCCACCGATTCCACGTCCGTGAGTACTGCCCCGACGAGATCGTTCCGCTCGGCCGAGAGGCGGGTCTGGAGGCCGAGATGGCCTGGGCCCAGCTACCTGGTCGTGGGGTTTTTCCAGTCAATCCTTCCGAGCTCGCCGGTGTGCAGGACACCCACGGGTTCTGCGTCCTGTTCCACAAGATCCAAACTCTCACAGCCAACTGATTATTTACCCATGCCACAGAAAAAGTTCACACAGACGAATGACACGAAATCCTTCCTCCGCATCCGGGAGAAGGTTGCAAAAGAACTCATCGAGCGACTCAAGGAGTCCCGGGACGATCTCAACCTCGTCGTGCTCGACGGGCTCGACGCTGCGATCGTCGGATCCACCGAGATCGAAGGCCAGACGCATCTGATCTACGACCGGTTCCGGATCACCCAGATCTTCGTCAACCGGGACGGGATGGGTGCTGACGAGGCGGAAGAGTACTGCGAGTACAACGTCGAGGGTGCACACTACGGGGACGGAGGGCCGATCTTTGCTGATGTGATCGTCTGAGAAAACCTGTTGACATCAGGTATCAATTCAAGAAGCTGGTTGGCGATGCACCAACCAGCTTTTTTGTCGAAGGACACCATCAGCTACACCAAGGCTCTGGCCAACCCTACACCGAAATTTCTCGAAGGACTGCTGGCGTGGATCTCGGCCAGCGTGCAGGGCCCGATCGAGTCGACGAAGGATCCGGACCGGAAGCGCGATCTGGAGGCCCTGAAGAAGTCTGCTGAGGACGATCCGTTCGGTCCTGACGCCAAGGTATGGGATGCGTCGCTGGAGTCGTACGAGCTGTTCCGGAAGTCGAACCGGGCGAAGGCTCTTGATGCCATCGGTGGTGGCAGGTTGTACTTCGTCTTCGAGCGCAACTGTGGGGCAAAGCGTCTGATCGTCCGTACACCGACGGAGATCCTAGGATCTGCCGATTTCCCACCTGAGATCAAGCTGGAGAACATCCAGATGGCGATGGCTGTGGTACTATCAATCTATGTCCCAAAAACAGACGGAACCGAACCCAACTCCGACCCAGCACAAACCGGATCCTGAGGAGACGACAATCCTCAGCAAGTCGAGCGCGTGGGATGCGGCCAAGGCCGAGTACCTCGATCCGTCGCGCCCTAAGCCGAGATACAGCGTTCTCGCGCTGAAGTACAACATCGACGTCGCGTCATTGATGCGGACGTCAGTTGCGAACGACTGGGACTCCCTGCGCTCCAAGGCGGAGACCGCGGCCATCATACAGGTAACACCCGAGGCCCGTGCCGGGGTGTTGCAGCAGCTCGACACGATCATCGTCAAGACCATGCGGGAGGCCGCCCAGGAGGCCGGTGCGGCGTACGTCGAGGCCATCCGACGGGTACGCAACCTGGAGATCGAAGAGGATGAGGAGGATGACGACGAGCCCAGGGCAAAGCGTAAAGGGAAGGCCAAGAAGTACAGCCTGAACGCACAGGCCAATCTGCTCAACACGCTGACCGAAGGAATCTCCAACTTCAGCAAGGCCGTGAAGGACCTCGGATGGAGCTTGAACCCGGAGACCGAGGTAAAGGGTGGAGACGTGCTCAAGAACGCGATCAACGTGACATCGGTACCGTCGACCGACACCCCACCTCCGCCACCTATCCCACAACCGGAGCCGAAGAAGATCCAGGTTGACGTGGCGCCACCGCCACCGCCTCCTCCGCCGGCTACATGACCCGGTTGTAGCTCTTGTGCCCCTTGATGTGCTCGGCGAGGTATTTCCCCTTCGAGTCAGCATTCTGGAAGCTCTCCCACTCCGCCGCGGTGACGTCGTAGTAGTTGTAGGTCGAACCGTTGTGGAAGATCACGACCAGGACCTGGTCGTCCGCGTTGTACCCGATTTGGCTGACGTTGCTGCTGTCGACTGCTTGTAGCTCCATGGCAGTAGACTACACGATCCTGCTTGACCTGTCAACCGTCCTGTGCAGGATTCGTGCCACAATGAAGCGATTCCTCCTTGCAGGATTGATGCTGGCAGCCGTCGTCGGGTGCCAGACCGTTCCCACCGCGGTCACACCGGAGCCGGGCCCGACCGCGGCAGAGCTGGAGAAGCAGTACCAGCAGCAGATCACCGACCTCAAGGCCGAGCTGGCTGCGAAGAACAAGCAGCTAGACAGTGTGGCCGGGAACTCCGTGGCTATCTCCGCAGGTCTTGAGAAAACCCCGGAATCCCTCGGAAAACCGGTTATCACGAAGGAGAACGAGCTCATCCACAAAACCACCGGTGAACCCTCCCCAGAGAGCAAGGCCGATGCGCTGGCACGAGCCAACGCACTGCTGAGACAGGACATCGAGTTGGCGAAGAAGCTCTACGGTGAGGCCGGGACCAAGATCGAGGAATTGCAGGGAAAGATCGTCGATCTGGAGACAACCGTTAAAACCCGTGACGGATACATCGTGGAGCTCCAAGGAAAGGCCAAGACCGAGCGTGACGAAGCAGCGAAGAAACTCACCGACACGATCTCCGGGTACGAGGAGCGCATCACGACCATGAACGACGAGGCTTCGAAGAAGGAGCGTCGTATGTGGGTGAACACCCTGCGGTTTGGTGGGTTTGCCGTAGTGCTGGCCGGAATCGCGGTTCTGGCGATCACCAAGGGCATGGCCCTGCTCCAGGGATTGATCCTAATCGGCAGCGGTGCTCTGGTGATCGGGATCGGGATGGCCTTCGACATCGTCGCGAAGCAGACGTGGTTCCCGTACGCCGCTGGGGTGATTGGTCTGGCCATCGTCGGTGGTGGAAGCTTGTTCATTTTCAATCTGTATCAGAAAAACCAGTTGCACAACAAGCTGGTCGGGGTGCTCAACGATGTGAAAACCGAGGCAGCAACGTTGAAGGAAGCCGTCACTCCGGGAGCTGAAAACCTCTGGGCGGGGGTAGAGAAGCACATCGAGTACCGACTCGGTGAGGCCGGTTCCTCCGCCCGCAAGCAGCTCGACAAACTTCAGGTCAAACTCGGGCTCGACTCCGACAAAAAATGATCGAACTCTTCCCAAAACCCATCGAGGTGAAGCTCGGTGAGGTCTTACACGTCGGTCCAGACGGTGTGAAGGTGCTGCCAGAGTGCGAGTGCGGTGGCTGCTGCCGGCACGTCACACAACCAAAGCGCGTCGGACGGGCCGCCTGGGTCTGCCCGAAGTCTGGACGGGACATCAGTCTCCAAGTCCTGTTTTTGGCAGAATGTATGATCGACTCCAAAACCAAACTCCCAGACGATGACGATTGAAGAGACCAACGACATGGACCTCCTGACCGGACTGATCAATCACCCGGACGTGCAGGCCGTGATGGGCCTTCCGGGTAGGATCGACTTCGCAAACATATGGCGTGAGCGGATGACGATGCTGCTATTCCGGGACGCCGCTGGGGAGCCCCTGGGCTTCATCTGGCTGGACATGCAGCGTGAGGGTGGTGTCGAGGTGCCGGTGGCCCACGTCGCATTTACCAAGGCCCTGCGCGGCCGGACAGCCCTCAAGGCCATCACCGGGGCGATCAACTGGTGCTTCCTGAACCGGGACTGGCCGACTATCTGGGCGAAGGCCCCGTTCCGCCGGTCTCACATGCTGCTCAAGATGCTCGACTGGGAGGACGTACGCGTGGACATCGAGACGATACCGATCTTGGGTACGGTCCACCGGCATGTTGTCCGACTCTCCCGGGAGACGTGGTACAAGCGCATCGCCCACCGGCCGTTCTTTGTCACCGGGTTCCCGAGGTCAGGCACGGCATGGTGCGCCAACCTTCTGACATCCGGTGGCGCCCTGTGTCCGCACGAAGTGACTCAATGGGGCCCGGGCGGGGACATCTGGATGTACAGCAGCGAGTACCGTGGGACTGCTGATCCGTCTATTCTGGTTACGACTACGATGGTTCAGGACAACGCAGACGCTCCGGTGGTGTGGATCCGCAGGGACCGTGCGACGGCGGAGGCCAGCTTCTCGAAATACATCGAGAAGGCCGGCATCGAGATCCCCGAAGGTGGGATCCATGCACTGTTTGACCGGATCGAGACGGCGGCCGGTCTGGCACTGGTCGGACGGGAGAACGTTCTGGTGGTAGATTTTGACAATCTTTTTACAGTTGAGTCGGCGGAGAAGATCTGGAAACACTGCCTGCCGAAGCTACCATTCGACGTTGTGCGGGCCAAGATCCTCTGCGGGATGAACGTTCAGCAAGACCTACGGAAGGCCTGGAACCATCAGTCCCCGAACCCGCTCATCGAAGATGTGAAACCCGACGTCCCGAGGATCCGGGATGACCGGGAGTCCTCATCAGACATCCACCGCGACCTATTCACTGAATGAAACCATCCGTCATCACACCGGCCTACGTCGCACTGTACCCGCTGCTCAGCGAAGTGGCCCGAAAGCACGGGTACTGCTTGGCCATCCACGGCAGCGTGGGCCGGGACATGGACCTGCTGGCCGCACCGTGGACGGAGACGGCCGGTGACCCGCTGGACATGATCAAGGAGATGAAGTCCGTCACAGCGTCGGTGACGCACAGTTCAGAGGACGACCAATTCTTCCCGGACTGCCACCCGACGGTGAAACCGCACGGTAGGTTGGCTTACAGCCTGCATCTCACAGATCGTGGAGGTGCAGGCCCGTACCTGGATGTCAGCGTGATGCCGAGGCTTACTTCCCGGACACCGATCTCCGGAGGATAGCCTCGGTCGTGGCACCCTCACCAAGCGATTCCTGGCCCTTCAGCGTTTCAACATCACGTGCGATGACCCATCCGCAGAGCTACTCAAGGCACTCGGATTCGAGCACCTGGAGAAGCGCCTGTGGCACAGGCCCGGCGGGATCGCAGCAGAGGTAACTGCGTACGGCCGGATCCGACTCACAATCGTTCGCGATCAGAACCCAGAAAGCCCTGTCGTCCTGATCAAACGGGATCGCGCCGAAGCCCAGGCATCGCTGGCGAAGTTCCTGGAGACCGACAAGGCGAACCTGGACCGAACCTTCGACGATCTTGAAAGCCGATACCTGGCTTTGGAGTCACGGCCAAACACGCTGGTTATCGACTTCAAGCAGGCGTTCACACCGGCGGCGATCGAGGATGTTTGGTGTCACTGCCTTCCGAAGCTACCATTCGACAAAACCCGCGCTGAGTTCCTGCGTGCGATGAACGTCCAACAGAACCTGAACTACATTCTCAGCAACGGCGTGCCTAACCCAATCGATTATGGTCAAGCACTTGCGTTGCCAGAAAGCCCTGCCAAAAGTTTGTTGTGAAATCACCCTTGACGGGTATGGGGTATTTATCCCATATACAGGGTGTCATGTTCACAATGAATCCCAGTCAGCAGAAGCTCCACGAAATCTCCGCTCAGACCGTCCGGCCCTACAAACCGTCACTGGTCGGTCAGGATGTTTACAACGCGTTCGTCGCGAAGTCTGTGAAGAAGTAAACAACAAGCCCCGGGAAAACCCGGGGCTTTTCTGTGAGCCACCGGGTTTTGTCCAGTGGGTCTTGTTACTGGATTCCGCGTAGCTCATCACTCAAGAACGTGATGTGCTTACCCTCTCTACTGAGGAACCTGTTTGTCGCGTAGTAGGCCTCCGATAGGCGCTTGTAATGCTTCCAGTTCTTGTCGAGTTCGCCGTCAATGTTGGCAATGTCGATCTCCTCTTCCTTCAGCTGCTCAATCTCCTTCGGTGTAGCCTTTCCAGCCTTAACCTTTTTCAGGACGGCGTTCAGCTCTACAGCTTTGTTGGCGTAGTTGCCGTAGTCGGCCATGTTATGCGCTGCGTCCTTCAGGGCGGACATGGGCCCAGTCTGGCCGGTATGGAACGCCACCCCAGATCCCTCAATCTCGGAGGCAAGCTCATCGTATTCCTTCTGGACGGTTCCTCGGAAGGTAGAAGCTTTCCTTCGGCATCCGGCTCTGGCTTCAGCTTGGCCCGGCGGTCAGCTGCGCGGGCTTCCGCAGCCTTCACGACCTCGGTGTTGGACATGCTTCCTGGTTTGATCCGCAGCACACCAGGTTTTCGGATGACGGGTTCTTCAGCAGCGGCAGACGAGGTTGGTTCCTCGGAAGGTAGAAGCTTTCCTTCGATGCCACGGTCGGTGCGGACGTAACGTGTGGTGGTCCCGTTCGGGTTGACCTCATCGTAGTATCCCTGAGCGTCGATGGCCTCGGACATCACATCGCGGATGCTCTTTGGAGCCGGCTCCTTGGCAGCTGCTTCCACGAGATCAGCTGCACCGTTGCGGACGACGTCGTGGTCTAGGATGATCTCCTCGGAACCGTCGGGGAGGGTTTTGACTCGAACACCGTTGCCGATGAGTGATACTGCTGCCCCGAGCATGGCACCAGGACCGAATCCAGCCTCGATAGGGTTCTCGGTCATACCAGAGGCCAATGCGGTGCCGGTACCGGCACCCATGATAGCGTAGGTGAGAGCGTCACCGAGCTCACCTTGCATGGAACTGAGAACCTGATCCGCACCCATCTTGTTGAGTACAGCCAGGAACTTGTTACCAGCTTCTACCGACTTCAGACGTGCACCGAGGTTTTCGAGGTTGGACTGGGTCACCGTCGCGTGGGTTTTCCCCTCAATGATTTCAGCGCGGCGTACCTTCCGAAGGGTTTCGATCTTCGAGGACAGATCCGAAGCAACCTGCTGACCACCAGCGGTGAGATCCCCAAGGAGTGATCCTTTGGCCTGCCCGACAGCTCCGGTGGCGATCTCACCGACCATTTGGGACGGTGTGACTAGAGCGTCCTTGATCTTTGCGTAGAGCTGACCGGACATCTCCGGAACGTGGCTGAGACCACCAATCTTAGCCGCAGAGTAGGACTTCGGTGACCGTAGGAAAGAGAGGACTGAGTTCCGGGAGGTAAGGGCACCAGCAGCAGCTGGTATAACTGTACTTTTTACCAACCATGGAGACTTCAAGGCTGCCAACGTTGCACCTCCAGCTACACCGGCATCCATCCCAGCGCTGATTCCCTTCTCGCTGGCCTTTCCTGCCAACGCAGCGGTAGCCTCGAAGGCCTTCCGTGTTGCTGGGGATACTACGTCGATGGCTTTCTGGACGGCCTGTCCAACAGGCTTGGCAACGGTACCAGCAGCCTTCAGGGTGACTTGTACACCGGGGACGGAAACTGGGACAGCCACTCCACCTAACTGACGTCCACCGGAGGCAGCTTCCTGGGATCCTCCAGTGGCCTCCACCATCGTGTTGATCCCGGATTCCCGGGCACCTACGATGTCTCTCCGGCCACGGTTCAAGGCCGCAGCGGTCTCATCTGCTCCAGTGGCTAGAGCCACCTCTTCGACACCCTTGCTGATGGCGGCCGGAACTGCCATGAGGACGTCACCTCCTCCGTGGACTGCGCCAACGACGGCAGCGGCGCCCTCTTTGCCGATGTTCTTGAGCTTCAGGACGGCCTCTTCACCCTTGCTGACAGCGCGGGGGGTTTCGACACGCCCTTCGGACAGGGCCTTCAGCGTCTCGACGTCTCCAGCTTCGACAGCATCCTTTGTGGCTTGATAAATAAGCTTGGCGTCGAGTTCGTTCTGCCGGTCAGCGATCTCGTTGGCCGTGGCCCGGTCGGCATGTTTCTCCATGCCCCATGGTGTCAGAGCGTCGATCCCCTTGGAGGCCGACTTGATGAACTCCCAAGTCGACGAACCAATCTTGGCGTCGTTCCAGGTGTGCCCGATGCGTTCACCGAGATTGAATTCCTTGGTGTAGGCGGAACGGGCAGCGTCGAACTCCTGTTCGGTGGCCTTTCCAGCGTCGTAGCGGGCCTGCACCTCGTCGTACCGCTCCTTGTTTGTTGGACCAAGCCACTCATCGGCAGTAGGACGCTTGGCCGGGCCTGTTTTTTCAGGACCGGCAGTCTGAGTGGTGGGTTCAGGCCCGAGGAATTCGTCGGCAGTCATCGTCGAGGAGGATACTCATACCGGACCCCATGGTCAACTCACTCGTCAATGGCTCCCATCTCTTTTCCAATCCTGATGGCATCTTCACGGGATATATCTCCGCGCTGGTACGCAGCCTTCACATCATCGGACGATTTATACGTCGTACTGAGCGGCTTGGCAGAAGTACCTTTGGCTGGAACGTCGGTACCCTGTCTGGAGTATCCACCTCCAGCCTTGACGACGACTTTGGTTTGTCCGGAACCTTTGTCAGATTGTGTTTCTGCGCCTTGAGCCCCAGCACCGGTGAATCCGATACCGTTGAGGAAATCCTTTGCTGTGGTGTTTTCATCACCGATGTACGCAGTACCCTTGTACCCTGCGTACGTTCCATGCTCCTGCTCGTAGTCCAGCATAGATTTACGGTGGGCAGCCGTGGATTTGAGTCGGGCGAGGAACTGACGGGCAGATTCCATGGCAACATACAAGGATGCATCCCTTGGGAACACCGCTGCAATAACAGCATCACCCTCTTTTTGAGTGAATTGGGCTCCCATCAGTTCTTTGATGGACTCACGGGCAGCACTCTGAAGTTGGTTGATCGCAAACCGAGCTTTCTGGTCAGAGATGTTGGACAGGTCGGATCCTGTGAACGCCCCGAGTGCCTTTCCTGTGGCGGATGAGACAACACCGGTAGGAGATGTGAACGCACCAGGAATAGCTTTGACTTTACCAACGATCCCCGTTGGTACATTCTTTTCTTCAGACCTGTAAATCTCCTCAAGGTCAGAAAGTGACTTCTCTGCTTGTGAGATACGTGTCTCCACAGCAGGGTACCCACCAGCTGCATCCCAGTCTCCCAATTTTGTTGCGAGCCTGTCGTCCCGGGTCTGCTCGGTCTTGGTGAGCTGGTTACCGGTAATTGGGTTCACAGGGATAGCAGGACGCATACCAGTACCACCTGAGGTCTTGCTCAGGGTTGGGATCAGCTTGCGCTGCCCTCCTTGGGTGATTCCATACACATCGGTTCTTCCGGTAGGTTTCCCTTCGGTGTCCACCGCTGGAACACTCTCTGTAGAGATGAATACGTCTTGAACGTTCTTGTCCGCGACAAAGGTCGGGCCCTTCGGACCGGAGACGTACTTTCCACCGGGGGCTTCCGAGAAGCCCTTCTCGTTGATGTCGGCCACGATCTTGCGCTGGGACTCTGCCCCGAGGTCCTCGATGGACTCGGTGACAGGTAGACGCTTCGCCACGCCCTTGGCCTGCACGTTCTCGGTACCGGCCTTCACAGCGGCGGTGTCGATCTCTGTGGGGACGAGTTTCTCCTTCGCTACGGAGAGCTGTTCGGCCACGTTCGCGTTGGCGAGTGCGGTGGCCTTGGCCTGTTTGTCGGTGGACTCCAGGATCTGTAGCTGCTGAGTCTTGCTGGCGGCGTCGAGGGTGTTGTCAGCGATGGTTGCAGCCTTCTCGGACTCCACCGTCGCGGAGACCTTCTCGGCTTGGACCTGCTGCTGCTTTGCGAGGGCCTGCGCGGCTTCGATCTGGGCCTTCTTGAGAGCCAGTTCGTTCTCACGGTTTTTCTTGTGCTCGACTAGGTCCCGTCCGAGTGCGACGCCATTGGCAATCTTTCCGGTCATGTCCCCGAGGTCGAGCACGCCGTAGTTGAGCGTCGGCATACGCATTGCCGTCGGCATCACCTGCAAGTTTCCTGAATTTACACCTGTTTCAATGGCCATTGTAGTGTTTCCTGTATTACGAACTTAGCCCCTTGGAAGTTGCACCACCGCCAAATTTTCCACCCATCATCGCACCACCGATGGTGCTAGTGGCGGACGTGATGGCGTTGGCCATGTTGGCACCGTTCTGCATCGAAATGTTGCTCTTAACTCCCGCCACGTCAAGTTGGGCCTGATTCCAGTTGTTGATGTCGGCGATCTTGACGGATGCAAGCGTTTCCGGGCTCAAACCGACTTTAGGAGCAGGGTTGGCCGCAAGCAGTGCAGCAGCGTTCTGCTTGCGCTGTTGTGCAACATCCATGCTGGTCAGTCCGAGCATGGCAGCGGTGATCGGACCTCCACCACCGTAGAGACCGGCGGTGTTGGCCTTGGACGCTGCACTGCGGGAGACTTGGTTGATGACGTCCTCGGACAGCTGACCACCCATGGCCAGTTCGGACGAGATCTGCTTGGATAGTGTCTCTCTTGTGTTGGCGATGTCCGGGGTAAGCTCACGCTCCAATTGCATGGAGTTCACCGCGTTCTCACGGGCGGTGGCGATTGCCGACTTTTGCAGCTCATCCAGGTCTACGCGCTCGTAGTTTTGCAGCGCTGCCGTCATCGTCTTGCGGGCCTTGGAGGCGGAGCTGGAGCTGATGGCTGCGGAACCGACGGCACCGGCAGCGACGAGACCGGCACCGGCAACGGCGACTGCACCACAGCGTTTTGCACCGAGTGCAATCCATGATCTGATGGAACTTTCCATTGGCTTTGAGGTTACCAGAGTTTCGGTGGCGCGTCGAGAACTGTTCACGGATACCCGACAAAGATCTTGGTCGAGAGTGCACCTATCGAGCTTGTGCTGCCAGCGAGGGCATCCCGGATGGCCTCGGTCTTGTCCCGGAGCTGCCGCAGGGCGTCCGCGGTGACCTCTGTGCTGTCACGCAGGTCCCCGGTGCTGTCACGCATGGCTCCAACCTCGCTCTGGCTGTAGGTCTCGCCAATCGGAAGTGAGTCGATCACACCTGTGTCCGGTACGGTGGACGGTACGCTGATCCCGGAGATCGACCCGTTGACAGGAAGTCCGGAGATCTGCCGGATCGAATTGACCACAGGCAATGTGGTGCCAAAGAGATCGACCAGGAATGAACGTTGGGTCGAGCTGATCCCAGGGATCTCGGCGATTGTGCGTCCATCCAGTACGATCCATCCCTGGGCAACTTCGTCACCGGTGATGTATGTGTCTTTGGTGTCGCCCAACCGATCTCCACTCATCGGGATGTACTTTGCCGTACCGGCATCCCAGACCATGAATTGCTGGGCGACGGTGTTGAAGAAGATACCGACGTTCTGGAGTGGGTTCACGCTTCCGGTGTAGACGGTGGTCTGACCCTCCATGTCTACCTGTCCACGGATCTGCCGACACACGATGATTCCGAGCTGGTTGATGTCCAGTGCGTTGACAGGGACCGTCAGCGGTGTCCAGGTAAGTGAGAGTGGGATTGCAGCCATGGGTGGAATAGTAGCTTGGTTTGTGGTACCCGGTCAAAGATCAGGCAGGGAGATATGGTCCGAAGTTCTGGGTAGCCGGTGTGACGTCGGAGATGATTTTGTCCCCAACCACTCGGAAGTTGATCTGTCCAATCTGTAGCCCGATGATTATCCCGTTGAAAGCTGTCTCGGAACCGCTGGACGTGAAGTACACAGAGGCTCCGGAGACTCCGGACCAGGTACGACGGACTCCGTCGTTCACACTGCTCGAACGGTAGAATGTGAGCGTGCTTCCGTCTGGGATCGTCACAGCGACAGCGTACGGGTTCCAGTTCCGGTAGTCGGTGTAGGTCAGCACTTCCTCCAGCTGGACGGCGGTGGCCGGAACGACACCGGTGGACGGGTCGTCGACTGGGATGGCGTGGTATTCCTCCTCCTCTACAACTGTGTCGACAGGGTTGAAGGCGGCCTGAGGAGTCTCGTCTCCGAGAACGTAGTCAGGTGTCGTGCAATCGACCTTGAACGGATCAACTGCGCTAGGTTCCGGGAGGATCCGCAGACCGGTCTCAGGATCCTGCACCTCACCCTCGGTGTTGTCCGCAAAAACCTCGGTGGCGATCCAGTAGGCCCGGAGCGCACCTACACCGAAGAACCTGAACAGCAGGCTGAAGCTGCTGTCGATGCTGTCGGTGTACTTGTTCTCGACACCACCGGCGTCGTTCTCGTCGTTGGTACCACGGACGTCCTCGGAGACGACGATGCGGGACTGCTTGCGGCAGTTGTAGGCCTGCGTCTTCTTGGTGTGCGGTGTGAACAACTGGTTTGGGATGAGGATGCTTCCAGGTGTTGCTGTGATCTGAGTGTCCAGAAGCTTGTGGTACTGCCCACGGGTGCCGCGCCAGTACCCACGCATGGCTAGGTTTCCGCGTACCTGGATGAGCTGGGCCCGGAAATGCTTGAAGGACCGGTTTGAGAACGGAGTGTCGGCGACCATGTGGGTCTTGGTCTCGATGCTCCACGGGATCTGACGGCCGTTGTCGGACCGGTTGCCTTGGAAGGCCTCCCAGATCCGGATCTTTCCGTCGTTGTCCATGCTCAAGGCCCAGGTGAAGGGTTTTTCGTCTACTTGGTCGGTGGCCCACTCGACCGGGTTGATACCGGTCCAGATGCCCTGCCAAGCAGAGATTCCAGCCCCGCTTGCCTGACCGGAGATGACAGTCTTGTCGAGCACCTGTGTGTGACCGTTGACCTGCCTCCCACCGACTGGCGGAGTAGCCGGGACGGACCAGAAGACGTAGCTGTCCCTGTACCCGCAGCAGCAGCTGTTGCGGTCGGTCGACATGACGGCCTTTGAGACAGCCATCTCGCTGTCGATAGGGGGGAGTGACTGGGTGCTGAAGGCCGTGTTGATGGTATCATGGCTGACGATACCATCGTTGCTGTACCAGTGCAGGATTCCGCGGTGGGCCACGATGGACTTTCCGGCGACGCACCCAACAGAGTCGTAGATCTTTACCTGGAAGTCGGCAGTGGACGTCCATGTGCTCCGGTCCTGAATTCCGGAGAGTACGGCGTGTGTGGACCTTGCGGTGAAGACGAAAAGTCGTGCCTGGCTCGAACCGGTGATACCACGGTCGTGCAGACCTGTTACCTCCTCCGGAAAGTTGAGCACCGGGACGTTCACCAGCGTGATCGACTCTGTGAAGTTGATCGGGTCGTTGAGATCGCTGGCATAGACCTGATTGCGGACGGCCACCCAGAGACGGTTACCACTCCAGGCCATCCATTTGCCAAGCGGGGTCTGGTTGTATCCAGGAGTGTAGACTGTGTCTCCACCATCCGTCTGAGTCCACTTCTTCTCCGGGTTCAGGTGTCCAGATCCGCGTGTCGACCAGTATCCTGGACGGTTGATCCCGTCCTGAATGATCACCACTTGGTACGGATCAACCACGGTCTTCACACCGTCGACGATGTCGGATGATTTGACGCAAACTGCGGTGACAATTTGCGTCACCGTACGGTCGAACTGGAGGTTTTTGACGACCTCCGGGATGGAGAGCGACAGGTCCGGATTGATCGTGCACTGGAACACAGTACCGGAGACTCCAAACAGCAGGTACGGGGTGTCGGAACCGAAGTTCACCACCCGCATGAACTGCGGAACAAGGAACGGCTGACCGGCACCGAGATACCAGTCACGGACGGCACCGTTGTTCACCGTGTCGAAGGTGTACTTGGTCTTGTAGCCTGGACGGGTCTGCCAGATGGCACCCTTGCATACTGCGTTCACGGCCCACCGCACCTGACCGTTCGCGAGCAGCTGAGGATCCAGGTAGGAGTTTACTCCGTTCGGGAAAAGGACGGAAGAGTCATACTTCAGTGTGGTGGTAGTCCGTTGCATTCCCGGGTAGGATAGCAGAGGATGTACGGACTGGTCACATCACCGATAGTCGATTGTACCTAGTCCGAATGAAGGATCCACTTGGATCTGGAAGATTCCTGGGCCATCCTCGATGGCTTGGATGTCCTGCAAGAGCTGGATAGCCTTAGTCTCGTAGTTCTCGGCGACGTCGATGTTGTTGGTCTCGCGCAGACGGATGGCCCTGACGAGATCAATCACGGACTGGCGGCTCGGGAGCGGGACTATGTCGTAGTCGTTGACCAGCGGAACGTCATTGCGGCGGTACCGGATGCGGCACCATGTGCACGCCTTTCCGGTCTTGATCCGACGGTAGGACGGGTTGGTCTCGTTGGGGCCGTAGTAGCCGAGGGTGACGGCGTTGCCGAGCTGGTTTGGGCCGAAGCCGACGAGCTTGACGTAGCCACGGGTCACCGGCTTGATGACGCGTGTGATCCTGCGGAATTTGGTGATCTGATCGTCGGTGGAGGCGTAGCCCTGCAACAGCTTGATCTGCACACCTGGAGTGGACGGGCCTGACACAGGGATTGTGATGGCATCCTTCTGGTTGTGGTTGCCGTCCATGGTCTCGCCGAAGACTTGCATGGTGAGGCTACCGTCGCCATCCTTTGGATCCTCGACGATGGCTGCCACACAGGACCACTCGGTGAGATCCTGGATCACCGGTGACCATCCCTTGTCGTCCCAGAAATAGCCGATCTGGCTGCCGCAGCAATCCCGGCTGCCAAGACCGTTGATGTGGTACTCGTACCACCCGTTGCGTGGGTAAGACGGGTGGCCGGCGATGTTGACGGCCAGAACGGTGTCGATGAAGCTCGGCAGGGTCAGGCATCCATTGGAGTCGGAGCACATGTCCAACGTACCGATGTAGCGGGACCAGTTCGTCTTGAACTCGGCGATCTCGATGGCCCGCTCGATGTAGCGGATGATCTTCGCCCGATCCGAGATGGCGAGGATGTCACCGGACTTGCAGTCCTGGATGACATCCCCGAGGAGTACGACACGGTTGGCCATTTGGGTGATTAGTCGACCGAGATTCCGAGCGACTTCGCGGCGGAGACGATACGGTCCACGGCCTCGGAGTCGTCAGCTGGCTCTTCGTCCTCTGACTCTACCTTGTTCGGGAGTCGGATCTCACGGATTTCGAAGTCTAGTGAGGACCGTTCCTTGGTCTCGCCTTCCTTGTCGGTGATCTGCTCCTCTGAGGTGCGGGTCGGGACGATCCGGACGACGGCGTAGAAACCATCCTCACCGGCCTCGTCGGCCAGCGCACGGACGTCTTCGGCGAGCCCATCTGGCCCGTTGTAGACGTACGCGTTCGGGTAGTATTTCTCCACCTTCTTCTTGGTCTTTTTCTCGGACTTCGACTCCGAATTCACGCAATCGCACGAGACGCACTCGCGCTCTTGACCGAGTTCGTATGAGTTGGGAAACTGCTCTTTGAGGTTATCCATGGTAGTGTATGTAGATGAGTGTTACTAGACGATCTGCGGAGCGATCTCTTGATCTGCACCGTCGACGAACCCCGGCGAATTGATAACATACCCCGGAGCATTGAAGACAGTCAACTGGCCACCGATGATGGAGAAGGCGGCACCGCATCCAATCTCTATGCTCCAGCCTTGGGTTAGGTCGGCCATGAAGCTGTGGCCGTAGCCGGAGACCGTGCCGTAGGCGTAGCCGGACGTACCGACCTTGGTGCGTGCAAAGCGCATGTGTAGCGGCTCAACCCAGAAACCTGGGTCACGGCGCACTTTCACCCAGGCATCTCCGGAGATGTTGGACGTTCCGACGCTTCCACCGTTCCAACCGATCTGGAGGGCAAGGTGGCAGAGGTAGCGTCCAGACGGGAACGGGATCGTGCCAAACTTGAGCGTACGGTAGTCGCGCAGTCCGATGACGGCGTTGGCGTACGATGACTCGGGTGGAGCCCAGAGCGCACCGGTGAAGAACGCGATCGGAAGGCCAGCACCGGCAGGACCCATCGGTCCGGTTTCACCAGTGTCACCCTTCGGCCCGGTGTTGCCCTTGTCGCCCTTGGCACCATTCGTTCCGTTGGTACCTTGGAGTGAGTTGATGAAGTCCTGCTCGGTGCCTTCGAACCCGAGGTCCAGCCAGACTTGGTAGGCGGACTTCCCGGGCACACCCTGTGGACCGGTGGTGATGATGTTGGTCAGCGCCGGGGGTCCGCAGAACCCCGGGTCAGACGACTGGTCGTTGCATCCGCAGCTCATGGTGTTGGATTAGGCCCAGCTGACGCGGAAGACAAGCGTCAAACGTTGCGTGTTGAGTTTGGAGACCGGGTTGTCGAAGATGTGGGTCAGACCGCGGCAGCGGATGGCCTTGATGGCAGTGGCGTCCAGTCCCGACGGGTAGGTAGGTTCGGCAACGACTGTGATGTCTCGGTAGTAGTTACCGTTGACGTACGCTTCGAGAGTGGATGTCGCTGTACCGGAACCGGAGTTCGGCTCGATTCTGACGTTGTTTGGTGCAACACCAGATCCGACGGTGTACGCATCACCCCAGGTGTTGAACGTCTTGGCTGAGAACCACTCGAAGTAGGTTCCACCGTTGGCGTAGTCATTCTGGTAAGGGCTACCGGATCCAAGGAATTGCTTGGTCTGAGCCTTACTCGTACGGTCATTATTCCAGAGATTCAGGAAGTCGTTCGTGTTCGATCCACTTCCGTAGCTCGTAGTTGTTGGAAACAGACCTTCCAGACGCTTCTGACCTGCGGTTGTCCACCCGGTGATAGTAGGAGAGTCGACGGTTGCAACGATCGGAGCCAGTGTGATCTGGAGTTCGTAGGTAAGACGGAGTTGCTGTCCGGTGAGAACAGTTACTGTGGCCGGTAGCACGATTCGTGCAAACATCAGACCACCAACAGCAGAGTCAAAGAGTCCAATCTCGTTGATGTTCCGGTCCGAAACCTCAACCTCGCTGTCGTAGGTGGTACGGGCTTGGATCAAACCGGAAGCAGCCGTGTACTTAACCCCGGTGTAGGGGTCACCGGAGAGATACTGATTTGTGCGATTTCCGATCTGGGATTCGAGCTGGGTGTTTCCGGCAGCAGCTGCTGTGGATCCGGATCCTCTGGCAAGGTAGGCTGTGCACTGACCGAGCTGGGATGCAGTTGACCCATAGTAATCATAACCTCGAATACCGTAGTTGTCCTTGCCCGAGTTCACGACAAGGTTCTTCACAGGCACAGGGTAGGTGTGCTGCTTCACGATGATCCCGTTCTGGAGGATCTCGTAGCCGATGGCATACCCCTGGAACTTCATCTTGGACTCGTGGATGGCGAAAATTTCCTTCATGTCGGTGGGAGGTTAGCTGATCGGTTGTCGTGCGGTCAAACGGTGACGATGGACCCGAAGACGCTCGGGGTGAGGGTGAATCCGGTGTCCACTTGCGGAGTGGTACCGACGATGGTAGTGACGATGTTTCCAGAGGCAATGGATGCCGAAAGCGTTACAGTGTCGGTTCGGGGTCCGTCTACGACGATCGTTGTGGTCAGCGATCCGGTGACGCTTGGCTCGATGGAAAATGGTTCGGTGACCGGGGTGTGCGGTACGATGGTGTCGAACAGCGTCCCGGTGACGCTCGGGCTGATTGTCAGTCCGTCCGCAGGAACAGTAGCGTTGGAGACGATCACGTCGAACAGCAGTCCGGATGTGATCGTGGAGTTGACGGAGAAGTCATCGGTAGCCGACCGCTTGATGTACACCTTGACGTAGTAGGCGTGGCTGACGATTACGTGCCGTGCGCCGGACCCGTCAACAACGGTGAAGATCTCCTTGAACTTCGTGTCGGCCGGGTCACGCAGGATGGCCCCCTCAGGATAGATCCCGTCGTCGTAGTCCTCATCCCACATCCTGCCGTCATAGATGGACTGGTCGATGTGCTGGATCGGGAACGGCAGGTCGCACATCTTGTGCTCAATCAAGAAGTTTTCGCGCTGGATCCGGTAGTAGATCGCGGTGCCGCGGCGGGCGTCATCGACCTGCCGTGCGCCAGTGTCGGTGGCGTTGGGCCCAAGCAGCTGCGGGTAGTTCCAAGTGCCGGTGTAACCACCGACATCTTTGAGGTACCAGACGATAGTGTCGGTGTTCGTGAACCTGAAGTCCGGGTCGACGAACGCGGCGTTGCAGCTGAGCATCGGGCTGTATCCGGAGAATGTCTGGAGGCCCTCATTGATCCGGAGAAGGGAGATGGTGTCGATGGACGACTCCCACGCCAGCACCGGCTTGGCAGCCATGTCAAAGCAGGCGGTCAGATTGGCCTTGTACCCGGTGAGGATGGGTTCGTAGGCCGGAAGGTAGTCGCAGAGGTCGATCACCTGCACTCCAGGCCCCCATCCGGACTCGAAACCGCTGCCGTCGTCGGCGATGCGGGCGGCGAAGACACACCCAATGTCGTCCGGGTTGGACCAGAATGCCCATCCCCGGCGGAAAAGGTTCTCACCGGTCACCTCTAATGCGTCGGGCCCGATGGTGTAGGCGATGTTGCGCCGGCGGAGCCATCCCTGTGCTGTGGAATGGAGGTTGGCGGTGTCAGGGTAGATGTTCTCCAGCATCCGAACCTGCAAGGTGCTGATGCCATGGGCTGGGTCGCTGGCGTAGTCTGCGCTGTTCAGGGCCGTCGGAGCGGCGATGTTGGGCGCGGTGTACGGGGGCTGGTAGTAGACGTCCGGGGTGAGCCAGCCAAACCAGTAGTCGAATTGGTGATCGACGCCTGAGACGGCCGAGGTGGCGGACATGCTGTCCGAACGCCGCCACGGGTACATCCGCAGGAATGAATGTCGGATGTAGGCCATCTGTTACGGTACGATCTGCTGGGTTTTGATGGAGATGGCCAGGGATTTTGTCCCAAACGGTGCCGACTCGATCAAAACCTCCAACTTGCCTCCGACAGAGACCGTGTTGCTCGCGGTGGCTAGGAATTTGGTCTGGTTTGTGTCGACCGTGATGGACGTGAGGCCTGGGATTGGTGCACCGTCGATTGTGATCGAGATCACAGCAGATCCGACTTCGAGCTGGGCGTATATACCGTACACCTGGTACGGCTGCCATGATCCGGCGTCGATGGTGTACGCTTCAAGGTCCTGGATTGGGCCAAAAAGATTAGCTTTGAGCTCGGTCGGGGCGTCCAGACCGTCGGTACCGGGTGTGCCCTGAACACCCTGAGGTCCTTGGGGTCCGATCAGGTCGGGAAAGTCGACGGCCCAGTTCGGGGGCGAGCAGAATTTTACAGGTGCGCAGGAGGCCATGCGCCAAAGTGTAGGCGATGCGGCCATCCGGGGTCAAACAACGGAGAAGCCGGGTCCCCGTGGACCCGGCTTCGGCCATGAACCTACCCGAGAAATTACGCCCGATGGGCAAAGTGGTGGGCGATCAGCAGACCGTCGGCGTCCTTGTGCGACTTGATCAGTGTGGAGAACTGGGGGTACATCTGGAGGCCCCGGAGCATGGAAGCCTTCTTCAGCTCAGCGCTTCCCTTCACGGCACCAAGGGATGGTGCCTGCCACTCCGCCGAGTCGATGACCTCGTAGCCGAGACCAAGATCCTCCAGAGCGCAGATGGTAGCCTCGAAGCACCGGTGGGCTGCCAGCATGGCCTTGATCATCATCGGGCCGGCGGTGAACGGGCGCTCGATCATCACCCGGACGCTGGTGTAGTCGATCCCGTCCAAGGCCTCACGGATCAGACGTGTGAGCTCCTTGCGGTCGATCCTGTTGCTCACCGAGCCACGCTTGCCATAGTGCAGGTACGGAGCAGTAGGGGTTTCGAAGAAGAAGGTCTTGTCCGGAGTGATGATCCCAATCGTCCCGGTTGCACCATTGTCGATACCGATGATGGTCTTCATTTTGCTGCCTTACAGTTTGAAGGGATCTCCGAGACGACCTCAACCTTGGCCTCTACAGGCTTCCGGAAGATGGCGTCGTAGTTGTCTCGATACTCCTTGGAAACAGGTGGCATCCTGGTGATCTCCTGACCGGCACCACCGTCCTTGGCACAGGTAGAATTGTAGTGTGTCTTCATGGTTGTTTGTTGTACCTCTTCGCGAACTCATGGACCAGTTCCTTCGGGATGTCAAGATCTCCGAGTATCTTGCTGGCAACCCGGACCCGCTTCACCTTTGCACGTAGATCGTCCGACCGGATGAACCGTCCCTTGTTGTTCTTCATGATCCCTGTGGAGATCGGGTGACGGTAGAGCAATTCCGGGTTGGTGTCGATCTGGTAGAACTCGATGATCTCGCGGAGCCACGCCGGGTTGCATCCGTCCGCAACGGAGGTGAGCAGGACGGACCAACACAACCCGTCGATGCCGGTAGAGTGCTCGTTGGAGAGGAAGTCCACCTTCCGATCCTGACGGAAGCTGTACCCGGCGGGGAGTGGTGGGTCATCCTCGACGTCGAAAAGTGCGAGAGTCGGTTTCTTCCTGCGCTCGATGCCTTGCAGGAGTTCTTCCTCGGTGGGAAGGACCTCTTTCTCGGGTTCGAAGACGGTCTTCCCGGCGGCAGACCTCTCGGCCCTCCGCTTCAGGATGTCTTCGTAGGTGGTGACGGTGGGTTTTCCACCCGGTAGATTGGTACCCATAGCTTGATCTTGTAGTCGTTGGGATCCTTACCATTCCTGGTGTTCGGATCGGGGTCGAAAATGTGTGAACCGTCCCAGTAGATCGCGTGGTCGGTACCCCGGCCCTCGACGACGAGGTACGCCGGATGGTCCATCACGTCGTACCGGACCTGGAATGCACCGTTCTTTGGTTGCTGTGCGACGAACCCAAGGCCGCACAGCAGTCCCTTGGACAGCAGGTAGGAGTAGATGTGGATGTCCTCGTATGGAGGCTCGCTCCTGTTGTATCCATTCATCTCCGCAACAAACTGCTCGAACTCCTCCGGTGTCGTTCCAGTGGCCATGGCAGCCACGAACGAGACGCACCGCTTGTCTCCTGCGACTTGTTTGAGTCCTTCCTTCATCTGGCACGGATACTGCTACAGATGAGAATGAGTGTCAACAACAAAGTGCGTATTCAGTTGAGTATAACAACTCGATTTCCGCAGAAATATCTCAACTCAATCTCGTTGTCCATGATGGAGTTGTAGAAACATCGTCAGGGTTGGCATGGTTTGTGCTGTATTGGAGCATGCCCTCGCAGCTGACGCTGTCGGGCCTGCCACTGCTCCGCGATACCCTTCGGGATCTCGTCAGCTCGTTCGACATTCTCAGTCGGCTGACGCCTTCGACTGCTCACTCGCTTAATGACCCTGGTTTTCCTTGTTGGTTTTGACGGCCATGGGGCCGGAAACTCAGGTCAAAGGTCAATGCAGAGTCCTATTCAGATTGCCAAACTGTACGATCAATCTACCGGCTTCAGTTTCTTGGATTTCCCTGCGACGTTGAGTGGCATGGATCAGTGGAGCAGCTTGGTGGCGATCCAGACCGCCGCACCCCCAAAGCTGGTGGCTCCGGCGACAAGGATCGAGAGGGTTTTCCAGGAGCCTTGGATGACGTTCCGATCTTTCTCGACTGAAACCCGGAACTCCTCGACTTCCTTGTTGATGGCAACTTGGCGCTCCTTGAACTCATTCACTGCTTTCATCTCAGCAACCAAGATCCTCAGGGCCTCAGTTGTGGACTTCTGGTCAGCACATATGGACGCGAACTGGCGCTCGTTTTCGCTTCTGGTTTCCGCGACCTCATGGATGAGACCTTTTGTCTGCATCTTTTCATCGCCCACCAACCTGGTGGTCAGCTTGGCGAGGTTCTCCCCGATCTCGCGGACTGCGATCTCAAGGTTGGATTCGGGGGTTTTGCGGGAGCGTGCCATGATAGATGGTGCAGTTGGGTTTTTACCAGGAGAAATCGGTGGTGGTACCGGCCGGGACGTCCCAGGTGTAGGAAGGTCCGGTGTCGTACAGGCACCATTGTTCACCGGTGAAGTCACCGGTCTCAGATCCAAGGACTGCGAAACGTGACGGGATGTTGACCGGTCGAACGAGTCGGATGCCGTTCACACCAGCCGTCGGAGCACCGACATCCAGTTTCACCCAGTCAGCAGCACCATAACTGGTGGGACGCCACGGTGTAGCGGTGTCGTCAGAAAACAGCTTGTAGGCTGCTCCAGCACCAACGGACGAAGCCGAGGCCACGAGCGGTGAAGGGGCGTTGTTTGCGGTCATCCGTGAAGTGAGCTCAGGGATGAGATTTCCACCGGATAGGAATCCGCTTCGACCGCCGTCCAAGGACGACCGCCCAAACCAATTCTGGTCTACTCCGTATGATCCCTTGAAACGAACTTGGAAGTATCGGAACGAAGGCCTGGCTTTCGGGGCCTCGGTGATCAGGAACTGGCCCATCACGTTGTTTGTACCGGTGGACCAGGTGAAGTCCAGATCGTTTATGAAGAGGAGCTTCTCCTCACCATGGAAAAGTCCTGTAGCCGAACCATAGAGTGCGAACCGTCGTGTGCGCTGGGTGTCCGTCCGCTTGATGAACTGGAACCCGACAACGTCCGTGAGAATGGCACCTGCGTCCAGTTGTATCCAAGGATCTACGTTTGTATTTGCTGTCCCGTTGATAACATACGGATTACCGACGCTGGAGGTTGAGTCTGAGAACGCCCGCCATGCCAGAGAGCTGTTAGACTCCCCGGAGGACGCCACAAATGGCGAGGGGGTGCTTGCAGCGGTCATCCTCTGGGCAGCAGACGGTACCAGGATACCACCCGATCGAAGCAGTCCGGAGAAGTTTCCGGTTGGGAAATTGCTCTGACCGTAAAAAACCAGTGAAGGATCAGTATCGGTTGGCACAACCCTCCAGCGGAAGTACCGATACCCGGCTGGTACCGCGGTGGCTGATCCGACTGCACCGAATCTGAGTCCGAAGGCCATGGGAGTGGGTTAGGCGGCTAGGTCGCCGACGAGGTGCCAGACGTTGGCCGTGATCTGCTTGAGGGTGGCGGCAGAGCCCTGCGCGGAGAGCTTCTTGTTGCCACCCTTGCTGACGATGGTGACACCGGCTCCAGCAACCAGTGTGATCTGGCCTGTGCCGGCCTGGAACAGGTCGATCTCGGCGTCAAGCGGAAGGGTGTTGGCTTTCACCGTCAGGCTCACAGCTGATCCGGTGGTGGTGTAGAGGTAGCGGTCGGCATCTGCCAGTGCGATGGCCCTCGTGGCCGTAACAAGGACAGGTTGCACACGGTGCTGAGGTGTGCGGACACTCACTTCGTAGTCCCCTCCGAAGCTGATCTGGACCAGATCGACGATGGTGATGGCGTTCGGACGAGTGTCGATGACAGGAGGAACACCATCGGCCGTTTTCCACGTCGCTGGAAGGGTGACGCTATGCCCGGTTGAGTCTTGGACAAAGCTGAACACCAGCGGATTTCCAAGTTTGGCTTCGTAGATGACGATGTCGGTGATAGGCTCTGTGACGTTTACGGTGATGTTGGAGGTGACCAACGACATACCAGGGTAGACAGAGACGACACCGGAAGTCAGTGTCCCATTCAGCGGTGGATTGATGATCTGTCCACCTGGTATCTGTCCGGCTGCCCACTCCGATCCTGTCCAAACCTGTGTGTAGACCGAGAACGGGCTGTACTGCTCGTACGCAACGACAATGTCCCCATCCTGTCGTGTTCCGGTAGGCGACCAGCTTGTTCCAGGTCGGAAGTCTGGGTTCTTGATTACTACGATCGAGTTCCGTCCGACTTCGACGTCGATGTGCTGGTTGTCCTCGGTGTAGGTAACTGTGTAAACAGTAGGGCCTGATCCACCGCCACCGCCAGAGACGTTCTCGGCCAGCAGGCGGATCCAACGCTGTAGCTTGGCCCACTTGATCCCCTCCGACTCCCCACCGTTGATGTCGGAGAGGAGCGGGTCGGTTAGGCCGGTGATGGCGATACCGGCGTTGATGCAGGCCTGCTTTACCCAGGCTTGTAGGGTGGCCCACTTCTGGCCTTCGGTCTCGCTACCATTGATGTTGGACGGCATAGCTGGAATGTAACATGGTTGTCTGTGGCTGGGCAACGCCGTAGATTACCGGCGCTCTATCCAGTTGATTGCAAAGTCGCGGATGCTGACTTTGGAGAGGAAGGACATGGTAATTTAGATGACGAGCCAGGTTACTCCGTCGGAGACCAGCGTGAGGCTGTCACCGGTGGATAGGGAGACGGTGTCGACCGAGATGTCGGTGAAGAGCTTTCCGGAGGTCGTGGCGTCGACGATGACGGTGTTGACCTGCCGAGATTTTACCTCGTAGCGTCGTCCGGCTGAGGAGGCAGCTGTGGGTAGGATCAGGGTAATGTCGGTGGCAGCGGCGCAGGAGTAGACGTCGGGGGTTCCAAGGGCAAGGTTTCCAGTCACAACCACGGCCACACCTTGGCCGTATGACCCAGCGAAACCGGTGTCACCCTTGTCACCCTTCGGACCCGCGGCTCCAGCGGAACCAGTGTCACCCTTAGGACCTGCCGGACCGGCCGGGCCTTGGGCACCAGGACCACCGGAAGGGCCTGCCTGGCCGGGGACGGTGCTGACGAGGCTGTCGAGGAAGTCCTGCTCTGTACCCTCGTTGCCCTCAGCCAGCCAGACTTCGTACGCTGAGGCCCCGGACGGTCCTGGAGGTCCACCTGCCTGACCGTCTTCGCCCTTGTCACCTTTTGGGCCAACTGGACCTTGTGGACCGACGTCTCCCTTGAAGAGTAGCAGGGAGGCCTGTGGCTGGATGCATGCAGTAGGAGGGGAGCAGGACATGGCAGGAGAGTACCCCGAAATATATGTCGTCGTCAATGCACAAAAAACCCCACTCCGTTCTGGAGTGGGGTTTGAATCTTTCTGTCGCTACCGATTACAGACCGCTGATGCCGGAGCAGCTGGCGATCGCGTCGTCGTTGCAACGCTTGTAGATGATCGGCATCACGAACCAGGGGTACAGGGGACGGAAGGCCCGGCCGATTTGGTACTTGAGGGCGCCCCAGTTACCGAAGGCGTTCTCGCAGTTGTCCACGACCGAGTGCCACATCACTTCGCCACCGAAGAGCTGACGCTCGAACTTCATCTTACCTTCGCCGGTCCACGGAGCCGGAACTTGACGCTCGAAGGAACCTTTACCGATCAGGAAGCCGACCTCGTGCGAGGCTTCGTCATACGCCGGGTTTGGGGAGCCAACCGTGCCGGACGAACCAGCGACGGAGAGCTCAGGCTCGACGAACGCGTAGGCAGCACCGGTCCAGTTAGCCCGCATGGGCTCTTGGTCCTTACCGAACTCGATACCACGGTAGGTGGGAAGGAAGGCGTAGCTCTTGGTAGCGTCGGCCGCGGTCTTGTCCCCACCAGCAACGAGGGCGTTGAACGGGGTGAATGTACCGGCAGCACCGGCAGCACCGCCGAGGTCATTGCGGAGAGCTGAGAGGATGTCCCATCCACCGATGAACCGGAGGTTGGTGTTGGCACCAGCTCCGAATTGCTTGACCTTCAGGCGCTCACGCATGTAGCTGGCGAACTTCTCAAGGAGGCCGAAGGTCAGGCGGGCATCGGACTCGATCGCCGGGACGGCGGTGTCGATCTGATTGTACCCACCGGCGATCATCGCCGTGGCGCTGACTCCGCTGCGGACCACCGCTTTGACGCCCGACCGGGTGAAGAGCTCGGCGCGGATGTCGGCGTTGATGTACTCCGTGACAATCTGCTGGGTCGCTTGGAACTGGGCGTTCAGCGAACCGGCGAAGGCCAGGAAGCCAGCGTTGAAGCAGATGCGGTCACCGATGGACTGCTTGATCTTGGCGTTGTAGCTGTACTGGTTGGTGCCGTTACCGTCGGTCAGTCCGTGGCCGGTGCAGACGGTAACCTGGTTTTCGAATGTCGGGAAGACCTTGGAGTCTCCGGGGGCCGAACGGCCTTGGATCACCGAAGTGAGCTGGGCGGAGACTGCGGCCGGGAAGGTGCCCTTTTCGAGCACGTTGATGTAGGGGCTGTCGATGGCCAGGGAGGCACCGATCATGCCGTAGAGTCGGGAAGCCTGGGTCGCGAAGACCTGAGCGGCTTGCTCCGAAGTGATTGCGCAAGACATGGTGGAAAACTTTCTTCTTTGTCCGGGTTGATCCGGACTTGGTTGAACGTCGCAGGGACATCCTGCGGCGGATAAACGAACTGACGTGCGCGGTGGGTAGTGCCGTGCTGGTTTACCCGTTTTCCTCCTATGGTGCCCGACCAGGTGATCAGGACCCCGGAGGAGGGATCCTGACGGCGGCCACCGGATTGCTCCGAAGGCGTTTACCCGTCGATGTTGCTGTTATACCACATCTTGAGACTGAGTGTCAAATTGGTGGTGTATGGGCACAAAAAACCCCGCTCCGTTCTGGAGAGGGGTTTGAAGTTTTTACGCGCTTCGGAGGAACTCCATCATCAGGAGTGACTTCGTAGCACCAGGACGGTACTTGGAAACAGCGCAGTTCGGGAAGTGTACTAGAGCGGAACCCTTCCATCCTTCTTCTCCAACTTCTCGGACTGTCGGGTTCACGACGATCCATTCCGCACCGGACTGGAGTGTCCGGTTGAGCACACCCTGGTCGCTGACGTGTGTCCGAGTACCCTCCACGTCCTTCTCGTCTGGCTTGTACCCGACCAGAGTCTTTATCCACTGCTTCAGGGATGCACCCTTTGCGTGCAGGGCGGAAGGGATGGCAGATGATCCATCTGACTTTCCCTGAAGCACGGTGATCTTGGAGGTTTCGCTGCGGATGTCCGTGATGTCGGACGGAACCAGACGACCCGGGATCACATCGTAGTCGACCATCAGTCCGCCACCGACGTAGTCCAGAGCCAACCAGCGCAGGAAGCAGAGGAGCTCGTACTTCTTTGGGTTCACGGTCGGGAAAGCCTCAAAGGCCTTCCGGTACTCCGCATACTTCGGATGCTTCATGACGTCGAGCGGGCCGAGGACCACCGGGTTCCAACCGCGGGACAGCCACGCTTCCTTCCAGAGTCCGATCTGCTTCTTTTGCTCGTTGGCGTCCAACTCTGGGACGGCATCGAAGAAGGTGAAGACGGTGGTGTGGCTGAGATCCTTGTTCTTGTCGAGCGTGACGTGCCTGGAGCGGACGCTGGCGAAGGCGCTTCCGTCCTTCACGCCGTGGAAAAGGGCCGGGGTTTTATCCAGTTTGCGCTTGGCGAACAATTCGTCTGCGGTGATGGTCGGACGGTTGAAGTCCAGGTAGATCTCCGGGACGTCTTTGCCGACGGCCAGGAACTTCTGGGCGTGGTACAGATCGTACGCCGCCATGGCTGGACCGCCAGCGATCTGTCCGAAGAGTTTTACAGTTTTTTCACAACTGTAGACACCCACGCCGTTGAAGTGCTTCACCGGGTTCTTCTCGTTGCGGTGACCGATCATCACCTTCCCCTCCGCTTCCGCGGTGTGGTAGGCTTCGATCAGCTGCTGTGTCCAACCTGGGTTTGTCGGGCAGCAGTCTGATTCGAGGTTCACGAATGCAAAATACTTCTCGGAGAACCGAGGTTCCGCCATGATGTGGACGAGATCGTAGAACATCTCGTTCGCACCGTACGGGTACCCTGTAGCACCTATACGCCGGCATTTCAGTTGGTGCACCGTGCCGAACTTCGCTTGCAAGCGCTGGACGGCGCCGATCTGGAAGTTCGGGGCATCCCGGCGTCCGAAGAGCAGGATGTCGACGTTCTGGTTGGGGAACCGTTCGAGGTCAGCGATCAGGTTTGTCTGCTGCTCGGCCTGCGCGATGTCTCCGGCCCAGTACTGCACGACGACCAGGAGTTTCTTCTCCTTCTTGGCGGGTTGGTAGATGATTCCGGCTGACGGGACTACCTGTCCGTTGGCCAATGTAGTTGTGGAACTCATGATTATCGTGTATTGAAGAAGTTGTACGAAGCCTGACCAATGTGCGCCGGCATCGTTGCGAAGTCGACGTGAGGTTGGTGTCCAGCCCGGTGGGCCCTGTCGCAGAAGCTGACGTCTTCCCCATTGGCCCCAATCGGGTTGAAGAATCCGTAGCGATACTCCTGGGAGCGCTCTTCGTCGGCGGAGATCTGGTCCACCAACTTGGCTTTGATGATGTCGAGGTACACCGAGCGGTGAACCAGCAGACATCCAGTACCTACCCAGCGTGTTGGCAGCACGTCGTTGCGTGGACCATTGTGGGCGATGGCGTTTGACTCTGCCAGCGTGTAGGCCTCGTTGTACTGCCCACGGCCTCCTGGTTGCCGGTTGAAGTAGCAACCACCGACGATCTTCTTACCGGTGTAGAGCAGACGGGTGATGGCGTTGATCCCAGCGTAGCTGTCCGGGAAGTTCGGGGCGGATGTAGCCGCTTTGAACCACCGTGCATCCCCGCATGGCAGGCACATGTCGTCATCAACCCAGAGACTCCACTCGCAGTCGGACTGGAGGAACTTCCAAGCCAGCTGGTTGCGACCGCGCACCAGGAAGTTGGTTGGCTGGATGATCAGGCGCATCTTGGCCGAGTCGAAGAGTCGGTTGATGCTCTGCATCGTCTGCCACTTGATGTCCCGGTTGGTTGGCATCAGGATCGCCAGCCGTCCACCCTCATCAGCAGAGGGCTGATAGAGCGGATGCACGGCGTGGATCGGATCCGGGTCGAAGGTCAGCATCGCAGAGAGCTGCTTCAGGCTTGGGCCTTTCGAACGGCCGTCGTCCCAGGCCGAAGCCTCGGCCACCGTTGCACCGGTGACTTCGGAGGTTTTCTCTGGCCCGTGCTTCTTGAGGAAGTCACGGGCGATGTTCTCAACTTTGATCATTGGTTGTTGTCCCTGGTTGTGTCTCAGTCGACTTTGATACCGAGACCCTTGGCGGCTGCGATGATTGCATCAACACCGTCTTCTTGACCGGATGACTCGTCTCGGTTCGGACGGACATCGGCAGGTTTCGGGGTGCTGACGGCCTTGGTCATTGATCCGGCCTTCTTGATCTTGCCTAGAGATCCCTTCGCAGCTTCGAGCTGTGCAGTCAGATCAGCGATCTTGGCGGTGAGTGATGGGATGACGTGATCCCGGTAGACGATTCCTTGGGCTGCGGTGCGGAACTGTAGGACCTGGTCCTCGCTACAGGATTTGATCTTCTGGACAACCTGAGCGAAGTCCTTGTCGTACTTGCTGACTGCCTCCATCTTGACCTTCTTCACGGCATCGGTGTCACCTTCGGCTGGGAGTGGAGGACGGCGGAACTCTGGGTACTTCTGACCGATGGATTGCAGATCCTCGACCAGAGCACCGCGGAACCGCTCGGTAGCCTCAGCGAACTGTCGCTCTTCCTCGGCCTTCGACCGCGCTTGGTAGCCTTCGTAGTCCTTCTGGATCGCTGCGATCTCCTCGGCCTTTCCACGAGTGAGCTTGGCATTCTCGCGGAGCATCTCTCGCATCTCGTCGGCGGCCTCGACGTCGCCGGACTCTTCAAGCTGCTTGATGTACTTCGACATCGTGTTGAGTGTGACACCTTTAGACTTGATGGCCGTAATCAATTCCGGTGTTACCTCGAACCGATCCTCGAACGATTTGAGAACCCGGGTTTCGTTGGCCTTGATACGTTCGTCGTAGCGCATCCGGAGACCTGGATCCTTCTCGATGGCGACGGATCGGACCTCCCGGCGGAGTTCTTCGAGCTCTTTCTTGGTGAGTTCGTCCATCCCGCCCTCTTTGAGCTTGGCCTGGGTCTCTTCGAGCTGCTTTTTGATGGCGTCGCGCTCGTTGCGGGCCTCGATACCCTTCTTTTTGAAGTCCTCGATGACCTGCTTGGTACGGGGGGCGACGTTCGGGTTCAACTGGATGTTGAAATCGTGGTCCCGGTCGGTTTCAGTGGGCTTGGCGGCCGTCGGCTCGACCTTGGGCTCGACCTTTGGTTCGGTTTCCTTGGGTTTTTCGGTGACCTTCGGATCAACCTCGGCTGGGGCGTCAGGATCTTCCTCGGTTTCGGTCTCACCTTCGGCAGGAGCCTCGGGTTCCACCTTCGGGTCGGTCTCTTCGTCCTCAACAACTTCGGGTTCTGGAGCAGGAGCGTCGGTTCCTGCCGGTTTTTCTGCCGATGTTGGAATATCACCTGTGTCGACACCCATGGATTTGAGCGTGGCGGCCATTTCGGCGACCATGTCTTCCGGGGGCGGAGCGTCTTTGTCGATGTTTGGAGTTGCCATAGAAATCAGTCAGCTGTGTTGAGGACGTTTGCGAATGGATCCGGCTCGATGACGGCCGGGTTGTTGCCGATGTTGAAAATGTCTTCGATTGCGCGTTCGTAGCCCTGACGCAGCATCGCGTTCTGGGCTGCGACGTGGGATTCCATGTTCGGATCCGGTCGATCCGGGATCCGCTCTCGTAGTGCTTTGATCAGCACCTGGAAAACCGGTGCGGAGTACATGGCCCGGACCGATCCGATGAATTCCGGTGGGACTTCACCAGGAATCTGCTTCGGTTGTTCTTTGGAATCACTCATTGATGAGAACCGGTATCATATCACAGGTTTCTGTCAACACCCATTTTGGCACGGAACCTGCTGCAACAAAATGGCAGGGGAATTACCCCCTGCCATCCCTTGGTCCGGTGTGGGGAAACAACAACGAAAACCCACCCGGACACGGAGCGCTAGGCGCACCGCAAATTACTTGCTGCGCTGCTGGATCTTGTAGGTCCGGACCTCGGAGTCGTCGGAGAGCTGGTCGAGCATGTTGATCGTACCGGCTGATGCTCCGTCGTGTGCGGCCTCTATCTCTCGGCGGAGGCTCGATTCGTTCTCAAGGAGCTGTTCGAAGATGTCGGATACCGTACCTGTCTTGCAGTCTGCCACCAGCTTCGCCGCTGAGACATTCATCACAAGCAGGTCCAGCTTCTCCCCGGTACCGATAGCACGCTCGACGACAGAGTCGTACGCTGACTCCATCGCACCGTAGACGTCACCTGCGAAGGAATGGTCGGCGAAGAAGCTTTCACCGCTGATCAGGTTGTGAGCCGCGTGGCTGTAGAGCTGCGCGGCGCGTAGGACGATGGCTAGGTTTTTTAGCATGGCAATCAGATGACTTGGGTTGGTACTGCTGGAGCTTGCTCCAACGGGATCCCGGCGTCCAGTTTGGCGTCTAGGGTTACAGCGGAGAGCTTGGTCTTGTCGTCAGCATCGTTGCGGGCGACGTTTGCGAGGATCTGGCGTCGTTCCTCAGGGCTGAGAGGTGTAGGAGCTTGGGCTTGGGTTGCTGGCTGATCCTGTGGTTGTCCATCAGGGGAAGTTTGACCTTGTGTCTGACCTTGGCCTTGGGCGGCTTTGGCTTCTGCCACGGCTGCGGCGGTGCCGGCCACAATCTGGTTCGTCACTGCAACACCAGCGTGCACTTGGACAACGCGCTTGTAGTCCTCGACGAACTGCTTGTGGAATCTCGTGAGCTCCGGATCCACAGTTCCGACCTTCGACAGAGCTTCAAGGTGCTCGGCCATGTGATTGGACGCCAGTTCCAGCGCCTTCATCAGCTTCTGGTCACCGTTCGGGTTCTTCGAGAGCGTCGGGAACGTCGCGGTGATGAGCTGCTGGAGGGTTTTCGCGTGGATGAGGTGGTTGTCGCGTGCGCTGATCGGAACAGGAAGGCCTAGGGTGGCCATGGACGTGACTTCCATCAGCTGGAGTCTGGCCTGCTCTGATTCGATCGTCGGGCTGATCTCAGGGATCACCAAGGCTCTCACAGCCTCAGGACCGGCGAGGGCCTCGACAGAGCGCTTGAGAAGCTCGACCTGGTCGATCATCGGGTTTCCGGTGTAGGCCGCTGCAACCCTTCCGATTCCGGCACCGAGCATGGCGTCTTCGATAGTGGCGAGTCCAGAAGAAGGCGCGTTGCGCAGGTACTTGATCTCATCCTCTGTCAGTCCGAACGCAAAGAGTTCGATTATCGCGACGATCTGGGGCTCAAACTCTCCGTCCTCCGGCTTCTTGTAGTCAGGTTTCGTAGACGCTTCGAACTCGCGCTTTGCCTCAGCGATGCTCTCATCGCTGTAGAGCCGGCGCTGCATCTGGTTGACCATCTGAGCAAACTGGTCGATCCAGCGGCTGCGTACTGCGTCACCCTGCTCCTGTTCACGGGTTGAGTCGATTGAGGCTTCAGTCGCTGTTTTACGCTGACCGTCCTGACCAATCATCGCCGAGACGTAGCTTCCGCTAGACTGCTGAGCCCACGCTGACAGGACGTTGTCCATGGCGACGAACGTGTCACCACTTATGCCCATCCGGTTCTGCTCCAGGTCGATGTTCTTGTCGAAGACCATGAACGGTCCCATGACAGTGTTCTGGAGCTTCGCCCTGTCCTTGGCATCGGCACGCATCATGAGCATACCGCCCATCAACGCACCGTCGAAGCAGCGGTTGCGCATCTTCTCTGTCATCACGACCAGACCGGCTAGCTTGCGGCCGATGCCCTTCGAAGAGTGGATGTGCCCGTTTCCGGGTTCCAACGTGAAGACGTTGATAACATCGGTCATGCTCTTGTAGCACTTGTTCACATACCGGAGTAGCTTCCCACTGTCGCGGTCGATCAGCCAGAAGCTGACCTGACCGTCGTACTCCTTGTTCCAGAGCATCCAGACTTTGACGATTCGCTGGCCAACCTTGGTGTAGGTGAGACCGAGGGAACCCTCGGAGATCATCTCGGCGAACTTGCGGAACTGGGTGACCTGCGCGTCCTCCCGCGGGTTCTTGATGTTGGCATGGTTCGCGGCGTAGACGCAGTTCTCAATGTCGTAGCCGGCTGACTCGGCCGAGGACTCGTCGGTGAACAACTCGATGAAATCGTGCAGCGGGTAGTCGTGCTTCGCGACACAGAACTGTAGGTCCTCAGCGTGCTGGTCGGACTCCTCAGGGACGTAGAAATTTTCTTGCTTGTAGAAGGTTGGTTTCCAGGTCTGGCTGTCCATCCAGCAGGCGTAGGCATAGCCGTGCAGGAAGTTCTCATTCGCCAACTTCGAGATGAAGTCATTGAACCCGTTCCAGGCCCGGATAACCCTGGTCGTCGTCGATTGGAATTTTCCGGATTTCTCCTTCCAGTCGATCGCGGAGTGCGGGAGAGCTGACTTTGTTATGTACACCTGCCCGTTGACCGACTGGATCGCACGCATCACGGCCGGATCAACAAGACCGGCCAAGAACTTGGTAGAGGCGTTGGCTTGCCACGCCATACCTTTGCTCTGGGCATCGCTTGTAGATCCTGGAGCCGCACCATCGTAGAGAGACTGGATGTCGGCCGTCCGCATGCTGCGCATTTTGTTGGCCTGCTCTGCCGCTGTGCAGATCTCGTAGGCGTGGACGGCCGTCTTGACCGACAAACCCTCCAGGTCCAGCTGACCATCGTCCATTATCTCTGGAGCGTCGATCGTCGCCTGACCGGCGGAAGGAATCACGTTCCCAGGGTTCTTGACGTCTGAATCGGGCGGGAGATTCGGGTTGTGACGAGGAGTTGCCATTGACGAGAGTTTCTCAGGTGACTGGGACCGCGGTCAAGACGACGGAGGCCTTGGGCGGAAGAAGCGTTGGCGAAGGGCCGTGCTAAGAGATGGTACCATACTTTGCCACCAGCCCGCAGGGCAGCTCTCTGTGGACACCCAGGTCTTGGCGTCAACAAAGCAGTCGCAGTGGGTGCATTGGCCGTCGACGTTCCGGACGCAACCGTTGCAGATCCTGAGACGGAAATCCCGGACGTGAGGTTTCACCAGGATCGGCGTCCCAGAGATCCTGCCTGATAGAGAACGCAGTACGGCCCTGACAAACGTTAGGGTGGTTTTCCAGTGCAGCCTCATTCCTTCGGGGTTTTCTTGTCTCACTTGACCTTGATGTTTGCCTCAGAAGCCTCGACAGTGACGTGATCTGCCTTGATGTACGTCGGACGTGTTCCGAACGATCCGACGATCCGGCTGATCAGCTCTACCACGAGTACCAGGAGTAGGAATGTTCCGAGCCAGTGCCAAAAAGTCTGGAAGACAATGTTGAAGATGTCCATGGCATGGATCCTGCTCCTTCGGTTGTCGAAGTCAAGCCTTATGCCAGCAGTTCTCTGGCGGAGTACCAGGTTGGAACCCAGCACCAGACGGAAGGTGGACTGCTGTCTGGAGCTCACACCCAAATACTTCGCAGGCCCGCAGGCTGGTATCGAGCGGTGTGTTGCGCATCTTGCGCATACCGACGAGGATCTGGGCGGTGGCACCGGTGCAGCTTCGGCATCCAATCTTCCACGCCCGGTTCTTCGGACACTTGGCGCAGATCTCCGCACGAGCCACCGCCTCGGTCTGCTGGACCAGAGGATAGCCACCGGCCGGCATCTGGGCGGCTAGCAGGCTGGCGTAGCGGGCGACCCGCTTGTCCATCGGGGCCTGCACGCTGGACGGGTTCATCGGTCCACGCTCCTGGCAGTAGCTCGGCCACTGCGCACAGTAGTACCGGTCGATCTCCTGCCGGACAGCGTCTGTTCGCTGACCCATCCGGACACGGTGCTTGAAGAGCATGTCCTCCAGTTCCTCGTAGGTTCCAGCAACCAGCCGGACCTTGTCGGCCACAAAGTGCCAACCACCCGGAGGCACCATACCTTTGTTGACGGTCATGCTCATGGTCTGGAAAGTACCACAGGATCCAGATGAGTGGCAACAAGAAACCCTCCCGGTGAAGGGAGGGTTTCGAGGTTCCGCTCGTTATCGGTGAGCTGCTGGTGATTCATGCGGCTTCTCCGCCGAGTGCAGGATCTCCCATGCACAACACTCCAGCGTGGAAAATCAGAACAGGACGAGTTGGTAGATGCAGTCGGTGGACCCGGGAACCTGCTTCTGCGGGATCTCGGCGAGCCGGGTGTAGCACATGGACCGGTAGTTCTTTCCGGTTATCACTGCGCTGATGGCGAGGATGCGCTGGTCCAAGTACATCCGCTTCTCTTGGTCGGTGGCATCACGACCCTCCCAAGCGATGGGCGACATCAACTGCACCGGACCCTTGAAGGGCTCGTACAGCCAGATTAGTTCTCGGCCGGTTGCGGCTTGGTAGATTGCCTTCACCACGCCATCCAACGGGATGGTGACGGCTGTGAGTATCTTCCGGAGAAGAGTCTGCTCCTTGAGTCCGAAGCATCCGTTCTCGTAGTCGACGAATGCGACAGGGAGGAGGAGGCGTCGTCCGAGTGCGGTCTTGCACGCGAGCCTGGGGCCAAAGATTACCGAAGCGAAGAACAAGGCGATGATTCCGAATGTGATCAGGATGACGTTCATGTTGTTGTTTTGTTTGTCTGACTTCTGTGATCGTGACAATTACGTGTGATGTGTCAACAGGAAACCGGCAGGTACAGTAGGCTCAGGCTTTGCCAGCTCTTCCGCAGCAGCAAGCAGGACCTCCAGGGCCTTCCGGAAGCGACGTACCTCGAAGGTTCCGGACTGCAAGCTGAATCCGTCCCGGACGATTGTGAGGCGGATCCTGCCGTAGACCGTGACTTCCGCAGCGATCCCACCGGGCCGGTGCCACAGTCGCTTCTCCAGGTGCTCGAAGCCAAGGGCCTTGAGCAGTGCAGCTGCTGGGTCTTGCTCCGTAGCAAAGCCCATGACAGACTGGCTGGCATCATGTGCCAACTTGGAGAGTTCGTCCTCAGTCATTGCCGTACCTCTCGTCACGCACGTCACAGTCGATGTGTGCCTTCGTGCGTGCGTCGGACTTCTGGATGAAATCCTGGGCCATGTGCTGCCGGGCGTGCCAGTTTCCGGATCCGGCATACATGCTCACCGTGTTGTTCTTCGAGTCGACGTAGGAGACTAGGATCTGCACCGACTCGAAGTGCTCTGCAAGTCCGTTCGAGGTCTTGCAGAGCTGCTCGTAGAGCCGGTTCTTCTCAGAGTCTTCTGACGAGTCAATCATACAGATTGTTCGATCCAGTGATTGTGTTCCAGGCTCCGGATAGAATCTCCTCACAGACCTCGCCGGCTATCCAGAGCACATCGAACGTGATGGGAAATCTACGCTCGACGAACCGGTCGAACCGGTTGCAAAGTTCGACAAGGATCAGCCTGAGGGTGCGGAGATCCTGGCGGACCGCCGATGAGTGTGTGGGTGGTTCGTTCATGTGATTCCGGCTTTCCTCCGTACCTCAGTAGCAGACACTGCCTGCGTCTCTGCGTCAAGATCAATCCTCTCGATCTTGTACCCGACGTCCCGGCCGTAGCACACGTTCGTGATGTTCGGCAGGTGCAACACGGTGTACCGGCCTTCCAGACCGCTCATCCCGGTCCGGATCGCCGCCTCCACCTCGTGCGCAGGAAGGGGATCCTTCGCACTCGTGCCGTGAGTGTCCCGCACAGCGATGCAGACCTGGCCGACCCGCTTGATCGCGGCCTCGGCGAGCTTTCGGTGGCCGCGGTGGAACGGCTGGTACCTGCCGATCAGCAGCGCAGTCGGGGCCTTTGGGTCGAACGTTGGCAGGATAACCCGGCGGATCCGGTCGGCCCAGTACTCAGGGGCGAAGTCCTTGGTCACTGTGAAGTCGCACTCAAGATCCGGGCGGCAGAACACCTGGTTTGTGTCTGCGTACCGCCCCTCTTCGATACGGTCGACGAAGACGAAGCACGTCTCCGTTCCACGTGCTGCCTTCGAGATAGGTCCGGAGCGCTCCACACCGCACGCCGCCCAGAAGATGGTCCGGGTGCCCGGCGTTGGGCACACGAAGTCTACGACAGCGATCTTCCCGCTGCCGTGGATGATCTTGGCGATTGCGCCCATCCGTGCCGCCTGCTTCTCCCGGTCGAGCGCGGTGAAGCCGAGATCCGAAGAGATCGGTCCGTTCCGTACCTCGTCAGCGTTGACGTGGACTCCGCCGGTGACAGAGCAGAGCGCCTTGGCGAGAGTTGTTTTACCGGAACCCGGTAGGCCGTTGATGAGGATGATCATGTTGTCTCAGGATTCAACTGCGGAGTCCATCCAGGTCCACTGTTTCGCCGGAGCAAACCAGCTAGGGTTGTAGCGGTAGTAGCACAGTCGGTGGGACTTGGTTCCACGCGGTGCTCCGAAGACGAGCTGGTTGCACATGCAGTGCTGCCGGCGGCGTTCTCGCAGCCATTCCTCTCTGGTGGTGACCTTCCGGCTTCCGTCGTCCAGTGTCTTGCGTTTCTCGGAAGCTCCGAAGACCGAGGCGATGGATCGCCCGACGAATTGTAGTGCTTTCTTGATCATGGTGTTGTTTTGGTGGTTGTTCCTGCTGAAGGACCACCACGATGCAGCTGGTGGAGCAGGTGTCAACAACGAATCATGCCGGACTATCTGGTCCGGCATGATCGTGATCTGCTCCGTTGTCGCGTACCCTTTAGGGACTCCCGGGGATCACGTCTCCGGGTGCAACGCGCAGGTGGATCAACACGGGCTCATCGAGAAACCAAGGCACCTGCTCCTCAGTCACGATTGTCGAGCAACCGAGACATGTCAACACTAACTGTTCCGAGACCTCCGACGTCTCCAACGCTGTCCCATGCGTTCACCGGAGCCCAATTGTCCACGACCTCTTCCCTGGCTTCCGGGGTTTTCTCAGCCTTCGGCGCGAAGTCCTCACGGACACGGATCGTGTGGATGAGCATCGTGACGGTGTCGGCAAAGTCGGGCGATGAGTTGCCACGGGCCTTGTACGCGTCCTTGCTCTCGACGCTGAGCTTGCGGGCCTTGCCCGTGACCCTTCCACCTCGCCGGCCAACCAGTTCGTCGAACGCCAACTTGTCCACGCCTTTGCCCATCCGGATCACACCGCGCTCGAACAGCTTGCCTGCGGCGTACCACAGCTCGCTGGCAGTGTTGTCGTACATGTTTACCGGTACGTCTGTGTCTTCATCGAGCACCTTGGTATCACTCGCACGCTCTGAGTAGCAGATGCCGAGGATGTCGGCGGGCTCCGGGTTGTTCCGGCCGTGCACGGCCTTGCCCCACTGGCGCCGGATTATGTCGTGGCAACCCTGGCCGATTCCGGTGCGGTCGATGCCGAAGCACTCGGCTGCGACTCCTAGGGATTTCGCGGTGATGAAGATCTCGTCCGCCATGTCCTGAGTGTCGCCGCGTGTGAGCACACCTACGCTGTCGACCTGTATCGCCGGCATCTCGTGCTTCAACTTGTGGATCTCTCCGGCGTAGTCCATCCAAGCGGAGGCCATTCCGTACCGGCCTGCGGCTACGGCAGGGCGGTCACCGGTGTATGCAGGATCGAATGACATGTACGAAGTCGTTGGTCCGCTGAAGATCCACTCACCGCGGCTGAGCTCGACGTGCGTCGGCTTGATGACGGCGGCCTTGCTGCCGGTCGGAGGGAACATCCCGTAGACCTGAGTGTAGACCTCCGGGGCTTGATCGTCTCCTCCGGCTGCGCGGATGATCGCCATGACCTTCTCGTAATTGATGAGGCGGGGGAAGATGGTCTTCCTGGACCTGACGTTCTCGGAAAGCATCGCGTTGAGCCGGACGACTGCCCACCCGGTCTCGGACATCCAGGTTTCTTGTACGCTGTCGATCGCTGTCCAACCTCCGGAGGGTTTGCAGTTCTTCCCGTAGACGCTGGATTCATCGGAGGGATTGGCGGCGCAGTAAACCTTCAAGTGCTCATCGGATTCTTTGTTTGAGATTGCGTTGATCAACATCCCCCAAGCGTTGACGGGAACCTGCTGCGCCTCGTCGATGAGGATCCGGAGTCGGGATGATCGTCCGAAGAGCTGGTGATCGGACCCGCTCCGGGGTTTTGTCTTGGCTCCCTTGAGCTTGGCGGACGCGGCGGGGCCGCGGTCGAGCGCGACGGTGAAGAAGCCCATGCCGCGGCGCTTGTCCGTGCTGAGAGACTCGGTGTCGGCCTTTCCGGGAAGAGGGATCACAGAACCCTCGTGAAGCCGGACCAGGTCGCCGAACATGTTGCGGCGAAGGTGATCACTGTCCGGACCGACGAGCAGAATTGATGTCCACTCCGGATCGAGCAGCCAGTCCAAAAGTGTGTACGCAACTCCTGAGTATGTGTTGTGAGTTACCGTGCAGTCCCCAAGCAGGAACCTCCGGTTACCATCCAGCTCGAACCCGAAGAAGTCTCCCTCTCCCAAGTCACGGAATGTAAGTTCCTGTAGCATCGGATCCCGGGTGGACTTCTTCAGCGTCGGGTGCTTCTGCTTTGTTGGGATAAGATGAACGTCACCTGAGATGTACAGCATCCGGTACTTCCCTTCGAACCCGATGGACTTGATAGTCCCAGTGATCTCTGTGTTGCTGACATAAAACCCTAGGGACCGTGCCAGCCGGGTGACATCGTCAGCAAACCCAACATCCTTTGCTGACATAGTGAAGTGGCCTTGGAGTGCGAAACCGTCACCGTCCAAGATCCCGGCGAGAAGCTGGAGCCTGTCCGAACGGCTGGAAAGCAAATAGTCCGGAAGGATCCGCTTCACTCCGTCTACAGTGCTCGTCTTCACGAACTCGGTGCATGGGTTGAAACCGTCGTACCGGACGAACCAAGCTGAGCAGGTAGATCTCTCGTCCTTTATCTCATGGATCCGTGCACCGCGCCACTCCCAGTACTGGCACCAAGCATCGGTCATGGCTCCCTTAGGCTTGTGCACGACCGGGAGGTTCAGACCTCCGTCTGCCAACCATGCTCCGTAGCAGTACGGGTCAACCGGTGTGGGGCGCTTCGGTAGTTCAAATCCGACCCTGTACTGCTTCCAGATACGACGGTCGGACCCTGACTGTTTCAAGACATCACGTAGTGGAATGTCACGTACATCTCCTTTTGACCTTCCCTTTACCGGACGTCCGTGTCTGGTGAGCTTGTCGTAAGCGCATTTCAGCGATAGGATGTGGGACTCGTTGCAAACCCACGGGTCTCCAGCGGACGGGATCACCTCGTAGAGTTTCTCCCTACCTCTGGCCAGCGACAGAACTGTCCTCGGAGTCGAGTCATCGCCCATGAGCAGGTCTCCGGCGACTATGTCCTCGACGGGACGAGTAGTTCCGTCCGCCATCATCACCATCGTTCCACGGCCCAGGCATTTGGACGATGAGGCACCGCCCATGGCGTTCACCAACGCGTTCTTGTGCAGCGCTCCAAATATCAGCCGGCAGCTCCTTGGTCTTGGATCAAAAACCTCAGGTCCCCACAGCAGCAGTGCGGCGCCTGCGTAGTCGCGGGCGTAGAGAATGCGGTACAGGTAGCGCTGGGCCACCAGCCAGCACTCGGCCGGCGTGCTGATGCTGGCCGGAATGCGCTTGTCCTGCGCAATCCAAGCCGCGAAATCCTTGTCTCCGAGCATCCGGCTGACCGCCATGCCCAGAGCAGCAGTGTCGTCGCGCTCCTTCGCTTTCGCCAGCAGCTTGTTCAGCGCGGCGTACTGCGCGTGCAGCGCAGAGATCGGGGGTACCCCGTACTCCTCCAAGTTCACGCGAGCCACTCCTTCGCTGCGTCTGCGGCGGCGGTGAGAGTCTCGGCCCGGAAGACCCGGCTCTCCCCATTGAGCAACACAACGCGCAGCTGCCACGGATCTGGAACGTCGCGGCGGATGCGGGCCACCTCGACGCGATCGACCCGTGGTGAGGAAGCGAGTGAGTGGAGATCGACGGAGTTCATTTTTCGGATTGTAGCAGATCGCGTGCCAACTCCAAAGCTTTTTTCACGAGCTGGTCAGCCCGCTGGATCGAAACCCCCCCGATCTCTGAAACCTCCTTCAGGGTTTTGTCTTCCAGAAAGTACATCCGCAAAACCCCGGAGAGACGCGGAGGGAGGTTTTCCAGAACCCACGCACAGTCCAGCTGGGTTTCCGCCAGATCTGAGGGGCCTGGTCCCGCCACCGCCACCGCCACCGCCACCGC
>Ga0116170_10000318_pt1 | contig 50912 bp, 34 predicted proteins | sample AD_JPNHW1_MetaG_FD_89797 | JGI IMG/M metagenome (GOLD analysis project Ga0116170, IMG submission 89797) | Active sludge microbial communities of municipal wastewater-treating anaerobic digesters from Japan - AD_JPNHW1_MetaG | ecosystem: Engineered > Bioreactor > Anaerobic > Digestate | place... | reverse complement strand
TCTGCCCGCCGTGATCATCACCCTCATCATCACCATCATCCTGGTAAAGGGCATCCGCGAAAGCGCCTCCTTCAACGTCGCGATGGTCGTGACCAAGCTGGTCGTGGTGCTCTTTGTCATCGTCGTCGGCGCCTTTTACGTCGATCCCAAAAACTGGCAGCCTTTCGCGCCGTACGGCTATTCCGGGATCTCCTTTTTCGGCAAGACCCTCTTCGGGCAGCAGGGCCCCGGCGGAGAGCCGTTGGGAATGCTGGCTGGCGCCGCGGTGATCTTTTTCGCCTATATCGGATTTGATTCGGTCTCCACGCATGCCGAGGAGGCGCGTAATCCGCGCAAGGATGTCCCCATCGGCATTGTCTCATCCCTGCTGATCTGCACGGTGCTTTATATTGCGGTTTCGATGATCCTGACAGGGATGGTGCCCTACAATCAGATCAACATCGACGCCCCGGTCGCGGATGCCTTTCGCCAGGTCGGCCTGCCCTGGGCCCAGCTCCTGATCGCCATCGGCGCTCTGGCCGGGATCACCTCGGTGCTGTTGGTCATGGAGTTGAGCCAGCCGCGTGTGCTGCTGGCCATGGCGCGCGATGGTCTTGTCCCGCCGGCATTTTTTGGCGCTGTGCATGAAAAGTACCGAACCCCGTGGAAATCGACGATTCTGACCGGCGCGGTGATCGGTCTGTTCGCCGCCTTGTTACCCCTGCGGATTCTTGCCGAGCTGGTCAATATCGGTACCCTGCTCGCCTTCGTCATCGTCTGCGCCGCAGTTCTGGTGATGCGCTATACCCATCCCGAGGCGGAACGCCCCTTCCGCGTCCCCTTCAGCCCCTACTTCCCGATCATGGGGATTCTGCTCTGCCTGGTGCTGATGTTCTCGCTGCCGGTTGAAAACTGGTTGCGGCTGCTGATCTGGCTGCTGATCGGGTTCGCCATCTATTTTGCCTATGGCCGGTACCACAGCGTCATGGCCAAGCGCAGCCGGGGCGAAACCACCAGCTGACCGCGTCTCTGTCATCCGGCTGTTTCATGCGAGCAAAAGTGCTATGCAGCAGCCGTCATTTCTCATTTAGCCAATAGCACACGTGCACTCTATGGGTGAATCACGCTTTGCCAAATTTAAATACTGGGCGCGGATGCTGTTCATCGGCCGCGCCCGCGATCCTGAAGATCCGAGCATCTTTCATACGCTCACCCTGGTTGCCTTTTTCGCCTGGATCGGCCTCGGGGCGGACGGTCTCTCTTCCGCCTGCTACGGTCCAGAGGAAGCCTTCAGAACCCTGGGCAGCCATTTCTACCTCGGGATCTTTGTCGCCCTCGGTACGGTGCTGACCATTTTTGTCATCAGCGCCAGCTACAACCAGATCATCGAGCTTTTTCCCCTGGGCGGCGGCGGCTATATGGTGGCCAGCCGCCTGCTCTCTCCGCGCGTCGGCATGGTCTCCGGCTCGGCCTTGCTCATCGATTTCGTTCTGACGATCACCCTTTCGGTGGCCAGCGGGGCGGATGCGCTCTTCAGCTTTCTGCCGGTCTCCTGGTACGAATTCCGGCTGCCGTTCGCCATGGTGGTCCTGGTACTGCTCATCATAGTCAACTTGCGCGGCGTCAAGGAATCTGTCGTGCCGTTGGTGCCCATCTTTCTGCTCTTCCTGCTGACCCATGCCGTGGCCATTGCTTGCGCCATCCTTCCTCATTTGAACAATTTCTCCGGACTCATGGCATCGACCGCGGCAGATGTCCGCCAGAGCCACAGCGAGCTGGGTTTGTTCGGCGTGGTCCTGCTGGTGCTGCGCGCCTACAGCATGGGCGCAGGAACCTATACCGGCATTGAAGCAGTCAGCAACGGGATGCCGATCCTGCGTGAGCCCAAGGTGCAGACGGCAAGAAAGACGATGCGCTATATGGCCTTCTCCCTGGCCGTTATGGTGCTGGGTCTGATGATCGGATACATGCTTTATCGCGTCGAACATGTTCCGGGCAAGACCTTTAATGCCATTCTGCTGGACAACATCGTCGCCGGCTGGCCGGAGATCCCGGGTTATGCTTTCGTGCTGATCACCCTGCTGACCGAGGCCGTATTGCTCATGGTTGCGGCGCAGACCGGCTTTCTCGGAGGACCGCGCATCCTCGCCAACATGGCGCTGGACCGCTGGCTGCCGAGCCGTTTCGCGGCGTTGAGCGACCGCCTCGTCACCCACAATGGCATCCTCATCATGGGCGGCGCCTCACTGGTGCTGATGGTCGCCAGCAAGGGCTCAGTGCGGCTGATGGTGGTCCTTTACAGCATCAATGTCTTCATCACCTTCCTGCTCTCCCAGGTGGGCATGGTGCGCCACTGGTGGGATGTGCGCCGGCGCGAACCCCGCTGGTGCCGCAAACTGCTCATCAACGGCATTGGCCTGGTCCTGACCGGCTTCATCCTGGTCTCGGTGGCCGTCCTCAAATTCAACGAAGGCGGCTGGATCACGCTGGCCGTGACCGGAGCGCTGGTAGCGGTTTGCTTTCTGGTCAAACAGCATTATAACCGTACCGCCAACGAGCTGAAACGCCTCGACGCCCTGGTCGAATCGGTCGAGCTTTCGCTCGAGCGCATCGAAGGGCGCAAGCGGCGGCGCCGCAAACCCTCCCCCACCAGCCGGACGGCGGTCATTCTCACGACCGGTTACAACGGCCTCGGACTGCACACGCTCTTCGGCGCGATGCGCGTGCTGGGCCAGGAGGTTACCAATTTTGTCTTTCTCCAGGTCGGGGTGGTCGACGCTGCTGCGTTTCAAAGCAGCGAAGAGATGGCGGAAATGAAGCAAAATGTCAAGGCGCAGCTCGACCAGTACGTCCAGTTCATGCAAAAGCAGGGCTACTATGCCGAGGGCGTGCCGCTGCTCGGGACCGATGTGGTTAACGAAATCGCGGAGGAAGCGCCGCGCATCCTCGAGCGTTTCCCCGGCGCCATTTTTTGCGGCGGCCAGCTCGTCTTCCCCGCTGAGCCCGTGTTTTCACGCTGGCTGCATAACTATACGGTCTTCGCCCTGCAGCGGCGATTTTATTATGAGGGCATTCCGGTGGTGCTGCTGCCGATCCGGGTGTGAGGGCGACCGTGAGCTGAAGGGCGTCATGGGCAATGGGGCCGGCGCATTCTCGGGGGTGTTCCCGCGGGCAATTCCAGCTTGACTATTTCCATGGATCATAGTACATTAATTGCTTGGATAAATGTTGGGATTCCATAGGCTGGTACTGGCATGGATATTTTCAAACTGGTCTCTCCCTTTGAGCTTCAGGGCGATCAGCCGCAGGCGGTCGAGCAGCTCGTTGAGGGAATAGAGCGCCGCGAGCCCTACCAAACTCTGCTCGGAGTCACCGGCAGCGGCAAAACCTTCACCATGGCGCATGTGATCGCGCGGATGAACCGGCCGACCCTGGTCATTTCGCATAACAAGACTCTGGCCGCCCAGCTTTACGGCGAATTCCGCGGATTTTTCCCGAACAACGCTGTCGAGTATTTCATCAGCTACTACGATTACTATCAGCCCGAAGCCTACCTTCCGCACACCGACACCTACATCGAGAAAGACACCTCGATCAATGACGAGATCGACCGGCTGCGGCTGCGCGCCACCTCGGCCCTGCTTTCGCGCCGGGATGTGGTCATCGTCGCCTCGGTCTCGTGCATCTACGGCCTCGGCTCGCCCGAGGATTGGCTCGAGCTGCTGATCATCCTCAAGGTGGGCCAGCGCATCGAGCGCAACCAGATCCTGCAAAAGCTGGTGGAGATCCACTATACCCGGAATGATGTCGATTTCGACCGCGGCACCTTCCGCGTGCGCGGGGATGTGGTTGAGGTGATCCCGGCCTACGAACGCGAAGCGCTGCGCATCGAGATGTTCGGGGACGAGATCGAGCGCATCTCCCGGGTGGATGTCGTGACCGGCGAGATCAAGGAGGAGATGGAGACGGTGGCGATCTATCCGGCCAAGCATTTTGTCACCTCGCCGGAACGCCTCAAACGGGCCATGGAAGCGATCCGCACCGAATTGGACGGCCGCCTGGCGGAGCTGCGCGAGCAGAATAAACTGCTCGAAGCGCAGCGGCTCGAACAGCGCACCCGCTTCGATCTCGAGATGATGCAGGAGATCGGCTACTGCACCGGAATCGAGAATTACTCCCGCCATCTCGGCGCGCGCCGGCCGGGGGAGCGTCCTTCGACCCTGATCGATTATTTCCCCAAGGATTATCTGCTGATCATCGACGAGTCGCATGTCACCATTCCGCAAATCCGCGGCATGCAGAATGGGGACCGTTCGCGCAAGGAGGTTCTGGTCGATTATGGTTTCCGCCTGCCTTCGGCGCTGGACAACCGGCCGCTCACCTTCGACGAGTTCACGGCGTCGGTCAATCAATGCATTTTCGTCTCCGCAACGCCGGCCGAGTATGAGCTCGAAAAGTCGCAGGGGGTGATCGTCGAGCAAGTGATCCGACCGACCGGACTGATCGACCCGGAGATCGAGGTGCGCCCGATCAAGGGGCAGATCGACGATCTGATCGGCGAGATCAACGTGCGCGCGGAGCGCGGGGAACGCATCCTCGTGACCACCCTGACCAAGCGAATGGCCGAAGATCTGACCGAATATCTCTCGGGTATGGGCATCCGCGTCCGGTATATGCATTCCGAGATCGATGCGCTCGACCGGGTCGTCATCCTGCGCGATCTGCGCCTGGCCGAATTCGATGTGCTCGTGGGGATCAACCTGCTGCGCGAGGGGCTCGATCTCCCCGAGGTCTCGCTGGTGGCGGTTCTCGACGCGGATAAGGAGGGCTTTTTACGCTCCGAGCGCTCACTGATTCAGACCGCCGGGCGCGCCGCGCGCAATCTCAACGGCAAGGTGATCTTTTATGCCGACAAGATCACCGATTCGATGCGCATGGCGATGGAGGAGACCAGCCGCCGCCGCAAGATCCAGGCGGAGTACAATGTCACCCATGGTATCACCCCCACCTCCATCGTCAAATCGGTTGAGGAGGTGATGGGCACCACACGTGTCGCCGATGCCCGTCCTGAGCCCTATGGTAAAAAAGAGCCCGCTATCGATGACAAGGAGTTCCGGCAGAACTGGAAGCGGATGAGCGAAAAGGAGCAGCTCGAGATCCTGGGTGAGTTGGAGAAAAAGATGTTCGCCGCTGCAGCGGCATTGCAGTTCGAACACGCTGCGGAGCTGCGCGATCAGATCGACCTGCTCCGCCTCAGCCATGAAGATAAATTCAAGATCGCCCATATTCTGCAAAAATAGGGAGCGTCATGCGAGTACTGATCATCGGCAGTGGGGGGCGCGAACACGCTCTGGTCTGGAAGGTCCAGCGCAGTGCTCTGGTTAAAAAGGTCTATTGCGCTCCGGGCAATTATGGCATCTCGCGCGAAGCCGCCTGCGTGGACATCCCGGCGCACGACATCAAGCGGTTACTCGCCTTTGCGGTCAAGGAAAAAATCGATCTGACGATCGTCGGCCCTGAACAGCCGCTGGTGGCGGGCATCGTCGACGAGTTCGAAGCCAACGGCCTGGCCATCTTCGGTCCAACCCAGCGCGCCGCCGAGCTGGAAGGCAGCAAGGCCTTCACCAAGGAACTGCTGGCGCGTCACAAGATCCCCTCAGCGGCATTCCGCCTGTTCACCGAGTATGAAGAGGCGAAGCGCTACCTCAACAGCGCGGCACTGCCGCTGGTGATCAAGGCGGACGGTCTGGCCGCGGGCAAGGGGGTGGTGATCTGCACCGATCCCGCGCAGGCGGCGATGGAGCTGCACAAGATCATGGTCGGACGGGTCTTCGGCCAGGCCGGCAGCCGCGTCGTGATCGAGGAGTATCTCGAGGGCGAGGAGGTCTCGGTGCTCGCCCTCAGCGACGGCGAGCATCTCGTCTACATGGCGCCGGCGCAGGATCACAAGCGCATTTTCGATGGCGATCAGGGCGGGAATACCGGCGGCATGGGCGCCTATGCGCCGACGCCTTTTCTGGATGCGGCGCTGCTCGCGCGCATTCAAGCCGAGATCATGGAACCGACGATCCGGGCCATGGCTTGTGAAGACCGCCCCTACCGCGGCGTCCTCTATGCCGGCTTGATCCTCACCCGCGAAGGACCCAAGGTCCTCGAATACAACTGCCGCTTCGGTGATCCGGAAACCCAGGTGATCCTGCCGCTGGCCGCCAGCGATCTGGTCGAGGCGATCATGGCCAGCCGCGACGGCGGGCTCGGCCGGTTCCAGTGGCGCAACCACGCCGGTGCAGCGGCGGGGGTCGTGATCGCCTCAGGCGGCTATCCCGGCACCTTCACCACCGGCCACCGCATCCTGGGCCTTGAGGAACCACCCGACAAGGATATTGTCCTCTTTCATTCCGGCACCCGGGAGGCCAATGGCCACCCGGTCACCGCAGGCGGCCGCGTGCTGACCGTTACCGCCTGGGCGCCGGATCTCGAGGCGGCCATCGCGCGCGCTTATCGCGCGTTGGGCAAGATCGCCTTCGATGGCGCCTATTACCGCAAGGACATCGGCGCCAAAGGGCTGCGCCGCAAATAACCGGTCTGCACTCCGGCCGTTTTGACGTACTTTTCTCAATCGACAAACCACTACCGTTCAACGGTTCACATTCGCTGCCTTGCAGCAATTCTTCTCGAGGAGTCTATCATGAAAATTCTCGTCACCGGCGGCGCCGGATTCATCGCTTCACAGATCACCGATGCCTATATCGCCGCCGGACATCAGGTGGTGGTCGTGGACAATCTGGTCACCGGCAGAAGGGAAAATCTCAATCCCAAGGCCACCTTTTACGAAATGGATATCCAGGACCCGAACCTCCTCGAGGTCTTTGCCACCCACAAGATCGATATCGTCAACCACCACGCCGCCCAGATGGATGTGCGCCGCTCCGTCGAGGATCCCCTCTACGACGCCCGCACCAATGTCCTTGGTTTTCTCAACATCCTGCAGGCGTGCGCCAAAACCGGCGTCAAGCGCGTCATCTTCGCCTCCTCGGGCGGCGCGATCTACGGCGAGCAGGACTACTTCCCGGCCGACGAGAAGCACAAGACCCAGCCGTGCAGCCCCTACGGCATCACCAAGCTGGTCGGAGAGAAATACCTCTTCTTTTACAGCCAGACCTGGGGCATCGGCCATACCATTCTCCGCTATGCCAATGTCTATGGCCCGCGTCAGAATCCCCATGGCGAGGCCGGTGTGGTCGCCATTTTCTGCAGCCGTCTGCTCGCAGGCGAACAGCCGGTGATCAATGGCACGGGCGAGCAGACGCGCGATTTTGTTTTTGTGGGCGATGTCGTCGCCGCCAATCTTCTGGCGCTCGCGCAGACGACGAACGATACCTTCAATATCGGCACCGGGCATGAAAGCACGATCAACGAGGTATATCGCACGCTCAACACCCTGATCGGCAGCAACAAGCCCGAACAGCACGGCCCGGGCAAGGAGGGAGAACAATTCCGCAGCGTCATCGATGCCGGCCATGCCACCCGCGTGATGGGGTGGAAGCCGCGCTATACCCTCGAGACCGGGCTGCACGAGACCGTCGAATTCTTTAAAAAAGCGAAATCTTAAAGCCCATATGAGCTCCGATCATCCGGAAAGCGCACGCTGGAGCGAGGTGCAGGAGGAAACCGGCATCCTCGGCCGCTCCGAGGCGATCCGCCGCCTGCTCGAGACCATCGAGCAGGTGGCCCGGACCGATATTTCGGTGCTCATCACCGGCGAGAGCGGCACGGGCAAGGAACTGGTGGCCCGGGCGCTGCATCTGCGCAGCCGCCGCAAGGCGCACCCGTTGATCACGGTCAACTGCGGGGCCATCCCCGAGGGGATCCTCGAGTCGGAACTCTTCGGCCATGAAAAGGGCTCCTTCACCGGGGCGATCGGGCCGCGCAAGGGCTATTTTGAGCTGGCGGACAAGGGTTCGATTTTTCTCGACGAAATCGGCGAGCTGCCGCTGACCACGCAGGTCAAGCTGCTGCGGGTGCTCGAGGCGCGCGAGTTCATGCGCGTGGGGGGCACCGAATCGGTCCAGGTCGATGTGCGGTTTATCGCCGCCACCAACAAACAGCTCGAGGAGGAGGTGCGCCGCGGCCACTTTCGCGAGGATCTCTTTTACCGCCTGAATGCGGTGCATATTCGTGTGCCCGCGTTGCGCGACCGCAGCGAGGATATCCCCTTGCTGGTGAAAAAATTCGCCGCCGAGTTCGCCCGCGACAACCACATCGATTTCCCCGGCTTCAGCGATGCCGCCCTCGCGGCAATGTCCAAGGCGCGCTGGCCCGGGAATATCCGCGAATTGCGCAACGTCGTCGAAAAGATCATCGTCCTGGAGCGCGGCGCCTGGATCGACGAGGAGACGGTGCGGCGCTATCTCAACATCAGCCATCCGATGGACCCGGCGCTGCCGGTACCAGTCGCGCGCGGACGCGAGGAGAGCGAGCGCGATCTCTTTCTGCGGGTGCTGCTCGAAATCAAAAGCGAGATCGCCCAGCTGCGCGAACTTGTGCTGCAGCGCCCGCCGGCGCGCTATCCCCTGGCGCCCTGGCATGAAGAGCTCACCGCAGAGTATCTCGAGCCGGTGTCCCCGGCGGGGGAAGGAGAGCGCAAGTCGGTGGCGGAGATGGAGAAGGAGCTGATCGTGGGCGCGCTCCACAAATATGGCGGCAGCAAGCGCCGGGCCGCCCGGGCTCTGGGTCTGAGCGAACGCACCTTGTACCGCAAGATCGAAAAATATGGATTGAAGGAGACCCGTGATTAAAAAAGGCCTGATCCTGCTGCCCCTGCTTGGCCTGGCCGCCGGCTGCGGCATCTATTCCGTCAAGGGTTCCATGGCGCCCCACCTCAAGACCGTGGCCATTCCTCTCTTCGATAACCGTACCGCAGAATTCCGCGTTGCCGAGGACTTGACCGATGCCATAATTGGCGCATTTACCAGCGACAATTCGCTCAAGATCGCCGAGCGCAATGCCGCCGATGTCCTGATCGAGGGCAGCATTATCCAGATCGACGACCGTGCCGGAGCCTTCGATTCCGGCGAAAACGTCCAGGATATGAAACTCTACCTGAGCGTCCAAATCAAGTGCACCGATCAGGTCAAGCGGGAAGTGCTCTGGCAGGAGCGGTTGACCCATTTCGGGAGTTACGATCCCTCCGGCGGGCCGGAGGCGCGCACCGAGGCTCTGACCGAGGCCATGCAGAAGGTGAGTGAAGAGGTGCTCAACAAGACCGTGGCCAACTGGTAAATATTGCGCAAAAAGGCACAAACTATTTGGTAATTTTGTAAATAATGGTTAATTTTATTATTAAATGGTCGGCATTTAGCTCCTTTTGCAAGTATATCGGAAATAAAGAGATCGGCCGGTTACAGTGCGCGGAATCAGGCCGGTAGCGGGGAATTGCACGATCAGGAGAGTACTGCATGCGCGATAACTATGCCGCAGAAATCAAGGCACTGACACAGCATCTGGGCACCCACAAGGAATCGATGGCCTTTGCCCGGCTGGCGGATAGGTATCTGCAGCTTAACGAAGTGGAGAAGGCGCTCGATATCTGCCAGAATGGCCTGCGCAATCATCCGCATTATGACAGCGCCCATTTTGTCCTGGCCAAGTGCTTTCTCGCCCTCAACCAGCTGGAGGAAGCCGAAAAGCACCTCAAGCACCTGCTTTCGCGCAATCCCCAATTTCTCAATGCGCATCGGCTTTATGCCAGCCTCATGGCCCGGATGGGCATGACCTCGCGCGAGCGCACCAGTCTGCTGCAGCTGCGCGAACTCGATCCGTTCTTCGCCGGCATCGCCGCGGAGGCCGGTCTGGAGGCCCCAGCGGCGGAGGTGGCGACCCCACCCGAAACCTGGCCCGTTCCGCCAGCGCCCAAGCCCGAATCCTGGCCCGCTCCACCGGCCTCTGCACCCGCGCCGGCCGCCGCGGCGCCTTCCGGAGGTTTATCCCCCACTCCGCCGCCGGCGCCGCAAGAACCTTTCGCGACTGCGCCGGCCGCTATGGCACCCGCGGCCGCGCCCGCTGTTGTGCCACCCGCGGCTGCAGCACCCGCCGCGGAGCCGTCGCCCTGGGACCGCGCCCCGGTCCCGCCGCCGCCGGCCTTTTCGCCCTCCACACCGCCGCAGCCCTTTGCCCCGGAGTCCAAATTCGCGGAACCCGAACCTCAGCCGCGCCCGGTCAGCGAATACCGGCCTCCCGTTCCGGAGATGGACCTCGATGCCTTTGCCCGCGAACTCGCCGCCCTGGAAGTGCCCGCCAGCGATGAAGCGTCAGAGACACCTGCCGGCCCGGTCGGCGAGATCCAGCCTCTGGCCGAAGCGGCGATCGAAATCCGCGAGCCGGAGAATGATTTTGAGCGCGAGGAGACGCAGTTTTCCGAGATTCTCGATGATTTGTTCAGCCTGAGCCGCGACGAGGAGGATCGCCGCGAACAGGAGGCCCGCCATACGATCGAGCGTGCAGCACGCCAGCCCGAGCCGGATCTCGGTCCGCCCGCGCCCGCCGCAGAGGTGGTGCGCCCGGGCTTTGATTTTGAACCCCCGACGCCGCCGCCCGCTCCGCCCACTTTACCCGAACCGGCCGCATCGGTGCTGCGCCCGGGCTTTGATTTTGAACCCCCGGCGCCGCCCGCGCCCGCCGCGCCGCCTGCCCCCACGATGCCCGCCGCAGAGGAGGGCATGTCACCGGTCCTGCCTTTCCGCGGCGATGAGGAGTGGCAGGAAGATGCCCGCTTTGCTGAAGCCCCCGAGCCCGAAGAACCGGTCCGCCTCCAGCCCCCGACGGTTGAATCCGAACCCTTCGAGGAGGAAGAGGAGCTGCAAGAGCCCCGCATTAGCGCAACCGGGATGAGCCCGCTCGACGACCTCGGCGAGACCTTTCTCGACGCAGAGGAGGAAGAGGAGCAGTTCACCGATTTTCTCGCCAATCTCGACCGCCTTGGCGGCGCCGCCCTCGAGGGCGATGAGGAGGAGGATCTCTCACCCGAACCCCGAAAACCCTTCGCCGCCCCCTGGGATGATGAGCCGGAAGAGCGTACGGCACCCGCAGAGCTGCCGCCGCCCCCGGAGCAGCCGCGGCCTCGCATCGCTCCTCTGGCCGAAGCGGAAGAGCCCGGCGAGGCACCCGCTGCCAGTGACAAGCCAAAAGACAAGTTCGTCACGCCCACTCTTGGCGAAATCTATGCCGCGCAGGGGCAGTATGCCAAGGCCATCAACGTCTTTGAGATGCTCCTCAAAAAGAATCCGGAAAACGAGTGGTATCGCACCAAGCTGGAATACCTGCGCAAGCGGCTCGAGGATGAGAAAATCTAGATTCCCATCCGCGTCAGCCCCGGTTTCCGCGGGGCGGCCGCGGGTCCGGACTTTCCTTTGCGGTGGAACGAGACGGCTGTGGTTCTCTCTGTAGTCATTGTCACCTACAATAATCTCGCCGAGATTGGCGCCTGCCTTGAAGCGCTGGGATCCGCCCTGGCATCCTTTGAAGCGCACCTCCACCTTATCGACAACGCCAGCAGCGATGGCACAGCTGAACTGCTCCGCGCCTTCGCGGCCCGCCCGGGAGGCGCCTTTGCCCGTTGCGATCTCGCCTGCAATCCTGAGAACCGCGGTTTCACCGCTGCCGTCAACCAGGGATTGGCGCGAAGCCGGGGCGATCTGATTCTCCTGCTCAATCCTGATGTCGTCGTCCCGGCCGATGTCTTGCCGGTGCTGCTGCGCGAGCTCGAGCGCGATCCGAAGATCGGGATCATCGCACCGCAGCTGCGCTTCCCGGATGGCCGGATCCAGCCCTCTTGCCGCCGCTTCCCGCGCCGGCGGGATGTCGTGCTCGAGAGCACCGGACTGGTCCATCTGGCCTGGCGCTGCGGTTACCACGACTGGAAAATGCGCGGGTTCGATCATCGCCACAGCGCCTTTATCGACCAGCCCCAGGGCGCCTTTTTGCTGGCGCGACGGCAAGTCGTGCAAGAGGTCGGCCTCCTTGACGAGCGTTTTTACATGTTTTTCAGCGATGTCGAATGGTGCGAGCGTGTCCATGCCGCAGGCTGGCGGATCCGTTTCTGCAGTGAGGTTTTTGTCTTTCATCACAAGGGGGCGAGCGTCTATCGCGACCGCCGGCGGATGCTGGTCACCTCGACGCGCTCGTTCGTCGATTATTTCGCCCTGCACGACCATTCCTGCGGCAGCCGGATGGCCACCCGGCTGGTCGCGCTGCTGCTGCGGGTGACCCTGGGATTGCGTCTACTGGCCGAGACGGTAAAGAGAAGCTGACTCTATGAACCGCTCCTTTGTGCGTATCGTCTATTGCTTGGCGGTGCTGCTCAGCGCGGCCGCCTTCTGGTCTGCGGCCGGAGCGGCTTCAGGGCGGAGCTTGCTGCTCAAGCTCAAAGCGCCGGTGGCCGCGCGCGACGCCACCCACGGGCTGCTCAAGGCCGGCGCGCTGCCTATCGGCATGCTCACCGACACCTCCGGTATCGCCGGCTGGCGTCCCTTCCTGGCGATCGCACCAGCCCTGGGTAAGGCTGCGGCGGCACCGGCTGCGGCGGCTGCGGAGCGCGCTGAACTGGGCCGGTGGCTGATCCTGGAACTGACCGAGACGGCCGATACGGAGGCGCTCCTGGCGGAACTGCGCGCTCTTCCGGAGGTGGAGTGCGCCGCACTCGACCATGGCTTTCATACCGACTGGTTCCCCAACGATCCCCTGGCCGGCAGACAGTACGCCCTGCAAAAGGTCGCTGCCGCGGCGGGCTGGGAGATCGAGCGTGGCCGCAGCAGCGTCGTGGTCGGCGTCATCGATACCGGCATCGACTATGCCCATCCTGACCTTGCCGCCAACCTGTGGATCAACCCTGGGGAAGATCTGAACGGCAACGGCCGTGCTGATTCCCTCGATTACAACGGCATCGACGATGATGGCAACGGTTATGTCGATGATGTGCAGGGATGGGATTTCACCGACGCCCCCAATTATCCCGACGGCGGCGACTATCGCGAGCGTGATGCCGACCCGATGGACGAGATGGGCCACGGCACGGCGGTGGCCGGCATTATCGCCGCGACAGCCGACAATGGCCTCGGCATCGCCGGTCTGGCGCCTGGTTGCCGGCTTATGAATTTACGCGCCTTTACCGCCGCAGGCAACGGGGAGGAGGACGACGCCGCAGCGGCGCTCCTCTATGCCGTCGATAACGGCGCCGCCGTGATCAATATGAGCTGGGGGGATGTCACCATCTCGCAGCTGCTCGATGATGTCCTCCATTATGCCGCAGCCATGCAGGTGGTTCTTGTCGCCTCCGCCGGCAACAGCGGCAGCGACGAGATTCATTATCCCTCCGCGTTCGCCAACACGATCTCGGTTGGTGCGACCGATGCCAAGGACCAGCTCGCCGGATTTTCCAACTATGGCCCGTCGCTCGATCTCGTCGCACCCGGCGTCGGCATTCTCACCACCATGCGCAATGCCCTCTACGACTCGTCCCTCAACGGCACCTCCTTTTCCGCGCCCTTCGTCTCCGCCGCCGCCGCATTACTCATCTCCCAGGATGGCACCCGTTCGCCTGATGCGGTGCGCGGCATCCTCACCACGACCGCCGATGATCTCGGCTTGCAGGGACGGGACGTCTATTACGGGGCCGGCCGGCTCAACATCGCCCGCGCCCTCGCGCCGCAGGTCGAGTCGGCCGTGCGTATCCACTCCCCCTGGCTCGATGCCGGCTTTCCGGGCGGCCCGATCGAGATCCGCGGCTCGGCCTGGACCTCCTCGCTGCAAAACTATGCCCTCGAATGGGGCATGGGCGATGATCCGGCGGCATGGACCCCGATCGCGGAGCCGCAGAGCAGCCGCGTTCTCGACGGCCTGCTCGGGGTCTGGGCGCAGCCGCCGGCCCGGGATACCAGCTATACCATCCGTCTGCGGGTGCAGAATCACAACGGCACCCTCGAGCAGTCCCAGGTGCGGATCTTTGTCGATCAAACCGCGCCGGTGATCTCCGGCGCCGGTCTGCTCCCCATGTACGCGGCTGAAAACCCCGCCTGCCTGATCCAGTTCAATAGCGACGATCTCGCCCAGGGCACCCTCCTCTACCGCCGTGCCGGCAGCGGCTCCGCATGGCAGGAGGAGCCGATGAGCTATCGCACCCGCCAATCCAGGTTCCTGCTCACCCCCGCCATCGCCTCCGGCCCGCTCGAACTCCGGGTGCGGGCGGAGAATACCGCCGGCCTGCAAAGCCAAGGCGACACCCTGCTGCAGGCGGACCTCAGCCAGCCCCCGCTCAACACCATGCGCTACACCCGCCTCGATGAGAGCCTGCCGCATGGCCATCTCCTCGACCGCACGGCCGATTTTGATGGCGATGGCCGGCCCGAGCTCATCCTCGGCTATGCGGAGGGCCAGGCAGGGCCGGTGACCACCCTTTTCAGCCGCGATGGCTCTGGATTTCGCCAGCTCTTCGTCCTTCCCGAAGCCGCCATTCCGCGCAGCATCGGCGACAGCGATGGCGATGGCCGGCTCGAGCTGCTGGCTGGATACGGCTTCACGACCTGGCTCTATGAGGTCAGCGGCATCGCGCCCTTCAACCTGACCCTGGTGCGCAAGTGGCAGGGCGAGAGCAGCCTGCAATATTGGGGAAGCCGCCTCGCCGATCTCGACGGCGACGGCCGCAGCGAACTGATCATGCGCGTGGTCCGTTCGGGGAGCAGCGCCGTCGACCAATTCGAGATCTGGCGCTGCACCAGCAAGGGCGAGTTCTCGCTCCTCGCCGCATTGCCCAATCCCACTACAGGCGATAATTTCAACGGTGTGCCGCACTGCGAGACCGGCGATTTCGACGGAGACGGCCGCTCCGAGATCCTCCTCGGCGACAGCGACGGCGACCTCTATATCTACGAGCTGGACGGCAGCACCTGCACCCTGACCTGGCAGGAGCGCCTGCCGCTCCTCGATGCCATCGATTTCATCACAACCGGTGACTATGATGGCGACGGCGAGCCCGAATTCGCCGCCGGTTGCCACTCCGATCCTGACCTGAATACCGAACACACCTACGACAGCCGGCACTGGTGCTATCGCATTTATGACAAAAGGGGAGACAACGCCTTCGCAATCGCGGCCGAGTGGCGCTTTTTCGGCTATGAATCGCCCAAGGATTTTGAGAGCGGCGCCTCGAGCGGCGACAGCGACGGCGACGGCCGCGATGAACTCTTCATGGCTGTTTATCCGAACCTCTACGTTGCCGAGTACACCGCAGAATCGGGCTACGCCATAACCTTTCATGCCACTGTCATCCAGACCAATGCCGTGGCCGTGACCGATCTCGACGGGGATGGAGTGCGGGAGTGCTGGGTCAGCGACGGCAAGGCCATTCATCCCTGGGTGCTGGCGGAGAATCTCGCCGCACCGGGCATGCCTGTGGGCGTTACAGCGCAGCCGCGTGACGCCAGCCATGTCGACCTCACCTGGTCGGCGGTGCCGGGTGCGCAAGGGTACCGCCTCTACCGCGGTCTGGCCGCGGACAGCCTCGCCTTTTTCTTCCGGGTTGATCAGACCGCCTGCAGCGACACCCTGGTGCAGCCGGGGGTACGCTATTACTATGCGGTCGCCGCTGTGGATTCGGCGCGCACGCCCTCCGAGAGCCTGCGCTCCGCCGTGGTCTCGGCGCGCCCCGGCGAGCGGCCGGCCCTGCGTTCCGCCGCGGTCAGCAGCGAAAGCGCCCTGCGCCTGCGCTTCAGCACGGCGATGCAAACCGGCGCGCTCGGGGAGGTGCGGCACTATCGCATCACCCCGGGGGGCGGGTATCCGGAGACGGCGCTGCCGCTGGCTTCGGGCCGTGAGGTGCTGCTCAACCTGGCGGCGCCGTTGCCGGCCGGCAGCTTTCGGGTCGAGGTCAGCGGCCTGGTGGACGACGACGGCCTGCCGCTCGACACCACCCGCGCGGCTTGCGAGTTTACGGTCACGGCCGCAGCGAGCGCCCCCTATCTCGCCGCGATCTCCGCACCGGCCCGGGGGACGGTCGAGCTGATCTTCAGCGAGCCGATGCAACGGGCTGGACTCGAGGAGCGCAGCAGCTATGATCCGGGAACGGGGCTTTATGTCGCCTGGGCGGAGGGGATCGCTCCCGATTACCGCACGGTCCGCCTGCACATCACCGGCAGCATCGCCTGGGGGGCGGTCGGCAAACCCTTGACGATCAAGGTTCGGGGGCTGCAGAGCGCCGCCGGCGTGGCGATGGTGAGCGGGCGCGGCGATGTCATTCAGTTGCTATTTGCCGCAAAGAATCTGGACCATGTCCATACCTATCCCAATCCCTACCGCATGGGGGTCGATCCGGAGGGGATCACCTTTGCCGATCTCCCCGCCGCCGCCGAGATTCGCATTCTCACCGTCGAGGGGCGCACCCTGCGCGTGCTCGTCGAAGAGAACGGCGATGGCGGGCTGGTCTGGGATGGGCGCGATGAGGCGGGGCGCCTGGTCCCTGCCGGGATCTATCTTTTCCGGGTCACCGCCGCCGGCCAGGAGCGTCTCGGCAAACTGGCGATCGTCAGGTAACGGGAGCGCAGCATGCTGCGAATCGGATTAACCGGTGTGATCGGCTGCGGCAAGTCGCGGGTGGCGGCCATGCTGCATGAGAGTCAGGGCATTCCGGTGATCGACATGGACGAAGCCGGACGCGCGGCGGTCGAGCGCCCTGCGGTGCTGCGGCGGCTGGCGGTGGCCTTCGGCCCGGCGATCCTCACCCCGGCGGGGGCGCTCGACCGCCGCGCTCTCGGACGCATCGTCTTCGCCGATCCCGCTGCCTTGCGGCGCCTCAACGCCATCGTCCATCCCGCCATGCTCGCCATCGTCCGCCGCTGGATGCGCACGGCCGTCCGTCAGAGCGCCGCCCCCTACCTCTTCGTCGACACCGCGCTCCTCTTCGAACTCGGTTTCGAAAGCGAACTCGACCGCGTCGTCACCGTCTGCGCCCCCGCCGAACTCTGCCGCGAACGCATCATGGCCCGCGACCATCTCACCCGGCTGGAAGCCGACCAGCGCCTCGCCGCCCAGCTCCCCCAGGAGGAAAAATGTCGCCGGGCCGATTATGTGGTGGATAATAGCGGCAGCCTCGACGCGCTGCAAAAGCAGGCCGCGGCCCTCCACGTGTGGCTCCTCGAGCAGAATTCCTCTTTACATTCATTTCACTTTTAATTATATTCCACAGCGTTCTTGCTCCCCCATCGCCGGATCTCATCCTAGCAGAAAGAGAGCATGGAAAAATCAGCATCACAACACATTCATGTCGTGCTGCTGCTCCTCATTGCCGGGCTGTCGGGTTGCCGGCAAAGTCCGGCCATTCTGGCCGAGGTGGGCCGGCACACCATCACCTGCGCCGACTATTCCACCCGCTATGAGGGGCTGCGCCGCAAGCTCGGGCTGCCCGACAACGGCCAGGTGCGCATGCAGATCCTCGAGGAGATGGTCGATGACGAGCTGCTGATGGCTGCGGCCGGCGAACGGGGCATGGACCGGGATGCCCCAGCCCGGCACGAGTTGGAGCGCCTGCACCTCCAGGCGCTGCTCGACCGCTTCGAGGAGGAGCACGTCGGCAAGCGGGTTCATGTCCGCGAAGCCGAACTGCGCGACTACTTCCTCCGCTTCAATACCCGCCTCAGGGCCCGCCACCTCTATGCCGCCTCTCGCCACAGCGCCGATTCACTCCATGCCCTTCTCCTGCAGGGTTGTTCGTTCACCTCTCTGGCGCGCAGCACCTTCAACGATTCGCGGCTGCGCGAGACCGGTGGCGACCTCGGCTGGTTCAGCGTCGACGAGATGGATCCTGCCTTCGAAAATGCCGCCTTCGCCCTGCGTCCCGGCGAGATTTCGCCGCCGGTCCGCACCGCGCAGGGCTACAGCATCATCCAGCTCCAGGATCGCGTCACCACCCCCTTGCTGAGCGAAACTGCCTACGCCCAGAAACGCCCCGGCCTGTTGCAGTACGCAGCGCTTCGGCAGCGCAAGGAACGCGCGCGTGCCCTGAGCGATTCACTGCGCCAGGCCCTGCAGATCACCTTTAATCCCGTCGTGCTCCGGCAGCTCTGGAGTGCGATCCGCGCCCGCTCCTCCGGCCAGGCCGAAATGCTCCTACCGGATACACTTGCGGCGCTCGACCCGCAGGAGATCGCCTGCTCCAGCGCCGGCCCATGGAGCGTCCAAACGCTGCGCGAGCGCGCTGCCTTTACCACCGAAGAACAACTGCAATGGGTGCACAATCCGGAGAACCTCCAGGACTGGATCGCGGGGCTGATGATCCGCGACCACATGCTCGCTCTCGCGCGGCAGGAGGGGCTGGACCGCCAGGAGGCCTGCCGGGTGGCGATCGAGCGCAAGACCGGGGAGTATCTGATCCGGCGGATGACCTCGGCCCTGGAGGCGGAGACGGTGGTGCCAGAGGACTCTCTCCGCGCTCTTTTCGCCCGGGACACGGCGCGGTGGGCCTTGCCGCCGCGCATTCATCTTGCCGAGATCGCCTTGCCCGATGCGGCGACGGCCCGCGACGCCGCCCGGCAGCTCCGCGGCGGCGCCGATTTTGCCGCGCTGGCGTTGCAGCTCTCGGTGCGCCGCTGGAGCGCGGAACAACTGGGCGATATCGGCTCCTTTACCCGCCAGGAACTGGGCGCCTGGGCGGACGAGCTCTTCGGCCTGCAGCTGGGGCAATGGTGCGGCCCGGTCCGCATCGATTCCCTCTTCATTCTCTTCAAATGCCTGGGCCGTGAGCACGATCGACCGCGCTCCTATGACCAGGCGCGAAGCGACATCGATAAGAGCCTGCGCCCGTTTTTTCAGCGCGCACATACAAAGGAGTTTTTGGCGAAGCGCCGGTCCGTGACCCGGATCCGCCTCTTCGCGGACAGAGTGCGAAAACTATCCATTTGACAGGACGCTGCGGATGAAAAAAGCCTTCATCGTTCTCTTGACGGGCGCCGCCCTGCTCGGCACGCTCCCCGCCCGGGCCCAGAACGCCGGCAAAATCGCCGGCGTGATCAGCGACCGGGAGACCGGCGCACCCCTTCCCGGCGCCAATATCCTCGTGCAAGGTACCTCACTCGGCGCAGTATCGGATCCGGAGGGCCGCTATATGATCCTGCACGTCCCCTCGGGACACTATACCCTCCAGGTGAGCCTCATGGGCTACCGGCGCGTCACCATCCGGGACGTGGAGGTGCTCACCGACCTGACCACGCCCCTCTCCCTGCGCATGGCCGCGGAGGCGGTGCAGATGCAGGAGGTGGTCATCACCGCCGAACGCCCGTTGGTGCGCAAGGACCTCACCTCCTCGGAGGCGCGTATTCAGGCCGACCGCATCGCCGCCATGCCGGTCCAGGAACTGGGCGAGATCATCGATCTGCAGGCGGGCATTACCCGCGACAGCGGCGGCGGACTGCATATCCGCGGCGGCCGCTCCTCCGAAGTCGCCTATATGGTCAACGGCATCAGCATTACTGACGACTATAACCGCAGCCAGTCCCTCACCGTCGAGAACGAGTCCGTTCAGGAACTGCAAGTGGTGAGCGGCACCTTCAACGCCGAATACGGCAACGCGATGAGCGGGATCATCAACATCATCACCCGGACCGGCGGCAGCAAGCTCAGCGGCAGGGTGGAGGCCTGGTCGGGGGATTACGTCAGCAGCCACAAGAACATCTTTTGGAACATCGACGACCTCAATCCCCTTGCCGAGAATAACCTCCAGGCCACCCTGAGCGGCCCGATCCGCAAGGACCGACTGACTTTCTTCCTCACCGGCCGGCGCTACCATAATGAGGGCTGGCTCTACGGTCCCCTCGCCTATCTGCCCGGCGGCCGGGTCACCAGCAACGGCCGGGTGGCCCACGGCGACAGCAGCCCGGTCGCCATGAACGGCAACGAACGCTGGAGCGGCCAGGGAGCGCTGAAATACAAGATCTCGCGGCCCCTTTCGCTCAAATTCGACCTCCTCGGCAGCAGCTACGACAGCCATTGGTACAATCACAGCTACCGCCTCAATCCCCAGGGGCTGCGCGGCGCCCGAGGTTACGGCGCGACGGCTATCGCCAACCTGACCCATCTCCTCAGCCCGAAGACCTTTTACGAGGCGATCTTTTCCTGCAAATACAATCAGGATCTCTCCCGCCTCTATGACGATCCCGAGGATGCGCGCTATGTTCATCCCGACTCCCTCACCGCCGGCACCTACGCGTTTATCAAGGCGGGCACCGATTCCTACCGCTCGCGCCGCAAAACCGGCAGCTTCATCGGCAAGCTTGATCTAACCAGCCAGGTAACGCCGCACCATCAGGCCAAAACCGGCATCGAGCTGCAGCACGACCGCGTCGAATACGAGACCCTGACGCTGGTCCCGGCCACCGATGCCAGCGGCCTGCAGCTCGATCCCTACAAGCCGGCCCTCCTCGACATCTCCACCTCCAACCATGCCCTGATGACGCGGCGGCCGGACAAGTTCGCCGCCTATATCCAGGACAAGATCGAATATGATAATGTGATCATCAACGTCGGACTGCGCTTCGACTATTTTCTCGCCAACGGCCATGTGCCCGCCGATCCCCGGGATCCCAATATCTACAATCCCATGAAGCTCGGCCATATCTATAAGGATCTCAATGGCGACGGCGTCATCGGCATCGCCGAGCAGACCAGCGACAACGCCTATACCCTGGCCGAGCGCGAGAGCTTCTGGTTCAACAAGACCAGTGCCAAGTCGCAGTGGAGCCCGCGGTTCGGCATCGGCTATCCCATCACCGACAAGGGGATCATTCACTTCTCCTATGGCATCTTTCAGCAAATCCCCGAGTACAGCCAGCTCTATGAGGGCGACCAGATCAAGCTGAGCGAGGGCCAGGGCATCTGGGGGCCGTACGGCAATCCCGATCTCAAGCCGCAGCGGACTACGATGTACGAATTGGGCCTGAAGCAGCAGATCGCCAGCCATATCGGCATCGACGTCACCGGCTATTACCGCGACATCCGCGACTGGATTTCAACCAGCGCCGCCATCCCCACCTGGTCCACTGGGGTCACCTACTCCAAAAAGATCAACCGCGATTTTGCCAACGTCAAGGGCATCGCTTTGACTGTCACCCGGCAGCTCGCCAACAGCTACGGCTTCGATCTCGATTACACCTACCAGATCGTCCAGGGCACCAACTCGAGCCCGGAGGATGAATACCTGGCACTGAACAACGGGGTCGAGCCCAAAAAGAGCCTCTCCGCCCTCGACTGGGATCAGCGCCACGCCTGCAATTTCACCTTTTACTTCCAGCAGCCCGGCTGGGGCTGGAACGCCATCGTCAGTTACAACTCCGGCCAGCCCTATACCCCGGAGATCATCTCCGGCACCCTCACCGGGCAGAACGTCCTCTCCGGTCTGGCGACCAACAGCCGGATCAAGCCGGGGCGCTTCTCCATCGATCTCAATGCCTTTAAACGCCTGGCCCTGCTCGGCCGGGAGTGCGAGTTCTTCGCCCGGGTCTATAATCTGCTCGATGCCCGTAATCCCCTCACCATCTGGGCGGACAGCGGCAAGCCCGATTACACTTTTTATGAAGCACAGGCGACGGAGGCGGACCCCTCGTGGTTCCTCCGGCCTGATTACTATTCCGAACCGCGCCGCATTCAGTTCGGGATGCGGATGATTTTCTGACACAGCTGTTCTCGCAGGAGGCCTCCCCCTTGCGGCAGGGATCCTGAACGCGTTGCGTTTTGACCAAACGGGAATTTTACATGAAGAACAGATCGCTCCTGGCACTTGTACTCTGGCTTTTCCTGCTGCCGGCTGACCCGGCGGCACCTGCGGAGCTGCGTCACACCCCCTCCAAAATGCGCGGCGATGTCAACTTCCGCGCCTGGTCCAACATCGACGGCAACAACGTACGCACTTCGATCTTTAATTCGGGCTACAGCGGCGCCCCGCGCGAGGTGGCCGAGTCGGTCAATTATGAATGGCCCAAAAATACCGGACGCATCTATATCTCCATCGTCGGCATCTGGGTCGGCGGCGAGGTGACCGACGCCACCGCAACGCCGGTGCAAATCGTCAATGTCTTTGCCTGGCGCACCAGCCCGGCCGGCAAAACCTGGACCATGGAACCAGTACCCGGCTATCTTAATCCGGATCAGGCCACCCTGGCCGTCGCCAAGAGCGACAATCCGCGGAGCTGGCCGCCCGCTTCGCAAAACGGCTGGCGCGACAAATGGGACGACCCGGTCGATCCCGGCTGGATCGGCTCCTGGAACGGCTTCTTCGGCAAGAACGTCTTCAATGCCGACCAGGAGCTCTTTTACCGCTGCTCCGACGATCTCTACGACCGCTATAATTATCTCCCCGATACCACCGATGCCTCGCGCCGCGGCCTCGGCTTGCTCATGGATGTCCGTGCCTTCGCCTGGACCCAGGTGCTCATCAATGACAATATCTTTTTCATCCATGACATCTTGAACGACGGCACCAAACGCATCCCTAAAACCGCTTTCCTCATCTTTCTCGCCGACTATGTCGGCGGCGATGGCACCGATGATCAGCCCTATATCGATCTGCAATCCGATCTCGCCTATCTCACCGATTCGGACCGTGTCGGCATCAGCGCCTTTGGCGGCGAACCGGTAGGCGTGGCCGGAATCAAGTACCTCGAAACCCCGGGCAACGAGATCGACGGCATCGACAACGACGGCGATGCCGACGACAACCCGGCCCTGCTCAATACCCCCGGGGTGGATACCGAAACGGTGCTGCCCCATTTCACCGATGATGACTTTGGCGCGCGCAAGCTCCGCCCCGGCGATAAAATTGTCCTAATCGACCTGGCTACCTATGAGCGCCGCATCACCACCTATCCCGCGGGCGGCGGCAAGGTCATTAGCCTCGGCCAGGAGTACCTGCTGCCGGTGGAGGGGGTCTCGCTGCAGGAGGATACCACCGCCAACCTCCGCGATGACGACCTGGATGGCCTGATCGATGAATCCTTCTCCCTGCACCGCTGGCGCTACGACGAGATCCGCCAAGTCGAAGGTCCGGTGCGGTATATCAATTATCTCTCCTTCAATGCGGGGGATACACTCAAGCGCGGCCTGATCGTCCCCGGCAAGAATACTGCGCAAAGCTATGCCACAGTCGCGCCGATGATCGACGAATCCCGAGATGATCAGTTCGACAACGACCGCGACTGGGACGCTTACAACGACGATCTCGGACTCGACGGCGTCAAGGGGACCGGCGATCCCGGCGAGGGCGACGGCCTCGCCTCCAGTGGCAGCGGCACGGAATTCCCTGGCGAACCCAATATCGACAAGACCGACGTCTCCGAAACCGACCTGATCGGCCTGACCTCAGCGGTGCAAATCCCGGCCGGCGACATCGCCTACAATACCACGCCCGATCGCTATCTCTGGCAGACCTTCATGTCGCCCGGTATCTTTGATCTGCCGCGCCCGACCGGCGAGTATGACACCTTTGTCGCCTCCGGCTTTTTCCCCATGGAGCCGGGACAGCGCCAGCGCATGGCCATCGCCGTGGCGATCGCCGGCGGCGGCCAAACCAAGAATGACGATATCGCCAGCGTCAATGAAAAGCTCGCCAACGCCCGCAAGGCCTATGACGCCGACTATCAGTTCGCCAAGGCGCCCACCCAGGTCACCCTCACGGCCGTCCCCGGCGACGGCAAGGTGACCCTCTACTGGGACGACCTCGCCGAACGCTCCGTCGACCGCTATATAGCCGATATCGGCGGCCCCAGCGAGGATTTTGAAGGCTACCGTGTGTACCGCGCCACCGATGCCGCTTTCCTCGACGCCAAAACCATCACCGACGGTTTTGGCGTGGCGCGCCTCTATAATCCCATCGCCCAGTTCGATCTTGCCGACGGCGTCAGCGGATTCGATCCGGTCGGGTACAGCGGCGTGCGCTTCTGGCTCGGGGAGGACAGCGGGCTCAGACACTCCTTTGTCGACGACGGGGTCATCAACGGCCAGCGCTACTACTATGCGGTCACCGCCTACGATTTTGGCTACGCCGCCGCCGGCATCGCTCCGACCGAAACCCCGATCGGCATCTCGGTCGCCCTCGACGGCACCATCACTACCGGCAGCAATGTCGCCGTCGTCCGGCCCTCCGCTCAGGCCGCCGGCTATCTGCCGCCGGAGGTCGCCAGCTTTGCCCACAGCAACGGCAGCGCCACCGGCACGGTGACCATTGCGGTGATCGATCCTGCGGTCATCCTTAACGACCATATGTACGAGATCACCTTCGAGGATACGACCATCACCGGCCCGAAGAACAGTGATACGCTGAGGACGAAGAATTTTTCAATCACCGATCTCACCGCCGGCGCGCCCCGTATCGTTCGCAGCACCCTGCTTGGCGCGGACGACGAGATCCCGGTTTTCGATGGCCTCCAGCTCAAGCTGCTGAATGAAAAGAGCGTCTCGATCGACCTCGAGCGCTCGGGATGGAACCACACGCAGGTACAGCCTTACTCCTTTTCGCCGGTCACCTTCATCGGCGTGCAGGGGGTGCGGCGCCCGTGCGATTATCAGCTCATCGTCGGCGCGGACGGCATGAGCGCCTCGAAGGATACCACCATCGGTTATTACAAACTGCGCTCCCGCAGCGTCAATTTCAAGGTGCGCAACCTTTCGGAGGCGCGGGACGTTGACTTTGCATTTGCCGAACTCGACGGCAACGACGGCCGCTTCTCGGTCGATCCCCAAGATGCCAACAAAACGGACATCATCCTCCTGCTGGAAAAGAACAGCCGCGGCAAGCTGGCCTGGACCTGGCAGCTCTTTCTCAATACCAAAAGCGGCGGCCAGAACCCCCAGGCCGGCGATACTCTCGCCATCTGGCTCAAGAAACCCTTCCTCTCCAGCGATCGCTATGACTTCCAGATGCAGGGGATGCGCATCTCCAACGACCTGGCGCGCCGCGAGCTCGAGGATATCCGCGTCGTTCCCAATCCCTACATCGCCACAGCAGCGTGGGAACCCAAAAATACCTACAACAGCGGCCGTGGTCCGCGCGAAATCCACTTCACCAACCTGCCGCGCAAGTGCACCATCCGCATCTTTAACGTGAACGGCACCCTGGTGGACAAGCTCGAGCACGAGACCAGCATGGACAACGGCACCGAGATCTGGGATGTGCTCAGCCGAGATAATCTGGAAATTTCCTACGGCGTCTATATCTATCATGTCGATGCCCCGGGTGTGGGTCAGAAAACCGGCAATTTTGCGATCATCAAATAGAGGTCCTTGCGATGAAGTTGAGATCAGCAGTGTTGACCTTGCTTTGCCTCGGATGGGGCACTGTTGCGACGGGGCAGGGCGTCACCCGGGTGGGCACCTCTGCAGCAGCCTTTCTGCGCATCCCCGCCGGCACCAAGGGAACGGCTATGGGCGGCGCCTTCACCGCCCTGGCTGACGATGGCTCGGCCGCCTTCTGGAATCCGGGCGCCGCTGGCCGGCAGGACAAGAACGGGCTGTTCATCCACCACAGCGATTGGCTGCCGGGACTGGAGTATGACTTTGTGGCCCTCACACTACCCCTGCGGCAGTACGGCGTCGTCGGGATCGATATTGTCTCCTTGCGCTCCGGCGAGATGGAAGTCACGACCCTCGACGCCCCGATGGGCACCGGCGAGACCTATACCTCCAGCAGCACCGCGGTCGGCTTGCTTTACGCCAGAAGCCTGACCGACCGCTTCTCCATCGGAGTGAATCTGAAATATGTCAACGAGCAGATCTTTCACAGCTCCGCCGGCGGTTTCGCCTTCGATATCGGCACCCTCTTTATCACTCCCTTCAAGGGGATCCGCCTCGGCGTCAACGTCGCCAATGTCGGCACCCGGCTGCGCATGCAAGGCGAGGACCTCAACAGCTATGTCGATATCGCTCCGAACCAGCAGGGCAACAACGACGAGATCGTCGCCGCGCTCAAGACCGACTATTTCATTCTGCCTATCATCCTGCGGCTCGGACTGGCCTGGGACTGGATCCTCTCTCCTGGCTCCCGTCTCACCCTCGCCTGCGAGGGGGTCAATCCCAACGATGATGCCCAGAGCGTCAATCTCGGAATCGAATACGCGGTGCTGAACAATATGCTGATGCTCCGGGGCGGCTATAGCGAACTCTTGCTCAAGGAGAGCAGCAAGGGATGGACCTTCGGTGCCGGGCTCGATGTGGCTGCATTTGCGGGCGTCAAGATGCGCATCGGCTATGCCTGGCAGGATTTCAAGTATCTTGGAGCGGTTAATCACTTTTCGGTCGACCTCACATTCTGAAAGGAGGTTGGAGGGGGGGAAGCAGCAGGTTAAATTACATCGGTGCATACTCCTGCAATCCGGATTTCTGTTGCGCCCACAGATGGCCCGCAGAAATTATCAAGTTCAAATTACCGCGGTGCACACTATTTCAAACTGGAGGTATTTGCATGAAACAAGTGCTATCGGAGCGGAGAGGATGGCTCATCCTCGTCCTGACGCTCGGCTGCCTGCTCGCCACCTTTTCTCCGTCAGAGGCTGTCGTCGTCAGGATGCGCGTCAATACCTGCACCAATCTTGACACCTTATCGACCAACGATGTCGTGCAACTGCGCGGCGAGGTTTCGGGTACGATCCAGCCCACCGTGACCTGGACCGAGACGACCGGGATCACGATGAAGAATATCGGCGGCGATTACTGGGAGGCCACTTTTCAAATGTCGGCCGGCTCAACGCTGAAGTATAAATTCTGGACCGGCTTTAGCAAGACGACCGGGACCTCGTTCTGGTCGGGATGGGAGGGACCCATCATTCCGAAGGATGCAGTCAGCAGCAACGACAACCGCTACTTCGTCTGCGGCGCCAGAGACACGACGGTCGAGCTGCAATATTACCACAGCACGGCCACCAAGCAGAACCAGTACTGGCGGCCCTACGCCGTCAAACAGGACACCCTGGCTGTACGCTTCCGCGTCAACGTCGGCGCCCTGCTTGAAACCGGCGATTTTAATCCCGCTTCGGGCCACACGGTGGTGGTGCGCGGCAGCGCGCCGCTGGATCCCACCGATTCGTGGAATACCGAATTTCCCCTCACCCGTGAAGCGGGCAGCGCCGACAAGGAGGCCTTTTTTTCCGGCACCGGCTATATCGCCAAATCGGCGCTGACGGTGGGTTCCTGGCAGAATTTCAAGTATGTCATCAAAAAAGGGAGCACCGCGGTCTGGGAGAGCACGCCCAACCGCTATTTCCAGTATAAAACCGCCAATGACACCACCATTCACTGGGCCTACTTTAACAACACCCGGCCGAGTGGTGGTAATATCGTCACCGCGACGCTCACCTGGCAGATGAAGACCGACGCCTTGGAAAAACTCGGGCTGTTCAGCCGCAGCCTTGGGGAAAAGATCGTCATCGACGGCGCCAAGGCCTGGGATATCGAGAATCCGATCGAAATGAACTATGTACCGCTGCTCTCCGCCTGGGTCGGGCAGGAATCCTTCACCAAGGCCCCGGGGGCGGCGTTGGAGTACAAGGCGGTTCTCTTCTGGGATGACTCGCGCCTCGATCCGGCCAGCCCCAATTACATGCCCGGCCTCGATCTCACCTCGCCCATTCACTTCTGGGAGGAGCCCAACACCGCCGGTACCGGCAACCGCAATTACACCTTTGGCAGCACCGTCGAGCAATTCATTCCCGGCGATTACGGCTTTGACTGCCAGTTTTTCGGCGGGCTGCCGGTCGAGGGGGTCATCACCACCCCCATCACCATCACCTTCAGCGTCGACATGACCCCGGCGACCAGCGTCGAGACCAATCCTGCGAACACGCTCTTCCGTCCGGGCATCGACACCGTCTGGGTGCAGCTCTATGGGGCCATCATGTCCCTGACTCAGGGGCAGGGATTGTATACCAATACCCCGCTGCTGCTGAGCGATCCGGACGGCGATCTCGTCTATACCGGCTCCTGGGCCCTCAAGACCCCGACCGTCTATGATGTGGCGTACCGCATCAACTACTCCGCCGAGGGCGGCGCGGTGATCCAGAATGGCGGCGGCTTCACTTCCGGCCGCAGCTATGTCCAGTTCATCCATCCCGACAAGGTCAACGCCGACGGCTCCATCCTCTGGCCGGCCGAATTCGCTTTCCCGAAGGTGGCCTGGTCCAATGGCAGCCTGCCCGTCGAAATCGGCCCCAACCTCTGGACGCCCTCCGGCGTGGCCACCAGACCGGAAATGCATCCCGCGCAGTTCGCCCTGCTGCAGAACTATCCCAATCCCTTCAATCCCGAGACGGCGATCGGCTATCAGCTGCCAGCCAAATCCCGGGTGGGGATACGGATCTACAACTTGCAGGGTGAGCTGGTTTCTAGCTTGCTGGACAAGGAGGAGAGCGCCGGCGCGCATGCGATCATCTGGTATGGCCGGGACAGCCACGGCCGCTCGCTGCCCTCCGGCGTCTATTTCGCCCGGATGAACGCCGGCGACTGGACTCGGACGATAAAAATGACCCTGATGCGCTGATCTCCGCCGGGAGCAGCGCGGGAAAACAGCAGGGTGGGGTCTCCGGTTCGAGTCCGGCCACGCTGTTGTGCTTCTCTTTATGGGGGATGCGGGCCCGGTGCCCGCATCCCCTTCATTTGCAGGTAACTCCATGCCCAAATCAACATGGTTTTTCGCGTTTCTGCTCCTTTCGGCCTTGCCGGCCGCGGCGGCCCGCGGCGCGACGCCGGATACCCTCGCCTTCATCAAGGGGGCGGATCTCTCCTTCATCCCTCAGATCGAGGATTTGGGCGGTCTCTTCCTCGCCGGCGGCACCGCGGCGGATCCCCTCCAGATCATGAAGGAGCGCGGCCTCAATCTCGTCCGCCTCAAGCTCTGGCATACCCCGGTGCAGAATTACGACAATCTCGCCCGCGTTCTGGTCATGGCGCGGCGGATTAAAGCCAGCGGCCTGCGTTTCATGCTCGATTTCCATTATTCTGACACCTGGGCCGATCCCGGCCATCAGACCAAGCCCGCCGCCTGGGCCGGCCTGCCTTTTACCACCCTGCGCGACAGCGTCTTTGCCTATTCGCGCAATGTCATGGCGGCCCTGATAGCGCAGGGCACCCGCCCCGAGATCGTTCAGCCCGGGAACGAGATCACGCCCGGCCTGCTCTGGAATGACGGACGTGTGGGCGGAAGCTTTGAAACGGCAGTTCAGTGGCAGAACCTGGCCGCTCTGCTCAACGCGGCGATCGACGGCATCCGGCAGAGCGGCCCGGGAGCGGATTCGGTCCGTATCATGATTCACATCGACCGCGGCGGCGATAACGCCCGCTGCCGCTGGTTCTTCGACAAGCTCATCGCCAACAAGGTGCCCTTCGACATCATCGGGCTCTCCTATTACCCGTGGTGGCACGGCAGCCTCGACAAGGTCAAGGCCAACCTTGCTGATCTGTCCATCCGCTACGGCAAGGATCTGGTCATCGCGGAAACCGCCTATCCCTGGACCCTGCAGTGGGCCGATAATGTCGGCAATATCGTCGGCAGCAGCAGCCAGCTGCTCAGCGGCTATCCCGCCACTGTCGAGGGTCAGCGCAGCTTCCTCCAGGATCTGCTGCAAATTGTCGAGGACGCGCCGCACCGCAGAGGCCGGGGTATGGTCTACTGGGCGCCGGACTATATCCCCGTGCCCGGGCTCGGCTCACCGTGGGAGAACAATGCCCTCTTCGATTTCAAGGGCAATGTGCTCTCATCGATGGAGGTCTTCGCCGCCACCCTGACCCCGAGCCCGCCCATCCAGGTCACGATGCGCCTCAACACCAGCACCCTGATGGACACCCTTCAGCCCTGGCACATGACCCAGATCCGCGGTGGCATTCTCAGCGGTGCCTTTACGACCAGCGACCTGCCCGACGGCCGCCGCGTCACCTGGGACCAGGAGAGCGGTCTGTGGCTGACCAGCGCCGGCGGGGATTACTGGCAGATCACCTTTCCGATGTACCCGGGCGATTCTCTCGCCTTCAAGTTCTGGAGCGGCTTTTCCGCCCAAAAGCCCACCTTTCAGCGCCTCGGCTGGGAGGGACCTGTGGTCCTATCTGAGATCACCTCGGCCAATCAGCGCCTGTTCGTCGCCGGAACCCGCGATACCGTTCTCCCCCTGCAGTATTTCAATTCGGCCGGCGAGGCCCGGCTGCAATACTGGCAGCCCTTTGCGCCCTACCCGGATTCGCTCAGCCTCTTTTTTCGGGTCAACATGGCCAAAGCGGCCGCAGCCGGCCGCTTCGATCCGGCTGTGCACAGCCCTGTCTCCGTCCGCGGCTGCCATGCCGGCGGAAGCTTCGACCAGCCCCTCAGCCGGGAGACGTACAGCGTCGCCGCCGGCTCCTTCTGGTCGGGGGTGGCGCGCATCGCGCGGGCGGAGATCCGGGCCGGCGATACCCTGCGTTACCGCTTTGCTTTTGCGAACGCCGGCCGCAACGGCGAAGAGAGCATCCTGGCGGAGCGGATCCTGCGTCTCGGCCCGACGCAGAGCGACACCACCCTGCACTGGACCATCTTCGATAACGGGCGCCCCAGCGCCGTGGAAAACACGGCCGCCGCAGAACTCCGCACCTTTCAGCTCGAGCAGAATTACCCCAACCCCTTCAACGGCGCCACCCGAATTTGCTATGTCCTGCACGAGCCGGGCCGGGTCTTGCTGACAATCCATGATGTGCGCGGCCGCGAAGTGGCTTTGCTGGCGGACCAGCAGCAGACCGCCGGCTCGCATACCGTCACCTTTAATGCTGCTGCCGCCAGAGTGGACCTCCCCAGCGGCCTCTACCTCTGCCAGCTGACGGCAGGGATCTCCACGGCACGTTCCAAAATGATCCTGATCCGCTGATCTCTGCCGCTCGGCCGCTTGCGCGCCGCAGTCCAGGGCCGAGGCAGCGATGAGCAAACGCGCGCGTCATTCCGCTCCCGCAGCATGGTGAGGCCTTTATGCAGCCCTGGTTGCATGGCAAGCCGGCGGTCAAAATTCTCCTGCCCTTCATTGCGGGCATCGCCTGCGCCCGCATCGCCGGAGGACCCTGGATACTCCCGGCCCTGGCTCTGGCCCTGCTGCTGCCTCTGGCCCTGATCGCCTTGCGCCACCGGCGCGAGCAGCTCTTTACCGTGGTGGTGGTGCTGGCCTGCTTCAGCGCCGGCGGACTGCGGCTGATGCTCGCGCTGCAGCTGGTGGCGCAAGACGATGTGCGGCGGATGGCGGATTGGCCCGCACCGGTCAGTCTTGAGGGGACCATCAGCGCGCCGGTGGAACGCAAGGGCGACCGGCAGCTCTTTGTGCTCGCTACCGATTCGCTCTGGAGTGAGGAGCGCGGTTTTGCGGTGCGCGGCCACACCCGGATCATCTTTTACGATACCCTGCTGACCCTGCGGCAGGGCGACCGGCTGGTGGCCAAGGGGATGCTGCGTTCGCCGGCTGGAGCCGGCAATCCCGGCGGTTTCGACTATCGCGCCTGGCTCGCCGCCCAGGGGATTCACAGCCAGATGGGTGTGGCAGGACCGGCGCGCCTGCTCCTGCTCGCACGCGACCAGGACCCCCTGATCCAGCGGCTGCTGGTGCGCCCCCTGCGCGGCCATATTCTGCGCGTGGTCGACAGCACTCTTGACGGCGAGAGCCGCGCCCTGCTCAGTGCCCTCCTGGTCGGGGTGCAGAGTGACATCGACGATGAGTTGCGGCAGGAGTTCAGCGCGGTCGGCGTCGTCCACGTCCTGGCGGTCTCGGGCCTGCACGTCGGCTTCGTCCTGGCCGCCCTCTTGCTCGGCATCAATCTTCTGCGCATCCCCCATCGCGCGCGGCTGCCACTGCTGCTGGCGGCCCTCTGGATTTACACCCTGGTCACCGGCTCGGCACCGCCGGTGGTGCGTGCGGCGGTCATGGGCGCCCTGCTGCTGGCGGCGCCGGCTCTGCAGCGCCGCCTCGATCCCGTCAACGCCATCGCCCTGGCGGCGCTGGCGATCCTGCTCGCCAATCCGCTCGACCTGTTCGGGGCAGGATTCCAGCTCAGCTTCGCGGCCACCCTCGGTATCCTGCTGATCTACCGGCGCCTCGACCGCTGGGCCGCCGTGCAGCTTTCCTGGTGGCGCCGCTGGGACCATTCCTGGCGGAAATCGGCGCTGCAGCTGCTCATGGTCAGCCTGGCTGCCCAGGTGGCGACCCTGCCGTTGACGGCCTGGTATTTCAATAACGTGCCGCTCTACGGTCTTCTCGCCAATCTGCTGGTGGTGCCGCTCTCCTCATTGATCGTCATGACCGGCTTTCTCGCAGTGACCGTCGCTGCGATCTCCTCCTGGGCGGGATTCATCGTGATGCAGTGCGATTGGCTCTTCCTCCAGGCGCTCATCCACCTCGTCAAGGGAACGGCGGCGCTGCCGGGCGCGGCGCTCGACATCGCCACCCCCTCGCTCTGGCTGCTCGCCCTCTGGTATCTGGCGCTGGGCCTGGTGCTCTCCTGGCCGCGGCCGCGGCTGGCCAAGGCCTGGCTGCTGGCGATGCTGGCAGTGGCGAACGGCTGGATCTGGAGCGAAGCCGTGCACCCGCGCCATGAGGCGCGGATCCTTTTTTTCGATGCCGGCCAGGGCGATGCGGCCCTGCTCGCCTTTCCCAACGGCGTGCACCTGCTCATCGATGCGGGGGATGCCAATGCCCGTTTCGACTGCGGCCGGAGTGTGATATTGCCCTGGCTGCGCCGCGAGGGCATTGCTGCTCTCGATGCCGTGTTCGTCACCCACTCGCACGCGGATCACGCCGGCGGTGTGGCAACCCTGCTGCGCCAGGGGCGCATCCGCACGCTCTATCATCCCGGCGGCACGGCACTGCCGGCCTTTCGCAGCCTCGACAGTCTCGCCCGCCGCTGCAACGTGGCGGTTCATGCCGGCACGGCCGGGAGCGATCTCTACCCGGCGCCGGGCGCCTGGCTGCGGATCCTGCAGGCGGGCGGCAGCGGCGGGGAACCCTGGGATGAAAACAACGGTTCAATGGTTATCCGGCTGCAATATGGCCGCAGGATTTTTCTCTTTCTTTCCGACATCGAGATCGCCGGCGAGGCCAGTCTGCTTGCCTGCGGAGATCTGCTGCCGTGTGATGTGGTCAAGGTGGCGCACCACGGCAGTCCGGGGGCCAGCTCGGAGGCGCTGCTCTCAGCCACGGCCGCGCACTACGCTATCATCCCGGTGGGGCGCGGCAATGCTTTTCACCTGCCCTCAGCGGCGGTGGTGGCACGCTGGCAGGCCGCCGGCGCCCGGGTGCTGCGCACCGACGAGTCGGGGGCGGTCCTCTTCGCCAGTAACGGCGATACCCTGCGCTGCCTGAGGCCGTAGCGGTTTCGTCAGGGCTGGAGGGTACCTCGAAGCAGACCAGAACTGGATGCCCAACAACAGGAAATTTGTCCGGCTATGGATTGGTTATATTATGAACGGGAGCTTTGGCGCGCCGGATTCCGCGGCGTCGCCGGGATCGATGAGGCCGGCCGCGGTCCGCTGGCGGGACCGGTCGTCGCCGCCGCGGTCCTCTTTGCTCCGGAAGCCGCGCTCCTGCCCGGGATCAACGATTCCAAGAAACTTTCCGCCGCCCGCCGGGAGGCGCTCTACGCGCAGATCATGGCCGCCGCCCTCAGTGTCGGCGTCGGGGCCGCTTCGCCGGCGGAGATCGACAGCCTCAATATTCTCCAGGCCACCTATCTGGCCATGGAACGCGCCGTCGCCCGGCTCGAACCGCCCGCGGAGTTCCTCCTCGTCGATGGCACGGGGGTGCCCCGCTGCGGTGCACCGGCCCGGGCGATCGTCAAGGGCGATAACCTGAGCATGAGCATTGCGGCCGCGTCGATCATCGCCAAGGTAACCAGAGACCAGATCATGAACGAATTGCACCTCAGCCATCCCCAGTACGGCTTCGCCCGCCACAAGGGCTATCCGACCGCGGCGCATATCGACGCCATCCGCCGCTACGGGCTATCGCCGGTGCATCGCCGCTCCTTTCATCCCCGGGCACTGGAGAACCTTTAGAGATGGATAAACCCAATCGGCAGCAGCGCGTCGGCCGGGCCGGCGAGGATCAGGCCGCCCGCTACCTGGAGCAGCAGGGGTGCACGATCCTGGCGCGCAACTTTCGCACCCGGCATGGCGAGATCGATCTCATCGCCCGCGACCACCAGGTGCTGCTCTTCGTCGAGATCAAGACCTGTTCCGCCGATTCCTTCGGCCGGCCGGAGAGCTGGGTCACGCCGCTCAAGCAGCGCCGCATCGCCGGCGCTGCCCTCACCTGGATTCATCAGAACCACTGTGAAAATCAGGACTGCCGCTTCGACGTCATTGCCATCGACCTGCGCCAGGGTGAAGGCGGGCTGCAGCATATCCGCGATGCTTTCTGGATGCCCGACCTGGCAGGCCGCTATTGAAGGCCCTGCTCAAAAAAATCGGACCTTGGCTCATCGAGCTCGCCAAATGGGGCGTTGTGATCGTGCTGCTGCTGCCGCTGCGCAATGCCGGCAAGGAGGCCATCGATTTCAGCCGCGTGGTGCTGGGCATCCTGCTCTTCATCCTTTTCGCCGGCAAGATGTTCTATGACGCCATCCTCGACCAGTACAAGCGCAGCAAGGCCACCTCGGCCGGCGCGGAGATCATTGCCATGGTCGGCATGGTGGTCGTCATGGCCATCGTCGTCGCCCTGGTGGTGGTAAGCATCGGCCTGACGGTCTATTTTTATCTGCAGCAGGGATCGGCGCGCTGAACCCGGCGAGCCCCCGGCAAGTTCTGCCCGGCGCGCTCGACCCGGCCTTCATCCGCGGCGTTCTTTACCCGGCGTTGAACCCGGCGCGCTCGACCCGGCCTTCATCCGCGGCACTCATCCGCGGCGTTCTTTACCCGGCGTTGTACCCGGCGCGAAGAAGCGCCTTCCGGGCGCAAATGGGCCATTTTTTGCTTGATTCCAATGGTATATTTGCATAAATTATCAGGATTTAAAATACAGGAAGTCATGCCAAGCCACCTTAGCTCAGTCGGTAGAGCGGCTCACTCGTAATGAGCAGGTCGTCGGTTCGATTCCGACAGGTGGCTCATGCCATTTCTGCGGGTGGAGGCACGAAGATGAACCCGAATCTGGAAAACATCATGAAAAAATGGACCATGGCCATTGTGCTGACGGTCTTTGGCACCGCTGCTCTGGCTTCGACTCCAGGCGGGACTGCAGGCTTTCAATTTCTCAAGACCCATACCAGCGCCCGTTCCGCCGCTATGGCAGGCGCCATGGTGGCGGTCACCCCCGATTACGCTGCCCTTCATTTCAATCCCGCGGGCATCGCTGCAACCAGCAGCCGCTCCGGCAGCTTCAGCTACCTCCACCATCTCCTCGATTTCAATGCCGGCCACATCACCTTCCTCCAGCCCGGGATCGGGCCGGGGGTGATCGCCGCGGCCATTGACTATATGGATTATGGTAATTTTGACCGCCGCGATCAGGACAACCAGGATCTCGGCCAGTTCCACGCCGGCAGCATTGCCTTCACCGGCGCCTATGGCCTGCAGCCGCTGCCGCAACTCTACGCCGGCCTCTCCCTCAAGTACCTCCGCGCGGCGATCGATGACTATGCCTCGGATGCTGTGGCCGTCGATGGCGGCATACTCTACCGCATCCCCAGCCAGCAGCTTTCCCTCGGCGCCAGCTTTGGTAACGCCGGCAAGGTGCTCAGCGCCTTCGTGTCGACCCGGGATCCCCTGCCCACGGTGGTCCGCCTCGGCCTCACCAAGAGCCTCGCGCATTTACCCTTGATGCTCAGTCTGCAGCTCTACAAATACTCGGATGAGGAGTGGCACGGCGCCCTGGGCGGCGAGTTCACGGTTTATGAGAATGTTTTCCTGCGGCTCGGCTACGACCAGGCTGGACGGGAGATGCATGTCGACCAGTCCGGGGACCGGTTCGCCGGTGCCGCATTGGGCCTCGGCGCCATCTGGCGCGAGTACCGCATTGATTATGCGATAAGTTCCATGGGCGCCCTGGGCGTGCTCAACCGCTTCACCCTCTCCGGCAGCTTCTGATCGGCACACCCTGCGACCGCTGAACCCGGCCGCGTCTCTGGATCTTCATCGCCTGCACGCAAAATGGTCATGCCATGCCTACGGATCGTCAACACCCGGTCACGGTTCCAGGTCTGATCGAGTTCAAGCGCCGCGGCGACAAGATCGCCGCGCTCACCGCCTATGACTACAGCTTCGCCCGGCTCCTGGATGACGCCGGCATCGATGTGGTGCTCGTGGGCGATTCCGCTGCACAGGTCAGCGCCGGCCGCGAGTCCACTCTGCCCTTGACCATGGACGAGGCGCTTTACCACGCCCGCATGGTGCGCCGCGGCGTGCGCTCGGCCCTGCTGGTGGCCGACATGCCCTTTCTCTCCTACCAGGTCTCCCCGGAAGAAGCTCTGCGCAACGCCGGCCGCTTTTTCAAGGAGGCGGAGGTCGACGCGGTCAAGCTCGAGGGCGGCGCCACCATCGCCACTACGGTCCAGCGCCTGGTCCAGGCCGGCATGCCGGTCATGGGCCATATCGGCTTGACCCCCCAATCGGTCCGCCGCTTCGGGGGCTACCCGTTGCAGGGCAAGGAGGAGGGCACCGCCGAGCTGCTCCGGGTGGATGCCGAGGTGCTGCAGCAGGCCGGCATCTTTGCGCTGGTGCTGGAAAAGATTCCCGCCGAACTGGCCCGCCGGATCACCGCCGCCGTGGAGGTGCCGACCATCGGCATCGGGGCCGGCCCGCACTGCGATGGCCAGATCCTCGTGACCTATGATATGCTCGGCCTCTTTGAGGAGTTTCGTCCCAAATTCGTGCGCCGTTATGCCGATCTGGCGGCGGCGGTACGCCAGGCCTGCGGCCGGTACGGGGATGAGGTGCGCAGCGGCGCTTTTCCCGGATCCGAGGAGAGTTACTAGGAGTACAGGGAGCAGGTCATGTCCGATTCCGCCATTACCGTCGTTACACGCCCTGAGGAGATGCGCGCACAAGCCGATCTCTGGCGCAGCCAGGGATTGACCATCGCCCTGGTCCCGACCATGGGATATCTCCATGAGGGCCATGCCAGCCTCATCCGCCGCGCCCGGCAGTTGGCCGACCGCGTGGTGGTCAGCATCTTTGTCAATCCCATCCAGTTCGGCCCGAATGAGGATTTCGCCGCTTATCCCCGTGATCTGGCGCGCGATCAGGCCCTCGCTGCCTGCGAGGGTGCGGATCTGGTCTTCACTCCAGAGGCGGCCGATTTTTACCCCACCGATTTCCAGAGCAGCGTGCATGTGGCCAGGCTCACCGAGGGGCTTTGCGGCGCCTCGCGCCCCGGCCATTTCGACGGCGTGACTACCGTCGTCACGCTCCTCTTTCACCTCGTCAAGCCCCATGTTGCTGTTTTCGGCGCCAAGGATTATCAGCAGGCCGCGGTGGTGCGCCGGATGACGCGTGACCTCAGCTTCGGCATCGCCATCGAAGTCGTCCCAATCGTGCGCGAAGCCTCCGGCCTGGCGCTGAGCTCGCGCAACAGCTACCTCTCCGAGCAGCAGCGTGCCGAGGCCACTGTGCTCTACCAGTCCCTGCGCCTGGCGGAGGCGCTGGTCCACAGCGGCGAACAGGATGCGGGACGGGTCATCGCCGCGATGCAGACCCTGATCGACGGCATGGCCTCGAGCCGGATCGACTATATCGCCCTGGTCGATCCCGACACCCTTGAGCCGGTGCAGCAGATCACCCGGGACGTGCAAGCCCTGCTCGCGGTCTATATCGGACAGACCCGGCTGATCGACAACCTGCGCCTCGAGCCCCCCGGCGTCTGAGTGGCGCTGCGCGCCCTCTTCTTCGGCCCCTCCTGCGCCGGAAACGTCTTTTCGGCCTGGCCGATGGCGGGAACCTGCGAGGCGGTACAGCCCGGCGCCGGGCGTCGCTTTTCCGCCGTTCTGCGCCCCCCGACAAGTGCAAAAAAACCAAATTTATTGTTGTTTTTCTCGTTAATTTTTATATCTTTATTGATATCAATTCTTTGTTGTACCGGGGGCGGGCGGGACCGCCAGACGATTGCATTCAGGTTAATGGGAAGGAACACCGCTGTGAGCAAGAGATCGTTTGTTTCGCGAAAAGTGTATGCCAGACGGCCTGCAAGCCAAAAGCCGGCACGGAGCAGCAGTACCGGCGCCGGATTTTTTAAAAAGGGCGGCAAGAACATTCTCATTTGGGGGCTTTTAGTCATTAATGTGGTCCTGATCGCTTCCCTGTTGAAAAAGATTGTTCTTCCCTCCGGCACGCCCACGACCATCGTGGACAGCAGCACCACCTCCGTCGCGGTGCTCAACGGCTGCGGCGCCAAAGGCGTCGCCAATGTGTTCGCCGATGCCCTGCGGGAAAAGCATTACAATGTGGTCGCCGTCGGCAATGCCGATACCTTTGATTATGAAAAATCAGTCCTGATCAACCGCGGCCAGGTCGAAAACAAGGAGGTGGAACGCATCGCCTCTATCGTCGGTGTCTCCCGGGACCGTATCCTCGTCATCGAGAGCAAGACCGCGCAAAGCGACGTCGAGCTGGTCATCGGCACCGATTACAAGGATCTGCGCGCGTACCGTAAAAAACACTGATTCCGCCATGCCTCCCTCCGGGGAGGCATGATCATCCCCCACCAATCCCTTACAGGCATGCAGCCCATTATCGTTCTGCTTTACAACGGGATATTCATCCCCCTCTTTTTGTTCACCATCCGCTTGGCGTCCCTCTTCAATCGCAAGGTAGCCCGAGGCCTCGCTGGCCGCCGCGGCATGCTGCCCCGGCTGCAGACGCTCTGTGCCGCACTCGACCCCAATGCACCGCGCATCTGGATTCATGTGGCCTCCCTGGGCGAGTTCGAGCAGGCCAAGCCGATCGTCCGCGAAGTGCGCGCGCGCCTGCCGCACTGCCGTATCGCCATCTCCTTCTTCTCACCCTCCGGGTTTGACGCCGCGCAAAAATACCGCGAGGCCGACCTTCTCACCTATCTGCCCGTCGATTCGTGGCGGGCGACCGGGGCGTTTCTCGATATCCTCCAGCCCGCGGTGCACCTGATCATCCGCCATGACATCTGGCCCAACATGCAGCGGCAGCTGCAGCGCCGCGGTATCCCCTCGTTGCTGGTCGACGCCAGCCTGACCCCGCAGCGCTTGCGCACCGTGCGCGCCCTGCGCGCGGTGCTGCGTCCGGTCTACGCCAGCTTTGCCGAGATCCTGGTGACCACGGCGGAGAACATTGCCCCCTTCCGCTGGATCTATCCCCATCCTGAAAAGATCAGCGTCAGCGGCGACACCCGCTATGACCAGGTCAATTTGCGGGCGCTCGAGAACGGCAAGATCGACGCACTGCGTGCGAGCGGCCGATTCCGGCGGGAGCGCTGCGTTGTAGCCGGCAGCACCTGGCCGAGTGATGAAAAGATCATCCTGCCGGCCCTGATCGCGTCACTGCAGCGCCATGCGGAGATGACCCTGGTCATCGCCCCGCATGAGACCACCGTAGAACATTTGCGCGGCATCGAGACGGCCTTGGCCGCGGCGGATATTTCCTGGGTGCGCCTGGCCGGATTTGCCGACGCCGGCCCCTTTCGCGTGCTCCTGATCGACCGTGTCGGCCTCCTCGCCAATCTCTATGCCCTTGGCGGCCTTGCCTTTGTCGGCGGCGGCTTCGGCCCCGGCGTGCACAGCGTGCTCGAGCCCGCCGCCCACGGCTGTGCTGTGGCTTTCGGGCCGCGCCACATCAATTCCCTGGAGGCCGCCGCGCTGCGGGGCTGCGGCGGCGGCACGATGATCGCCACGACCGGGGATATGCAGCAACTGCTCGATACATTTCTGGGGGAGGGCCCGGCCGTTCAGCAGAGCGGGGCGGCGGCCCTCAGGATGGTCCAGGAAAATCTCGGCGCCAGCGGGCGGGTCGTCGATGCCATTATCCGCCAACTGCCGGCGGGAGAGGAGCGCAACCATGGATGAGCTGCAAGGGATCGCCTGGCATGACGGCCGGGTCCGGATCCTGGATCAGACCCGACTGCCCGAGGAGCTGGTGCTGCTGGAGATTTCCGACTATCAGGGCATTGTCAAGGCCATCAAGGATATGAATGTCCGCGGCGCGCCGGCCATTGGCATCGCCGCCGCCTATGGGGTGGTTCTCTCGGTCTGGTCGCTGGAGGAATCCGACCGGCCTGCGTTTCTCGAGCGGGTCAATCAGGCGGTCGAGGCCCTCGGGCGGGCGCGGCCGACGGCGCGCAACCTTTTCTGGGCGCTGGAGCGCATGCGCGCCGCCCTGATGCGTCTGCTCAGCCGGCCGCTGCGCGAGATCCGTCTGGCGCTGCTGGCGGAGGCGCAGCAGATTCATGCGGATGATATCGAGCGCTGCCGGGCCATCGGCCGCCATGGCGCCGCTCTGCTGCCGCAGACCATCGCGGTGATGACCTACTGCAATGCCGGCGCCTATGCCACCGGCGGCTTTGGCACGGCCCTGGGCATCATTCGCACGGCGGCGCAGCAGGGCAAAAAGGTGCAGGTCTATGCCTGCGAAACCCGTCCCCTGCTCCAGGGCAGCCGCATCACCGCCTGGGAACTGGCTGAGGATGAGATTCCCGTGACCGTGCTCTGCGACAACATGGCCGCCTATGCCATGGCGCGGGGGCTGGTGCAGATGGTCATCGTCGGCGCCGACCGCATTGCCCGCAATGGCGATACCGCCAACAAGATCGGCACCTACAACCTGGCCATCCTGGCTCAGCACCACCGCATCCCCTTTTATATTGCGGCACCACTCTCGACCTTCGATGCGGAGATCCGCAGCGGCGACCACATTCCCATTGAGCAGCGCCCGGGCGCTGAGGTCGAGATGTGCGGCGGACGTCGCGTGGTGCCGGAGGGTGTGCCCATTCTGAACCCCTCCTTCGATGTCACACCCGCCAAGTACATCGATGCCTTTATTACCGAGAAGGGGATCCTCCGGCCCCCGTTCGAGGAAAGTTTGGGGAGAATTGAACTAAAAGCTTGATTAAATATTATTTTTATACTAAATTATTTAATTAAATCCGCAAACCTAACTCTCGGGAGCATAGACAATGAAAAAGATCTCCTCTCTCATCCTGCCGGTGATCGTGCTCGTCGCGCTGTTCACCATAATGGGATGCCAGACCAAGGAAGTCACCTCGGCAAAGGTCTACATCAGCCAGAATAACTGGGATAAGGCCATTGAACAGCTGGAACAGGCTGTGCAAATCTATCCCAATGACGCCGAAGCGCGCTATCTTCTCGGCGAAGGCTATGGCAACAAGGGCATGTGGGAAAAGATGAACGAGATGTTCAACCAGTCCGCCGCCCTGGCTCCCACCTTTGCGACGCAGATCAAGAATACCCGTGAGAAGTATTGGGTCACTACTTTCAATCAGGGTGTCTCCAGGGTCAATGCCAAGGAAGGACAGACCCCTGATGTGGAAGGCGCCATCAAGGAATTCAGTGCGGCCATCAAAATCGACCCCAGCCGCGTCGAAGCCTACAAGAACCTGGCTTACAGCTACCTGCGCAACAACAACACCCCCGCTGCCGTTTCGGCCTACGAAACCTATTTGGCGATCAACCCCAAGGACATCTCCATCCTCAACGAGGTGACCCGGCTCTATATGGAGAGCAAGGATTACCCCAAGGCTGAGGCGACGGCGCAGAAAACCCTGGCGATTGATGCCGCCAATCTGGATGCCATCTCCAACCTGGCCATGGCTTACGATCTCAGCGGTCAGAACGACAAGGCACTGCAGACCTATGAGACCGCTCTGGCCAAGAATCCCACTGACCAGGATCTGATCTTCAATCTCGCCCGTCTCCACTACCTCAACAAAGGCTATGACAAGGCGATCGAGCTCTTCCAGAAGGTCATCTCCCTCAGCCCGGACGATTACGATGCCAATCTCAATGTCGGCAACGCCTACTTGACCATGGCGGATGATCTGCGCAAGAGCCTGGTGGAGAAGGAGACGGCCAAGCAGACGGTCACGGATGCTGATGTGGCCAAGCTGAAAGAGTTTTACAAAGCCGCCATCCCCTTCCTGGAGAAGGCCATCGCCGTCAAGCCGGATAACTCGGCGGTCTACTACAATCTGGGTGTCGCCTATATCAATATCGGCGATCAGGCCAAGGGTGCCGAATTTTTTAACAAGGCCGAGCAATTGCGCAAGTAACCGGCCTGTCCGCACACGAGCCCCGCACCTGCTGTGGGGCTTTTTTTTGCCTTGAATATCTGACAAAATATCCGTTTATTATTACGTGAGCACCACTGCCGGTACCGGTAACGGCTTGCCGGTTGCAGTCATTGTATCGGACGACGAGCGTATTGTGATCGATCAGGTTCGTGTCAATCGCATCAAGGCACATGGCAATGTGCCGGGTCATGTCGCCGTGATCATGGATGGAAATGGCCGTTGGGCCAAGGGGCGCGGTCTGCCGCGCACCGAGGGCCACAAGGAGGGCATCGAATCGGTACGCGCGGTCGTCGAAGCTGCCGGCGCCCTCGGCGTCAAGGCCCTGACGCTCTATACCTTTTCGTCGGAAAACTGGGCCCGTCCGCGCACGGAGGTGGCGGCCCTGATGTCGCTGCTGGTGCGGACTCTGCGCCGCGAGACCGAAGAGCTGGACCGCAGCAATGTCCGCTTGACGGTCATCGGCGACCTCGAGGCCCTGCCCCTGACCCCGCGGATCGGGTTTACGGCGGTGATCGCGCGCCTGAGCAAGAACACGGGACTGGTGCTCAATCTCGCGCTCAGTTACAGCGGGCGGCAGGAGATCACTCAAGCGGCTCGTGCCCTGGCGCGCGAGGTAGCCGCCGGGCGTCTTGATCCCGACCGGATCGACGAGACCCTTTTCGCCCGCCACCTGCAGACCGCAGCGATCGGCGACCCCGATCTGCTCATCCGTACCAGCGGCGAACTGCGCCTGAGCAATTTTCTTCTCTGGCAGCTGGCTTACTCCGAGTTTTATATCACCCCCATACTCTGGCCGGACTTTCGGCATGAGCAGTTTCTGGACGCCATCGAGTCCTATCAGAGCCGTGAACGCCGCTTCGGCAAGGTTACCGGTTGAACCGGATGCCGCCCGCCTGTGCTCGTGCCCTCTGCGCCCTGCCCTCCGCCTGGGGAACCCGCCAGCCACAGTTTGCAAGGAACTTTACAGGATTACAATAGTTTGATGTGTAAAACGGGGAGGAGGCGCGGCTGATGGTGCGGCGCGATTTTCCGGGTAGGAGCAGGATCAACCGGCATGAAAAAAATGTCTTTGCAAAAATGCCGGAATTGATTAAATTTTAAAGTTTTGATTAAACCGAAAAAGGCTGAACGCATGACCTTCTCGCACCATCGCTACAACATCTTTTTCATCGTGCTGCTGCTCATCTTGCCTCTGACGGGTTTTGCCCAAAAGCGTTCGATCAAGATCCTAGGCCTTGCGGTGGAGGGGAACAAGACCGTCGACGCCAGTATGATCCGTCTCAGCTCGGGCCTGAATGTCGGCAGCGAGGTGACGGGCGATGGCATCCAGGAGGCGATCCGTCAGCTTTGGCGGCTCTCGCTCTTTTCCGATATCGAGATCCTCGTGGACCGCGAAGTGGCGGACGGGGCCTATCTGAATATCAAGGTGGCCGAAAATCCCCGCCTGGAAAAGGTGGAGATCGAAGGCAATAAAAAGCTGAAAAAAGAGGATATCGAAAACCTCCTCAATTTCTATCCCGGGCAGGTGGTGAGCCCCACCCTGATCAGCCGCGCCAAATCCAAAATCTACGATAAATACAAGGAAAAGGGCTACCTCCTCGCCCGTATCAAGGCCAATCAGTACGTCAGCCGGGATGACAGCAACCGCGTCCTGGTCCGCTTCGTCTTCGAAGAGGGCAGCAAGGTCCAGATCGAAAAGATCCACTTTCACGGCAACACCCATTTCTCCGAGGCACGGCTGCGCAAGCAGATGAAAAAGACCAAGGAGGACCGCTGGTGGCGGGGCGCCGATTTCGACCGCGACAAGTATACGGAAGATCAGGGCAAGGTGCTCGATTTCTATTTCAACCACGGCTATCGCGACGCCGAGATCCTGCGCGACTCGCTCTACTACAGTCCCGACCGCAGCGACATGTTCATCGATGTCTGGGTGCAGGAGGGAGACCGCTACACCTTCGGCAATGTCACCTGGAAGGGCAATACCGTTTTCACCAACGATCAGCTGACGGCCAACCTTGGTTTCGCACCGGGAGAGGTCTACAGCAAGAAAAAACTCGATGAGGCGCTGCAAAAGCACATCGGCACCCTCTATTATGACCGCGGCTATATCTATGCCCAGGTCGAGCCCACCGAGAACGTCGGCGAAAATAACGCGCTCAATATCGATTTCACCGTGAACGAGGGCAAACAGGCCCGCATCAACGAGATCACCATCACCGGCAATACCCGCACCAAGGACAAGGTCATCCGCCGCGAACTCAAGATCCTGCCGGGCGACACCTTCAGCCGTACCCTGCTCGAACGCTCGCAGCGCGAGGTGTGGATGCTGAACTATTTCAGCAACGTCGAGCCCAAGGTCAATCCCATCGACGAGGATAAGGTCGATCTCGAGTTCAAGGTCGATGAGAAATCCACCGATACCGCCAACATGTCGGCCGGCTATTCCGAGGTCGACAAATTCATCGGCTCGCTCGGCCTCGCCATGGCCAACCTATTCGGCAACGGTCAGCGCCTCAGTTTCGACTGGAATTTCGGGCGCTATTACCGCTCGTTCAATATCGGCTTTACCGAACCCTGGCTGCGCGATACCCCGACCCTCGCCGGCGTCTCCGTCTATGACACCAAGCGCGATGCCGCCTACTACGGCTACAAGCAGCAAAGCCGGGGATTCTCGCTTCGCCTCGGCCGCGATATGACCTGGCCGGATAATTTTTTCCGCAGCGACGTCATCTATGGCATCGATGAAACCACCCTTTCCGATTTCAATTCCTACTATGTCGCGGCCAACCCCAATGGCATCGTCACCCAGCATTGGCCGCTGACCAGCAGCAGCATCACCCATATCATCTCCCGCAACAGCCTGGACCGTCCCGAATTCCCGACCGCCGGTTCGGACATCACCCTCACCAACGAGCTGAGCGGGACCTTTCTCGGCGGCAATGTCGATTTCCACAAGCATACCTTCCGCATGGACTGGTTCATGCCCGCCTACTGGAAACTGGTCCTCTACTCCAGCTTCCAGGCCGGCTATATGCAGACCATTGGCAATAATTCGCGCATCCCCTATCTCGAATACTTTTTCATGGGCGGCGACGGCCTCTCGCGCTCCATTCCCCTGCGCGGATATGACGATCCGCTCGGCGAAAGCACATCCTATATCGAAGCTGGAGGCAAATCCTATCTGAAATACACCGCTGAAGTGCGCATTCCCATCGCGCCCAATCCGACCATCTTCGCGCTCTTCTTCGCCGAAGCGGGCAAGGTCTGGTCCAGCTTCCGCACCTCCGACCCCTTCGCCATGAAACGGTCGGTCGGCATCGGCGGCCGCGTCTATATGCCCATGATCGGCATTATCGGCTTCGATTACGGATACGGATTCGACCGGGTCAATGCCCTGGGCAACCCGGATCCCAAATGGAAAATGCACTTCGTCTTCGGACGCAGCTTTTAACTGAAATCCATCATCCATGCCCCAATACATTCCCAAGACCAGGAGGTCATCGTGAAAAAAATGCAATGGGTTGTTCTGACCGTGGCCGCAATCGTTCTCGCCGCCGGATCGGTTTCCGCTCAGAAACTCGCCTACATCAATTCGCAAAAGATCATCGCCACATACCGGGAAGCACAGGACGCCCAGGAGCGCCTGAACAAGATCAGCGCCGGATGGGAAGAAGAAGCCAAACTGATGCAGAAGCAGTTCCAGGACCTCGGCGAACAGCTCGAATCCCAATCCCTGCTCCTCAGCGATGACCGCAAACAGGAGAAGCAGCAGGAACTGCAGACCCTGTACATGAAGATCCAGCAGTACCAGTCGGAAAAATGGGGCCAGAATGGCGAGCTCTACAAGAAACAGGAAGAGCTGATGCAGCCGATTTTCGACAAGATCAATGCCGCCATCAAAAAGATCGCCGCCGAGCAGAGCTACGATTTTGTCTTCGACAGCATCAACGGCAATATCGTCTACGCCAGCCCGAAGCAGGTCGATCTGACCGATGAGGTCCTCGCCGAACTCGAAAAGGGCCTCCCGGCCAAGACGACAGCGACGCCCGCCAAGACGTCCCGGTAACAGACTCCCGATCCCGGGCTGCGGTGCCCCTCAACCGCGATCCGGGATCTGACGTGACACGGGCACCCAACCATGCGCAGCCCCGGTATTGGCCGGGGCTGGCCCCGTCCCCTGCGGACGGCGGCCCGCACCCGGGTGTTCCGTGTTTCGCCGTTTAGGGCCCGACCGCTGCCGCAGCTGCTGCTGCAGCGGCGTGGCGGAATTTGTCGCTCGCCCCAGGTGTTTCATCCAACAAAGAGCTTTCTTGAGGACAATGGATGGCCTTTCGCCTCGCAGAGATCGCCTCCTGGATCGGCGCCGTCGTCGACGGCGATGAGACCCTGGAGATCACCGGACTGGCCAAGATCGAAGAGGCCCAGCCCGGGCAGCTCACTTTCATCGCCAATCCCAAATATGAAAAGTATATTCAAGAGACTGCCGCCTCGGCCGTACTGGTCGCCGATAATTTTCCGGGGTGCGGCAAGACCCTGCTGCGCTGCAGCGATCCCTATTACGCCTTTCTCCAGCTGGTCGAGCGCCTCTACGGCGGCCCGCCGGCCCTGCCCGCCGGCATCCATCCCTCCGCCGTGATCGGCGCCGGCAGCCGCGTCGCTCCCGACAGCGCCATCGGTCCGCTGGTTTGCCTCGGCCGCAACTGCGTCGTCGGCGCCCGCGTCCAACTCCATCCCGGCGTGGTGCTCGGCGACGAGGTGCAGATCGGCGATGATACCATCCTCTACGCCAATGTATCGGTGCGCGAACGCTGCCGCCTCGGCGACCGCGTCATTGTCCACTGCGGCGCCGTCATCGGCTCCGACGGCTTTGGCTTCGCCTTCAAGGAGGGCCGCTATCACAAGATCCCGCAGACCGGCATCGTCATCGTGGAGGAGGACGTCGAGATCGGCGCCAATACCACCATCGACCGCGCCACCCTCGGAGCGACGGTCATCCATGCCGGCGTCAAGCTCGACAACCTGATTCAGGTGGCGCACAATGTCGAGATCGGTTGCCATACCGCCATTGCCGCCCAGGCCGGGATCTCGGGCAGCTCCAAGGTGGGCACCTACGTGCGCATGGGCGGACAGGTCGGCATCTCCGGCCATCTCCATATCGGCGACAACGTGATCCTCGGCGGCCAGGCGGGCGTGACCAAGGATATCCCTGCCGGCGTTTTTTACTCCGGCTATCCGGCCCGGCCGCACATGCAGGCCATGCGCGAGGAGGCCGGAGTGGCGCGGCTTCCCGAGCTGCTCAAACGCATCAAACAGCTTGAAAAACAGGTCGAGGCTCTGTCACGCCCCACCGGCGGCCGGAGCGAAGAGCCGCAGCCGTAAGTGCGGCGCGGAATTCTGGAGGATGAATGATAAAAAATCAGCGCACAATAAAACACCCGGTCTCCTACGCCGGTGTGGGGCTCCATACCGGCAATAAAACCAAGATCACCTTTGTCCCTGCCCCGGCCAACACCGGCATTCTTTTCCGCCGCGTCGATATGCCCGACAGCCCGGTCATCCCGGCCGATGTCGATCACGTGATCGACATCTCCCGCGGCACCACCATCGGCATCGGCGAGGCCCGCGTCCACACGGTCGAGCATGTCCTCGCCGCCGTTAGCGGCCTCGAGATCGATAACCTCATCTGCGAGGTCGACGGCAACGAGCCGCCCGTGGGCGACGGCAGCGCCCTGCCGTTCGTCGAAATCCTGCTCAAGGCCGGATTCGATGAACAGGACTCGCCACGGGATTACCTCATCATCGACAAGACCATCGCCTATCGCGACGCCGACCGCGGCATCGATATCGTCGTCTTTCCCTCGGATGAATTCCGCATCACCTTTATGGTGGATTACAAGAATCCGGCCCTCGGCACCCAGTATACCGCCATGTATTCGCTTTATGAAGAGTTCGCCACCGAATTCGCCGCCGCCCGCACCTTTTGCTTCCTCAGCGAGGTCGAACAGCTGCGCAAGGCCAATCTCATCCGCGGCGGCGCCCTCGACAATGCCGTGGTCATCATCGACCGCGATATGAGCGAGGATGAACTCGGCGGGCTGCGCGAACTCTTCGAGATCGACGAAAAGGTGACCCTCTCCACCAATGGCATCCTCAACGGCAAGACCCTGCGCTACCCCAACGAACCGGTGCGCCACAAGGCGCTGGATCTCATCGGCGACCTCGCCCTGCTCGGCATGCCGCTCAAGGCCCACGTCATGGCCGCCCGCTCCGGTCACGCCGCCAATGCCGAACTGGTCAAGCTGATCCGCAAGGAGTACAAAAAGAAGCTGATCCGCTCCAAATTCAAGAGCGATAACCGCGGGGTCTTTCTCGATCAGGAGGCTATCCTCAAGATCCTGCCGCACCGCTATCCCTTCCTCCTCGTCGACCGCATCATCGATCTCGTCCCCGAGGAACACGTCGTCGGCATCAAGAATGTCAGCATCAATGAGCCCTTCTTCCAGGGCCACTTCCCCGGCAAGCCGATCATGCCCGGCGTGCTGATCGTCGAGGCGATGGCGCAGGTCGGCGGCCTCCTGCTGCTCAATACCGAAACCGACCCGACCGCCAAACTGGTCTATTTCACCGGCATCGACAATGTCCGTTTCCGCAAGACGGTTGTCCCCGGCGATACCCTCCGCTTCGAGGTGGAGCTTACCGCAACGCGGCGCTCGATGTGCAAGATGGCCGGGCGCGCCTTCGTCGATGACGAACTGGTCTGTGAAGCCGAACTTATGGCCGCTATCGTCGATCGCAAGAGCGGCGAATCCGTGCCGGAGTAGCCAACCGGTAGAGCTGAATACTGCCTGAAGAGGACTTATTCTGTGACTGATATCCATCCCACTGCTCTGGTCGACAAACAAGCCCGTCTCGACGATGATGTCCAGATCGGCGCCTTCGCCATCGTCGAAGGCGATGTGACCATCGGTGCGGGGACGACCATCGGCCCCCGCACCCTGATCGCCAATGGCGCGCGCATCGGCAAGAACTGCCGCATCCATAACGGCGCCGTCGTCGCCACGCTGCCGCAGGACCTCAAGTTCGGCGGCGAAGCGACCCTGTTCGAGATCGGCGACAACACCACGATCCGCGAATACGCCACCCTCAACCGCGGCACGGCCGCGCATGGCAAGAGCTCGGTCGGCAGCAACTGCCTGCTCATGGCCTACACCCATGTGGCGCACGATTGCTCGGTCGGCAACAATGTCATCATGTCCAATGGCGTCCAGCTCGGCGGCCATGTCACCATCGAGGACTGGGCGATCATCGGCGGCATGACCCCCGTCCATCAATTTTGCCACGTCGGCCAGCATTGCATGGTCGGCGGCGGCTTCCGCGTCATCCAGGACGTGCCGCCCTATATTCTGGCCTCCGAAGAGCCGCTGCGCTTTTGCGGCCTCAACTCCGTCGGCCTGCGCCGGCGCGGCTTCAGCAACGAGACCCTGCTGCAGCTGAAACGCGCCTACCGCCTCCTTTACCGCTCGGGACTTAACGTCAGCCAGGCCGTGGAGCGCATCAAGACAGAGATGGCGATCATCCCGGAAATCGACAACATCCTCCGCTTCATTGAATCGGCCGATCGCGGTATTTTGCATTGAACGGGAGCAGCACCGGGGTGGAACAGTGGCGCTTTATGGACAGCGGCAGCGCGGACGGCTATGCGAACATGGCCATTGACGCGGCCCTGGCCAGCGCTCACGACGGGGTTCCCGTGCTGCGCGTCTACGGCTGGAATCCTCCCGCCATCTCCCTCGGCCATCATCAGCGCCTCGGCGACCTCGATCTGGACAAGTGCCGCCACGACGGCATCGACGTGGTTTACCGCCCCACCGGCGGCCGCGCCGTGCTCCACGCCGATGAGGTGACCTATGCGGTCATCCTCGGCCCCGCAAGCCGCCTCTACGACGCCCGCATTTTGACGCTCTATGAGCGCATCAGCGCTGGTCTGGGCGCGGCCCTCGAGCTCCTCGGCGCGCCCCTCGAGTTCGCGCCAGGCTCCCGGACCCTCGCGCCTGGCGTATCCGGCGGACTCGATCGCCTTTGTTTCGCCTCCTCGATCCAGTATGAGCTGGGCCGCGGCGGCCGGAAACTGGTGGGCAGCGCCCAACGCCGCTTCGGCGCCGTCGCCTTGCAGCACGGCTCGATTCTTCTCGGCGCGGCGCACCTCCGCCTCGTGGACTATCTGAGCAGGAGAGAGGAGGCGTGGCAGCAGCGCGCGCGCCGCTTTATGCAGGAGAAAACCCTTTGCCTCAATGATATCACTCCGGTGCCCTTGAGCCGCAGCCAGGTGGCCGCCGCCCTGCGCGCCGGCTTCGCCGCCCGCTGGAACATCGATTTTTCCGATTCGGCACTGAGCAGGGAGGAGGAGCAGGAGGCGACGCGGTTGACCGCCGTATTCCGGAACCAAACGGCATTGGACAAGCCCCATGGCTGAAAAAAAGATCGTCATCCTCGGCAGCACCGGCTCGATCGGCCTCAACGCTCTGCATGTGGTCGAACAAAAACCGGATCACTTCAAGGTGCTCGCCCTGACGACCCACCAGCAGATCGACCATCTTCTGCGCCTCGCAGCGCAGCATCGCCCCGCGATCGTTGCCGTCACCGGCGCCGTGCCGG
>Ga0116170_10000310_pt1 | contig 51529 bp, 35 predicted proteins | sample AD_JPNHW1_MetaG_FD_89797 | JGI IMG/M metagenome (GOLD analysis project Ga0116170, IMG submission 89797) | Active sludge microbial communities of municipal wastewater-treating anaerobic digesters from Japan - AD_JPNHW1_MetaG | ecosystem: Engineered > Bioreactor > Anaerobic > Digestate | place... | reverse complement strand
TCAAGGGGAATGAGTCCGACGAGTTCGGAGCAGGCAACGCCGACGTTGATTTTGGCTGCTTCTTCTTTGACTGCTTCGTAAACTTCGTGCGGAGAGGTGACATGGTAGTTGTTGAGGTTGAAGGAGCACTGCGCCATGTTGTACTCATCGACATACCAGCCCAGGCCCTTCAGTTCTTTGAAACGCCCGGGTTCAGCTGGGCTGCGCCCTGCTTCGCGCAGGTCGAGAGCAATGCGGTGTGCCTGGTTGGTAGTGCCGAGTATGTTGACGTTGTAGGCAACCAGAAAGAGTCGGGCGCCGGTTACCGTTGCCCCCCAGGTTGGCACGAACTCTACGGGGCCGTAGTCTGGCTTCCAGTCGGGGTGGGAAATTTTTTCGGCGAGACCCTCGTATTCACCTTTGCGGATCTGAGGCAGTTTTTTGCGGTATTCGCGGGTCTGAGAATGCTCATAAAGAAAGAAAGGCACTTTCAGCTCGGCGGCAGCACGCTCAGCGAATCGTTTTGAGATTTCGACGCATTCTTCCATGCTGACATTGGCGACTGGCACGAACGGGCAGACGTCGAGGGCGCCCATTCGCGGGTGCTCGCCTTTCTGGGTGCGCATGTCGATTTTTTCTTTGGCAACGCGGGCGGCTGCCAGAGCGCCTTCAATGATGGCATCCGGGTCACCGACAAATGTGTAAACTGTGCGGTTGGTTGATTTGCCAGGGTCAACATCAAGCAGCGTAACGCCTTTGACACTTCTGATCGCATCAGAAATCGCATCGATAACCTTCTGGTCCCTGCCTTCGGAAAAATTCGGCACACATTCGACGATTTTTTTCATACTCTTTCCTTTGCTGATGTTTGAGCTGGTTGCTGCTGTTTCGCCATCGCTACCAGCCTGTTTCTGAATTCCGGTCGATAACAATTAAACGACCGGCCGCATTTGCTGTTAAAGGCTTTTATAGCCTATTCAATAGACTTTGTAAAGCATCAGCGTAGCAAAAACAGATGCCCGTCGATTACCCAAACAGCTGCGGGTTGATTTGCCAGATCGACCAGTTCAGTATTGATGCAAAGCTCACCCAAAGAAGATAGGGTATGAGCAAGGCCCCGGCCAGTGGGCTGATGCGCCAGAAAGAGACCATGGTCGCGACGATCAAAGCCCACAGCAGCAAGATGTCGGCGAAAGAGACCGCGCCAAGCTGCCAGCCAAAAAATAACCAGCTCCAGAGCGCGTTAAATGTGAGTTGCACCAGAAATAGCGATAGTGCGGGCCTGGCAGCGCGAAAGCCGCCATTCCGCCAGATCAGCCAGGCCGAAATTGCCATCAGAAAATAAAGAACCGACCATACCGGCCCAAAAACCCACCCGGGAGGGGCCCAGTCGGGGCGCTGCATCTGTTGATAAAGCGGCCCGGCGTTGATTGAAGCAGCACCACCAATGCCAGCAGCGCAAAAACTAACGATCAGCCAGCCGGCCAGACCTGAAATTTGTTGTGGTTTAGTGAAAATGCTCATTGTTGCCACCTTCTATGAATTTTAAACCTGAATAATTGCATAAGGCGATTATTGACAACTGCAATATTAAAGCGGATTTTGTTGATTACGCCAGTGTGCATCTGTGTTAATCAGTGGCAGAAAATTTGAACAGGCCGAAAGACAGGTTCAAGTTTATTTATGCAGGACTCAATAAATCCATACTATCCTAACATTCAGTTGCTCAAAAGAGACATAAGTTGTTTTTATTGGTAACAGCAAAAGTATTGATAACTGCAAAATGAAAAAGTAACACGGCAGATAGGCGGCGCCAGCCTTCAAACCGACATTTATCTTAAAGACTCAATAAAGCAGATTTTCCTGCCTGTTGAGAAGAATGCCACAGGCACCGGCGGAAAACGGGCTTCATTTTTTATCGGGCCAGCTCAATCGCTTTGGAGGCTTCTTTTTTAACGACCAGGCTTTTCAATGAGATCATGCCAGTATTTTTTTGGAATGCATTTTTGTTGCAGGGCCAGGTTCAGGCGTTCGCGCACCGCAATGCTGTCAAAAAAGCATTGCCACAATTGTTGAGTTGCGTCTTCTTCTGGCGAATCAACCGGCAGATCGGTCGCCGCACGTTCGATGATTGTCCAGGTGCGGCGGTCATAAATCGCAGCGATGGCACGCCGCCGGTCGTGAATTATCCATTGCTGGTCAGAAAAACGTTTGACAAAAAACGGTGCCAGAATCGGCAGAATGAAGTTGTCAGAAGCAATCGAGGCGTAATAAAGATCGGCGCCGATACTGCGAAAACGCAAGAGACCCATGAATCGATGTCGTTCAAAGGTGACCCTGCGTGCGAGGCGCTGAATGAGCCGCACCCGGTCGTCGGCCATAAAAGAATCGACACCGCCGCGTTTTTCGATTGCCAGCAGCAGGTAGCGGGCAATTGCCTGTTCAATGCCCGGTGATTCAGAGAGAAAGGCATGCCAGGCATTCAGCCAGGTTTCGTTGCCAACCCCGGGCAATCTGAATGCCTGAGGGTCACGGGCCAGATCAGCCGAAAAACTGCTCAGGGAAGTTGTCTGCTCTTCTTCGGGGGCGAACAGCATTGGTTGCCGGGCATTTTCGCGTTCGATGCCATCGGGCAATTGCCCGCGCTGCAGGTATGGCACCAGAACGCTTATCAGACCGTAAAAAGAACCGTCGTAACGAAGAATATTCATCAGAGCTGCCCCGTAACTGCGGATTTCCAGATTTCGGGCTGAAAGCCTGGCACGTCATTTAAAGATAGCTGAATAGGCTTGATAACCCCAGGCTCGCTGGCAAGCAGACGACGACGCAGCAACTGAGGGTCAAGCCCAAGATCGGTATTCGTAGAACCCGGTGCCAGAAGAAAAAAACGCGCTCTCTTGAGAACAACGCCAAGTTTGATCAGATCAGAGTAGCTGAGCTTGCCGGCCCGGCGTGCTCGAACAATTCGCTGCGCCGAGATCATGCCCAGGCCGGGCACCCGCAACAGCATAGCAAAGTCAGCACGGTTCACATCAACCGGAAACATCTCAGGGTGCCGCAAAGCCCACATGATTTTCGGGTCTAAGTCGCTGTCGAGGCTGGGGGCGCCGTTCTCAAAAAGCTCGGCAACTGAAAAATGGTAAAAACGCAGCAGCCAGTCGGCCTGATAAAGACGATGCTCTCGCAATAACGGCGGTTGCTGAAATTCAGGCAGGCGGCTGTCGTGATTGTATTGAATATAGGCCGAGTAGTAAACGCGTTTGAGCTGCATCTTTTTGTAGAGATTCTCGGAAAGAGTCAAGATCTGGCGGTCGTCTTCGGGGCTGGCACCAATTATTATCTGTGTACTCTGCCCGCCTGGCACAAAAGCTGAGGCTTGGGCAACCGGCTTGCATGGCTGCATCGGGCCTGAAACCGAGGCGTGGGAAGTCAGCAGCGATGGCCCGTTTTTGAGGGGGTGGTGTTCGCGGTGCCAGTCACGAATGCGCGACATGGGCAAGAGAATCTGTTCTTTGGATTTATCGGGAGCCAGCAATTGTAAGCTGCTTTGACTGGGCAGTTCGAGATTTAAACTCATGCGATCAACGAGACTGCCGGCTTCGAAAAGAAGGGCAGGGTCCGCGCCGGGTATCCCTTTCAGGTGAATGTAGCCAGAAAAACGATGAACCTCACGCAGCAGGCGCACTGATCTGATGAGGAGTTCCATGGTGTAGTCGGGGTTGCCGAGTATGCCAGAACTCAGAAACAGACCTTCGATGTAGTTGCGTCGATAAAATGAAATTGTCAGTTCGGCGAGTTCTTCGGGGGTAAAGGAAGCCCGCTCAATGTCGTTGCTGCGCCGATTCATGCAATAAGCGCAATCATAGGCACAATAATTGGTAAACAAAACCTTGAGAAGAGAAATACAGCGCCCGTCGGCTGCCCAGCTGTGGCAGATGCCGCTTGCTGCAACATTGCCAAGGCTGCCTGGGGCGCTTTTGCGTGAACTGCCGCTCGAAGCGCATGAAACATCGTAACGCGCAGCCGCCGATAGTATTCTGAGCTTGGCAAAGATACCGGTCAACCGCTCTGGTTCTTGCTCGGTGCTTCTCGTTGGAGTTGTAATTACATTCGCCATTCGTTCGCCCTTTAATTTGGATTATAGGCGAATAAACGGCGAATGTAAATGCCTGGGCCAATTTTTTTTATTGAATCCTGCATAAATAAACTTGAACCTGTATTTCGGCCTATTCAAATTTTCTGCCGCGGATTAACACGGATGGACACTGGTTTAATCTACAAAATCCGCTGTAATTGTCAATAACCGGGCAAGTTTGCTTCAACTGGCAGGCGATTTGCCCGATTCTTTCGCAGGTATTTGCCCGGTTGTTCTAGGCATAACCTGATAAGTTTGCTATGATTAAAAAATCACCCACATGGAGAGTACCATGATGAAAAGTATAACCGTCAGAACCCCCTGTAATAGTTTATCTTCGAGCCCCTGCAATTTTGCGGCGCTGTTGCTGGTGTTTTTGCTGGTTTGCCAGTTTGAAGCTGTGTTTGCAGCAGCTCCAGCGCGGGCAACAATTAGTGGCAAAGACTGCCCGATTGTTCTGGTGCATGGTTTTATGGGCTGGGGTCGCCCAGAGATGGGTGGTTATCGTTACTGGGGCGGATTTTATGACATTCAAAAGAGATTTTCAGAGAATGGTTTTGAAGCACATACTGCTTCGGTAGGGCCGATTTCTTCGGTTCATGATCGGGCTTGTGAACTTTTCTGGCAGCTTTTTGGCGGCCGGGTCGATTACGGCCAGGAACACGCCAAAAAGTTTGGGCACAAACGCTTCGGAAAAACATACAAGGCCATGCTGCCTGGCTGGAGCGCCGAGAAACCGGTTCATCTCATCGGGCATTCAATGGGTGGGCAGACGATAAGATACCTGTCAGAATTGTTGGCTCGCGACTTCTTCAAAGCCGGAACCAGCGAACGCTGGATATTCTCGATTACCTCAATTTCGACGCCCCACAACGGCACAACTCTGGCAACAATTGTCAGCACCCTTTTCTGGAATACAGCTGAAGAATTGTTGTCTGGTCTGAATGCCCTGGCCAATGGTTCAATTGATTTTGCCTATGACTTTGATCTTCAACAGTGGGGTATTAAGAGACGGCGAAATGAGAGCCTTCGTGACCATCTGCGCAGAATACTCTCTACCATGGGCGATACCACCGATATTTCTTCATACGACCTGGCTCCGGCTGGGGCACACGAGTTGAATGAAGTTATCAGAGTTTTTCCGAGTATTTATTATATGAGCTACTCAAACAGCTCTACCTTTAAGGCGCCGATTATTGGCGTGAATCTATCACACCGCCTCAAAATCAACCCGGCACTCTATCTGCCGGCCGACTTCATGGGCACATACTTCGGTTCGGCTATCCCGTCAGGCAAGCACCGGGCCTGGCAGGCCAATGATGGTATTGTAAATACACTTTCGATGGCCGGGCCTGACAATTCAAGAATTTCCCGCCCGAAAGCTGATAAACCACTTAAAAAAGGCATCTGGAATAATATGGGCCTGACCTCAAACACCGACCATCTTCAGATCGTCGGTCACTACGTTATTGATTCAGAATGGCTATACGGCTTTTATGACGGCATTGCCCACCAGCTGGCCGCCTTGAAGCGCCGCTGAGCAGGCAGATGGTTGTAGCGCCAGCCACACAAAAGCTGATTGAGTATTCCAAAGCAAGGTGTATAGAGAGAAGTCACGACTGTGCCAATCCTGGTGGCGGCCGCGCATCGCCTTGCGCTATACTGCTTTTCACGGCTGAAAGCTTCGTGCTTAAATGTTTTTTTGCTGACATGAGGTCCGGTCAGTTCTTTGTCTCGTTTGAATCAGTGATTTCTCTGTCATTTCAGTGCCAGCGCGAATGAAGTTTAACTGACTGACAGACTGTTTGCCATGAAGCCTGCAAACAGAAACAGGTAATATAAAAAAGCCCCGGTTAAAAACCGGGGCCTTCACTAAGGTGGGCTGTTGTTTGTAGGGTCAGCGGCGCCGGGTGGTGGCGGCTTTTACCCAGACGGCGTAACCGTCACCGCTGGCGGCGATTTTATAGCTGCTGTCGGGTGACCAGTCTTTGCCGCCGATTTTCATGGCGACTTTGCCGTCAATGATTGCGGCATAAAGGCCGTCTTCGGCTTTGATGATTTCGATTTTGCTGGCGCTGTTAAGCTTGCTGCTCTTGCGGATAGCGACAAGTTTCTGAATCGGCGCGTAGAGGTTCCAGTCGAAAACGTGTTCCCAGAAGAGGCATGGGATGCCGGGGTGGGTGAGAATATAAGCGTAGCCCTGCATTACCTGTTTGTCAGGAAACGGCCAGTGGCTTTGTTGCGAACCAGTATCGTGGTTATCAAGAAATGTTACGGCACGAGTCGGCCACCAGCCGATCAGCCCACTTGGTTTGCCTTCAGAATCTTTGAGGCGCCAGTATTCACCCTTGACCGCCACGCTGAGAATGCCTTTGGTGGTGAAATCGAAGAGGCAGGCTACTTTGCTGGGGTTGCTGTCGAGCCAGGTGCAAAGGGTCTGGCGGTGGTTGTTCTGGTCTGGCTTCATGCTGGAACCTTGGTAATCCATGTTTGTCCAGACTTCGCCGACCGAGAAGAGGGGTTCGGTCTGGGCGTCATAGAACCCTGCGTATTTTGAAGCGTAGCCCTTTGAATAATCATAGCGCCAGGCTTTGAAGCCAAGATCTTTAAGCCAGTTCATCCAGGCGGCGATATCTTTTCGTACCACTTCGTTACTGTGATCGATATCAGGGGCTGCATGGTAGCCGTCGCCTGAATCGGCATTGCCGGTGCCGCCAAAAGAACCACTGCAGACGGCCCATTGTTCCCATTTTGCCTTGCCCGAAGGAAAGTGATAGATGTTCCAGATGCCATTGCTGTCTTGCTTGCCCGCGCAGCGGTGATTGACGACAATGTCGGCGACCGGGGCGATGCCCTGGGCATTCAGTGCTTTGAGTGCGCTTTCAAGTTGTTGCTGGTCGCCGTAAAAAGTTGGCGAATCTTTGCTGCCCAGGTCGTAATAGTCACCGGGCAGGTAGCCCTGCGGGCTGACCGAGCGCGAAACCGGTGGAAACCAGACGAAATCAATGCCAAGCTCTTTAAGACTGGCAGCTCGACTCTCAATTAGCTGATACCATTTGCTGGGAGTGCCGCGTGACTGACTGTTCCAGCCGAAGCCTTGCAGCATGACACCGCTCGAAACGCGGGCCGGCGGATCAGCGAATAAAGTTGCGCTTAAAAATACTGCGACAACTGTCGCCAGAAGCATTGACCAGTTACGAGTTTTACACATCATTTCTGAAACTCCCCTGATTGGCTGGTAATCAGACCGATCTGCCGTCAGCGGCTGAAAATTCAGCCGGCTATGACAAGACCATACAAAATTATACCAGCAATCAGGGTCATTTGCCAAGGTCGAGGCGCACAAGCCAGCGAGGTTCATGCTTGTGCGGGTGTAGAGCCAGTTCAGCGACTTTTTTGAAGCCGCCTCTCTTAATGTACAGCTGATAAGCCGCCTCGTTTTCAGGGTTCATCGTCAGTTCAAGTGAGCTGATACCGGTTTCGACGGCAAGATGGGCAATCTGCTCTAACAAGGCGGTAGCATGGCCATGGCGCCGCTGCCCCTTTTCTACTGCGAACCCGAAGACTACGGCACCCGTGTCCTGATGCTTGCGCAAGATTACTGCTTCAGCAACGACGAAAGGCCCGAGTGCCAGGCAGAAAACCGCGCCACTGCGCGCAAACTGCGAGAGGTTAAAAACCGAAATGCCGTCTTCGCCAAAGGCCTGCCGGTCAATTTCGGCGATCTGTTCGAGTATCTGCCAGTCCTGGGGGTCTGGCTGGATAAGATTGACTTTATGAGTCATTTGTCTGCCCCGTATTTACTGTGTTTTCTACTGTTGCGATACAGCCGACTGATTCATCGCCGAGCACCATGATACACAAGCGTCTTCGTGATGGCAGCAGCGTTCTAAGCTTGAATGGCAGAGTGTGTCGCATTAGTATCTGACCATCGTTGTTGATCAGGCCGATCTGGTCGAGGTCGGTACCCACAACCGCACCGTTTTCATGCGGAATAATCATAGCCGGCCGCCCGGTCAGGGAAGTGCGCATCATCTGACCGGTGCGCCGTTGCAGCACAAAAATGCTGTCGTCAGCCGTTCCAGCGAATACGGTTTCCTGATCGCGGTTATAAGCCACCGCTGTGATTTTGCCGCTCAACCGGTAGGCGAAAACCGTGTCGAGTGACGGGTCGAATATGCTCACCAGGCCGGTTTCGTTGCCGCAGAGAATGAATTCCCCGTTGAAGGATGACCCTATAAAGGAAATAGTGCTGTCAAAAGCTTTTTCTGCTGTTATAGCACCTGCATTATCGATCAGAATAAACTTCTGTTCACATCTGATTATAGCCTGCCCGCCAAAAGGTATGATCTGCATGGCTGGCCCGGCCAGTTCAAGCTGGTGCGAAAAATGGTCGAAGGCGTGATAAAAACGGCAGTTGTGGGCGCCATCGAGCAGCAGAATTGCCCCATCTGCAAAGACATGCGCATCGCCATACTGACCAAATAACCTGAAAACCTCGCTGCCAGAAAGGTCATAGCCGGTGACGCCGCTTCGGGTTACAATAACAGCCAGGTCGGCGGCTGACGAAACTGACATGGCAGTGGTGTCAGAATCATTCAGCCTTTCCTGCCAGATTTCTTCGCCGATGTCATTGAGACAAAGCAGGCGTTCGCCGCCATCCCAGACCAGGCTGTATTCAACCCCGTCCTGGCCGGCCCATGTGCAGATAGCTGCGTGGTGCTCGGCGTTACCCTGCAGTTCGAGTGACCAGACTTTGCGAAAGGTCGTGGTTTCGGGCGAAGAAAGCGGCTGAACCGGAATTTCCTGAAAGGTCATACGGTTTTTCTGCCGGCGGTCTGATTGAATCAGAAAGCCGATTTCGCCACGCTCGGTAGCATAAAAAATACCGCCGCCATCTGCAGTGAGCGAAACTTTGAGCAGGCGGTCTGGAAACCAGTGTTCCCAGATCGGTTGCCCGGTGGGGCTTAGTTTCATGATCTGCCCGGCAGCCGAATAAACGAGTGATTCACCGGTTTTTGCCGCATAGGAAACGCCGGTTGATTTCTGGCCCGGTTCGCCCTTCCAGATGCCACGGCCTTTGACCAGATTGAGGCAGAAGGTATGACCTGTTTCGGCGATGGCGATGACGAGCTGACCGTCATCGCTGAGCTGAAGTTCAGTAATGGTGCCGATGCCCATGAATGCGTCATAGGGCTTGCCCAGGTGGTTAACGGCCGAAAGGCCCTCGCCACGGTCATCGCAGCATGGAAAAGCTGTGGTTTGACCCAGGGCCGAGATTGCTATGTCAGCGGGGCGCTTCATAAGATTGCGGTAAGCCCATTTGACGCGCAGACTGCGGTCAGCGCCGATGATGGCCGGGTCAGAGGTGACGAAGGCAAATGAGTCGCCTGAAGCGCTGATTTTGCCGATCATTGCCGGAAACGGACGTTTGCGCCACAGGGTTGCGCCTTCAGGACCGAACAGCATTGAATGTTTTTCGCTGTCGATGGCAAGAACTTCAAGGGTGTCGGCGAGTGAAACCGAAATTATTTCCTGACCGGCATTGCGATGCCAGAGTTCCTGCCCCTGGCTGTTAAAAAGCCTGAGAAGTGAGTCTTTGTCACAGGCAATAAAACTGTGATGATCGCTGGCAAAGTCGAGGAGTTTGAGACCAGGCACCAGTATGTGCCAGGCTTTCTGAAAACTGACTTTGTTGCTGTCTTCAGTCATGCTCCCGTTCCCCTCGTCGAACTGATAACATTAAAAGATATCACATACCTGACTTTGCACAAGTTATTTATCGTTCAAAATTTGACAGTTACTGCCGAAAACCCTGCCATCATGAAGAGAAAACCCTTTAAATTTGCATTTCTTATCGGCATGGCGTTACTGCTGACCGGTTGTAAAAGTGGTGGCGATGGTAACAGCAGCACTGAACCAGGCCTGGGCTACTACCAGAAAGGCAAGGCCTCGTGGTACGGTGCTGAATATCATGGGCGGGCAACAGCTTCAGGCGAATTATTTGACCGAAACGCCCTGACCGCGGCACATCGCACCCTGGCCTTCGATACCTGGGCTGAAGTTACCAACCTGGCAAATGGCCGCCAGGTAACGGTGCGTATTAATGACCGCGGGCCAAAACCGGTTGACCGCATCATCGATCTTTCTGAACGGGCCGCCGACGAACTCGGCATAAAAACAGCCGGCCTTGCCGAAGTTACCCTTAATATAGTTTCAGGCCCACGCTGACTTCAAGAAAAGGGCTAATCAGAGCTTATTGCCGCTATCTTCTTCTTCTTTTGGCGAGTAGCGATGATTTTCGTAGATCGCCCAGCCATTCATACGCCCGCTTTTGCCTTTGTAAGGGGTGGTAACTGAACCGCCGCGGGTGTCAAATTTATATTTGCCATAAAACTGCACCAGCCGGCCAACTTCGAATTTAAGAGTTTCTGAACCGGTTATCTGATAGGAAAAATCATATTCTACCCGATTGTCGCGGCTTTTAACGCGACACCTGACCGTATCGGTGGCCGTCATCGGGTAAAGTTGCACGATATTGCCGCCATCACGCACTTCGGTTTCGGGTAATTGCTGTTCAAAGGCGTCAGCAACTGTCAGATCCTGGCTGAAGTGGTTGGCGAGGATAAAAATAGTGAAAACTACAAGAGGAATGGCAACAAGTATGGCTTTGTCCTGCCAGGTGAGTTCGGGTGGTCTTTTGGTCACAGATTCCATCTCCGTGTTCAATTGGTTTACTGCACATTAGCACATCTTGAGATTTTATATGAACTTTTTTTTCAAAAAACTAAACACCCGGCGAAAAATTGCCGATTGTTTAACTACGGCATCAATTAACGGAATTCATGGATGGGTTCCAGAGATTCAAATGGATGGTTTCTCAAATAAGGAAACTGCAAGGAGCGCGACGTGTGGAATAATCTTAGAGCAAGACATTACTCAGTGCTGATCCTTCTGGCAATTGTGGCTCTCGAAACTTCGGCCATTGCAATTGACAGATTCATCAATCGCGAGAGCGAGACGGCCTTTACTATCGAAAGCCCATTTCAGAACAATCCTTTCATTCAGAGCTTTCGTATGGCAGATGCCAGTTGTGCCGTTCTCCCGGTCAAACTTGGCAGCAGAAAAAGTTCCACCACCGCTGCTGTTAAAAGCCGAAACAACGCACCCATCCAGACTGTTTCAGCTGAATTCATTGCCGCCGCCAATGAAAATGACAATTTCAGCAAGTTTGTAGAATACGCTGTCCAGCCAGGCGATTCACTGTCGAATATCGCCATGCTCTTTGGCTCAGAGACTGATGCAATCAAGCGCTACAACCGACTTGATGACCGCCATTCGATCATGGCCGGCCAGACCATCAGGGTCCCAATGCCATCGCAGGATCTCTTCTACACTGTCAAAAAGGGCGATTCATTAACCCGTATTGCCAGCCGCTTCAGAATTCAGCTCAAAGACATAGTTGATGCCAACAATCTGAAAACGCACATGCTGGTTGCCGATCAGCGCATCAAGATTCCAGTCACCGAAAACAAACCAACCATGGCCATCGTCAAGCCGGCTCTCGAAACCTTGAAGGCTCCAGGCAAGCTTGAACTGGTACGTGAAGCCAGGATGAGCATCGTTCCCGAACAGAAACTCGAAATGGTCAAACTCGAAAAAGTGCAGATGGCCATTGCCCCTGCTGCCCGACCGAAAATTGAATTTGCCGGCAAAGAATTGCTCTCGCAGCCTCCTGTGATGACCGAAAAGGTTGCCGCTGCTGTGCCGGTTGCTCCCGCAGCCGAGACCGTTATGGTTAAGGCTCCCGAAGCCAAAGACAACCATGAAGTGACCTACACGGTCGATAAGGGCGACAGCCTGATGAAGATCGCTCAGCGCTTCAACACCACTGTGGCTCAGCTTCAGGAAGTTAACAGCCTTAATGGCACCTTTCTCAAGGTTGGCCAGGAAATCAGAATCAACCCTGATAAGAAGCTCTATCGTGTGATCAAGGCCGAAGAAAAGAAGCCCGAAGAGAAAAAGCCCGAGATCAAATCTGCTGCCAACACTTTTGCTCATACCGTTAAAAACGGCGAATCGATCTCGCTGATCGCCAGAAAATACAGAACGACCGTTGGTGCGATTGTTGAAGCTAATTGCCTCACAAACACTGTGGTCATGGCTGGCCAGACGATCAAGGTTCCCGCCGAAAGAGCCAATATGCAGGCCGCCGGCGAAGATGTAAAAGACTACAAAGTAGTTCAGGGCCGCTCAGAGATTACCCGTGCCAGCTGGCGCATGCCTGTTCGCGGTCGCCTTTCTGACCAATATGGCTGGAGAAAACACCCGGTCTATCGCAAACGCCTTTTTCATGCCGGTATTGACATCGCCGCTCCCAAAGGAACTCCAATTGCCGCCGCCGCTGCCGGTAAGATAATTTACGCCGGCCGCCGCCCCGGTTACGGCAATCTCGTGATTGTCAGCCACGTCGGTGGCATGTCGAGTCGCTATGCTCACTGCAGCTCGATTCTCGTTAAAAAGGGTCAGTCGGTTAAAGCCGGTGCTCTTCTGGCCAGAGTCGGTGCCACCGGGGTCGCCACCGGTAACCACCTGCATTTTGAAGTCAGAAAGAATGGCAAACCCCAGAATCCACTCTCCTTCCTTAGATAGCATTAACCACCAACTGTCCTGGATGAAAGATCATAAAACATGAAAAAAACCGCCAGAAAGACCTTAGCCATTCTGGCGGTTTTTCTGTTCGTTTTTGGCACCGGTTTTAAAGCCAGACAGCAGAATCAGCAACAGCAGGCTCTGCCCGAGAACCTGGCCAGTCAGAATGACAACCGGGTGCAGTTTCCGGCCACCAGCTATAATCGCGAATTTTTTAATCCGCTCGCGATACCCGAGCTTAAGGCCCCGGTCAATGCGCGGCCCCAAGGTATTATTGTTAACAGTCAGTCGCCGGCAGTCGGCGGCTACGAGGTTCAGACCGCCCTTGACCCGCGTTTTGCAGCAATGGGCGACAAGCACCGTGAATATTTCGTGCCGGCCTCTGAACAGCGCCCACCAACGCCGTCGATGAGTATTCCGGTTCTCGATCGGCGCCCTCCCGATCGTTACGACCTCAACGAATGGGATGAAGAACGTCTGTTCAGTTCTAATCTTTACACAGATACTGGAGTTTACTTCACCAGGGTTAATGGTGATCGGGAACTCTCTTCGCGTGATGCCGGCGAGTTTTACGAGGCAAATTATCGTTACGAACTTTTTTCGACCCGCACTAATGGCGATTCGCTGGCGGTTAACGTCGATGCCACCTATACTAACGACAAACGCCCTTACCGCGATGGTTTCACCCTGAACCAGATGAGCGTCGATTCGCGCACTGCAAAGTCGCGACTGGTGGTCGGGCACGCCTTTCCTGAAATGTCTGAATTTACGATGACGCAGAGCATGCTCGGCGTCTGGGGCCGCCAGGAATTTGATTATACGAGCGTAAGCGGTTTTGGCGGCTATTATGCCCTTGAGAAGGATGACCTGAAGAATCCGCGTTATGTCGGCGGCTTCAGGCTCGAGCATGCTCGAGATGATGCGTTGCGTTTTGGCTTTAATGTTGTCGGAACCGAGGACGAGCGCGATAATGCTGCTTCGAGCCTTGAGCTGCCGACCCTGGCTAATCGTGTTTATTCATTTGACGTCAGACTCCGGCCGACCGAAAACATCTATCTTGACGCTGAAGTAGCCCAGAGCGATACAGATTTTGACAAGCGTGACGATCAGGGCGAACAGAAAGGTGATGCTTACCGGGTAAAGTCGAGTTATGAACGCGAGAATTTTAAGGCGGAAGCGGGACTTGAACAGGCTGATACCGCTTTTATCAGCCCGCTTGGCCAGTCACCTCGTGACGAACGGGCCTATTTTGCGCGGTTTTATTACGAACTTAACCGTTATGTCAGCACCAGACTTGGGCAGCGGGTGGCGCGTGACAATCTTGCCAATTACCAGCGCTCGACAATTATTCGCGAGCAGCCCGAAATGCAGGTAACTGTTAAGCCCAGCGATTATTATCGCGATATGCGCATCGACTTTTTTTATCAGCCGTTGCATGAGTATTCAGAGAATTCAGGTTTTATGGATCGCTACAAAGATCTTCTCTGGGTCGAATTCAATCATCGGGCCGGCCAGATGCTGTATTTTGCCGGGCTTAGCCAGACTATCGACAAAGATGACGTCAACGTGCTCAATGACCGGGATATTCAGCGCTTCGACCTGACATTGACCTGGGAATTCGACAAATTAAACCGGATTTATGGTTCGATTGGCCAGGAAAAGCTTAGTTACAAACGCGCCGGCGGTATTGATGAAACTTCCTGGGTTGGTTTCGGCGGCAGTTCAAGATTTCATGAGAATGTGCTGCTCAGCATTGATTATCAGCGTGAAGAACTCGAATTACTGACTCCAGGGTCAACCCACGACCGACTGAACTTGTCACTTACCCGCGAATACAGCCCGACTGCACGGTTGGTCATCGATCTCGAAGGTAACCAGAGTGATTTTGATACAGGCGCAAGATTTGATGACTACACCGCTAAGCTTCGCTACTTAAAGGCTTTCTGATGAAAAAAAATGTAACAATATTGGTGACTCTGCTGTTGCTGCTCAGTGGCAGTCATGCGTTAATGGCAGCGGCAAAGTCAGTGCAACCGGCGTTGCAACCGGGTCGAAGCTTTGTCGTCGGGCAAATGATGGTTATGATGTGTGATGGCCCTGCCTACTTCTGTAAGCCTGGTGATCAAACCTGGCACCGGGTTTCTGTCGGGCAGAGCATTGCCGACAATTATAGCATAAGAACGGCGGCGCATGGCTACATGATTCTCTCATGGGGCCCGGCCAACCATATTTTGCTCAAGCCTGAATCGGCAATAAACGTGACCCTGCAACCGGCGTCACCGGTGCCTGTGCTGTTGCAATTATACCGTGCCGATCTGATGCTGGCTGCCCGCGATTCAGGGCTTGTTGAAGCTCAGGGTCGCCACGGAACCCTTATGGTTCAGGCCGGCGATTGCAGTATAATCAGCTCCGATGAGGGCGAAACCGTGCGCTCGATCAAAGGTGAAGCAGTATTCAGGCTCCAGGGCAGCGCTGAAAATATTGCAATTCCTGAATCTTACTATCTCACCGTAGATTCACAGGGTAAGGAATCGCCACTGGCGCGTTTTGACCCGCAGAGTGAATACGAGTCGTTCAGAAGATTCTCAACCTGGGTGCATGCATTCGACAGCCTGCATCGCAACAATTCAAGTGAAGTTCCGTTTCAGATTGACTCAGTCAAAGTCAATGGCGAATTTATCAGCAATCTGCGCCAGGAAAACGGCATGCATGTGCTGACGACGCCTGACGGGCGACTTCCAGAAACAATTCTTTTGCAGGTTAAGATAACCCCTTACCCAGGGCCGACCCATCGTTTCGAACTTTCGTTTGGCAAAGATCTGGTTTATGCATTCCGCGAGGGGCGTGACGACAATTTTGAAGTGAATTTTGCTCTGCCGTCATTTCCTGAATTCACGGCAACCATTAATCAGGTAGATTCTCAGGAAAGGCGCCTGCGGGTTTTCAGTGCCGGGTTCACTTTTCACAGCCGCCGGGCCGTTGAAGACCAGGCCAGGCGCTTCTGCCGCGAACTTTCTGATGCAATGGCACGACGCGATACTACAAGGTTGCGTGGGGCCGTGTCTCGTGATTATCGCGACTGGCAGGGCAATACATGGTTTGACTTTTTTAATATGGCTGACGAAACGCTGCGTAATTACCGCGATGTTCGCCTGACTTTGCAGCCTTACAGGTTCGAATCGAAAGATGGCTTGCTGCTGGTCAGCCTCAACTACCGTCTCTCAGCCCTGACCAACACCTGGAATTTTCGCTATGAGGATCGGGGAACGGATGTTCTGACTCTTAAGGTTGAAGATGGTGTGCTGAAGCTCCTATCGAAGGTGTCGGGCATGTTTTTTAACCGGTTAAAAGTCGCCGTCGATCTTCGCCAGGGTATTTTGCGTGGTCGGGTTACTGATGAGCGCACCCGCCGCCCGCTTTCGGGGGTTTCGGTGAGCGTCAGAGGCACTAAATATCAGACAAAAACTGATTCCATGGGTGAATATGTCATCTATAACCTGCCCCCGGGCCGGTATGACCTAAGGTTCTACAAAAATGGCTATGGCGAGTTGATCGCCACAACTGTAACCTTGAAAGCTGCAGGTGAACAATTTTAATGTTACTGAGAAAGTCACACGTCAATCTCTGGGTTCTGGCGGCGATCTTTTCGGTCGCGTTTCTGCCCGGTTGCCTTAACAGCACCGCTAAAAATCAGGAATCTGGAATGCTGACCGGCACCCTCGAAATTGCCAGAAGTTCTCAACTGGTAGCGGTCTGCGGAACCACCAGGGTTCAGATTCCGGTCGATGCCGACGGGCGCTTCGCGGCCCGCCTGGCTCCGGGTGTCTACCAGCTGATGATGCAGGCTTCCGATGGAAAACTGACCCTGATTCGCAAGACCGTAGAGATTGATAACAACATGACCGTAACGGTTGTGGATACGGATATGGTGCCGATGCCGCAGGTGGTCGCGGTTTCGGTGCCCCTTGTCTATTCAACTTCGGCGGTTATCGAGTGGGAAACCAGCATCGAATCAGATGGTTACCTTGATTACGGTGTTAACGAACTCTATGGTTATTCAAGCTACGCGATCACTGATCTCAAAACACGCCATCGCGTACAACTTTACAGCTTGCAGCCGGCGACTACCTATCATTTCAGGGTGGTTGCCAGCAGATACAATCTTGACCAGACCCGTTCATGGTCGCGTGATTTTTCGTTCACAACTGAACCCTGAAGCCTCGCAGCTATACAAAAGCAACGTGCTTGATAGGGGGCCACGTTGTCGAATCGGTGAAAAACTCTTAATGCGCTCTCATATAGCTCTGCTAAAGAAACTTCACCTTTCAGACCGGGCAAACCGTTTGCCGCAATCTCGCTAAGCAAGTGGTGTTGAGATGACGATACTAATGACAGGGCAGCTGGTCTGCCCGTCAATGCAATTCCGGAGGCACGCAATGAACGCATTTTTCGTTGGAATCGGCGGCATGGGCATGAGTGGCCTGGCAAAAATTCTGCACAGCGAAGGCTACAAGGTTGCAGGCTCAGACCGTAATCTTGATGGCGACTATTGCCGGCGTCTGCAGGAACTTGGCGTGCAAATTTACCCTCAGGATGGCCTTGGCCCTGAACATTTCATGAGAGAATGCGGCCTGGGAGTTGCAGATTTCAGGATCGTTAAGTCAACTGCCGTAGAAAATCAGGTGCCCGACGTTCAGACTGCCGAACGCCTCGGAATTCAGCAGATTATGCGTTCAGACCTGCTGGCGATGATGTTCAATGCGCATAAAGGCATTGCAATTGGTGGTACTGCCGGCAAGACTACTACCACCGGCCTGGTGGCCTGGATTCTCAAGTTCGCAGGCAAAGAGCCTTCATGCGCGGTCGGCGGCATTATGGCCGGCCTTGATACCAATGCTTTCAGGGGTGCCGGGCCTCACTTTGTTATCGAAGCTGACGAATCAGATGGCTCAATCATAAAATATCGCCCCTGGATTTCGGTGGTGACCAATATTTCTCGCGATCACAAAACGCTTGATGAACTTAAACACCTGTTTGGCGAGTTTTTTGCCAATACTCAAAAAGACGGCCTGCGCCTCGTCTGCGCTGAAAACCCCGAAGCTCTCAGTCTTAAAACAAGTTGCCCGGCCAGGGTTAAAACCTATGGCTTCTCTGCTGATGCTGATTATAGGGCGACTGCAGTTGAAATGGATCATGATAACGCAACTTTTAAGGTTGATGATGTTGAATTTCTCATAAAAATGCCGGGCGAACACAATATTCTCAACTCACTTGCTGCGATTGCAACAGCAAGAATGTGCGGGCTTGAACTCGAAGAAATTGCCGAAGCATTGCGTGCCTTTCCCGGCATGAAACGTCGATTTGAAAAAATTGGTACTGTGGGCGGCATCACCGTAATTGATGATTTTGCCCATAATCCGGCCGAGATAGCAGCAGCGGTTCAGGCTGCCCGCAAGGCTTCGACCCGGCGCTTCATTGTTTATCAGCCGCACGGTTTTGGCCCGACAAGCTTTACCCGTGACGATCTGATAGAAGTTTTCAGCAACCTTCAGGAAAATGAATTTCTCTTTCTCGATGATATTTTTTATGGCGGAGGCACGGTTAATCGCGATATCACCTCTGAAGATATTGTAAACAGCGTGCGAAAACGCTTTAAAAACGCCTTCTATACTGGCAGTCGCGATGAAATTGTTGCGAGAATAACAGCCGAGGCTGTTAGCGGTGATATTGTTCTGGTGATGGGCGCCAGAGACATAAATGTCATCTGTAAACAGGTTCTGGAGCGTTTGCCGGCCAGACAAAAATGTGCGGCCTGAAAAACTGACGCTGATGTGGTAGAGTAAAAGAAAACACCACAGGATTCACTACTATTATGAAATCCAGTCTGATATTTTCTTTACCCCCCAGCGGTCTCAGGGTCGGTCTTGTCGAAGCCCGCAACGTTAACATCAAGCCGTCTTCTGATGATTATCGGTTGCGTATTCTTCAAGAAACGCAGCGCTTGCTTGAGCCTGACTTCATGTACCCCGACGACAAACAGAAGGGCATCCGCAGTCTGTTGAAAACATTCGGTTTTCACCCCTCGGGGCGTAGTCGGCCGGCGTCTGAGTTTCTGCATAAAGATTTGCAGAACCGGGGAAGCTTCAATTTTATCAACAATGCCGTAGATATCAACAATCACCTGTCACTGCTCAGCCATTTGCCAATCAGCGTCATTGATCTTGATAAATCAGGCTTTGAACTTTGCCTGCGTGTCGGTTTTGATGATGAATCCTATGTTTTTAACCGCGAAGGGCACGAACTCTCTCTTAAAAAGCTCCTGGTGGTGGCACGACATGGCGGCGACCGCGCCGCCGTTGGCAGCCCGGTAAAAGATTCCCAGCAGACCAAGGTTTTTGCTGAAACGAAGAACCTCGCCCTTATCGTCTATACTTCGGTTAATATTACCAGTGAAGAAGAGCTTAATACCTTGCTTAATCTCGCCGCCAGGTTGCTGCATACCGAGGCAGATGCCGCAGAAACAGCAAGCATGGTTCTTGATGCCTGTCCGTAGATCGACCCGAAACTCGGGGGAGGGGATTATGAAAAGATTTTTTTTGGTTCTTTTTGGAGTGTCAATGCTTTTGCTGAGCGGGTGCTTTGGCAAGTCGATCGAGGGGCAGCTCGAAAAAGAAATGAAGTCACCCGATGCAGCGGTTCGCTTGAAAGCAGCCCGACAACTAGGTGAAGTAGCAACTGCTGAGTCATTAAGGATTCTGCTGCTCAGCAAGGAAGACTCCGATTTCAGGGTTAAAGAAGAGATTCAGAAATCGCTGAAGAAGATCGACAAGCGCACATTTCTTAATTAGGTCAGCCATGTTTTATTGAGAAGTCGCCGCTTGGCTTTTGTGAGAGCGCTTCGCGACTGACTTCTTCGACCTCATCGACGCGCGCAAAAAAAGGGCCATTGTGCATGGCTGTGATGAAGTGCTGCACCGTTGTGCCGGCGCCGGCCGCTTCAGTTTCGACCGATCCGTCGGGGTTGTTGCGCACCCAGCCGCTGATACCCATAACTTGCGCCTGTTTAAAAACATAGCGACGAAAACCGACGCCTTGCACCCGACCCCTGACGACCATTCTGACTTTTAGATAATCACGCGATTCCATGCCGGTCAGGGCCTGCTCATGGCCAGAGAAGCGAGTTCGAAGAATCTCATCACTTCAGGCTGATACAAAAACAGCAACAGATCGCGGCGCCCAAGTCGATTGTGAATCAGTCGCATCAGGCTGTAGGTATCGGTTTTAAATCTTTTGTTGTTGGCAGTTTGCAGGGCCTTTTGTTCAAGACTGCTCACAAGTTGCGCGTCAATTTGCCCTTTGATCATCGCCACAAACCGCCGCAGATTGTTGCGCTCTGTTTCAATGATCAGCAAAGAATCGGTATGTCTCTGAAACTTCTCGAGAATCTCGATGTCGGTTTCTTCGATAAAATGTGGGCGTTTATCGCTGGCAATGGGGTAATGACACGAAATGATGAAGGTCAGGCGACCTGCTGCAGCGATCTCTCGAAGTTGCCGCATTTTCGGCGCAAATTCATCTGCAAAATCTTCTTTGCAGGCTGACTCGATGATCACGAGTTTTTCGCGATCACCAGGTATCATTTCGGCAAGCTTTTTAAATTCGTGGGGGTCGAAACCATCGTGGGTGTTCTCGACACCTGAAAAATAAAGAGTGGGAGAAATTTCGTTCAGCAGCTTTTCAACCGCTGCCCCGCACTCGCTTCTGGCGGTTTCTCCGAGGCTGCCGGCGAGCGGAAGATGACCGAGAGTCTCATTGTAGTTGACCCCGGAGTTCATCGAAACCGCACGAAGCATGAATTCGCGCAGGTTTTGCTCGTAAGAAACGAAAAGCACCGGCATTTTCTTTTCGCTGACGAACGCTTGCTGCATAAGCATCGTTGCTTTGCCTGATTCGCGGGGGCCGGCAATGATGTGAATGCCGCCAGCCAGCCAGCCGCCACCCAGGGTTTTGTCGAGGCCGTTGGCGAGTGAATTGTAGACTGCTGGCGGTTTTTGCAAGAACGCTAGGTCTTGTGAGATTCGATTTTTAAGAGGTTGGAAACCGGTGGTCGGCGCCTGGTGTCGGGCAGACCCACTGGCAGCAACGGTGCCAGCGGCCCCGGGCATTGGCGGCAGCGGCATTTTTTCAACCTTTGCCTGCAGCCCAGGAATCGGGGGCATCTCTGCCTGTACGAATTTGACCCAGGCAAAAGTTTCCTGGAGACATTCTTGCAGTGAACGCTTCTTGCCGCAGAAATCAGAGAAGGCGGCGATGCCATAGGCAAAGTGGGAAGCGCCTACTCCGACTTTCGGGCGATGCAGTGACGGATGATTACTGCCAGGCAACAACACCTGAAAGCTCGGTTGGCAACTGTTGAGCAGAATCGTTTTGACTTCGTGCTTGACCGGGCGGTTGCCGACAGCCTTTATACCCGCAACAAAACCGAGAAGACGATAATGAAATTCGCCAGGATTATCGCTTACACCGCAGCCGGTTGCACCTCCATGCACTTCAACGCAGATTTCTTCGGGAGTGGCATGGATTGCCATGGTTTCCTGGGTGAAGCCAAGCCTTTTCAGTGCTTCTATGCAGTGAACCGCGTCGTCATAAACCTGCTGAAAGCCAAAAACCTCGCCGGTCGTCTTGAAAACGCTCCCATTAACATGCACCAGCGTATCTTGCGCATTGAGAACCCGCATCAGTTCAGCGGCCACTGGAAGTTGTGGCAGCACCTGCCCGGCAGCTTCGATTTGTAGTTCCATGCCATGATAGTCGCACCCCTCAAGCAGCAGGTCGCGGGCGCGTCTGATCGCAAAAACCAGGGTAAGAGGGCCAGACTCTGTTCTCTGATCTTGGTCTTTAAAAAATGTGCCACGAAAACAGCCTTGCGGGTGGGCTTTGACTATTTCAGGAACCCGGGTGATGTCGCTCTGGCATTTTCCGCCTTCGAGTTCGGGGTGATACAAGGTTACAAACTTTTGCATCGATTACTCCACGGGTCTGCTTATTTAGAACCGGCTTCCAGGCCCAGGGCCAGCCCAATACGTCTGAAAAATTCATTAAAAGAACTGATCCCAAAAAACAGGTCGGCATTCTGACCCTGAGCCAGAATGGTATGGCCTGAGCTATTGCCTGCCTCAGCAAAACTGTTAAATGAAACGCCGAATTTGCGGTTGACTGTTTCCTGAATCAAATTGTAAGCCTTCTCGCGGTCGCCTTTGCTTAATGCTTCGCGAATGGCAGCGATTTCAGGCGACCCCTCGGGGCAGTACTCTTTCAGCAGAGCTTCAAAGTCGGCGGTCGGGCTTGCAAGCTCAGCAGAAATGAGCGGCAGTTTTTTGAGAACGGCTGAAAAATCAGGGGCCTGGAACTTGGGATCAGTTTTCCAGTAGCCTTTTTCGGGCTCATCGATGATCAGCAGCAGGGTGTCTTTGCGCCCGGCCGTAAAGGTTTCAAGCTGTGTCAAGACTTGCTCTCTGATACGCATACCGGCAAGCATCCCGGCAAAATGACCAGCGTCGCGGTGCCGGGCAACGGTTGATAGGTTGATAAAAACGGCAAAACCTTCTGGAGCTAATGCCATGCGGCTCACTGCTGTCGAAACCAGCTCAGAAAAGCCAGGCCGGCGGTTTTCTTCGAGTGGCAGACAGGCCATGATTTTTTGACTCTTTTTGGAAAACAGGTTTTCAAGCCCGGCCAGATCGGTAGCACCCTGAAGGCCCTTGCCGGCTTCTGCCAGCAGCGCTGCTCTTTCGCTGGCGTTTGTTCGGGCCGAAAATGCCAGAGCCATCGCAAAAGCGGGCAGCTCGGAAACCTGGGGCGTATGGTTTCCGGAGAGTATTTCTGGGAGGTTAAATTCATCGTCACTTATCATCGCCAGCTTTTTGCCGATTCTGCTCATGGCCTGAATGATATTATTTTTGGAACCGGGCTTGGAACTGTAGTCAGCCCAGGCTGGCAGAATCAGTTGAAAGCCCTGCCATGGATAAGCTTCCCGTCTGCTTGTTGCATCTCGAAATGCAGCTGATGCCCCAGTAAAGCCTGAAGTGCAGAAAACGATCAGGTTTTTGGCGGGTGTATCAACCAGCAGGCCCCGGCGTCGGGCAATAGTCTCGATCGAGAGAGGCTGAGCGTTCAGCGGGGTGATTAAATCGCTGCCATCCAGGGTGACCGGGGTGAGCGATTCCTGCGACCATGCGGTAAGGTTGCAGAAAATAGTCAGCAATAACGCAGCCAAAAACATGCAATTTCTCATGATCAGGTCCTCCGGTTATTTAACTCTGTTATCTTAGACTAAACAACAGGGCGGTGGCAAGCATACAAAATCGCCCCGTGAATTTGCTGAAAATTTTTGATGGATGAGCTAGAATACCTCAAACCAAGTTTCGAGAGGTAGCAAATGAGTAGAAAAGGCGTTTTCGTGTTTTTTGCCCTGACCTGTCTGTTTGTCTTATTTAATGGCAGCGTTTCAGCCGCTGCCGACCTCCAGTTGAAAGGCTCGTTCGCCTTGACTGGTGATGTTCAGCCAATGGACTGGCGTTTGAAACTTGAATTCAGTCTGCCGGTTTCATCTCTCGAACTCTCGAAAAGGCTGAAATGCCGCTTCAATAAAACCAGCTCCAGCTACCGCATCGTTAACGCCCTCGATTTAGACCAGCCGGTCAGCGAGCAACCACTGCCCTCAGAACGTAAAATTTATATAATTGCCCCCGAAAAACCCGCTGCCGCAACCGGTACTGTTGAAGTAACCGTCGGCAAGGGCGCTCAGTCAGGTGATAAATCAGCAGCGCTGACGGCCGACGCGCTTTTTACCGCAAAAACCAGTCTGGCCATTAACCTGACCGGCAGTGAACCGTTCTTTGATAACGCCAAAGAGAAGGGCCTGCTGATTGACCTGACCGATAATGTTAAAGATAACAAGCTTAAAAAACACGTAAGAATTTTTCCCTCGATTGGTTATTTTACCGTTGACCGCCAGTATTACAGTAATCGCCATGCTTACAAGATTTCAGGCAAGTTCATCACTGGCCGCAAATACCAGGTTCGTATCGCCGGAGGTGCGGTTGAAGGCGAAGATCAGCTGCTGGCCGGTGGCAACGTTGAATTTGTCAGTCGCGGCCCTGACCCGCAGATAACCTTTACTGCTGACCGCTCCGTCCTTGAACTGCGAAGTTTGCAGATGGTGCCGCTCAGCTTTACCAGCGTCGGCAATTTTAAGGCCCAGTTGATGCGTGTGCCTGCCTTTTTTGGCCCGGCGCTCGACTCCCTGACCACCTTCCCCGAAGCCGAAGAAAAGCGACCCACTGACTCGTCTGCCATGCGTATCGACCCCGATACCGATAAGAAAATCCGCGAAAAGGCCGCTGATATTGACAACATAATGCTGAAATTCGTGCAGCAACTCGATCAGCTGAAGATTGCAGCCGAAGAAGCTCCCTACGCCGATCTCAAAAACTTTCTCGAACCGGCTTTTTCGTCCGACAGCCAGGCTTTCATGGGTTCTGATGACCCCGATTATGCATACTTTTTTTCTCTGCCCCTCGATTACCGCCCCGAACCCACAAAAGGCGGCCCGGTAATCGTCAAGGTCAGCGAAACTGCCGTCGAAAATGGTCAGACCGCTGCCCGGCTTTTTCAGATTACCGACCTGTCGCTGACTTACAAATTCAGCCGCTCCGAAATGCTTCTCTGGTTGACTTCTCTCGAAACCGGCCGCCCTGTCGCCGATACACCGATAATGCTTCTCACCCGCGATGGCAGAACCTGGTTCCCGGGTCGTACTTCGCACGAAGGTTTGCTCAAGATCGACGAAAAAACTGAATACGCTTATCTGATCTGCAAAGATACCCCTGAAAAAGGCCGCTCGACTCTGCAGATAGCCGATCTGGTGATTGCTGCCGCTGCCAGCGCTGTTGACAGCTGTTTCATCAAACTGAACAGCAACCGATTTTTTTCGCATGCAGTGCAACAGAGCGCTCCTGATCAGCTTCTCAAAATGTCCAAGCGTGGCAATATTTTTACAGAACGTGGTGTGTATCGCCCCGGCGAAACCGTTTTCTGGAAAGCTACCGCCCGGGATTACCTTGACAAACAAATTGTTTCGCCGGCCGGCCTCGCAGTCAATGTGACGATTAACAACCCACGTGGCGAAACCGTAGAAACCGGGTCATTCACCCTGAATGACTTCGGAACCTGCTCTGGCAGCTTTGTTATCAAACCACACATGCCTCTTGGTCAGTATAACATTATGGTCGCAGCTGACCTCGATGAGAACGCCAGCGCCAGCGCCGCCACTCTTGACCCGCGCTGGAACTTCCTCATGAATCGCTCCGATAACCCAACCCCGCCGACTCCTGCTTCCGATGACAGCAGTGACGCTGCTGAAGAGTCTGTGCCTCAGCTTGCCGGCACGGGCTTTCAGGTTCAGGAATTCGAGCCGCCACGCCATCTGGTCGAACTCGATATGACCACCGAAAAGAAAAAAATCCGACAGATCGTTGGCCGAGAAACCGATCACATCTTCGTTAACTGCAAGGTTTCGAGCCGCTATTACACCGGTGGGCCACTTCGCCACGCCAAGGTACAATGGACTGCCAGCCTTACTGAACGCGATGCCCAGGTCAGCAAATACCCGCTGTTTCATTTCGGCAACAATGACATTCAAAAAGAACTCATCGAGTCGGGCAACTCAGTGCTCTCTAAAGACGGAGACCTTGTAATCTCGTTGCCGGTTTCACAGGCAGTATTGAGCGGCCTGAACAGCATTGAGATCACCGCAACCGTTCTTGACATCGATGGCCGCCCAGCTACGCTGGTCAAGCGTTTTTCGCCTGATCCGGCTTTCCGGGTTGGCATCATGAAACTGCCCGACGGGCTTACCTCTGGCCAGGAAATCCCACTGCAGATAATCGTTCTCGACAAAAATTCTAACAAGGTCAACCAGGGCGAAGTGCAGCTCGAAATTATGCGCGAACGCTATATCTACACCCAGAAACGCGATGAAACAGGCGCGATTTTCTATAACTGGTCGAGCGGCTGGGTGCGAAGTCATGTGGCCCGGCAGAATATCGCTGATGGCATTACCACTTTTGATCTGATTCTGCCTGACGGCGGCGATTACATGCTGCGTGCAACCTTCCGCAATAATGGCGACGAATCTTTGGCCGCTCTCAGCTTCAATGTCGACTATTCATACGACTCGTATGAAGATTTCAATAATCGCACCCGCACCCGCAGCGAGAATGAAATGATTCTTATGCCCGACCGCAGTGTCGCTGCTGTTAATGAGCGTGTCAAAATCAAATATTCGCTGCCGCGACCCTGTGAATATGCTCTGATAACCATGGAATGCGATGCTGTTCTCAGCGCCAGAGTCGTAAAACTTGAAAAAGCTCAGGGCGAATTTGTTGAAACCATGACCGAAAACTGTCGCCCGAATGTTTTTATTACGATGCTGACTCCAGCCACGCGTAGCGGCTTTCCTGTCTACTCCAGTCAGGTTGATTCTGATTATCCGCGCACCTATTTTGGTTATACCTCGGTCAAGGTTCAGAACAGCGTTGAAGCAATCAATATTGCCATCGCTCCCGAGACGACCACCGAACTCTCTGCCCTGCCCGGAGCAACCCAGAAGATTGATTTCGTTATAACTGACCGTAACAACAAACCAGCGGTGGCTGAAGTGGCCATCTGCGTCGTCGATGAAGCGATTCTCTCACTGACCGGGTTTACTACTCCGGTTCTTGGTTCCCTAACAGACTTTCTCTTGCCGCTCAGCGTATTTACAGGCGATCTGCGCACTTCATTGCTCAGCCAGGATCTCTTTAAACTGATTTCTACCAGAGCTTTGACCGGTGGTGACCAGGGAGCAGGTTCAATTGCCTCTGACCTCGAAGCCCGCCGTGACTTCAGGCCGGTTGCATTCTGGCATCCAGCCCTGCAGCCTGACGAAAATGGCCGGATAACCATCGAATTCAAATTGCCCGACAGCATGACCTCATACCGCGTCTATGCTGTTGCTGCCGATAAAACCACCGGTTTCGGCTCTAAAGACCGACAACTCAAGGTTAGTCGCGAGTTCTATATCGAACCAGGGTTGCCTTCATTCCTTACCGCCGGTGATAAAGCGGTATTCCCCGTTGCCGTTCATAACAAGGGTTCGCAGAATGGCACCGCCGAATTGCAACTGGCTGAGGTTAAGAATGTTACGGCCGCAGTTGTTTCCGGAAAAGTTGAACTGCCGCCTTCGACGACCAGCAGGTTAAAAGTCAGTCTTGACGCCGACAACGGTGCCGGGCTCGCCAGCATTCTTCTTGCCGGCAAGTTTAACAGCCTTGCCGATGCCATCGAACGCGAGTTCCCGGTAAATGTCGCCGCAACTCTTATTAACAGACAGATTTCCGGAAGCTTTACCAAAGATCAGTTGATCAAGCCCGAAGTTCCGGCTTACGTTGCCTCCCTCTCAGCCTTCGCAACAACTGGTGCTGTTCATGCCCGTCTTAATATCTCGCTCAGCCCTTTTGCCAGACTCTCGCCGGCTCTTAAATATCTGATGCGTTATCCCTACGGCTGTGTTGAGCAGACAAGCTCGGCAATTATTCCGCTCGCAGCGATGCGCACTCTGATCAGAGATGGCCGATTGCCCGGTTACAGCCTCGAACAGGTTGATAAATTCCTCGAAAAGGGCTTGGCGCATCTGATGAAGATGCAGCGGGGTTCTGGTGGTTTCAGCTACTGGCCCTCAGAACGCCAGGATAGCTGGTGGGGTTCTCAATATGCGGTTCTGGCCCTGACTCTCGCTGATCGTTCGGGTTACCCTATCGACAAAGAATGCCTGACTTCGGCAGTCGAATACCTGAATCGATATCTCTTTGCCAATAACAATTCCGGAGCCTATGGCCGCGGCATAATGGCCTTGTCGGCTGTTAACCTTGCCATGAACAAGAAGCTCAAGGCCGCTGATCTAGATGTTCTAAAGGGCTGGTTTGCCAAAACCGAAGCAGAAAGCAGTGCTTTGCTGCTCTGGGCCGATGCCATCTGCGGCGAAACCCCCATGGAAGAACTTGAAGGTAAGGTTGCGCAGCTGAAACCCTCAGAAAAATCTGTCGCCCAGGGCTGGTATTATTCCACAACCCGTCACGATGCCTTCATTCTGCTCGCCCAGCTTGCGGTTAATGCCCAGCGAAAGGCTATCGACAGTATGGCCGGCCGCCTGCTCGCATCACTCTCTGAAAGTGGCTACTGGAACTCAACCGCCGACACCGGTATCGTTTTGTATGCACTTTCTGAGTATTTTACCCGCACTAACCCTGGCAACGAAAAGGAAGTTGAACTGAGCCTGACCACCTCGACCGGCACCCGTCAGGTCAAGATTGGTCGCGACGGCCAGACTCTTGATCTTACTCAGGCCGAATTGCTCGCATCAGAGGGCATCAAAATGGTTTCCGGGGGCAATTCATTGCTCAGTTACAGCTTTGAATATGATTACCCCGACCTTCCGACACGCGCCGAACCAGTAAATAACGGCTTTTCGGTTGAAAAGACCATCGAAAACCTCAACGGCAAAAAAGAAATCCGGGTCGGTGACCTTGTTAAGGTAACGGTAGTGTTTGAAGACCAGATCGGCAGCAACGGCCAATGGGCGGTTTTCAGCAACTTTGCTCTCGAAGACCCGATAGCCGCAGGCTTTACCCCGGTTAACAGCTCACTTAAAAACGACGCTCTGCCCGCCGATGCTTCTACTGAAGACGATGAATACTACTGTGATTATGCCGATGGCGCCTACACTTTCTATGCCAATCACCAGGAAATGCGCAAAGACAAGCTTCTCGCTTTCAAGAATCATTTCTGGTCGGGGCGCTTCAAGCTGGTTTACTACCTGCGTGCCATCTGCGAAGGAACCTTTAAAATGAAGGCTACTCAGGTATCGTTGATGTATAACCCGGAAATCAATGGCCTGGGAGTGCCGGCCAACGTTACCATCCTGCCGGCCGAGTGATTGGCCTGCAAATCTGATTGCCGTTCAGCCGCCATGACTGCCAGTTGGTCATGGCGGCTCCATTACAGGGCTGCTTCATCAAAATGCGTATCTTAAAAAAAATTGCAGTGGCAGGGTTCGTCTGCCTGTGTTTATGCCTGGCCGCCTGGGTCTGGCGTGACGCGCTTCTGCCCTACCTTTGCGAAGACCCGCTGCCCTATATTTCCAGACATTTTGCTGATGGGGGCTTTTTTACTGACCGCAACGGGCGAACCCTCCGGGTCTTTCCTGCCACCAGCGGTGATTACTCAATGTATGCGCCCCTGGCAAGTCACCCAGCCACGCTCCTTTCCGGGGTTTTGTTAGCTGAAGACCGCAATTTTTATCGGCATCCCGGTTTCGATGCCGGGGCGATCCTGAGAGCTGCTTGGCAGAACATTTCCAGCCGGCGGGTAATTTCGGGCGCTTCGACGATTACCCAGCAGTTGATCAGGGTTGTAAGACCCAGACCCCGCACGCTCTCTACCAAGGTAGCTGAATTGCTTATGGCGGTCAGGCTCGAAATGGCGCTGAGCAAAGATCAGATTCTCGAAAAATATCTCAACGCGGTTTCGATGTTCGGCAATGTGCGTGGCATCTCCATGGCTGCCAGTCTGCTTTTTGGTAAAAGCGTAGAAATGCTGAACCTTGGGGAAAGCGCGGCGCTGGTGGCTGCGATTCAGGCGCCTGGTCGTCTTGACCCCTTCACCCGTCGCGGCAACCAGAAGCTCCACCAGCGGCGTCGCTGGGTTCTCGACGAAATGCTGCGAGCTGGCGAATGTTCAGCGGCAGAGCATAAAAATGCTGCGGCCATTGTTATTCCCGACTGGCAGCGCCACCGGCCTTTCAATGCCCCGCATTTCTGTGATCTGGCTGTGTCGCTTGCCGGTCGGCCGGTCGGCCGTCGCGTGACTACAATCGATATGACCATGCAGAACCTGCTGACTTCGGCCATATCCGCACACCTGCCGCGACTTATGAAGAGAGGCGCCCTGCAGGCCGGCGGCATGATCGTTGATGCAAGAACTCTAGAAATTCTGGCAATGGCAGGGTCGGTGCAATATGGCCCGGTCGCCGGTGGCTTCAATAACGTCTGCCTGGCACGCCGGTCGGGTGGTTCTATTCTTAAACCATTTCTCTACGCCCTCGCACTTGAAAAAGGTTATTATCCATCCTTCATAATTCCTGACACCATGCAGAGTTTTAAAACGCCGCGGGGTGAATACCAGCCATGGAACGCTGACCGCAAATCCTATGGCCCGGTTACCATCAGATCAGCTCTCGGCAACAGCCTCAATATTTCAGCCGTCAAAATGCTGAATATGCTTGGCGTAAAAGATTTCTACAGCCTGCTTGTCGATCTCGAATTGCTGCCATCCAGGCCTGGTGCTGCCGAATTTTACGGGCTGGGTCTGGCAATCGGCAACCCCGAACTGCGAATGTTCGACCTGGTCAGGGCTTATGCCATTCTAGCCAATGGCGGCTTGCTTAAAAACCTGCTGTTTTTTCCCGAACCCATCGACCCTGACAGGCCAGGCAACCAGATTGTTTCAGCGCAATCTGCCTATATGGTCTTTGATATGCTCGCTGATCCATCGGCTCGTCTGCTTACATTTGGCAATCCATCTTTTTTCAAAACCGCTGCTCCGGTTGCCATAAAAACCGGAACCAGCACTGAATACCGTGACTGCTGGCTTATGGCAGCTAATTCACGCTTCATAATTGCTCTGTGGGTTGGCAATTTTACCGGGGCGCCAACCCGGGGGTTGAGCGGGGCCACTGCCTGCGGGCCGATTTTCAAAAACCTGATCGATTATCTCGAGACCAGTTACCCCTGTGACCGCCCCTTGGAACCACCAGGCATAACCAGACAAAGCGTTTGCTCGATTTCGGGTGAGCGCCCTGGGCAATTCTGCCCATCGACCGGCCGCGAATTGTTTGCTGCCGACACTGTTCTGCCGCCTTTATGCACTTTTCACAAGTCGGCGGATGCAATACATGAACTGCCCTCTGATTATGCAAGTTGGCTGCGGCAAAGACGCAAGGTTCTCGATCTTGACCCCTTTCAGCTAATCAATGATTCGGCAATGGCTGATCCTTGGAATTTAAGCGGTTTGCAACCGCGTGAACCTGCGGTGGTGCCTGTTGCAAGCGGGCCTTTGCTGATACCTGCCACTGCTGATTCTTTTGATTCATGCAGTATCAGAATTGTTTCGCCCCATGACGGTGATTGCTATGTCATGGCTGCCAGCCATGAAAATTTTGCATTGCTGCGAGCCATTCCTTCACAACCTGTGCCCGAGATAATCTGGTTGGTCAATGGCAGCGAATTCGTCAGAACTCCGCCGCCTTACGAGACTTATTGGCCACTCGCCAAAGGGGTCTACCGGATCTGCGCCATCACCGAAGGTGACCAGGCGGCCGAAATCGAAATTCGGGTCGAATGATGATTTTTTGGTTGTTTAAGTCTTTTCTGCGGCACCATAATTTATTTAGTTAGCAAAAAGAGCGATGTCTGCTCGAAGCAGAGCCGAAGTTTGCTGCCAAGAAGAATGTTGTTGTCGATCACAAAACCTGATAATCTGGTTGGTATGTTCGCTAAATCAGATAACAAAATTTTTGCTCTGCTGCTGCTTTTTATGATTGCATCCTGGCCTTCGGCAGCGTGCAGCCTTGCTTTGCACGACTGGAAGCTCGTTTTTTATCTTAAAATACCAGTTTCGGCGCCGTTTTTCCCATTGGCCGAATTGAACACCGTCTCCGAAAGAATGCAGAATAGCCCCGTCAGTTCGATTGTCTGGGCGGCTTCAACAAGCTGGTATGGGCGCCTGGCTCTTTCATTTCTGCCACTGACCGGTGACCCCGCTGCCCTGCTGCCCATGATCAACGTGCCGGCCGGGGGTTCGATGCTTGGCCTTGCTCGTGGCCACCTGACCCCAGGCTCAGCTGGCATACTGCTTGGTTCTGACCAGTGCAGCATTAAAATCGCCTTTTTTTCAGACCGCAATTCCGCTTATAATTGCCATCAGCTGGTTCTGTTGCAAAATTCGCGAATTCGCGCCGTTCAGCCCGACCCGGCCTGCCCATGGGTTCATGAGAGTATCGGTCAGAGCTGGCTTTCGCTGATCTTTTACCAAATGCCGATTCCCGGGCGCACCTTGTCGCTGTCGATGTACCCGGTGCGTCGCAGCCGGCTCAGCATTTATGAAGACCATCAGCTCGTCGAAAATTTGTTGAGCCATAAACTCCTGCTCCGCCGCCCAGATCTGGTGGTCGATCCCTACGCCTTTGATTTCCCGGAGCTGCCTGAATGATAACCTGTAAAAAATTTTTGCGGCTGTTAAGTTTTTTTGTCGTGTTTTGCCCGGCCTCATTGTTTGCCCTTGAATTTAAGACCGTTGATTTTGAGCGCCTCCTGCGTGCTCACCCCCTGATGAAACATTTCGATCCTGATTCCGGGCGGTTCAAGGGTACCATCAGCGAAATTATTCCAGTCGAGGTTATGCAACAAAGAGTTGCCAGCCTGACCGCACAGATTGCCGCCCGTGAAACCGCCAAATCCGAACTTGCCAGGCAAGCTTTGAACTCGACGATTGTCGATGAAGCCGCCATCTGGAACAGCATCAGGGAACATGATACTGCCATCGCCAGTTTAAAAAAACAACTGGCCGCCGAACAGGAATTGCTAGACCAGAAAGGCGTGCCAGCCTTGACGACCCTCTTTTCTCAAACCACAACATTGGTGCGCGATGTGGTCAGAGGTGCTGCTGCGTCTGGTTCTCTGCTGATCAACAAGTTGCCCCGCTTTCGCTCAGGTTTGCCCAGGCCTGGCGAGAATGACCTGCGGCGATTTTTTTTCTACCTTGATGCGCCTCGTCTTGAAAAATATCTGCAAAACTCTGGTACCATCGGTTTAATGTTTTCACAGACTGATCGACCGGTATTGTTTGAGCGAAACGGAGAAGATTGACATGCGCCTAAAAATTACTCTGCTGATGCTGTTCCTGCTCTTGCAGTTGCCGGCAATTGCTGGCGAATTCCGGGTTGGCGCCATTGATCTTGCCATGGCTGCAAGTTTGCATCCGCGTATGGCACTGTTTGATTTTGACCGTATGGGTTTTTACAGGGTCGATATGGGTTTAACTCAAGAAGATTTTGACGCCGCGGTTCTTGCCCTTAAAAACGCACCGGTGGCTTTAGAACATGGCGAAGAATTGCGCCTTCTCGAAGGCAAATTGCGTGACATTGACCGCCAGAAGTCCCTGCTGATCGCTGAATTTTCGGGTCTGCAACCAGTTAATCCGGCCGAGGTGCAGAACGACTTGAATGTTCTTGCTGCCGAAGAAGTGCGTCTTAACGATCAACTGGCTGACCTCAGGTTTGCCATTGCCTGCCCTGAACTGACTGACCCGGCTGCCACTCGGCAGATTCTCAACGAAATCGAACGCGAGATTCTGGCTGCGGTGCGTGCTGTCGCTGCGTCAGGCAGTTATGACCTGATTTTGAATTCCTCGACTCCGGTGCCTTATGGTTACCCGGTGCGTTACCAGGCCGGTGAAATGTATGGCCAAGGTGTTCCGGGCATCAACGCTTCACTGTTTTATGCCTTTCTTGCAAAAAACAATCTGGCACACCCGCTCGACGAAACGCCGCCATCTCGTGAACTCATCAACTGGCTTGAGTTAACCCATTTCCCTGATGCAGTGAATCTCCTGCCGATGCGCCCTTACCCCCTGGTTTTGTCGGGTGCCGACAATATTTTGTCGCCTGTAATGCAGCAAATTTATGCCAACAATCAAATTAAACCAGAAGTTTTCAAAGTTGTTGATTCAGTTATTCACAAGATAGAAGAACTTGTGGCTTCTTCCCCCTCAGATGTTAAACATTGATTCTGGTGGCACTTAAATTGCGGTAGTAATATGGGGAGTTTTTTATTATGATCGCTCGAATTTTAAAAAGCAGGCTGGCCGGTTTTACGCTCGTAGAAATAATGGTTGCGAGCGCTGTTTTTGCATTGTTTACGGGCGGGCTGTTTGCCTTTTATCGCATGGGCAGTCGCATGTTCATGACCGGCAGCTGGAAACTCACCCGACAAAAAGAAGCCGAGAGGTTTCTTCTGGTTCTCAAAGAACGCATCGAACAGGCGGCCAACGCTACCTCCATAAACCCAACCGCCGCTAATCAGATAACTTCCTCGCCCTGCAATTTTATAACCCTTAAAAATAGCAAACCCGTCTCGGGTATCAAAGCGAATCAGCGTCTGATGCTTTTTTCGGTCTCGAAGCCCGAGATGACCGCATTACCCGGCGCCAAAAAAGGAACCGTTGTTTATCATTGCCTGATGGCTGTTCCTGCCGAAAAAAATCTTTACACTCTTCATCTGCATGCAAATACCAAAACTTCAGCCTTTGACGGCGTAGATTATTTTAACAGTCCCGCCGATTTCAAGCCAGATACGGCCGTTTTTCCTAATTTTGCGACCAATTTTGCCAATGAACCTGCCAACTTTGGCCTGGGCACTGTTCCTTACACTTATAAGCTGAATGACGTTGCCTCACTGACGATTTCATGGGCCTTAGAAGACCCCGCCGCTCCAACCGGTCAGACCGACAAGGTGGTTGGAATCAAGCTCACAATACAGAACCCTTCACACCCTGAAACAATGGTTGATCAGGGTATGCAGGCAAAACTCGACAGGTCCGTGACCCTGATTGATCTCGACCTCGGAGGCTTCTAATGCACCTTAAACGAAAAAAAACGGGCATGACTCTTACCGAGGTAATGCTGGCTATGGCATTGCTGGCTTCAGCTTTTATTCCGATTATCGGGGTGATGGGTTCTTCGATTAAAGCCACCGAAAAAGATGACAGCACGATTAAGGCGGTTAACCTCTGCCAGGAAAAGCTGAACCGGGCTTTGCAATTCGATTTTGATAAAATGCCGGTCGGTTCATACGGCGGCGCCGTTGCCAAAACTCTCCAGACGAGTGGCAGCGCCAATGGTATCGTTCTTACCCTTGGCCCTGAAGCTGTTAACGGCATTCAGTTCACTTCAAAACTTGATGTGACCGATGCTCCTGGCACGTTTCTCGTCTGGACCTACGACGCCTTCGCCAAGGGGCAGAACCCGGCCGACCCCACTAAATGGGGCTGGGTCGAAAAGAAATTTGATTATGCCAACCTGTTTCATAAATATGTGCTGACCGTCACCTGGAAAGAAAAAGGTTCTGCCAAAGACAAGTTCTACACCCTGGCTTCACACAAGGCCAAAATCAGGAGATAAACCATGAAGCACATTCAGTCACGGCACGGGGCGGCTCTGATTCTGGCACTGGTTTTTTCTGTCGTTCTGCTGCAAATGGCCATCGCCTATAGTTCGATGACCCGTTCTTCCAAGCCCCAGACCGTTCAGATCGATGAGCGCGTCAAACTCGATTATCTTGCGCACGGCATGACCGAACTGGCTGTTCTTAAATTCCAGCTTTATCCGGCCGATTTCTACGCCGCCTGGGAAGCCGCTCAAAAAGGTAATAATACATACCTCAAACAGTTTACTGTATCTGCCCCTGAATTTACGATCAAGGGTTTTAAAGACTCAGTATCTTCATTCAATGCTGCGCCTGTTGATATTCAGCTCGCCAGCATGGCAATTCTGACCGACAACAAATGGAAAACCGAAGCCCTTTACATTCAGGCGGGCGCAGAATACGAAGATCAGATGGGGCGCCCTATTTCAAAAGAAGCTGTCAGACTTGTATCACTCGAACGAATACTTATCAAATAAACGGGGGAAAGTAATGGCAAGGTTAAGGCATTTTTTACTGATAATGCTGTTGCTGGTGGGTTCTAACACCACCTACGCTCAGCGCAGTCGCGACATCGCTTACGTCGGCAAAATCAATCTCAAGGCAGTGGTGATGCTTCACCCCGCCATGACCTCCTATGACCCTGGGTTGCAGGCCTTCAAAGTTGATCCGGGTCAGGTGGCCCCCCAGCAGATGCAGCAGAAAGCTTCACAGCATCAGGCAGAACTCGATGAGCTGGCTTCGCTCATCAAATCTCTTCAGGGCAAGATTAACGAAGCGCATCGCAGTTATAATCGCCAGGTCGAAGAGATGGCAACTCGCTACACTGACGGCTTAGAAGGCCTTGCAACCGGGCCGGCGGTCATGCGTCGCCAAGAATACCAACTTGACCAGAACAAGGCTGATGCCTCTCACCGGGCCAGGCTCACCGCTCTGGGTGCTCAGTTATCGACTGCTGAAGACCGTCGTGACCGGCTGAGTCGCATTGCTTACACGGTTGGTTATACCGAACCCGAAGAAACCAGGCGCAAGTTTGCAGCAATTATTAACGAAATTCGCCAATACACCCAACAGATCGCCACCCAGAAAAACGTTCAGGTGGTTCTGAATACAAGTCTCAGCAGTGTGATATCGCGAACAAGAGAGACGGTTGTTCCACCTGATTTCGATTATGGCAAGATTTTTGCGATACCTTTTCCTAGAGATATCGTCAACGATTCAGCAGCGGTTGCTGGTTATTATGGCAATATTTCGAGTCTGGCGGCCAACTGGTTGAGCCATAGCGACAAGGTTCTCGAGCCTTTCAAGGCTGCCATGCTTGATAACGATGTTTTTATCGGCGGCGTCGATCTGACGGCTGAGGTTCTGGCAGCGATCTTCAAGGCCTATAAAATTGATCCGAACATTGGTAACGCGGTAATTCAGTCAGTTAAACTTAACTGAGCGGGTGTCCTCAAACACAGGAGGGGCTATATGAACAAAAGAATCCTGACATTGGCTTTGCTGGCTCTGTTGACGGTGGTGGTAATGCCCCCGCAGGGCTTTGCCCTGGCGCCCGAGTATGAGCGCAACGGCGAATGCTATCTGTTGATCGGCCAGGGGCCGGTCGCTCTTAAAGGGGTTTTTCGTCTCAACAACCCCGAAAAGGCAAAATATTTTGACCCGGCGAAACATCTTTTTACACCTAACAATACTTTTTCTTTCGCCGTTGACCTGAACCGCGTCATCTATACTTTTACCGAAGCAGTTGATGCTGGGTTCAGTCTTCTGAGTAACAAGCTCAAAAGACAGGTGCTTGACAGCGGTTCGACTAACCACGCTGACTATGGCTACCACGCTTATTTTCATTACGATCACCGCAGTTGGGGTGCCGGTTCTAATGTTTACCGCGTTGGCCCGGTTGGCCGCAGTATTCAGGGCTCCTCCAGCTTTAAATCGGCTGGCCCCGGTTCTTCAATCGCAACGCCTGCAGGCAACCCCCTGCCAACCTTTACCGGTGCACTGACTCTCGATAAATACACAGGCAAAAACTGGTATGAAATTCCCAATGGCGCCTGGTATTCAAGCTGGAAAACCGGCAGTGCTATCGGCGGCTTCAGCACTTTCTATGTGGTTTTCGGTGACAAGGAAGAAGGCAAAGCCCACAACTGGACTCTCTTCACCTGGGACCCAGATAACCTCAATCTTGATGCCCCGGTATACACAAGTAACGCCGGTAAGGTAGTTGCTACTTCTTATGACAAAAAAATCACCCGGCAGATTTTTGCCGGCTGCCTTGACGGTTGCGGTGGCGCAAGCGGTTCAGGCAGCGGTGTTGCCGACGAAATGACCAACGACCTGGCCTTCATGCCACCGATCAAAGCGCAACCATCAAGAACCTACTTCTATTCACGCCCCAAATACCAGGCAGGGGCAGAGATCACTCTTAATGGCAGTCTCTATACACCAGGTGCCAGCAACCCGCTTATCGGTCTGCCCGACAGTATAGACACCCTCTGGATCGGCGTCTCAATGCGTAATGTCAGCTCAGACTATGTTTACGCACTTGGTACCAGCGTTATTAAAGACTGGTATAAACAGGCTACCGGCGCCGATGCCTCAGCAATGGATATCTCGGCCGTCGCTGTTTCCAACCAGTGGAACCAGGAAGGCGGTATTATATACGCCTACGATAGTGCCGGTAAGATGATTTACAAGTTTCAGCGCCAGGAAAAGTCAGGCTCGCCAATCTCAAAAGAACGATATCAGGCTCTCTCGATGGCAAGCGTTCTCAGTTCGGTAGGCGCCAGTCCTAACAGTGTCATCGACGATATCAAAGCCGATGGTTTCGGCAGCATGTACTTTGCCATGAGCCACCCGGCCAAAAATGTGGCTGATTACGACCCTCGCTACTACTTCAATCCCAACGACTGGATATACCTGAAAAAGGGTGTTAAAAACACCGATGATGGTAGCTGGTCAGGCAATCTCATTTACAAACAGGGTTACGGCAAGGTAGTTTTTGAAAGAAACAACCGCAACGGCAAGGTAAGAGAAATCGGTCGCAAGGATTTCGCCGTTCGTTATTATAACGTGCCCTTCGTTATCGACATCCCCGGCATGGAACAACTCGCCAACGAAGAAATTTCCAGCAAAAATACCCAGGCAATTCTTGCCAGTTGGTCGGCAGTCATTGGTAACAACAATAACAAGTGGGATGCCGGCGATTATAACTACGGCAATGCCGGCGTTGCGAGTTTTTATGAATACAGTTATGCCGATCCCGGTCAGTGCCGACTTTCGGTCATAAACGTTCCGACTCCTGATGTCGTTATCAGTCTGGGCGGCAAAAAATCCTATCTCGACATCGTTGGGCCATATCTAAACACCATTCCCGCACCCAATACGGCTGACCGTAATACCAATCAGAGTGCGGGTCTTATTACTCCGTCGCCAGCCAATCTGTTGCCAGATCAACTCTATTTTTACATGGTTGAGAACTACCCGCTGCCTGATGGCACCCAGAACCCCCTTGAACAGCCCGACTGGGATAACGACGGCAAGTGGGGTGGCTTCATCACTTCAATAATTAACCCTGAATCATCTACCAAAGGCGGTAATGTCTACTACCGCTGGCGCACCTGGATGGTTGAAGACCTTTATGGCAACCCGGTATGCAAAGCCATGGAATCTAAGCCTCCAGTCACTGGTAATACCGGCATGTATCCTTATCAATATTTTTACTCACCGGTGCCTGGCAAATATATCCTTACCTGTCAGGTTCTTTATGACTGGTATGACTATGACCTGTTGAAGTTCGGCGATACGATTGATGACCTGCCGACGGTTCTTAGAACCGGCGAAAAAGCGTTGCCGGTTACTTCCGGGTCGGTTGCCCACGCTTCGGCCGTTGATACGCTCAATGGTATCATGAGCAGCACCAACTTCAAGTTTATGGCTGCTTCTGCAAGCCAATATATCAGCGCCATTCTTGAAGGTGGCGACCAAACCTTCGCGATGGTGCCGCTGGTCGTAAAAGGTACCGTTGTGCCTAACATCAATCCGTTCGAAGTCGCACGTATTCAGCGCTGCGATGTTGTTCCGGCCCTCGAGTCTACTAAAAATTACCTTAAAGACAATACTTACTGGAGCCCGCAGACAGGCGCTCAGCCTGTGGGCGGCTTTCATGGTATTGAAGCCGGCAAAAGCTACTACTGGCGCACCGATATCGCTTCGCAGACCAATCTGTTCTTCGATATTTCGAAATCGACTGATACTACACCTGGCGCCTCGACCTATAACTATGTTGCCGCCAAGCTCATGGAAAACCAGGGTCTCAATCTTGACGGCACTGAAAAGAACCCATTCTATGTCAACCGCAAGCCTGAATTCCAGTTCCGTAACCTCGGCGGCGACGTGCGCTGGGTGAACAACAGCAAGATCCGTGTTACCGCGCACCTCGAATACAAGGTTCCCAAGGCTGGCGGTGGCTACGAAGTTCAAAAGAAATTTCTGATTCAGGATGCCGGTAACCCTGGCGAACCCCAGGAAATTACCGTAAAACCTGAAGCCAAGGTATTTACCGTCAATACCCCGATCGTTACTCAGACCGGTGGCGACCTGCCCCCGACTGACCCGACCGAAGCCACATTGGTTATCACTATGCGCCGCATGTTTGAATACGACATGTGGATCAACATCTGGAACGGCACCAAATGGGTCTGGGGTTCTTACATTACCCTGCCAAAAGACATGATCATCGAGTCCAAGACTACCGTTAAGATCATTGATATGCAGAATCCCCAGATTCTCTACTCAGAAACCTTGCCAAACAACCTGTTCGGCGAAACCGGCGCATTGCTGGCCGCTGGTGTAGGGCCGAGTGGCAAAACCAATCCGTCACAGATCAGAATTGCCTACTCTGATAACAACCCCTGGGAAGCCGTTGACTCAGAAATGGGCATCACCGATGAGGCTACTTATAAAAATAACCGCACAGCGAATGTTAGCACCCAGGTAACGGTTGCAAGCCTGATATCCGGCCAGAAACCCAGTTCAATGCATAATCTTAAACCGATCTTTGCCAAGCGCTTTAACCGCAGGGTTACCCTGTCTTTCGAAACTGCCAGCCGCAACGCAGATGGCACCTTCACCAAGAAAACTGCACCGCTTGACTTTGGCACCCTCTATTCACATAATTACGACAAGCTCACCGGAGCAGAGAACATCAAGCGTCTCGAAAAAGATTCCCAGTCATTTAGTCAGGTTAAGCCAAACGGCACCGTGTCTTATTTTGCCAAGATCTATTACAAGATGCCCATCGGGCAGGTTAAAATCGGTGCCGGTGACAGTCTGAAAATCCCGACCGGTTATGCTAACAACACACCCGGATATCATAACAAGGCCAACAACACCATCAATCCTTACCAGTTCTTTATCAGTGTTACTGACTCGTCGGGTAACGAACTCGCGACCAAGACCCTGAATCTGGTTCTGCATGGTCGCGACAGCATGCCGCCCAACCCCTTCGGTATGATGACCGAAAAGAAAGACAGCACTCTGTCATACTTCCCGTTCATGCTCAAGGCAGCCCGTGCTGCCGGGGCTAAACCCGCAGATTACCACAAGTATTCATTCAAAGAGCTGAGCAAGACCACCTTCGACGAAAACTTTGCTGACCTGAGCACCACCTGGACACCAGACGCCACCGAAGACGGCTACATCAATGGCAAGGTGAATTACTATCAATCGCTCAAGTCGATGGGTGACAAGATCGTTGCCCCGTTTAAAGACGCCGCTTACACCAAGCAGATTGATAATGCCCAGAATAATGGTGCATCATTCCTGCCGCCCAGATTCATTGAAGACAACGTTGAAGCCGAATTTCAGGTTGGCGTCAGTGATAATGCCGGTGTTGCAACGGCAGCCCTTACTTTCAACTACCTTGACGGTGATGGTGCCGAATTGTCGAGAACCATAAATTCAGGCTGGATCAGTACTTGTGTAGCTGGCAACAAGATTGCAAGCTATACTCAAGGCGCATTGGCAGTCTTCCGTGGCAAAGAATCACAGTTCCCGATGGCAATTCCGATTAAGATCGTTGCCACCGACAACGCCCGTGACTTTGACTACTATTCTGGCGGTTCTCTTACCGACCCGTCTAACCCCTGGAGCGACTGGAAATGGAGCGCCCCGACCCTTGGCGGCGATGCCATTAAAACCCGCACTTACAAGACTTCTGTGCCTGTTTATGGTTCGAACCTGATTATCAGAACCATCGACAAGACCATCAGAAATCAATGATCCCTGTATAAAAAACCGGGGCTGCCTTTCGGCAGCCCCGGTTTTTTATACAGGATTTTTGTCTGAGTTTGTTGCAGTCTTTAGCTTTTTAACCAGGCAAGAATCAGATCGCGCGTGGCCAGCAGCCCTTTCAGGTGAGTTCTTTCGTTGCCATGCGAAGCTGAGACGCCTGGGCCAATGAGGCCGACCCTGAGGTCGTAACCAGCCCGCAGCGCCGCCGAACCATCTGACCCATAGAACGGGAAAACGTCGAGTTTGTAGGGCAGGTGGTGTTTTTTGGCCAGTTCAGCGAGTTTTAAGCGGAGTTCATAATCGTAAGGGCCACTGGAATCTTTTACGCAAATCGACACAGACTGCTCGTTGCCGGCTACCCCGCTGCCAACCACGCCCATATCGACGACGAGCAATTCTTTTACTGAGGCGGGAATACCAGCGCAGGCACCATGGCCCACTTCTTCAAAGTTAGAAAAGAAAAACATTACCGGTAGACGTGCCAGTTCTTTGCTGCCGAGCGTCAGCATTGCATCAAGCATCGCTGCACACCCAGCTTTGTCATCAAGAAAGTGACTTTTGATAAAGCCGGTATCGGTGTATTCAAAACCCGCATCAAAGGCGACGAAGTCACCGACCTGAATTCCGAGTTTTTCAGTGTCTTTGCCGCTTGTTACCTCGGCGTCAAGCCTTATGTGCATATTCAGATCGGTTCGGATTTCTTCAGAGGCGCGGTTGTTAACGTGTGCTGCCGGGTTATTGAGAATGAGACTGCCAGAAAATATCTGACCGGTGCTGGTAAATATGCGAACTGTTCGACCTTCAAAGGCCGAAAGAATTGGGCCGCCCAGTTTGGTAAAATTGAGCTGACCGTCAGCACGAATTTCTTTAACCATTAGACCGAGAGTATCGATGTGCCCTGCCACCGCAACAAGCGGGGTGGGGTGATTCGCGACTATCAGGGCGCCTTTGTTGCTGTAATGGCTTTTTAGCCCGGCTTTGCCGGCAAGTTTTTCGATGTGTGCCAGAACATTGGCTGTGTAACCGGTCGGTGAATGGATATCGCTAAGCTCTTTGAGAATGGTAACTATCTGAGCATTTTTCTTCTGAGGTGCCATGCAATTGCTCAACTTTCGCTGGAGATGTAACGGATTTTATGCCATACCGGCAATTGACACAAGCTGATTACTTTATCGAACATTTCAACTGAGGGTAAAGTTCAGGTTGTCTGGCTGTCGACTTGTGTCAGTTCGCATAGCTGATTTTGTTTGGAGTTACTTCAGAAGCCTATGCTTTGCTGATGACAAGTTTTTATTAAATTCCTGACGGGGATAGGTTAAACTGTTGCTCTATGAATAAGGTTATTACGGCGACATTGTCAGAAGATCTGAAAAGGCTTAATGAGCAGCAGGCGGCCATCGTTAAAAAGTTCAACCGGCCATCACTGATCGTTGCCGGGCCAGGCACCGGCAAAACCCGCACCATCTCGGTTCTAATTGGCGATATGCTGCACAAAGGCGTGCGTCTGCGAGAGATTCTCGCTCTCACCTTTTCTGATAAGGCAGCGCTTGAACTGCGCGAACGGGTTCTGCAATATTTTCCTCATAGCTTTGACCAGTGCTGGATTTCAACCTTTCATTCATTCTGCGCCAGGATTCTACGCGAATATTATCATCTGGCCGGCGTGCCGCCTGACTTCAAGCTGTTGACCGGTTTCAAGGAAGCATTGATGATGAGCGGCATTTGTGGCCGACAACAGCCTGAATCTTTCAGCGAATTTGGCAAGGTGTTGCGTAAAAGAGGCTTTCAGCAGGAAGTCTTGACTTTTATTTCTTTGCTGAAATCAAACCTTGTCAGTGTCGAAGAATTCAAGGCGGCGATTGCTGATGTCGCTTCATTACCTGAACGAACCCGGGTCAGGTTATCAGAACTGCTGACATTGTTTCGCGCTTACGAGAGCGAACGCATCCGTACCGGTTATCTTGATTTTCGCGATTTGATCAGTCTCAGCATCAAGGTTCTGCATGATCCGGTTGTTGCGGCCTCCTACCGCAAGAGGTTCAAAGTAATTCTCGTTGATGAGTTTCAGGATACCGACCCGGCCCAGTATCTGCTTTTGACCCTTCTGAAGGGTGATGATACAAATATACGTATTGCGGTTATTGGTGATCCGCGCCAGAGTATTTATCGTTTCAGGGGCGCTGATCCGTCGATGATGACCGCAGCAGGCCCATTTAAAAAGAAGTTCAATGCCCGAGTTTTTCCGCTGGCCATCAATTATCGTTCGGCCGGTGCAATTGTTGCTGCTGCTACCAGACTTGCCTGGAAGGATAAAACAGGCAGTGGCGATCTTGAAGCGCATAGCCAGAAGCCGGGCTTCGTAAGATTTTTTAAGGTTCGTGACGAGCTTGAGGAAGCGCGTCTTTTGAGCCGAAAAATCGCTTCGCTGCTGATTTATGGCGATGGACTTACCTATCGCCCTTCTGATGTGGCAATACTGGTTCGTAATAATTTTCAGATTGATCTGATTGCTGAATGTTTGCAGGCCCTGCATATTCCCTTTGCTATTGCCGGTGACATGAAGTTTTTCAAGTCAGAAGAAGTCATTACTCTGGCGTCGTTGCTCAAAATTGCCGCGTTACCAGGCAGTGAGCGTCATGTGTTTTTGCAGCGGGCCTTTTCTTCACCGGTATTTAATATCAGCCCGCTCTGGATTCAAGCCGTGTTTGCGAAGTTGACACCGGTATTTACCATGCAGCATCTGCTTGATAAGCTTAGTGCCGGTGCTTTTGCAGAGCTGCCGGAAACTGATGAAGAAACCAGAGTGCGGGCTGCTTCTTTTGCAGAAATGGTGCGCATGCTCGATAACTGCGCCGATGAACCATTGTCGATGGTTTTTGCCCGGTTGTTGCTCGTGATTGCACCGTTGCTTGTTGACCCGGCCTCGCCGCAGGCGAGAAACATTCTGCATTTTCGCAGTATGATTGCTGATTATTGCGAGGTTTTTGCAGCACAATTTTCTCGCCAGCCGCTGACAGGTGATCTGATGTCTGAGTTTGACGAATGGTTGACCTATTACGCTTCAACTCTTGAGCAGGTCGAAGATTGCGCCGGCGAAGGCGTCAGAATAATGACCATTCACCAGTCCAAAGGTCTTGAATTTCCGATTGTCGCGGTCTGTGGGCTATGTGAGGGGCAATTCCCCGTCAAATTGCGCGAAAACCTTTTGATTTCGACATCGACGATCGAACTGTTGCGTGGGCGTTTTGATCAGGCTGGCCGTCAGGTCAGCTTTTTCAACCCGTATCCCGGCAATCTTGAAGAGCATCTCGAAGAAGAGCGCCGGTTGTTCTATGTCGCTCTGACCCGTGCCAAAGATGGTCTGCTGCTGACCTGCCCGCAACGTCTGGGCACTGACCCGGCCATGCCCTCGCCGTTTCTGCATGAGATCGGTCTGCATGCCGAAGTTCTTGAAAATGAAGAGCGCCCCCTGACTCTGGGTGAGTTCAGAACCCGCCTGAATCGCCTGTCTGGGGCTGAACTCGCTGATTTTGAGCCGGTGATTGCCGAACTCGAACCGCAGGTTTCGCCCGAGTCATCAGTGCATGGCCTCAGGCCCCGTAGTTTTACCATTCCCGAGACCGATATGATCGAACTCTCGCAAAATTTTGCCTTCTCAGCCAGTTCTCTGGCCAGTTATATAGATTGCCCGCGTCGTTTCTTTTTTATGAATGTTCTCAGAATTCAGAACCCTCTGCTCGCCAGACAGCCATTTTTTATCACCGGCAATGCGTTTCATGCCTGCCTCGAAGCGTTGCACAAACCTGGCAGTGTCTGGGAATCGGGAAAATTCCCGGCCGATGAAGATCTTGAAACCATTCTGACCGGGTCGGCCATGCCGTTGCTCGGCAATCTCGACTTTTTTCAACGTCATCTTGAAACTGAAGGCCTTAGAAATGCCCTGCCAGTTTATCGGGCTGCGGTTTTTGCGCAGAATCAGGTGCCTTCCACCGGAACAATTGGCGTTGAGCATTCTTTTAACTTTGTATTTAACGATTGCCGACTGCGCGGCCGGTTTGACCGACTGGTCAAGATTGACAAAGATGCAGCGCTGGTAGTCGATTACAAGACCACCCAGGATTCTCTTACCTCAGAAAAGGTTTTTGCTCAGGCTTTCCCAGAAGCCGGCCTGCCCCGCGAGCTGCAGATGCCGCTTTATCTGCTCGCCTGCCGCCGCATGGGTTACCGGCGTGCATCGGCAGTGTTGCTTTACGTAAGAAGAGACGCCTATAAAAAGCCGCCACAGGGTATGCAAGCCGGGTTTTTACGTTCAGCGGCTCTGAATTACGGTTGTGGGCCTGAATACGGTACCGAAGTCAATGACGGCGACTTTGCCAGATTTGAAGATAATTTAAAACATGTTCTAGATGAGATTCGCAATGATCGCACCTTCGATTGTCGGCCGTCGGCGCACCCTGATGCCCGCTCGTGCCTGAATCATCAAGGCCGAAAAGCAGGCTGTGAATTTTTCCCGTTCTGCCAGGAACGCCTGGCAGAGCTGAAAATTATCGGGGAGGCCCATGAACAACCAGATATCTGAAATTCTGACCGCCGGGTTGACTGAAGAGCAGCGACAGGCCGTTACTGTTGCCGCTTCAGGCCGGTTGCGCATCTCAGCTGGTGCCGGTTCAGGCAAGACTGAGGTGCTGACACGTCGCATCGCAGCATTGCTTGAACAGGGTGTCAGGGCCGATGAAATCGTGGCAATCACCTACACAACCAAGGCCGCGGCCGAAATGAAGGCCCGTCTGGTCGAAAAACGCAAGCTGTCGCCTGCCAGATTGCGCGATATGGAGGTTGCGACCTTTCACTCATTTTTGTCGCGTTTTTTGCGCCAGGATCCATTCGGTGCTGGTCTTGACCGCTCAGATGCGGTTATTGCCGAGAATAATCGCCGACTGATTGCCGATGAACTTGTTGAAAAATTCGCCGGCATTTTTGGCGAACAAATTATTGATGGCCCCGAGGCCCTCGGGGCAGCGGCTGCCATGAAACTGGTTGAGGAGTTCCCGGCGGCCCTGAGCAAAATCAGGCGTTATCTGCTCAAGCCGGCCGAATTCTATAATCTGGCGCGTCAGCTTTTCAACAGCAGGCCTCATGGTGCCACTGTGCTTGAATTGCGCTGTCTTGAATGGATTTACCGGTTTTACAGCTGCTACCTTGAAGAGTTTGAAAAACGCGGATTGCTGGATTTTGACGAGATTCTCATCAGGGGCCGCAATCTGGTGCGTGATCTTCGTGAATCCGGGGTGGTCCCGCAACGCCGGGTTTTTCTTATTGATGAATTTCAGGATAACAACCCCGATCAGTTGCAGATTGTGAATCTTTTCTGCGCTGACCGTGATAGCCATATCTGTGTGGTTGGCGATGAAAAGCAGAGTATTTACCGGTTTCAGGGTGCTGATATTGAGACGTTTCGCCATTTTAAAGGCGATAATGACATCGTGCTGCGTGATAATTTTCGTTCATACCGCGAAATCATCGAAGTGGCCGACAGCTTTCTCGAAGCTGGGGGCCAATGTGGCAGCATGTTTGTCAGGCAGACTGCCAGGCGCGGCAGTTCACCCAGAACGCCGGCGGTATCATGCCTGTTGACTCCTGATGAATTCACCGATGCCCAGGCCTGTGAACAGATTGCCGAAATGATCGATACCCTTGTTAAATCGGGTATGCGCCTGCATGATCGTCGCACCGGCCAGAACCGTGCGGTCGGCTATGGCGATATTGCAGTGATCGTCAGCAGTATCAGAGGCTTGCCCCGGGCTTTTGAAGATGCGCTGTCGGCCAGACAGATACCCTATCTCATGTCGGGCGGCTTCAGCTTTTATGCCCGCAGTGAAATCGATGAGATTCTGGCCTTTCTCAGGCTGCTGGTGCAGCCAAATGACGATTATTCGGTTGTCAAAATCCTGACCGGCCCACTTTATGGCCTTAAAGATTCTGAACTCGCAGAACTTTCCAGTGCTGGTCGCCATGATGGAGTGGCCCTGTTGCCGCACATTCTTGCACTGCCTGAAGAAAAACTGCCTGCCAAAGCAGCGCAGTTTCGTCTGCTCTACGTCATGCTCAAAGAACGCAGTTCCAGACCCGGCTTGCTTGACCTCTGCCACACGGTTCTCGAACAGGCAGGTTTCTTTGAATACGCGGCGGCTCAGAAGTTAGAATTGCGGCGGCGTCGCATGGAAAACAACCTCGGCAAGTTTATCGGTATTGTCAGAAACTTTGAACAGAACGGGGTTTTTACCTCGCTGCATGATTTTCTGCTTTATATTGAGCGCATTCTGATGGCCGATATCGATGAAGACGAAGCCGGCCTTGGCCTTGAAGAGGGTGATGCCATCAAGGTTATGACTATTCACAAGTCGAAAGGCCTTGAGTTTCCGGTCGTTATCTGCCCGTTTTTGCGCCGACGTGCTTACCGTGCCACCAGCCGTATCTATTTTGACCGCCGGCATGGCCTGATAGTTAATGACCCGACACTGCCAGTCAGCAAGGGCGCTTCCCCGGCTCTGGCCGATTACATCGCCGAAGACCGCCTGGCCGCAGAGGGCGAAGATCGCCGCAAACTTTATGTTGCTTTTACCAGAGCTGAAGACCTGCTGATAATCCAGGGAAAAAACCTGCACAGCCAGCCCCCGGCAAAGGAGACGGAACCAGCCGAACCGATGTATGAAGTCTGTCGCATCATTGGCGAACAGCCTGATCTCGGTTGTGTCGCAGCGTTGCCTGAATGGCCGCAGTTACTTGAAAAATGGCTGGCAGCTGGTCATGAACCGCCAGTTGAAAAGATTTTGCGGCCGCCTGCCGCGCCAGACCCCGTCGAGCTTGAAAAAGACTTGCGGGCCATTGTGGCTTTTATTCAGCAAAAACCCTCAGCCGGGCCAATTACCGCCCATGGGCAGGATATTTTTTCTTTACAGGACCTGCAGATGTTCAAGGCATGCCCGCGTCGATATTTTTTTGTGAGCCGCCACATCGCTTCGTTCGCCGAAAAACCTGTGACCCTGTCGAGTATAACCGGAACCATGGTGCATGAAACTATCAGACTGTTTCACAGCAGTGGTGGCCACGGCTTCTCTGACCGGCAGGCGGCGATGGCCCTTGTTGAAAAACTGCTCGACTCGCTGGCACCGTTTTATGGCGAAGAAGGCGCCCAGGTTCGCGAAGCAGTTCGTGCCATCATTATTCGCTATCTGGGCAGCGAACTGGCAGTTAAAGAGCCGTGGCTGGTCGAGGCTGAGGTTAATGTCAAATTCGATGCCCCCGAGGGTGCTTATTTTGTGCGCGGTTTCGCTGACCGCGTTGACTGGTGCGCCGGCGAAGTAAGTATCGTTGACTTCAAAACCCGCCGTTTCAGCCCAGAAGCTCACGAGGGTTATAAAAACCAGCTGGCTTTATATCGAATTGCCGCGACCCGTGGCATTCTTGGAGAAGCCGGCTGCCTGAACTTTGCATCCTCTTCGATTGCCTATCTCACCGCTGAAGAATTCAGGCTGGTCGAAATAGAGCCAGATCTGCCAGCTTTTGAGCGCTATGTCGATGAAACGGTCAGAGCGATCAGAACAGAAACGGCATGGCAACCATCGGCCGGCAGTGACTGCGAAGACTGTGGCTTTGCCATTCTCTGCCATGGTGCCATTGAAAAGCGGCCGGACACTAAATCAGCAGACTTGATTTAAAAGCTGGTCAATGATATTAAATTGACAGGTTTAAGATACTTTTTTATCAGGAAAGGGAATGAATTATGGCAATGAATCTTGTTGGTCGTCATTTTCTCACGCTCAAAGATTTTACTACCGAAGAAATCCGCTATCTGCTCGATCTTTCCAAAGATCTCAAGCGCCTCAAATATGCCGGCGTCAAGCCCCGCAATCTTGAAGGCAAGAGCATTGCGCTTATTTTTGAAAAAGCATCAACCCGCACAAGATGTGCGTTTGTCGTTGCAGCCGTCGATGAAGGCGCTCACCCTGAATATCTCGGCAAAGATGATATCCAGCTTGGCAAAAAAGAAACTGTTGCCGATACTGCCCGGGTTCTGGGCCGCATGTTTGACGGCATCCAGTTTCGCGGCTATAAACACGAAACCGTCGAACAGCTGGCAAAATACGCCGGGGTTCCCGTCTGGAACGGCCTGACCGACAAATATCATCCGACCCAGGTTCTCGCTGACCTGCTGACCATGGAAGAATATTTTGGTTCTCTCAAGGGTCTGGCATTTGCCTATGTTGGCGATGGTCGCAATAACATGGCTAACTCTCTGATGATCGGTTGCACCAAGATGGGTATCGACTGCCGCATCGTTGCTCCGAAATCCCTGTTCCCTGAAAAGGGCCTGGTTAAAGAAGTTGAAGCAATTGCCGCCGAAACCGGTGGCAAAATCACCATCACCGATGACGTCGCCAAGGGTGTTAAGGGCGCTGACGTGCTCTACACTGACGTCTGGGCCAGCATGGGCGAAGAAGACCAGATGGCCGCCCGCATCAAGCTCCTCAAACCCTTCCAGGTCAACATGAAAATGCTGAAAATGACCGGCAAAGAAAAACCCCTGTTCCTGCACTGTCTGCCAGCTTTCCATAACAATGAGACCACCGTTTCAAAAGAAGTCGGTGCCATGGAAGTAACTGACGAAGTCTTTGAAAGCAAATTCTCAAAAGTCTTTGACCAGGCCGAAAACCGCCTGCACACCATCAAAGCCGTTATGGTTGCCACCCTCGGCAGCAAATAATCAGATCCCTTACGCAAAAAGGCTGGCCCACGGGCCAGCCTTTTTTTAACCAGATTAGATTTTTTCAACGGTGATCTGGTTGTATATGAATGTCGTTTCCATGAAGCCCTTAGACCACCCTCAAAAACTTCCAAACCAGCACCGCGAAAAATAGCGAGCTATTTTTCGGTTCGGTCTGAACATTGACCTCGAAAATTTGCAGTGATAGAATTTAATCAGCAAGAAGTTTTTCTACCAAAGGGGAATCAGAGTGTCTGATTCGTCTGATGATTCCGAATACTCAAGATCAGGCTGGCGCTTTGTTGCGCTTTGTCGATTCGAGCAAAAGAATAAAGACGGAAAAAAAATTTCTTTCAATTTCCAGGAAGTGCCCTCATCAACCAGCAAAGAAATCCTTTCTATATTCAGGCAGCATAGCGATCTCATCGAATTCCATGATGAACCTGAGCCCAACAAACCTGCAAATGCAGGAAGGTTAGATTTAACAGCCGAAGGCAAGCTTTTTTCCGGCAAGATTCATACTCAAATTATACAATTTTTCTGGCAGTTCAAGAAATCCACATTCTTACTTCTGCCTGGAGAAGCATTGGATTGCAAGGTAGATGTTCATTGGATAAGTGGTAAGACTGATGCAGTTGAGCCGCTTCACGGCGCCCCGGAGGCTCGCATCCAATTTAGCGCTTTCAATGAGTCACTTTCATGGAGTGCTGTTCAATTGTTGGTTTTGCCTGGACCTAGAAAGCTGCATTATAAGAATTTGGCCAGGACGGTAAAATTATTGGCTGGACCAGGCGATTCTCAATCATTTAGAGTAAAATGCTATGTGCCATCGCGTGAAAACCTGAAAGCGGGTCGGCTTTCCCTATTGATCTATTCAAATGTGGATCAGGCTTTTCGCGGAATCCAGGCGATCTATGAATGGACAGATTTTAAAAAACTCGGCGAAAGGCTCGTGGCAAACACATCTTCACGGGGATGGCTGACAATTAAACACGAAGATGGCCTTACTTTGCCGAGCGTAATACCTTATGCGCTGAAAGTTAAGCTTGATCAGATCAAGGATGGTCGCGAATATTTTACTATTTCAGAGGGGCCTCTGGCAGGGCACATGGCGAGCGTAAGGTTGGCAGATGATGGCAAGTCGTATTTTTCAGCTGAGATATTGCACACGTCTGCAAGTTTTTTAACATACAGCAGAAAAAATCAAATCCTTTCGCTTGATATCAACCCTGAAATAGATATGGGGTATTGAAAAACCCTCTGGAATGTGTTTTAGTAATGGTATCCCGACCGCAACTAAATCACCCAAAGGGTTTTCAATGAAAAATATATCATCTCCGCTCCTTC
>Ga0116170_10000308_pt1 | contig 51608 bp, 39 predicted proteins | sample AD_JPNHW1_MetaG_FD_89797 | JGI IMG/M metagenome (GOLD analysis project Ga0116170, IMG submission 89797) | Active sludge microbial communities of municipal wastewater-treating anaerobic digesters from Japan - AD_JPNHW1_MetaG | ecosystem: Engineered > Bioreactor > Anaerobic > Digestate | place... | reverse complement strand
TTCTTGACTCATTCCTGTCACCTCGGTTGCTTTGTTGTCTTTGCAACCTCATTGTACCTGATGTGACGGGTTTGGGTCTCTTTTTTTCCCGGGGGGGCGGCAATTCATTTTACAACTTACCCCCTCCGGCCGGGTTTGCGGTATACTGAACCCCAGAAAGGCAACCATCCGTTCGCACGCGTGTCCCCCTCTTTTTCTGCAGCGCGCCGGGGTTCCGCCCCGCCGCCGCGTTGGAAGGCCGGCGCATGCCTGCGCGACACGCCGACCGGTTTGTCCGGCCTTCCGACCGCGAACCCTTTACCCGGCCTACGTACAACGCGTTACCCGTCGCGGCGGTCCCTTTCAGGCGCCTGGCCGTTGTGCCCATTTTCCCATTGGACTGTGTTTCAGGAGGCAACCATGGCATTTGCACACTTACACCTGCATACGGAATACAGCTTGCTGGACGGCGCATGCCGCATCAAGCCGCTGGTCAAAAAGCTGAAAGAGCTTGGCTTTACCCACTGCGCGGTGACCGACCACGGCGTGATGTACGGCGCGGTCGATTTTTACACCGCCTGCCTGGAAGAAGGCATCCAGCCCGTGATCGGCTGCGAGGTGTACCTCTGCCCCGACCGGCTGGATAAAACGGTGGTCAACCGCGAATACAGCCACCTGATCTTGTTATGCGAAAACCAGAAAGGCTACCAAAACCTCACCAAGCTGGTCAGCCTTGGTTTTACGGAGGGTTTCTACTACCGCCCAAGGCTGGATTATCGCCTGCTAAAGGAGCACTGCGAAGGGCTGATTTGCCTCAGCGCGTGTTTGAGCGGCGATTTGCCCAAGCTGCTTTTACAGGGGCGGCGGGACGAGGCGCGCGCCTATGCCCTGGATATGCAGGCGATGTTTGGCGTGGGCAACTATTTTATTGAAATTATGGATCACGGCATTCCGGAAGAGCGGCAGGTGATTCCGGAGCTGATCTCGCTTTCCCGCGAAACGGGGATTCCGCTGGTGGCCACTAACGACTGCCATTATCTGAACCGCAAGGACGCCGCCGCGCAGGAAGTGCTCATGTGCGTGCAAACCGGGAAAACCCTTCAGGATGAAACCCGCATGCGCATGGAAACCGAGGAGCTGTACGTGAAAAGCGAGGCGGAAATGCGGCAGGTTTTCCCCTCGCTGCCCGAGGCCATCGAGCGTTCGGCGGAGATTGCCGACCGCTGCCATGTGGCGTTTGATTTTAACACCCGCCACTTGCCCAACTACCCCATCGACACTGGCGAAACGCCGCTCAACATGCTCACCCGCCTGTGCATGGAAGGCATGCGCCGGTTTTACCCGGATCAGGCGGACGATCCGCAAGGCGAGCCGCGCAAACGCCTCGCCTACGAGCTGGACGTAATTGCGCAGATGGGGTTTGTGGATTACTTCCTGATTGTGTGGGATTTTATCGACTATGCCAAGCGTAACGGCATCATGGTCGGCCCGGGTCGCGGCAGCGGCGCTGGCAGCATCGTCGCCTACACCCTGCGCATCACCATGCTGGACCCGCTGAAATACGCGCTGCTCTTTGAGCGCTTTCTGAATCCGGAACGGATCAGCATGCCGGATATCGACGTCGATTTTTGCTACGAGCGCCGTCAGGAAGTGATCGACTACGTAACCCGCAAATACGGGGCCGATCACGTCGCGCAGATCATCACCTTCGGCACCATGAAAGCCAAGGCCGTTGTGCGCGATGTGGGCCGCGTGCTCGGCATGAGCTACGCCGCGGTGGATCAGGTTGCCAAGGCCATCCCTTTTTCATTGGATATGACGCTGGAAAAAGCGGTGCAGATCAGCCCCCAGTTGCACGAGATGGTCAACACCGACCCCGCCGTAGCTCAGCTGATCGAAACCAGCATGGCGCTGGAAGGCATGCCCCGCCATGCCAGCACCCACGCGGCGGGCGTGCTGATTACCGCCCGGCCGGTGACCGACTACGTGCCCCTGCAAATTAACGACGATGTGGTGACCACCCAGTTCCCCATGGGCACGCTGGAACATCTGGGTCTGCTCAAGATGGACTTTTTAGGTCTGCGCACTCTGACCGTGATCCGCGACGCGCTGGACCTGATGCGCAAGGTTGGGGTGGATTTAAAGCCTGAGGACATTCCGCTGGACGACGCGTCCGTTTATGAAATGATTTCCGCAGGCGATACGGACGGCGTTTTTCAGTTGGAATCCGGCGGCATGCGCATGTTTTTGCAAAACATGAAGCCCGAATGCTTTGAGGATATCATCGCCGCCATATCGCTGTACCGCCCCGGCCCCATGGAGAGCATCCCGCGCTACATCGCCGGCAAGCACAACCCAGAAAGCGTACACTACGCAACCCCGCTGCTCAAGCCGATTTTAGACGTTACCTACGGCTGCATGGTATATCAGGAGCAGGTGATGCAGATTGTGCGCGACCTAGCCGGATACTCGCTGGGCCGCAGCGATCTGGTGCGGCGCGCCATGAGCAAAAAGAAAAAAGACGTAATGGCCAAGGAACGCGAATATTTTGTGCATGGCATGACGGACAGTCAGGGCAATGTGACCGTGGAGGGTTGCGTGCGCCGGGGCGTGCCCGAAGCCGTGGCCGAGCAGTTGTTTGACGATATGACCGCCTTTGCCAGCTACGCCTTCAACAAAAGCCACGCCGCCGCCTACGGCGTCGTCGCCGTGCAAACCGGATGGCTCAAACGCCATTATCCCGTGCAGTTTATGGCTGCTATCATGAACAGCGTCATGGATAACACCGGCAAAATCGCCGGTTACATCCAGTATTGCCGCAGCCGGGACATCCCCGTGCTGCCGCCGGACGTTAACCAGAGCGAATGGAAGTTTACCGTCGGCACCGACGCGAACAACCGCCCCGGCATCCGCTTCGGCATGGGCGCGGTTAAAAACGTCGGCTACGGCGCGGTAGAGGCTATCGTGCAGGTGCGCGCCAAAGGCCCGTATAGCGATTTCTTTGATTTTACCGAGCGCGTGCCCGCCGCGTCGATCAATAAACGGGTTGTGGAAAGCCTGATTAAGGCGGGCGCCTTTGACTTTGGGCTTTATAACCGCGCGCAGCTGCTGGCTGTGTACGAGCGCGCGGTAGATGAAGCGGCGCTTACGCGCAAAGGCAACCTTGCCGGGCAGGTCAGCCTGTTTGATATGGCGGGCGGAGCCTCCAAGCCCGCGCATGCCAATGTGCCCGATATGCCGGAGCACAGCCGCAAGGCGCTGCTCAACATGGAAAAAGAAATGACTGGCGTATACATTTGCGGCCATCCGCTGGACGAGGTCGCCGATTTGCTTCAAAGCGGCTTTACCACTGTGCTGGACGTGGAAACCATGGCGGAAAACGAAGCACACGGGCTGGATCATGACGGTGAAAACGTAACCATGGCGGGAATCCTCACGCTGGCCAAAGGGCGTATCACCAAAAAAGGCTCCATGATGGGCATCCTGACTTTGGAAGACTTGACCGGGCAGATCGAGGGCCTGGTTTTCCCGAAAATCTACGACCGGTATGTGAGCCTGCTGGCCGCGGATCAGCTGGTGGTGCTCACGGGCAAGCTGTCCTTCCGCGAGGAGGAGGAAGCCAAACTGCTCGTGGATACGGTGCAACCCCTGAACCCCCAAACCGCCCAGCAGGCGCAGGCTCAGCTGCGTATGCGCGATCAGGTGATGAGGTCTGTGGAGGTTTTTGCGCCGGCGGATCCCGAAACCACCGAAGCGCCCGCGTGGGCGCACGACTCTGCCAAGCCTTTTGCCCGGCTGTCGCAAACCAACCGGGCTGCGATTCAGGGCTACCCAAACGCCAATGGCGAAGTGGAGGTGGACGCAGCCTTGCTCAGCGGCGCGCCGCGCCTGATCGCCCCCAGAGAGTTAAAACCTGCGGCCGTTCCGGAAAGTCAAGGTAAGCAAGCGGCCCCGGAAGCGGTTGCCCCATCAGCCCCCGCTAAAGCGTTCGCTCCGGTTCCGCCTCCCGCCGACACCGGTTTTGAAGAATCCGAAGGCGTTCCTATCCCTTCCACAACCGCCCCCAGCATGGGTCAAAGTCAGCCGTCAGGCGCGGCAGCCAACGCCGCCCAACCCCTGACCGACGCGCAGCTGGCCAAGCTGGCCGCCCAAAAGCTGTGCCTGACCCTGCCCACGCGAACGCCGTATATGGAGCAGGTCAAAGCCATGTGCGACCGCCAACACGGCGGAGTGCCCGTTTATTTCAAGATTACGGACGAGGGTATCACCCTGTTGTTGGATAAGCTACACTGGCCCGCGCCGGACGACGCGCTGCTTGCGGAACTTCGCGCTCTTTTAGGCGAAACGCATGTTAACCTTGCCTGATAAAACCCCTCCCCAGCAAAACAGGAGCAATGAAAAAGCACTATTCTGGGCGCAACCCATGCCGGGCAATGCGATGCAGTCCCAGCCCATGTTCCGCAAGGCTAAGTTAAAGCAGCTCAATAGCCCAAATGGCAAACCAGCGATCAAGCGAGCAGTCAATCGCTTGATCGCTGGTTTATCAACCTGTACGGCGCAATCGCATCCCCCGCGCTGACCCGTTGGGTTATCCTGCCCAACGCTTTCAAAATCATCCCCACGAATAACAATCGCAAGTTCTTCCTTTTACAAATCCACGCCGGCCTGCGCGCCTGCCGGCTTGATCGCCGTACCCCGTTTTGGCGTGCCGTATACTGTATTTTACGGCTTCTGCAGTTTGTTGCATTATTACCAAACTTCTGTAAATCGCTTGACAAACGCCGTTTTACACGCTAGTATACAAAATACAAAGAAAGAACAAGAGGTGTCGCAATGTCTGTGATGCGCTTTACTCCCTCGGTGGAAAGCAAGCCGATCCGCGAAATCGCCTACGAAACGCTCAAGCACGCCATCATTACCGGACAGATTCCCGCCGGAGCGCGAATTGTGGAAACGGAGTACGCCGATAAGCTGCACATCAGCCGTACGCCGCTTCGCGAGGCCCTTCGCAAGCTGGAACGGGATGGTCTGGTGGAATATGTGCTCCGGCGCGGCGTTGTGGTGCGCGCCTTTACCATTGCCGATGTGGAGGAGATTTACACCATCCGCAACGCGCTGGAAATGCTGACCCTCCCCTCCATCATCGAAAACGCGACCCCGGAGGATATCCGCTCCATGCGCGAAAAACTGCACAAGATGGACAATTTTATCAATAAAAACGATATTGAGGGCGTTTCTCCCCTCGCGCGCAGTTTTCACGATCAGTTGACCGCCATTTCCGGCCTCAACCGCATTTTGCGCGTGATCCAAAGTCAGGATGAATATATTCGCCGGTTCTCCGCCATGAGCATCGCCAAGGAAACGCGGCGCAAATCCGCGCATGAGGAGCATTACACGCTGGTGGAATATGTGGAAAAAAAGGATTTGGAGAACTTTGAAAAGCTGATGCGCAAACACATTGAGCGCAGCAAGGAAACATGCCTGATCGCGCTGGAGGAAGCGCACTTCCAGCAGGAATAAAGCAGCGTAACGCCCGCCGCGCCTTATGGCGGCGGGCTTTTCTTGAATTTAGCATTGATAAAAGGAGACTCGCGCCATGCAATCCAATTGGGATTTAAGCGTATTTTACAAGGATTTTTCCGATCCGGCCCTTCTCGCGGATATTGCCGCCATTCAAAAGCTGACCTCGGAAGGTCATGATCTGCTGCGGGCGGAGATGCCCGCCGGGCGCAAGCTGGAAGCCATCGTCGCGCACATGGAAACTCTGAGCAACAAGCTTTCGCGCGCGTTTCTGTTTTGCCAGCTGACCCTTGCCGTCGAATCGGAAAATCGCGAAGCGTTCCGCACGCTGGAGGCGTTAAGCGCCCTTTCGGTGGACACGCAGGTTTTGCAAAGCGCTTTCACCCGCTTTGTGGGCGGGGTTGACGATCTGGATGGCGTGATCGCCGCCAGCCCCGCGCTTACCCAAAACGCATTCGCCTTACGGGAAGCAAAGCGGGAAGCGGAGCATATGTTGCCGGAAAATCTGGAAAAGTGGATGCTCCGCATGTCGCTCAGCGGCGGCGACGCGTTCCAGAAATTGCGCGATCAGCTGATGGGCACGCTCACCGTGGAACTGAACGGCGAAACCCTGCCCCTGCCCGCCGTGCGCGGCATGGCGTACGATCCCGACCCAAGCGTGCGCAGGCAGGCGTTCGAAGCCGAGCTGGCCGCATACCCTAAAGTTGCGCTGCCCATGGCCTTCTGCCTTGGCGGTATTAAGGTTGAAGCGCTCACCCTGTGCGAAGCCCGGCGCTACCCGGACGTGCTCACCCAGCAGCTGGCGGAAAGCCGGATGGATCCGGAAACCCTTACCGCCATGTGGGAAGCTGTCCGCGAGGCCCTGCCGGACTTTCGCCGTTACCTGCGCGCCAAGGCCAAGCTGCTGGGCCATTCCGACGGTTTGCCGTTTTATGATCTGTTTGCGCCCGTGGGGAACGCCGTCCAAAAGTACACCCTGCCCCAAGCCCGCGGTTTGCTGCTTGAAACGTTTGGCAAGGCGCACCCCAAAATGGCGGAATTTATGGAGCGCGCGTTTGACAACCGCTGGATTGATCTCTTTCCCCGGGAAGGGAAGGAGGGCGGCGCATTCTGCGCGGAAAGCCACGAGTTGCGCCTGTCCCGCATCCTGACCAACTTTGTGGGCAGTTTTTCCGATGTGAGCACGCTCGCGCACGAGCTGGGCCACGCATGGCACGCCCACTGCATGGAAAATCTGCCCCTGATGATGGCGCAACCGCCCATGCCGCTGGCGGAAACCGCCTCCACCTTTAACGAAACGCTATTGTCCCACACGGTGCTGGCGGATGCGGAGCCAGAAGTCGCCTTCGGGATTTTAGAAGGGATTCTGATGGAGGCAACGCAGTGCGTGGTGGATATTTACAGCCGCTACCAGTTTGAAAGCGCTGTGTTTGAAGCCCGGAAAACTCATACGCCGGCCGTTGAGGAGCTTCAGGGCATGATGCTGGCCGCTCAGGAGGAAGCCTACGGCGACGGCCTTGCCAAGGATACGCGCCATCCGGATATGTGGATCAACAAAAGCCATTATTACTCGGTTGGGCTGCATTTCTACAACTTCCCCTATGCGTTTGGGTTGCTGTTCGGCTTGGGCGTGTTCCAAAAGTATCAGGCAGCCGGCGCGGCCTTCCTGCCGGAATATGACGCTTTGCTGGCCAGATGCGGCAGCGATACGGTCGCCAACGTGGCCGCAAGCGTAGGCATCGATGTGCGCAGCGTCGATTACTGGCGTTCGGCGCTGGGCGTGCTGCGCGCGCAGATTGACGAGTTTGAAACGCTGGCCGCCTCCCGGAGAGTTTTTTCATGAACATCCTTCCCTTTCGCGCGCCCTGGCTAGTGTCGGTGGCGCGCGTGTTCGCATCCGCCGGGAAGCCGCTGTACGCGGTGGGCGGCATAGTGCGCAACGCCATCATGAACCTGCCCGCAAGCGACATCGACCTGTGCGGCCCCGCCCGGCCGGAGCAGGTCGCGGCGCTATGCGAAGGCACGCCGATCCGTGCCGTGCTTCGCGCCGCGCATTTTGGCACGGTGGAACTCCATGTGGCCGATGCGGAAGGGCGGCACATGGCGGAATACACCACCTTCCGGGTGGACAGCTACCGCTGCGGTCACCAACCCAACTCCGTGCACTTTGCCGATACAGTTGAAACCGACGCGCTTCGGCGTGATTTTTCCGTTAACGCGCTGTACCTGCCCCTGTTGCCCGATTCCGGTCCAGCCTCGCCGATTCAGGACCCAACCGGGGGGCTTATGCACTTGCGACAACACGCGCTGCACACGGTGACCGCCGATCCCGATCTGGTATTTAAGGATGATGGGTTGCGAATCCTTCGGGCGGCCCGGTTTCAGGCGGAACTGGCGCTGACGCCAACGCCCGCCGTGCTCGCTTCCGCCGCCCGCTACGCGCCCCTGTTGGCGGAGATTGCGCGCGAACGCCTACGTGCCGAGCTGGAAAAACTGCTGCTTTCCGATACGCGTTACCCAACGCTTGCCCGCACGGAACCGCCCGTCGTCGCCGGCCTTGTCACCGTGCGGCAGGTGGGCGCGTGGCGGAACTTGTTTGGCGATCTGCAACCGGAGGAAACCCTGCTGGCCGCGCTGGCCGATTACATCCCTCCGGCGGGCTTGCCGCCCGTTTCCGGTAAGCTTTCGCTGCTTTTTGCCAAAGAAACGCCCGAGGCGCTGGCAGCGCAAATGCGCGCGCTGCGTTTTTCAGTCCGGGAAACCGTCGCCGCGGCAACCGCGCTCACGGCGCTGCGCGGCATGATAGCCGGCACGCTTTCTCGCATTGAGGCGTTTCGGTTGGGCGCTCCCGCAATCACCCACACAGCCCTCGCCCTTCAGGCGATGGCCCAAGCCGGCGCACCGCACACATCGGCGCTGGCTCAGGCGCAGGCTTTCTCGGCAGCCCTCGCGGACGCGTCCCTGCCGCGCAATCTGAAGGAGTTGGCCCTTCGCGGGGATGCGCTGCTGCCGCTGTGCCAGCGCCTTAGCCTTCCGCAAAGCCGCATCGGCCAAGCGCTGGACGCGCTCTGGCAGGCTGTTGTGGAAAGGCGCTTGCCCAATGAACCGCAAGCTTTGCTCACGCAGGCCGAGCAATGGCTCTCAACCCCACCCAATCAACCCGGTCAACCCGATCAACCCGGTCAACCCGGTCAACCTGACTGACCCAACCAACCCAACGGACGAAAGGAGAAACCGAGCATGAAAATTGGTATTTACGTCCATTCCCACACCGGCAACACCCTTCAGGTTGCGCAAAAACTGCGGGACCGTCTGCTTGCCGACGGTCGGGAAGCCGTGCTTGAGCGCGTGGAGGCGGAAAGCAAGGATACCAGCGTGCATGGCGAGGTCTCGCTGGCTTCGCGCCCCGATACCGCATCCGCGGACGCATTAGTATTTGCCGCGCCCGTTTGGGCCTTTTCCCTGAACCCGGTCATGAAAACCTATCTTACTCAGTTGCCGCCGTTACAGGGTAAACCGGCATGCTGCATGGTTACGCACCAGTTTGCATGGCCGTGGCTCGGGGGCAACCGCGCCGTTCGTCAAATGCAAAGTCTGCTTACGCAAAAAGGCGCGCGGGTGTTGGCCACAGGCGTTGTCAATTGGTCCGGCAAGGCGCGGGAAACGCAGATTGATACGGTGACAAACGCGCTGGAAACAGCTTTGGCAAAAGAACTTTTATAAAGGTATGGCGTTCCGGTCGCCGAAAGTAAGGTTCAACGCGCCTTTGCACCAACCGTGCGCCGGCATGTCCACGTTTTGGAAAATCCAAACTCGTGCCGGCGCCCCTACGGTCCGGAGGGTTAACAGCGCTTCAGCGTGCCATCGGTTCGGGAAACAGGCCCATCTCAATGTAAAAGCCCGGATTGCTCAACGCCCCTACGGGTTTTGCAATCCGGACTTCTACATATGTAAGAATCGCCCACACACCCGGATCGCCTTCGCTTCAAGGCTCATCCGGCTGCTAGCCCGCAAAAAATTCCATCGCCAATGCGAAAAGGGTTAAGGTGCAATGTAAAACCCAAGTTTTCATAAGAGGCTTGACGGCTATGCCGCTCGCCTCCTGGCCCTGTGGGTTATTCGCTCGCTTCATCCAAGTGCCGCAACATCAGGCTTTAAGTTCCATCCAAACCCCGCCAAGGTTTGTCGCTTGGAGCCTGCGATGGATTTCAGCCCTTATCCCGGTTTCGCGACGGCTTGGGTTTTCGGCAACTCGAAGCCGCAGGACTTTATTTGTGATACCGCTGGCCGGCGTTGATTTTCGCGGAGCGGTACAACTGCTCCGCAAGCACCACGCGCGCCAGCTGATGGGGCAGCGTCATACGGCTCATGCCCATGCGCTCGTCAGCGCGTTTCAGCACGCTGTCATGCAGCCCAAGCGAACCGCCGATCACAAACACAATATCGCTTTTTCCGGAAACCATCAGCGTTTTTAGCTTATCCGCCAGTTCTTCGCTGGTTGGCTGTTTCGCGTCGATGCACAGGGCAATCACATACGCGCCCGAAGCGATTTTCGCAAGCAGCCGTTCCCCCTCGGCGCGTTTCACCTTATCCACAGCCGCGTCCGACAGCTGCTTAGGCTCCGCTTCATCGGGCACTTCTGCCACCGTGCAGGGGTTCAGGGTTGAAAGACGTTTCACATACTCGCTGACCGCATCCGCATAGAAGCGTTCCCTTGTTTTCCCCACGCACAGCAAGGTGATCGCCATGCTACCGCCCCTCCGCCGTCAGGGTAAAGAGGGTCGCGTCCACCAGCACATCCCGAAACAGCCTGCTAAAATATGTCGCGTCTCCGTTGCGGATAAACAGGCAAATCAGCCCATCCTGCCGGGTCACGCTTTCCACCTCATGAACCTTGCCGCGAATATCCTGTATGCGGCAGCCGTCCGAAAAAGCCGCGTCCTGCTCGTCATTCACAATCAGGGCCAAACCGCGCCCTTCCAGCACCACCGCTTCATCCATAACCCGAAATTCCATAGGAGCCTCCTTCCGTGCGCCGTGCCTCGCGTAACGGCGGCCATCGCCGCCTGACAGGCATGCCGCGCTGTCAAAGTCTCTGCCCGGCTCAAAATGCCGGAGGGTACAAAACCGGTATGCGTAACGCCAACATTGCGGGAACGTTTCAGGCGGTTATCCGATCCCGGCAAAGCCCGCGAAAACGTCGCGCCCAAACCCAAACCCGCCGCCCTTATACCCGGTATAAAAAGCTGGCTTGAAAACGCGCCGCCACGTGCAGCGTCACATCCTGCCCAACAGCCGCGCCCGCGCCGGTAAGCGCCGCGTGCGTGGTGCGGTAGGCCATATCGGGGGTATTGTTTTCGCTGCTCAAATGCCCCAAAAGCAAATGGCGCGTGCCGCACTGCGCCAGACATACGGCCGCCTCCGCGCCCGAATCGTTGCTGAGGTGGCCTTTCTTGCCCAAGATGCGGGCTTTCAGGTGCGCCGGGTAGTGCGGGTTTTTTTTCAGCAAATCAGGGTCATGATTGCTTTCCAGCAGCACAATCTCCGCGCCGGCCACCGCGTCGCGCACGGTTTGGGAAAAATAGCCCAGATCGGTTGCGACGGCCACGCTATGGCGGCCCGTGAAAAAACGGTACCCGACCGGATCGTTTGCGTCATGGGGAATGGAAAAAGGCGCGACCTCAATATCATCCAAAAAGAAGCTCTCGCCGGCGGTGATCGCCACCCGGTTTTTCATGGGGATTTCTCCGACGGCGGCGGTCATGCCTTCCCACGTGCCCTCGGTTGCGTAAATCGGCACGCCAAGCTTGCGGCTGACCACGCCCGCGCCCCGGATGTGGTCGCTGTGCTCATGGGTAATCAGCACCGCGTGTACGGTGGCGGGGTCTATGCCCGCCTGAACCATAGCGTCCAGCGTTTGTTTGCCGCTCATGCCGCAATCGATAAGCAGCGCGCCGTGGTCGGTAGCCAGATAAACCACGTTCCCGCTGGAACCGCTGAACAGTGTGCAAAATTGCAAATCGGCGCCGCCTTTCGTCCCTTGCCCGGGCAGGTGTCCATGGGCCGTTACCGTATTCCTTCGGTATTTTACCACGAACGGTTTGGGTTCGCAACCGCGTCGCCGGGTTTCACTGCGGGTGGCCGCCGGGTAACAGCTTCCTTTGAGCATGGAACAGAATACACCGTTCTGAAACCGGAAAATTCCGGTTTCCAATTTGGCGTTTAGCAGTCCGTCATGTGCCCATCCGGGCATGCGAAAGGCGCAGCCTCTCAGTTGCGCCCTCTTTTACTAAACCGCCCGCTGGGTATGGTTCATTTTGTTAAGATTGCCGGTTCCTCCGCGTTCTTTCCCCTTTACCGATGGGGATCGTCCGGAATGAAGCCCTCAAAAATCGGCATCTGATACGTATTTCGCACCCTGTTGAGCAGCGCCTGATCCCGTATGGTCCACCCCGCCAACAATGGATGGTACGCATGTTTCATCAGCCACATGGACAGATTCGCATCATGCGCGCAGGAGTAGGCGACAAAGTGAGGCCGGCCCAGAACGTTTACCAACAGACTGCTCAGGATGAAGTACTCAAACCAGCTTCCTTCCTCGCGGTTGCGGGGGCCGCCCATCGCCAGTTGACCGCGCACAATGCCGGGCGCGGTTTTCCGGAAGGTTCGCACCGCCAACGGGTGGAACGATTCCACACAAAAGGGGCCGGAATAACCGCGCAGCACGTTGAGCGTCCGCGCGGCGTTTTCCGTGGGGTTTCCGTAATGCTTGATTTCCACAATCAGCGGCACACGGCCGCAAACCATGGCCAGCACGTCCTCAAAAACCGGTATTGCAGAACCGTCCGGCAACTTGGGCAGGTCGGCGTACGCCGTATTGCGGATCGTCGCGTCCACACCGCAAACCCGCGCCGTGTTGCCGTCGTGGTGCACAATCAGCTTCCCGTCGCCGGTCAGCTGCACATCCAGCTCAATCCCAAAACCCGCGTCCACCGCGCGCCGGAACGCGGCCATGCTGTTTTCCGGCACGCCCATACTCTGGGAATACAGGCCCCGGTGCGCGTACAGCCTGCCCGCCAACGCTTCCACATCCTTGCGGTTATAACGGCGCGGCGCAATCATCCACAGGTAGCCGCCAAAAAGCAACGCGGCAATCGCCAGCGTCCAACCCCACCATGCCATGCCTAATCATCCCCTACGTCAAAGGCTTCCAGATTGCTCTTGGGCGCCTCGGGCTTTGCGTCGCCATGCTTGGTAAGCGAAATGGTGATAAACGAAATCGCCACCATCAGGGCCGCGTAGGGCGCGAGCGTCCGGTAACCGACATATTGCATCAGATAGCCGCTCAGGATGGGGGTCACAATCTGCGCCGCCATGGAAAACGTGTAATAATAGCCTGTAAATTGCCCAACCTCCGCGCTTTTGCTGATTTCCACAACCATCGGGTAGCTGTTGACGTTGATGGTCGCCCACGCGATGCCCACCAGCGCGAACACCCCGTACATCGCATTGGTAAAGGTGTTGAACATCGCAAACGCCGTGAAGCTGGCGGTTAACAGAATCACGCCAAACTGGATCATCCGCTTGCGACCAAACCGCGCGGACAGCTTCCCGACCGGGATGTAGCAAAGCACCGCCGCCACGGTTGCCACCATCAGGCAGCCGGACGCAGCTTTGATATCATACCCCCACTGCACAAACACATACTTGGTAAATGAAGTGGTTACGGCGTTATAGCCCATAAACCAGAAGAACACGGAAAAGAGGATCAGCATCAGGCTGCGGCGCACCTCGGGCGAAAGGGATTTCAGCCCGGCCTTCGCGTTCGTTTTAGCCTTCCTCTCGGCCTCCTGCTCGGCAGGCGAAAGCTTCGCCGCTTCCTGCGCGTCGTACTGGTCGTTGATCACCGCGGTTTCGGCGGCGAGCTTGTTTTCCCGCACCGTCAGCAGCAGCACGGCAATCGCCGCCACCATCAGCACCGCGACCGCGACAAACAGCCACTGGTAATTGTCAAACCCGTCGGCGCGCTTGGTCACCAAGAACTTGGTCATCCCCAAAGTGTAAACGCCGCCCAACGCGCCCATCAGGTTGATGATCGCATTGCCTTTGGAGCGCAGAGGCTTCGGGGTCACATCCGGCATCAGCGCCACGGCGGGCGAACGGTATACGCCCATGGCAATCAGCAGCAGCCCGAGCACCGTAATAAACAGGCTGAGGCTTTTGATTCCGTCGGCAATGGGCAGCAGGTTCATCAGCAGCACAGCCACGACCGTCCCCCCTACAATGAAAGGGGTTCTGCGGCCCATCCGCGTATGGGTACGGTCCGAAACCGCGCCGAAGAAGGGGAGCAGAAACAGGGCCAGAATGTTGTCCAACGCCATGATAATGCCAATCGGCCCGTCCTGCATCTGAAACGTGTTTTTCAGGATCAGGGGCACCACGTTGTCATACAGTTGCCAGAAGGCACAGATGGATAAAAAAGCAAATCCGACGCGGACTGTCCGGCGCGTATCGAGTTTCATGCAGTTTTCCTCCTTGCTGCGGTGGGCGGCCATAGCGCTATGATAACGCGGGCAACAGGCAAAGTCAACCGTCCCAACCGTAAAGGATCATGAAAATCGGGATGAGCGCAGCGTAAAATCGCGTCTCGGCGTTTAAGGCCGTTCCGGCTGCAACCGTCCTGATCCCAAGGCCGTGCGAACCATGGGCAGGAGCCGCCGGGCGGCAACGCGTCAGGGGTTTCAACTTTTGGCCGGTCCAAGGCCAGCCATGGGTCAACGCGCCCCGTAACCAGGCGCGAAGGCGGTTCCGGCCGGATCGCCGCTGCCGCCCCAGCCGGTAAACGGCATGTAAAATAGCCCCGAATCGCCCGCCGCGCCTTCCGGGATGCTTGAAATGCCGGTGCGGCTCTGCTATGATGGGTACGCTTCGGCGCGCCGCCGCTGCTCCTCCGCAAAAGGCTTCCTCCGGGTTGCCGGGCGACCCGCGCGGGCCAAGACGGTCACCCCCATTGGCACGGCCAATCTTCGGCAACAAAGCCGCAAGATCAATTGAACAGTATAAAGGAGAACCCCCATGGGCGTTTTATTTGATCTGTTAGCCGCCCCATTTGTGGTGCGGAAGCTTCAGCAGGCCCGCATCCTGCTGGAAACGGTGACCCCTCTTAAAACCGACTGTGGCCGCCTGTGCGACGGCGCGTGCTGCAAGGCGGATGAAACCGGTGAAAACGGGATGCTACTGTTCCCGTTTGAGGAACGGTTTTACCAAAAACCCGTCGAAGGCTTTGCTTTTCGCCTCACGGAGGATGACGGCATTCACAAGAACGGCAAACGGCTGATCTGCGAAGGCCATTGCCCACGGGAGCACCGTCCGCTGGCGTGCCGCATTTTCCCGCTTCGCATACGCGTGCTCAGCGAGCAGGGCGGGAATGTGAACCGCGCGGTCGCGGAGCTGGACCCTCGCGCGTGGGCGGTTTGCCCCCTGTTGGAGGAAGGCGGCCTCAGGGCGATGAGCCGCGACTTCATCAAAGCCGTGGAAGAAGTGGGCGCGCTTTTTTGCAAAAATGTGTATCTGCTGGAAGCCCTGCTCAACGAGCAAAAGTTTATCGACGATTCGCGGCGCCTGTAACCAGCCGGGTCAACCAATCCGGGACGCCTGTCGCCCTAGCAAAACCGAGAGCCGCACAAAATGGGAAGGCTCTTGGATCACGCGTGGACATGAACGCCAAAGCCGATGGCTTTCATGTCCAAGTCGCGGCCTTCCGTGACAGGCAAGCCCGTTTGTCGGTTCGCTCGCGCCGTCATTTGATCTTGCCGTGTATTCAGCGTTATTGTATAATATGCAAGGAATGTCCACGTTCGCGTAAAAGGGCGGAACCGGCGGCCGAAAGGCGGATCGGCGGCCCTTGAATAGAGAAAGGAACGAACTGACCCTATGAAAGCTTCAAAAACATGGATGACAATCCTGACTGTTGCGGTGCTGTTGCTTGCGTTTTCCTGCGCGTTTGCGGTTCCCTCCGGGGCAATCCTGAGCGAGGCGGATCAGCGTTACCAGAACGAAGCCCCGATCGACTGGGGGGACGATAGCGAAACCTTCGACGACACGGATGTGGGCGCGGCCCTGAAACCCGCTGGCATTCTGGCCAGCGCGGCGCTTAGCGACATCCTGCCGGTGAACGATATCTCCAACCTGGATCTGTCCATCTCTACCATCGGCCGCGCGCCCATTGAAGCCAACTACACCGACGCTGGTTACCGCGACGATACCCTGATCGTTGAAATTCAGGAGCTGAAACAGGACGATAGCATCTACCACATCGCCTATGTGAAAATCGCCACGCCGACCCAGTTGCGCACGGCGCTCGCCGGCGACGGCAGCAACAACCGCACCGTGCCCACCACGACGCTTGCGCAAAGCGTGAACGCCGTGGTCGCCGTGAACGGGGATTTCTACTCCAAATCCACCGGCGGCTACATTGTGCGGCAGGGAGATACGCTCCGTAAAAAGGTAAGCGATAATTACGATTTGCTGCTGATTGATGAAAACGCGGATTTCCACCTCGTGCTGGCCGGCAAGGATAACCAGAAAAGCGCGATCACATCCCTGCTGGAATCCCACCAGATCATCAACGGCTTCTTCTTCGGCCCCGCGCTGGTGATCGATGGCACCATCCAAAACATCCCGACCACCTATGGCTGGAACCCCACCGGGCAAGAGCCGCGCGCCGCCATCGGACAAATCGGGCCGCTGACGTATGCGGTGGTCACTGTGGACGGCCGCATCGCGGATTCCGCAGGGGTTACGCTGCAAACGCTGGCCAACTTTATGGCGCAAATCGGCTGCCAGCAGGCGTATAACCTCGATGGGGGCAACAGCTCCGCGCTTGTGTTCCATAATAAACTTCTGAGCATCAAAGACGTGGAGGAACGCTCCATCCACGATATCGTATACTTCGCGTCGGCTACCGAGCAGAGCGCGGCGCAGTAACGGAGGCGGCGGCAATGAACTTTTCCCTTTTCGGGCTTACAGGGTACTGGTACGGGCTGGTCGTCGGGATCAGCGCGCTCGTATACCTCGCGGCAGCCGGCATGCTCGGCTATCGCAGGCGCCTGCCGACGGGCACGGTCCGGCTGCTCGGGTTGCTGGGGCTTCCGCTGGGGCTGGTGTTTTCCCGATTGGCCTTCTGTTTGGCTAACCTGAGTTATTTTACCGACGCCATTTCGCAACCGTGGCGCATGCTTTCCTTTTGGGACGGGGGCTATAGCCTGCTGGGCGCGCTTTGCGGCCTGATGGTTGCCGCTTTCCTGACGGCGCGCATTCAAAAAGTGCGTTTCGGCTCCATGCTCGATGTTGCCATTGTGCCCATTGGCCTGTTCGTTTTCGGCATTCGCATTGCGGAAGGCCTGACCGACGGTCAGCTTGGAATTGGCCGTCAGGTGGACGTAGGCGTGCTGGCGCAGGCGCTTCCCTGGCTGTTTGTGCAGGATCAGATGGGCACGCTCACCCTGTACCGGCTGGCGGTATACCGCTATGAGGCGGCTGTCGCGCTGCTAATCTTCGCTTTTTCTCTGGGGCTGTTTTTCGGACGCCATCCGCGTTGGAAAGCCCGGCCCGGCGATCTGGCTATGATCGTCCTTTCGCTGTTTGGCGCAAGCCAAGTGATTTTGGAAAGCATGCGGGATGACGGCCACATGCTGTGGGGGTTCATCCGCGTGCAGCAATTGGGTTGCGCGCTGATCCCGCTGTTGGCGCTGCTGATTTTCGGCGCGCGTTACGCCCATATCCGCGAAGCCCGAAAGGCAACTGTCGCGGCTTGGCTGCTGCTCCCGGTGGCCGCGCTGGTCGCGCTGATGATGATCCACCCCATCAACCATGTGCTGGACCTGACCGGCAAGCTGGGCGTCGGGTTTGGCGTGCTGGGCGCGCTGACCGTCTATATGGCGTTTTTCCTGCGTGTTCGCGGAGCCGATGGAAGGCTGATCGTAACCTGGCTGATTGCGCTGCTTGCCATCGCGGGCTGTGTGATGGTGGAATTCAGCATCGACGGCAGCGATAATCTGGTTCGCGATTACCTGATTATGGCGCTGTGCTGCGCGCTGCTGTACCTGGCGCCTTTCAGCCTGTGGCGCAAGCTGAAAAGCCGCGTTTACCGTGAAGAAAGCATATCCGTACACATTTCCGAAGCACAGTAAGGGGGATAGCCATGCCTGTAACGCTTGACCCGAAGGCTGCGAAAGCCATTCAAACAAAGGCTTTGCCGCGCTATGCCGCGCTGATGCAAGCCCCGATTGGCCCGCTCGCGCTGGTACAGCGCGGCGATTGGCTGTGGGAGCTTCGCCTGCACGGCGAACTGCGGGCCGATGAAACGCCCGCCCTGACGCCGCTGTTACAGGAAGCCATTGCTCAGCTGGAAGCGTATTTTAACGGCTCCCGCACCGATTTCAATCTGCCGCTCGCGCCGCTTGGCACGCCCTTTCAAACGTCGGTATGGGAGCAGCTTGCGCACACCGTGCCCTATGGGCAAAGCGTATCCTACGGCGAGCTGGCCAAGCGGTGCGACCGGCCTGCCGCGGCGCGGGCCGTAGGCATGGCTAACCATCAAAACCCCCTGCCGATATTGATCCCCTGCCACCGGGTCATCGGGGCCAACGGCTACCTGATCGGTTACGGCGGCGGTCTTGGCATTAAAAAGTACCTGTTGAATCTGGAGCGCGTCCCCTACAAAGAGGAGGCCTGAGCCGACCCAAGGGCCGGCTCACCAGTCTTTCGCGAAAGCGTCGCCTGCGCGTCTCCGCTCCGCGCGGCGCATTCCGCCAAGCCACCGAAAACCGTACCGTTGAAACCCCCAGACCTCCACGTCCATGAAACGGACGGAAAGGAATCCTATGAAGCACCTGAAAACCAAAATTGTCTGCACGCTTGGCCCAGCCACCGAGAACGACGGCGTGCTCAGGGAAATGATGCTCTCCGGTATGAACGTCGCGAGGCTCAACTTCTCCCATGGCACCCACGAAAGCCATGGCCGCACCATTGAGCGCGTCAAACGGATCCGGGAGGAACTGGGGCTGCCGGTCGCCATAATGCTGGATACCAAAGGCCCTGAAATCCGCATCGGCACTTTCAAAACGGGGCGCGTTCACCTTACCAGGGGGCAAACCTTTACCCTGTGCACCGAGGACGTGGAAGGCACTGAAAAGCGCGTGACCGTCAGCTACAAGCAATTGCCGCAAGATGTGCAAGAAGGCTCGGTAATCCTGATTGACGACGGGCTGGTTTCCCTCACGGTAACCAAGCTGACGGCGGAGGAGATTACCTGTAAGGTGGGTAACGACGGCGAGATCAGCGATCACAAGGGCGTAAACGTGCCCGGTGCAGAGCTGACCATGCCCTTCCTGAGCGACCGCGACCGAGAGGATATCCTCTTTGGGGTGGAGCAGGAAATCGATATCGTGGCCGCATCCTTCACCCGTGGAGCCAATGATATTCTGGAAATTCGCAAGCTTTTCAGCCGTCGGGATATCAGCATCATCGCAAAAATCGAAAACAGTCAGGGCGTGCAGAACATCGACGACATTTTGCGCGTCAGCGACGGCATTATGGTGGCGCGCGGCGATCTGGGTGTGGAAATCCCGCTGGAAGAAGTGCCCGTGGTTCAGAAAATGCTGATTCACAAGGCCTATTCTTCCGGCAAGCAGGTGATTACCGCCACCCAAATGCTGGAAAGCATGATTACCAATCCGCGCCCCACCCGCGCCGAAGCCGCGGATGTTGCCAACGCCATTTACGACGGCACCAGCGCCACCATGCTCAGCGGTGAAACCGCGGCGGGCCAGTACCCGGTCGCGGCATTGCAGACCATGGCGCGCATCGCAAGCCGCGCCGAGGCGGATATCAACTATGTAAAGCGCTTTAAGGAGCGCGAGCATGAGCACACGCCGGACGTAACTAACGCCATCAGCCACGCGACTGTGACCAGCGCGCATGATCTGGGCGCCGCCGCTATCCTCACCGTTACCAAAAGCGGCCGTACCGCGCGCATGATCTCCAAATACCGCCCCAATTGCCCCATTATCTGCTGCACAATGGACGATGCCATCTGCCGCAAGCTCAGCCTGAGCTGGGGCGTGATTCCGCTGAAAATTGAAGAAGCCCACAACACCGACGAGCTGTTCGAACGCGCCGTGGAAGCCGGGGAGAAAGCCGGCCTGCTGCACGACGGCGAGCTGGTGGTGATGACGGCCGGCGTGCCTCTGGCGGTATCGGGCACCACAAACCTGATGAAGGTGCATGTGGTGGGCCATATTCTGGTTACAGGCCGGGGCGTCAGCCACAACAGCGTATGCGGCAGCGTGTGCGTCGCCAGCAGCGAAGCCGAGGCGGAAAAGCGCTTTAACGAAGGCGATATTCTGGTGATTCACCAAACCAGCAACCGGATCCTGCCCTTGGTGCGCAAGGCCAGCGGCCTGATTCTGGAGGATGACGACCCCAACGGCCACGGCGCGATTGCCGGGATGAGCCTGGATATCCCCGTGATTATCGCCGCGGAAAACGCGACCCAGATTTTGAAAAGCGGCTCGGTTGTCACGCTGGATGCGGAGCGCGGCGTTGTCAGTTGCAACAATTGCGTCGGCTGATGAAACGCCGTTTCTCGGAATAACCGGTTGATAAGCCTGCCCTCACGTTCGCTGTGGCGGAACGCCGGTCGCGCTCTCTCGGCTTTTTCTTCACACTGTCGGTTTCCATCGACCCTGCGGCGTACTGACCCATCAGGAGGCGTGCAATGCCAACTCGGATGCAAACCGTCCGGATCAACGATCAGGTACTGCTGCTGAACGACCACGATGAGGCGACCTGTTATCTGGTCACCGGAAGCGAACGCGCCTTGCTGATTGACACAGCCAACGGCTATGTGGACATGCACGCTTTCTGCTCGGCGCTGACCGACCTTCCGCTCACGGTTGTGCAAACGCACGGCCACTGCGACCATATTTACGGCAATGTTTACTTTGAAGAAGCCTGCCTGCATCCAGCCGATAACGCGGTGTTCGACAGCCATTTTGCCTTTCCGGAAGTTCAAAAGCTGTTCGCGAAGCATGCGCTGACTCCCGCGCGGAAAGTGCCGCTGCGCACAGGCGAGCTTTTCGACCTTGGCGGCGGATTGGTGTTGGAGGTTGTGCCTCTTGCAGGGCATACGGCAGGCTCCGTGGGTTTTTTGGACCGTAAGCACCGAATTTTGTTTTCCGGCGACGGGGCGCTCCCTCACCTTTGGATGCAGTTGCCGGAATCCGGCTCCATCGCTTTGTTGCTGCAAACCTTGCTCACCCTCCGGCGGGAGTATGGCGCAGATTTTGACCATTTGCTGACGGGTCACGGACGCGCGTTGGTGCCAGCCGCCGTTGTGGATGGCCTGATCCGGGGCTGTGAACAGCTATTACGGGGCGAGCGGCAGGCCGACGTGCCTTACCGGTGGTTCGGAGGCGAATGCCTGGCGCACCCCGATGAACTGGGCGTTTATGACCGAATCGTTTATGACGAAACCAAACTGTGAGGGGATAAACCGATGACAGACGCGGATATTTATCTGTACGGCCAAATTCTGATGACCAACAGCCTCCTGTTGCGCGACGGCATGCCGCCCCGCGACGGGTATGGCGAACTGAAGGCGCGTTATCGGCTGATCGGCGGAGAAACCGGCGTGGCGGCGGCGGTGCTAGACTCGCTGGGCTGCTCTGTGCGCATCGAAGGCACGTGGATGGGCCGGAACACCCAAAACGGCGTGTTTGACTATTTCCGTGGCTCCAAGGTTGATGTGAGCCTGGTTACCGTGGATGAAACGTTTGACGGGCTGGAGGATTTTGTGCTGATCGACGGCGACGCGCGCACCTGCCTTGGCACGTTTACGGCGTTTCAGGGGCCTGAGGGCTATCGGTGGAACCGACCCACCGCAGACCACCTTACGGGTTGCAAGGTGGCGGCGATCGATCCGTTTTTCGGGCAGGCGAGCGAGGATGTCGCCCGGCTGTGCGTTGACGCCGGCCTCCCCTATGTGGCCATCGATTGCCCGCTGGATGGGGCAATGGCCCGTCATGCGGCGATCAATGCCCTGAGCGGCGAATTTTTACGGTACGCATATCCAGGCGAGGATCGGGAGACTCTTTTTAAGCGATATACGGATAACGCGGATGGATTGGTGATCTTTACAGCGGGCAGCCATGATCTGCTCTACGGCCGTAAGGGGCAAGGCATCCGGCGGATGCCGCCCTACCCTGTTGTGGCGGAAAGCACGCTGGGCGCGGGGGATACATTTAAAGCCGGCTGTGTGTACGCCTTGCTTCAAGGGATGGAGGATACGGAAACGGTGGACTTTGCGACCGCCTGCGCGGCAGCCGCCATCATGAAATTCCCCATTCCGCTGTACCCCCCGACATTGGAGCGCATTCATGCGGTGCAGGCGATGAAATCTGCACAGAACTAAAGCTTACCCAACCGCAGCAAAGTTGGGTAAGGGGTAAAATCCCTGACCGCGCGCGGGGGTGAGACCCCTGTCGGGACATGGGGCTAGCCCCCAAAGCAAAATGCCGCGGCGATGCCGTATCAAGCATGCGGACAGCCCAAAGGGCTATGAGGCGTGGGATCTTGCGCATTAATAGGGTACGCGCGCTGCGAGTTTCCCACAGCAGCGAGCCCGTGCCGAGGCAACGCCCTCGTTTGCGCCGTGCTATAGAATCCGCAAGCGAGCGAACAACCTTTCAGGCTGTTCGCTCGCTTTCAGACTGCCGAAAAACCCTCGCCGCAGCGAAAATGGGTCAAGGGCAAAGCCCTTGTGGGGTGCATCGGCATTGCCCTTGCCCGCCGGAGGCCTTATGTGGCCACACATTCAGCGTAAGCACCACGAGTGCCGAAGGCACAATGTGGTGCGGCTTATGGACTCAATCCGGTTTGTCAACGGTTTGAAGCGAGCGAACAACCTTTCAGGCTGTTCGCTCGCTTGCTTTATAACGGGTGCCGCGCTATCAGGCTTTTTTTGGGGGGCCCAATGTCGCAAGAGCTTCGGCCATAAGGCGCATCCCTTGCGGCTGAAAGCGGGCATATAGCCCATGAATTCCCTACCCGCCTTACGGCTCCTCCGCCAGATTCCCTTGCAAATCGATGGTTACGGTACCGGAGGTTGTGAAACTGTCCGGCAGGTTTTGATAGTCTGCGTAGGTTTTTTTCGCGCGCAGCATTTTCCAAACTTTTTCGCGCTCCGCTTCATCCGTCAGTTCAAACGGCCGATAATCGCCGCCGCTTTGCGTTTCGCACGGGATTACCCGAAACTGCCGAAGTACCACGCCATTCTCCGTTTTCTGGTACCGTAACTGGAAAATGCCCGTAGACGGGTCCACAGGCCCCATGGTGCCAAAAACGAAGTTGCCTGTGCTGAACATCACCGGTTTCCCCTGATAAAACTGCACCGGTTGAAGCACATGCGGGTGATGGCCCCACACCACATCCGCGCCTAAGTCGATAATTTTCGCGGCATAGCTGGGTTGCCCGGATTTGGGGGTGGTGTAGGTTTCCCGGCCCCAGTGCAGGCTGACGATCACTACATCGCAACCATCGTTTCTCAGGGCTTGAATCCGCTCCCCAATGGCTTCCAGCGTATCATTCTGGGGGTAACTGTACCCGATGAAGCCAAACCGGATCCCTTTGATTTCTACCTGCGCGGTCAGGTCCGATACCAGCCTTCCGCCCAAAATCGCGCTGCCAAAGTGCAGGATGTTCGCATGGTCCAGCGTTTCCAGCGTATCGGCATAACCGGATTGGCCAAAGTCAAAGCAGTGGTTGTTGACCGTGTTGACCGCATCCACGCCGCCCTGCGTGAGCACGGCGACATTTTCCGGCGGTGCGATCATGGGGAACATTTTATCCGTCGCGTTGTCGCTGTCCGTCAGGCAAACCTCCAGATTGGCAACCGTGAGGTCGTCTGCTGTTAAATACTGCGCCAGCAGGGAAAACGGCCACGCGGTCCCCTGTTTGGCAATCACGCTGGTCAGGCTTCCCGATGCGTTCCGGGAGCGGTATCCGTCGCCGATGCTGCAATCCCCAAGCAGGGAGAGGGTCACTGTTTCCGCTCCGTTTTCATTACTTTCCGCATCGGCGGTTTCTTGCGCTGTCGCCTCCCCCGGATCGGCCAGCGCCGCGCCGGCAGTAGCCGAGGAAGCGCTTTGCTCGCCTTCCACAGACATGGGCGCGCCTGAAACGGTTGGCACGAGGGTTTCCGTCGCGTTATTCAGAGCTGAAACGATTTCCGTAGGGGTAGCGTCTGGCGCGGATGCCGAATTTTCGGACACGGAAGCCGCCGAAACCGCTTCGGGTGTTGTTTCGGCATCCTCGGCAAGCGCCGCTACCGTCGCAACCGTGCCGTTGGAAGCAGGGGTTGCTGTCGCTGTTGGCACAGGCGTTGCCTGCGCTACCGCCGATGTCGACGCTGCCACTGTGTTCTGCGCGGTTGCGGCGGGGGTGGCAAGCGCAATCCGGAACGGGTTTTCCAGGGTGCCCTCCCCGTCTGTGAACACGCACTGCGCCAGATTGAGCGTCATGGCGGCGCGGATGCCGATATTTGTGCGCGTATATGCGCCGTAGCTCAGGTGCCCATTAAAGCCGACGATCTGTAGCTTATACCCTTCTGCGGTTTTCACGGTTGCCACCCAGTAGGGCGTGGAGCCGTTGGTGTCACAGTATGCGCCAACGCTTTTGGCATAGGCGGTCGCCGTAGCCCGCCGCACCGGAACGCTCCCAAAGCGGGCAGTGCTGAACCCGTATTCGGCCTTGAGCAGCTGCTTGTCGGTCAGGGGGTACAGTTTCCCAAACTCGCCCGCAACCAGCGCGCTTTCCAGCCCCGTATCCCCCAGAATGGCCGTCAGCATCTCCCCGTTCATCCACTGGCACAGGTCGCTATCGGCAAAGCTGGCGATTCGGCGGTAGGCGTGTTTGGCAATCACATCCTCATCCTGCTCAAAGATCACCTGTTTGGCATCAATAACCATTTCCGTAAGCAGGAGGGCTTCTCCGTTTTCCACAGCCAGTGCGCGCCACAGGAGGGGCGATGCCTCGCCGTCCTTGCCCTGCGGATACGTGCCGATTTCATAGAACTGATAGCCCTGACCCTTCTGGTACCCGCGAGGCTCGTCCGCCGCCAGCGCGCCCGCAGCCAGCGTAACCGTGATTAGCCCCAGCAGGCAACCCAGCGCAAACTTTCTCATTTCTTGGCCTCCGGTTGGCTTGTGGGCGCCGCCTGCGCCAAAGGAGCGGGAGAAGCCGAAGCGCCCGCTTTCGGCGTCAGGCTCGGTTGCAACGTGTAACCTGCTGAAACGGCGTTGGTCGCCGCATCCCCCGTGAGCGTTGCGGTTGCGCCCTGAACCGGCGTCGGCGTCGCGCTCGCTTCCGGGGTCGCGGCCGGTTCGCGCGGCACGGCGCTCACAAACGCGTAATCCCTGTATTCGTTGGTTTGCAGAACGGGCTCCGGCTGGCCGACGCTGTCCCGGTCAAAAAGCGCGTACACTTCCTCCGCCGCGTCGCCCTCCACCAAACGGGGCTGATAATCGTTTTTCTTGCTGTCGCCGGAGATGTTCGCGGGGTAAATGCGCATCTGCTGACCCAGATAATGGCCCTGATCGTCAAACGTCATGGTGATACGGGGCACGATGCACTCGTTGGCGCGCACCAGCGCGTTGCCGCCAAACACAAAATTCCCTACGCTGTACAGGATGTTTACGCCCTCATAAATCTCCATGCCGTGCGCCACATGCGGGTGGCTGCCAATGATGAGGTCCGCGCCCGCGTCCACCATGGTGCGCGCCATGCGGGCCTGATCGTTGCTGTGGTGGCCGCTGTACTCCTGCCCAAAATGCAAAAAGCAAACCACAGCGTTTGCGCCCGCATCCTTCAGTGATTTGATAAACTGGGTATAACTGTCCTTTTGCGCAAAATACGCCGTGCGGGTGAAGCCGCAAAAGGCAATCTTGACGCCATCCTTTTCATAAACATAGGAAAAATCAGCCCCAAAAGTTCCGATGCCTTCCTTGGCAAGCGCTTCCAGCGTGCTCGCGCGGCCCTCGTCCCCATAGTCGCCGGCATGGTTGTTGGCAAGGTTCACCGCTTCCACGCTGCCCAAGGTCAGTATCTTCGCATAGTCCGGCAGGCCGCGAAAACAGTAGGTTTTGTTCTCCTTGCGCTTGTCGTCCGCCTTCAGCACGCCCTCGAAGTTGACCACCGTGAGGTCATCCTCGGAAAAAAGCGGCTTCATCTTTTCCAAAAAATAGGCGTATCCCTGTTTTTTCAGCACGCCGGGAAAGGAGTATACTGCTCCCATCAGCCTTTCTTCGCAACCGATGGTGCAATCCCCGGCAAAGGTCATAACAATCTTTTTCTCGGCAACCGCACTGCCCGTAAGCAGGCAGGCCATCAGCAAAGCCGAGCATACAGCCTTTGTTACGCGCACCGGCGGGTACCTCCTTTACGGTCCGGTTCGCGCAAACGCAGCCCCAGCACGCCCATCAAGATCAGGATCAGGCCCAGGAGCGCGTACAGCGCCTCGTTGGGGATGGGCAGCTTGTCCAGCCCGAACATAATGCCCACCATGCCCGCAATGCACAGCGCAACCGCCGCGATGGTCGCGACCGCATGCCTGCGCGGTTTTGCCCTGCGCGAAAGCCAGAGGGCGATCACAAAACACACAAGCGCCACGCCCCACAGCTGGTTCACGCGCACAAACCCAAACCGCAGATAATCATCCGCGCGCAGGCTTTCCCAAAACACCTGCGTAAGGCCAAGGAGCAGCGTGCCGGTTAGCGCCTGATCCCCCGGGCGCGGAAAATGCCGCGCCAGCAGAACAGCCGCGATCACCAGCGCGGTTAACCCTTCCCAGAAAAACACCGGCAGCACAAACTCGCCGTAGGTGTTTTGCACCGCCATCGGGAACCACCAGAACGCCTCGTTATCCACATACGCGCCAACGCCGTTGAGCGTGAACGCCTCCGCCCACCGCAGGCCCGCGAGCGCCACCATCGCGCAGGGCAAGGCCAAGTCCATCAACGGCGCGAACGGTCGTTTGGTAAGGCTTGCCAAAACCCATACCGCCAGCATCAGCCCCAGCGAACCGCCCGCAAGCGAATACCCGCCCAAACGGAACTGAATCCAAAAATCCGGCACATAGTCCACCGCGATAAACGGCGCGCGCACCAGACAGTACCCAAGCCGGGCGAAAAGCAGGCACAGCGGCACGGCATACAGCGCCAGCCGCAGCCCAACCATCGCGTTTTTCAGGCGCGCGTGCGCCAACCATACGCAAAGCAGGCACCCGCATAGCACGGATGCCGCCGTTATCATTCCGTAGCCGTAAATATCCAACCCCAGCAGAGAACCAATCACCGCAGGTTCAGCCATGGATAAACACCCTCCGATTCGCGCACATTCCAACGCCGCCTGTGGTCAGCGCGTGCCGCACAGCGTCGCAAAATAAACGATATCGCAGATCGGACGCACCTTGTGCGTGCTTAAGGCATTGATTTTGGCGTTGTTGAGCACCATCGTGGAGGAGCTTCCCCCATCCAGATTGTAAGCGGTAACCGCGCCCAGTTCCACCATCAGTTGAGCGGTTTCTTTCAGCGTCAGCCCACGGGAACCGGGGTTTTCCGGCCCTTCCGTAGCCACGCACAGGTAGCTCAGCGGCCCGGTTTGCGCCAGCACCATGCGCTGCGTCTCTTTTTCAGGCGCAATCAGCAGGCGCGCGTTTATCTCCTGCGCCTGACCGTCCACCACAAGCGCGGGGCCAAAGCTCAGCGCGTTCACGATAGTGCCCTGCACGGCGGCGATCTTTTCAGACGTTGCGTTGACCACGGCGTGAAAATCGCCCTGATCGTCAATCAGCAGCACGTCGGAATCTTCCCGCGGGTTATCGCGGTACAGCGTGCCCTGCCGGAGCACATAGCCAGTGCTGTCAAAATTGAAGTAATCGCCGTTAATGGCAAATACGGCGTTCACACGCTTGGCGAGCTTCGCGCCGGGGATATCCTGCGTGGAGCCAAACTTGGCGGCCATGGCCGTGCGAAGCTGGGAAGCGTCCTTCACTGTGATTTTGGCTACCATGATATCGGTATCAAACTCCCGCATGGTGCTGATGGATACGCTCAGGCTATCGTCCGCGTAGCCGGCGTTATCCGGCAGGTAGGCCGCGGCGTCCGGCACGGGCGCGTCGGCGTCCAACGAAAGGGGCGCGAGCGCCTCCGTTTCGGCATACGCGCCGGGCAGAGGCGTCGCGTCCGGGCATAGCACCGTGAGCAGAGCAACCATTACAAGCAGCAGGAGCACTCGCCAAACGAATTTCACATTGATCCATCCTTAAAAATCAAACTTGGCAAAATACGGGGCTTCATTTTTCCTGTACTGATATTCCCCGCCGGGGTGCGTTGTTCCTTCCTACAACCCCTGTGCCGTTTGATTTTACTTCCCCATGCAGTTACTGCGCGGCGGCGGTGCTCTCCGCCGTGGGCGTAGCAGCCGCGTCGGTTTCTGCGGCGGTGCTGCCCGGCGTGGGTGTAGCCGCCGCGTCGGTTTCGACCGTAGCGCTGCCCGCCATTGGGGTTACCGTCGCGGTCTGGGTCGCGGTCACAGTGGCGGATGCCTCGTCGCTGGCCAGCGCCTGCGCGGAATAGCCAATGCCTAAAACCTCCGAGGTGGGGCGGGCGAGATGCCCGCCATTGTAAATCCCGATGGTGTTAAGTTGTTTGCCCATAAACAGCATCACCCCGGTTTGCCCGCCATCCAGGTTCAGGGCAACCTGACAGCCTTTTTCGTACATCAGCTTGCCAAGGTGCGCCATCGAAATGCCGGAGCTGTCGGAAAGCCGCCCTTCCGCAATGATGGACACGTAATGCCCCGGCTCCACCATGCCGATGGCGCAGCGGGGGTTGGTGGTGGTGCGCATGGAATACAGATCGGGGTTCAGTACGCCGTCCTTCACCAGATACGGCCCAAAGGAGAGCACATCGGTCGCGCCTTCGTCCAGATAATCCTGCGCGCTCATGCCGCAGGATGTATGCACCTTCATATCTCCGTTGGGGAACAGCGCCAGCGTATCCAGATTGGGAAACACGGATACGATCTTGGTGTACGGATCGTCCATGATGATTTTTCCGTTGCGCACCACAACGCCCGAATTGCGCGGGCTGTTGATGCGGTAGGTGTAATAGTCCGTGTTGGTGGCAAACACAACGCCGTATTTCTTCGCGGTTTCGGAAGCGTCCACCCTGACGCTGCCCATCTTTTCCTCATCATACTGGACGGTCTTGAACACCTCGCCGGCAGAAACGTCCGACCAGATTTCGGCTTCGTACCACCGCAAAGGCGCGTCGGGGTCATACTTGCGCTCGATTACCACTTTCAGCGTTGTGGAAACGTAGATCCAGCGGCCCGTATCGTCGCTGTCGTACACAAACTCCCCTTCATCCAGAAAACCTTTTGCGTTAAGCGCAGGCAGCAAACTGGTATAATCCGCCACAGGGGTCGGCACCGGCGTAGGCTCCGGCGTTGTCTCCGCAGGCACATAGGTTACAGGGTCCAGAATGTTTTCCAAAAAATCATCGTGGCGGGTATCTTCCCCCACCGTGGATTCCACCAGCCCGAACACGCGGTTATCATACTCGGTGCCGGTCGTTTCCACATCGTAATAGGTGCCTTCCTGCGTCACATGCAGCTTATAGGCTTCCTTGGCAAGCTCCAGCGCGGTTTTGCCGTCCATGGACTGCAAAGGTACGTTCCAGTCAAAGGTGATCTGATCCTCCGGGTACAAATGGGAATACAGCTTCTTCACCTGCCACGCGCCGTAATCCGCCACGGAGTCCGTATATTTGGTATCATCCGCCGCCACGGTAAAAGCCTGCTTGGCCAGCTCGGCGGTCAGCATATGCGCGCCGTGGCCGTATTCGCCGTCAAAATCGTGCGTTACCACCACTTCTGGTTGATACTGGCGGTATAGCCCCACGATATATTCCAGCGCCTTGTCCGAATCCCATTTTTTTCGGGCTTCCTTCAAACTTCGCGTATAGGTGTCCCAAAAATTTCCTATCACCGGGTAGTTGCGCACCCCCATCGCCCAAAGCCCGTTCAGCAGTTCGCTTCGGCGCGTCGTGTTGCTGTAGCACATGTAGGCCACAACCACCTTGCGCTGCTGTTCCACCGCGTAGGTCGGGATGGCGCCGCCCAGAAAAATCAGCTCGTCATCCGGATGCGCAACTAAAAACAGAATGTCCGCATCCTCCACGGTGGGCTGCCAGCGCTGCACCCAGTCCGGTACCGTGCCGTTGCCAAACAGGTAGATTTCGTTGATGGACAGGGCCTGCTTGATCTCCGGATCGGTTACGGCGATGCGGAACTGCGTTGCGCCGTACAGCGGAACTAGCACATGGCAAAAGCCGCTGTCCTCCGGTTCCACATCGGTCCATTTGCCCCCGCTGATGGTTTGCACCGCCCACTCGGTTGGCAGTTTCGCAAAGCAGATGTATACGCCGTAACACGGCAAGCCGGCCGGGGTATTGATGACCACGTAAGGCTCCATGGACTCCTTGCTGCTCCATGACGTTGTATACTTGCCGTCCGTCATCCGGTCAGTGTTCTGGAGCGTATAGCTCGGCTCAAACGTGCATTCCTGCGTAATATCCTGCGCTTCCGCCGCCATGGCAAACGCGGCCAAACCCAGCGCCACCATAAAAACAACCGTTGCACACAACCACCGCACCCGTTTCCCGTTCATAACGCAAAGCCACCTTTATTTACCGAGTTGGAACGGCCGCGCCAGCGTGCCGTCGCCAGACTCCATTTTTACCGTTTTCAGGTTGAGGGTGCAGGCGGGGCGGCAACCCTCGTTTTGCACCACCACGCGAATGTAGCCCAGATTTCCGGCCGCCTTGGTGCAATACGCGCCATAGCGGGTTTTGGGGCTTTGGGTCCGCGTCCAGTAGGGACTGGTGTAGCCGTGCGCAATCCCATACTGAAAAAGCCCGTTCTCAACCGCGTAGGGCGTGCCGTAAGCCGCGCGGCTCGCGTTGGAGGAAAAGCCGAGCGCCGGGTTACGCAAATCCTCCGCGGAAAGCAGGGTAACGCGCGCGCCGGTCGCGTCCGGCAGCAGCGCGGATTGCTCCCGCGCAGTAAAACAGTCTAAAAAAGCCCCGTTCAGGTAGGCGTACATTTCGGTCTGGGTAAAATCGCCGCCGGTGAGCGCATACTGCTGATCGTCCGGATGGATTCGCCGGTTTGCAAGCACATACTCGCTCACCAGATACGCCTGATCCGCCTCAACCGAAAGCACGCGCCAGACAATCGGTTCCAGCCCGCCCTCCAGCGTTTGCGCGCACGCGCCCAGCTCGAGGTACTGCCACCCTCCATCGGCCGTGTAGCCACGTAAACCGGTTCCAGCCCCATCGGCAATCGCAGTTGAGCAAGCGCAAAGCAAGACCGCCATAGCCGACGCGCTTGCAACCCGCATGTGCCGTTTCCACCGTTCCCTCAGGCTCAACGAGACCCCTCCAAACCGCCATGATCCGGTTACCGGCCCAAAAAGCCGCCCGCATACGGCGTAACATAGGGATTCCCGCGCTGGCAATCGATTCCGGTGCGGGAAAAACTGGATTGTACGTATCATAGTTCAATGTGCATAATCTGTCAACCTTTCCAACTGTTGCATAATTACATTTCATTATAACAAACTAATGAGAACTCTAGGTGAACATACGCTGTAAAAAGCAAGAAAAACGATCCTGTTTTCAAACGCCGCCCGCCCTTGACCCGCTGTTGCGTTGCGGGCGCGTGTCCGTCGTGTTATAATGCTTAGCGAATAGCCAAGGAGGCGTATTATGGCAAATGTGGTGCTAATCCGGGGGAAGGAACAGCGGGTATACAGCGGCCACCCGTGGGTGTTCCGCAGCGATATTGCCCGCGTGGAGGGCGAAAACGCCGACGGCGGCGTGGTGCGCGTGTTAAGCGATCGCGGTCAGTTTCTGGCGATGGCGGTTTACAACCCGCTTTCTCAAATTTCGCTGCGTATCCTCAGCCGAAAGGAGGAGGCGATTGACCGCGCGTTTATTTTCGGCCGCGTCAAGCGCGCGCTGGATTACCGGCGGCATTTCGCGGATTTGCAAAGCTGCCGCCTCCTGTTTGCGGAAAGCGACGGTTTGCCCGCCGTGGTCGCGGACGCTTTTGGCGATCAAATTGTGCTGCAGGTGCTTTGCCGGGGCATGGAAGCGTTCAAACAGGACATTGTGGACGCGCTGGTTATGGAGCTTCACCCCAGAGGGGTTTATGAACGGAACGACGTGCCCGTGCGCACGCTGGAAGGGTTAAGCATGCAGACGGGCCTGCTGTACGGCGCGGTGCCCGATCGGGTGGAAATGATTGAAAACGGCGTTCGTTTCTGGGTAGACGTAAAGGAAGGGCAAAAAACCGGCTTCTTTTTGGACCAGAAGGAAAACCGCGCCGCCATCGCGCCCTTTGTGAAGGATGCGCGCGTGTTGGATTGCTTTACGCACACCGGCAGCTTCGCGCTGCACGCCGCGCACTTCGGCGCGCGGGAAGTGCTGGGCGTTGACATCAGCGATTACGCCTGCGAATTTGCCACGGAAAACGCCAAGCTCAACGGGGTTGACGACCGCGTGCGTTTTGAATGCGCCAACGCGTTTGATTTCTTACGCGCGGCGCAGGACCATCACGAGCAGTATGACGTTGTGGTGCTGGATCCGCCCGCCTTTACCAAGACGCGCTCCGCCGTGCCCGGCGCCATCCGGGGCTATAAAGAAATCAACCTGCGCGGCATGAAGCTGGTTTCGGACGGCGGCTATCTGGTCACCTGCTCCTGCAGCCAGCATGTGTTGCCCCCCATGTTTCAGGAAATGATTTTAGACGCGCAAAAAGATGCGCGCGTGCAGCTGCGGCAGGTCGAGTTCCGCACGCAGGGGCGCGACCACCCCATATTGCCCGCCTCGCCGGAAACCCAGTACCTTAAATGTGGGATTTATCAGGTTTTCAAATAAACCGCAAAGCCGGGGGATCGGACGCGCCGAATCCCCCGGTTTTTAATTGAAGCCAATTCACAAAGCGACCTGATGCGGCCTGTTGCCGGGCTTTCGTCCGCGCGTTCGCGCAAAACCCCGTGCGCAAGGCCCTTCCGCCCTTCGCGAGCCTGCCGCTCAGCGCGGCAAACCCACCGGGTCGCGGATCATCAGGCGTTCGCCCACCTTATAAAAACCGACTTTTTCGTACAGCCCCGCGGCGGTTTGCGTCAGCAACAAACCCTTGCCTTGGCAAACCTTCGTGTCCGAAAGGGCAAACCGCACCATGGCAAGCCCAAGCCCCTTGCCGCGTTCCGTATCCGCCACTACTACATCCGCCAGGTAGTAAACGGTGGACCGGTCGGATACGATGCGCATAAACCCAACCAGTTTTCCGCTCGGGCTTAGCACGCCGTACAGGGCGGCTCCGCGCATGCTCCGGCGCACCGTATGCGGCGGTCTTTCCTTTGCCCAATAGGTCAGCGCCAACAAAGCCTGAACCTCCCGCTGCCGAAACCGCAGCCGGCTGTGAGTGAGCGTGTAATCGCCAAAACGTTGTTCTTTCACGGTTCTTTGCTCCTTTGGTTTATGGATTGCTGACCAGTTCCACCTGATAGCCTTTTTGCCGCAGGGCCGCGATAATGCTGTCCTCCGGCAGGGCCAGGTGTAAAAGCCCCACGGTTACAAAATAGTCGCCTCCGCCAGCAAGCAGGGTTGCCAGACTGTCCGCCATGCGCAGATTGCGCTGTGTAATCAGCTTGCGGTGATACTCGCCGCATACGGTTTCATAGCCCGGTTCCAGATATGTGCTCAGGTAGCTTTCGGCAAACGCTTCCACATTGCCCGCGCGCCACCACTCCGGCCATTCCGCGATGGTTTGATCCATGCCGTGGATGGTTTCGGGATGGAGAATCGCTTCGCACTCGCTTTGAAGCAGATACCGCTGTAAAGCGTCGCTGAAGCCTTCCAGCACATCCGTTTGCTCCCGGAGGGTTTCCAGAAAAGCGGTTTTCTTACCGTGCTGCTCAGCATACGCCTCCACCTGCCTTTCCACCCCGAGGGCCATCGCCTCGTTCACATTGGCCGTGCCCATTTCCGCGGCGGTGGTGTACACAGCGAGGGTGTTGACCACGGCCCAGGGCTTCAACCCGTCCAGCGTTTCCATGTTCAGGCCCTGTTGCCTTCCCACCTGCGCAACCTGCGCGTACAGGTCGTCTCCCAGCACGGTTTGGAGCGTTTGCCCGTCGGTTAGCGCCATCTGCCGCTTCATTTCCGCAACCGCGTCCGAGTTTGTCGTGTCGCACTCGTACACAAACGTATCGGCCGCCGCCATGGCGCGCTCAATCGCATCGCCAAACGGGTACATATCCCGGCTGCCGACGTGGATAGAACCCAGCAGATACATTTGAGCCTTCCCGTTGCTTACGCGGTACAATACACCCCGACTCCCTTCCCCTGTGTGGAACAACCCGAAAGCCAGCGCGCCGGCCAGCAGCGCCGCCGCAATGCCGACCGCCCAGACCCACCGTTTTTTATTCATGTTTCCTCCAACTGCCGCAATGCCTTTACCGCGCCCCGAACGTCCTCATCCGTCAAACGCCATTCCGGGGGCAAAAGTCGCATGTACCGCGGGTCAAAATAGCGGTCGTCCATCAGCAGCACCAGCCCCACATCCCGTTCCGTACGGATCACGCGCCCGCCGGCCTGCAAAACCTTTTGCATCGCGGGGATCATCCACGCGTACAGAAATCCGTCGCCAAACCGTTCGCCGTAATACGCTTGCAGCGTTTTCAGCCGCTGCGAAGGCGTGGGCAAACCCACGCCGACAATCATCGCGCCAATGAGCTGATCCCCCGGTAAGTCCACCCCTTCGGAAAACAGGCCCCCCAGCACGCACAGGCCGAGCTTCGGCCCCGTTTCGCGGGTAAACGCATCCATAAAGCGGACGCGCGCCTCCTCGGACATTTCGTTTTCCTGTATCAGCAGCGGCGGCAGCGCGTGCTCCTGCAAGTGAGAAAGCACCAGCCGCAGGTAAGCGTAACTGGGAAAATACGCGATATACTTGCCCGGGCGCGCGTTAGCGGCCTCCGCGATGCTTTCGGCCACGCGCGCGGCGCTTTGATCCCGGTAGGCGTACCGGGTTTGCACGCGCCTGCGCACCACCGCCAGGCGTTCCACCGGGAAGGGCGAAGGCAGGCTGAAGCAAGCGTCCGTTTCATCGCCGCCCAAAAGCGAGCGCATGGCCTGAAGCGGCGAAAGCGTAGCCGAAAAAAACACCGTGCCGCGCAAGCCCTTTGTGGTAGCGGCAATGGTTTCGGCAGGCGACAGGCAAAACAGCTCCAAGGCGCGTTCGCGGCCCCGGCATTCCAGCAGCGCCGCATAACGGTTGTCAAAATGCCCGGCCGCATACAGGAATGGCGCGAGCTGGCGGATCAGTTTGGAAAGCGCCTGCCTGCACTCCGCGGTGGGCAGGCGCGTTTCAAACAAACCCAACGCCGTGTCGCATAGCTCGCCGGCCAATCGCGTCACCGTATCCGGCGGTTTGCCGAGCCTTGCTTCCCTCGCAGGCAACAGTTCGGGGGGCGATGCGCTTACCCCGGCGGCGGATTGCGCGGCGGCTTCCGGGTCTGGCAGGTCGGCGGATGGCTCGGCTGTGAAAACAGCGGCCTGCCCTTCGCCCGGCACGGCGGCGGGTGGGGAAGGTTCGGAGCCTAACGGCGACGGATCGGCCTCCGCATCCGGTTTCAGTAACGCCATCGCGCCAATCAACGCGGATAGAGTCCGATAGAGCGGGTGTTTTCGCCCAAGCGCCTTGCCAAACAGGGTTCGGTACGCTTTCAGCTCCTTGGTGCTCAGCGCGCCCGAAAGACTGTCGCGCACGCGATCCAGCAGGTGGTGCGCCTCGTCGATCAGCAGCGTGAAATCCTTACGCCGCTTAAACAGGCGAATCACCTGCGCAAACGGGTCGAAGGCGTAGTTCATATCCATCAGCACCACATCAGCCAGCTCGGTCAACCGTAACGCCAGCTCAAACGGGCAGAGCAGAAATTCATCCGCAACCGCCGTAATCACCTCGTCCGACCACACGCAATCCATGGGCAACAGCTTGCGAAGCGCGTCGCCTTCCCGCAAAAAATGCCCCTTTGCGCGCGGGCAATCGTCCGGGTGGCAACGGTTTGGCGCGGGGCACAGCTTTTCCTTCGCCGTGAGGGTAGACACCCGAAGCGCGCCGCCTTGCGCGCGTATCCGTTCCAGCGCGTTGATCGGGCTTTGCCTCGCCGTGGTGCGGGCCGTCAGGTAGATGATCTTCCGGGTTTTGCCTTCCCCCAGCGCCTTGAGCGCTGGAAACAACACCGCCGCGCTTTTCCCTGTGCCGGTTGGCAGGCTGGCAAACAGTCTTTTTTTGCGGCTGATCGCCGTATACACCTGCACGGCCAATTCCCGCTGCCCCGCGCGGTAACCCTCAAAAGGAAAGCGCATCGCCCGCAACCCCGCGTCGCGGCGCGCTGCGCGCTCGCGTTCCGGCACGGCAAAGGCCAGCCATGGGGTCAGCAACTTTTCCAGCCCATGAAGCAGCGTTTCCCGATCCAGCCGCTCGGCGAACACCCGCAGCGGCTCTCCCTCCGCGTTCACATACACCACGCGGATTTCCACCTGTGGGTTCTCAGTATTGCAAACCAGCATCGCACCGTAGGTTCTCGCCTGCGCCAGATGATCCGCAAAGGGCTCCGTAGGCGGCGTGCGGCACAGCTTGATTTCCTCCACACAGGGTAACGCTCCGTCGCGGAAAGCGTCCATCCGGCCAAAAACCGTTACGCGCTCGCCCAAAAGCTCCATTTGGGTCTGGATGGGTTTTTCAATTTCAAATTCCGCCGCCTGCGCGTGTTCTCTCGCCTGATGCGCCTGCGTGCCGGCCAGCATTTCTTCCGTGCCGCCCGCAGGCGACAGATCTGGCGCAAAATATGAAAAGCTCACCAATTCCCGAACCGACACCCGGAATGTCGTTTCCATCGGCGAGCCTCCCTTTCCCGCGCGCCGCGTCCGTATCAACGCATGGCGACGCGCGCCTGCGAATCCCATCCCGTTAGGCCTGCGCGTAACCGTTTAGCGCGTAGCCTGCGAAACAGAACCCGTTCTTTTCAAGGCTTCGATTCACCCCCGAAGCCAAACAGCAAAATACCAATCAAACCTTGCCCGCCACCGGCGGTGGCAGGCAAGGCAAACCCTCTGTTCTGCGTTATCAAAGACAACGACCCGTGCGGGGGCCGTTAATCCCGACTATTGCGGGAGAGGATCAGCAACCGGATCAGTTGCAGAAGGCTGCTGATTGCAGCGGCCACATACGTAAGCGCTGCCGCGTTCAACACGGCCTTGACGCCGCGAAGCTCCTCCTCGCTCACATAGTTGCCCTGCGCCAGCGTGGCAACGGCGCGCTTGCTGGCGTTAAACTCCACCGGGAGCGTAACCAGCGAAAACACCAGCGTAACCGCAAAGCAAAGGATGCCGACGGTCATCAGCGGCCTCCAGCTGAACAGGATGCCCGCCAGAAAAATCGGAAAATACAGATTGCTGCCGATATTCACCACCGGCACCAGCGCGGAGCGCAGTTTGAGGGGGCCGTAACTGTGCCGGTCCTGCATGGCGTGGCCGCACTCGTGCGCCGCAATGCCGATGGCGGCGATGCTGTTGTTGCCGTATACGCCCTGAGAAAGGTGCAGCACGTTTGCGCGGGGGTCATAGTTATCCGTCAATTCCCCGGCTATCGGCTCAATCGCCACGCCGCTGTTGCCATCTCGCGAGAGCAAATCCTTCGCCACCTGTTCGGCGGTTACGCCCCGTTGCGTGCCTACCTTGCGGTATTTCGCATAGGCGGCCTTCACCTTAAACTGCGCCCAAAGGCCCAGCAGCAAACCTGGGATGATCAAAATCAGCGTCCAGTCGTAATAAAACATATCGCACCTCCGCAAATGGCATCAAAGGTTTGTATTGAAACGGCCCGTAACAAAACGCGCTGCCGTTTAAACCTAAAAATGCAGCGTCGCGTTCCACTCGGCCCCGTGGCGGTCGGGATGGGATTCAGCCTTGCGACCGCTGACATGAAAGCTGTTTTGCCTCCCGCTTCGCCACCGCATTAGCATACACTATTTTAGCGGAAATTCAAGCGACCCCAGTCAAAATGTCGCCCACGGCATTCCAATACCTCGGCGCGGAGCCATCGCGCGCAATGCCTAGCACGGCGGGAGTTGCGCGTTCCACGCCTGGCGGCTAGCCCGCCTTTCGGCATACAAGGGTCCGGCGTCGGCCCGAGCGAGGCGTTTGGTTGCTGGCCGCTCTGTGTTGTCACTTTCGCGCCGCTCTGGGTCGGCAATCCGAATGGGGCGAAAAGCCATGCGAATGCAAAACTGGGCAACGCAAAACCCGTCGGCCAAAGCCGACGGGTTTTGCGTTGCGCCTTACACGGGCATGGTCTTTTGGGCCTTGTCCAGCATGGTGCTGTCCACGCCAAGCTGTTTGGCCTGACGGTATTGGAAGTACTTGATCGCAACCTGCGGGAAGAGCGCGTAGCTGAGCACATCCTCCTCCTGCTGATAGTAATCGCGAATTTCTTCGCGGTACTTGTCCAGTTCCGGGGGAATATCGTCCGCCGGGCGGTGGGTAATCACCTTCGCGTCGCCAATGATCTTGCGGCGCACTTCCTCGTTCACCTTGGCGGGCAGCAGGCCGTATTCGCCGCGCATCAGCGCCTTGGATTCCTTGGATGCCAGCTTGTAGCGCTCGCCGCCCAGGATGTTCATCACAGCCTGCGTGCCCACGATTTGGCTGGTGGGGGTAACCAACGGCGGATAGCCGAAGTCCTCGCGCACGCGCGGCACTTCCGCCAGCACGTCGTAGTACTTGTCCATGGCGTTGGCTTCCTTCAGCTGGCCGATCAGGTTGCTGAGCATCCCGCCGGGCACCTGATAAAGCAGGGTGTTCGCGTCGGTAGCCAGCACACGGGCCGGATCGCGCCAGCCCTCCTTGGTCAGCTCGTCCGCAACGCCGCGGAAATAACCGGCAAGCTCGATCAGCAGCTTCAGATCCAGGCCGGTATCATACTCGGTGCCCTGGAGCGTGGCGACCATCGCCTCGGTGGAAGGCTGAGATGTGCCGCTGGCAAGCGGAGAAAGCGCGGTGTCGATTACATCCACGCCAGCCTCGACAGCCTTGAGCAGCGTCATGGCGCCGGTGCCGGTGGTATCATGCGTGTGCAACACGATCGGCAGGTTGGTTTCCTTTTTCAGGCGCTTGATGAGGTGATAGGCGGAGTAGGGCAGCAGAAGGTTTGCCATATCCTTGATGCAGATGATATCCGCGCCCATCTTGGCGATATCGGCCGCGAGCTTGACGAAGTAATCTTCGGTGTGCACGGGGCTGATGGTGTAGCTCATGGCCACCTCGGCGGTTCCGCCGTATTTCTTGGTGGCTTTCACGGCTGTTTCCATGTTGCGCAGATCGTTCAGGGCGTCAAAGCAGCGGATGATGTCGCAGCCGTTTTCCACCGTCTTTTTCACGAAGAAATCCACCACGTCGTCCGCATAATGCTTGTAACCCAGAATGTTCTGGCCGCGCAGCAGCATTTGCAGCTTGGTGTTGGGCAGGCCCTTGCGCAGGGTGCGCAGGCGCTCCCACGGGTCCTCGTTCAAAAAGCGCAAGCAGCTGTCAAACGTTGCGCCGCCCCAGCACTCCAGCGAGTAGTAGCCAACTTTATCCAGATTTTCAAACGCGGGTTCCATCTGGGAAATCCGCATGCGCGTCGCGGCCTGGCTCTGGTGCGCGTCGCGTAAAATGGTATCGGTAATTCCGACCTTGGCCATATCAGTTACTCCTTTCAAACCTAAGGATCAGGCACGCGCTTACGCGCCAAACATGCTCAGCAGGATGCCCGCCGCAATGGCGGAACCAATCACGCCTGCCACGTTGGGGCCCATCGCGTGCATCAGCAGGAAGTTGCCTGGGTTGGCCTTCTGGCCTTCCACCTGACTGACGCGCGCCGCCATAGGCACGGCGGATACGCCGGCGGAGCCGATGAGCGGATTGATCTTGCCGCCGCTGAGCTTGTTCATCAGTTTGCCCAGCAGCACGCCGCCCGCGGTGCCAAACCCGAACGCGAACACGCCCAGCACGATGATCTCAAGCGTTTGCAGCTTCAGGAAGGTTTCGGCATTGGCCGTTGCGCCAACCGTAACCCCCAGGAAGATGACCACGATGTTGCTCAGCTCGTTTTGCGCGGTCTTGTTGAGGCGTTCCACCACGCCGCTTTCGCGGAAGAGGTTGCCCAGCATCAGCATGCCGACCAGCGGAGCCGCGGCAGGCAACAGAAGGCTGACCAGAATCGTTACCGCGATCGGGAAAATGATCTTCTCGCGTTTGGAAACCGGCCGCAGCTGTTCCATCACAATGGAACGTTCCTTTTTGGTTGTCAGCGCCCGCATAATGGGCGGCTGAATCACCGGCACCAGCGCCATGTAGCTGTATGCGGCCACGGCGATAGGCCCAAGCAGATGGGGCGCGAGTTTCCCGGTCAGGTAGATGGCCGTGGGGCCGTCCGCGCCGCCGATGATGCCGATGGAGCTGCTTTCCGCAGGGGTGAAGCCCAGCATCTGCGCGCCAATGAAGGTGACGAAGATGCCCAACTGCGCCGCAGCGCCTAACAGAAGGCTCTTGGGGTTCGCGATCAACGGCCCGAAATCGGTCATCGCGCCCACGCCCAGGAAGATCAGCGGCGGGTAAATACCCAGTTTCACGCCCTGGTAAAGGTAATACAGCAGGCCGCCCGCCTGTTTAATATACTGGTATACGAGCGTACCGTCCTGAAGCTGCACGGGGATGCCGGTCTTGCCACTGTGCACAGCCTCCGTCAGGTACTCGTAGCTGGGGCCGTCCATCAGGCCGGCCAGGGGCAGGTTGGTCAGCAGCATGCCAAACGCGATGGGCAGCAACAGCAGCGGCTCATACTTTTTAACAACCGCAAGGTAAATCAGCACGCAGGATACGGCGAGCATAATCAGCGTTTGCGGGTGGTTAATCAGCGCCGTAACGCCGGACTGCTGCGCCAGCTTGAGCAAGCTTTCGCCAATGTTGATACTTTCCATGGTCCACCGTCCACTCCTTTGTTATCAGTTATTTGCGCAGGAGCGACAGCGTCAGCCGATCACGACCATCAGATCGTTGCTGTTGACAGACGCGCCTTTGGCGACCGCGATTTGCTTGACCGTTCCGTCCACGGGGCTGAGGATTTCGTTTTCCATCTTCATGGCTTCCAGAACCAGCAGGATGTCGCCCTTTTTCACAGAAGCGCCAACGCTGGTTTTCACATCCATGATGGTGCCCGGCATGGGCGCGGAAATCTTGGTGCCGCCTGCGACGGGCGCGGCAGCCTTGGGGGCGGCGGGGGCGGCCGCAGGGGCCGGAGCGGCCACGGGAGCGGCGACAGGCGCGGCTACAACAGGCGCGACCACAACGGGCGCAGCTGCGACGGCGGGGGCGGCAAAGCCGTTGACTTCTTCTACAGAAACCTGATATCCAATGCCATTGACGGTGATATTAAACTGACGCATAGGGATTAACCTCCTTGATACATTCCATCATTCAAAATTATCGGGAACGGAACTTACATGCGGCTATAAATCTGATCCTCACGGCCGGCGCGGTTCCAGGCGGGCGCGTTGTTGATGCGGCGCACATGGCGCACCACAAGGCCCTGGCTCGTCTGCATCATCGCCATCAGCGCGGTGGTGATGGCAATCAGCGTTTCCGTAGGGATCGAGCTGATCTCGTCCGTATCGGCGAACACCGCCGGCGCTTCCTCTACCGCAGGCTCAAGCGCGGTCGGGGCCTCGGTCGTCTCCGCTTTTTCGCCGCGTTTGGGCTTGCCGGAGAAGTAGGTAATCAGGTTGATGCAACCGATTAAAAGAATTAGCCCCGCAAAAACCACCAGCATGCCGATCAGCGCTACGGTAAGGCCGAATAACAATTTATCCATGATCTACCTTCCTTTCACGCTTACAGGGGCATATTTCCGTGTTTCTTGGCCGGGTTGCTGTCGCGCTTGCTCACAAGCATTTCCAGCGAGGCGATCAGCAGCTTGCGCGTCTGGGCGGGGTCGATCACATCGTCCACCAGACCAGCCTTGGCGGCGTTCATGGCGCCGGCTACGCTGTCGATATATTCGCCGGCGTACTTCGCGCGCGCGTCGGCAGGGGTCAGCGCCTTGTCGGTCTTCACCTGATCGGCGTACAGCACGGCCACAGCCGCTTCCGGCGTCAGCGCGCTCACAACCGCGCCGGGCCATGCAAAGGTAACGTCAGCGTTTGCCTTGCCGCCCATGGCCACGTAAGCCTGGCCGATAGCGCTGCCGGTGATGACCGCCAGCTTGGGCACCGTCGCGGTCGCATAGGCGTACAACAACTGGCTTTGCGCGTTCATCAGCCAGCTCTGGTTGTCGATGCGGTCCACCTTGACGCCCTCGGTGTGGATCAGGCTGACCACCGGGAGGTTAAAGCAATCCATAAAATGCACAAAACGGGCGGCTTTCTGGAGCGCGCCGGCCGTCAGGCTGCCGCCGGCGGTCAAAACAAGGCCTACGGAATGCCCGCCAATGCGGCCCATCGCGGTGTGCACGCCGGTTTCATACTCGGCTTTCAGTTCCAGAAGCGTTCCCGCGTCCAGAATTTGATTCATAAGCGCCGCCGCGTCCGTTGCGTCCACCTCAGGCAGCAGGCGGTTCAGATCGTCGCTGTCCAGAATGTCCGCATCCTCGATGCTGCTGCCGGGCAGCAGGGAAAGCACCTGAGAAGCCAGCGCGATCGCCTCGTCCTCATTGGCGGCCACCAGCGACACCGCCCCCTGCTTGGCCATTGTAACAGCCCCGCCAAGCGCGTCCAGCTTCACGTCCATGCCGTTCATCGCCGCCAGCACCTGCGGGCCAAAGACCATCATCGAGCCTACATTCTTAGCCATCACGCTCACATCCGCAAGCTGGCTGATCAGGGCCGCGCCGCCGATGCAGGGGCCAAGCACGAGGGCGATCATCGGCACCACGCCGCTCAGGCGCGCCATGTTGCGGTAAATTTCCGCATAGGCGTTCATCGCGGCTGCGCCTTCGTCAATCCGCACGCCGGCGCTGTCGCAAAGGGCGAGCACAGGCGCGCCGGTTTTGAGCGCCATATCCAGCACCTTATTGATTTTTTGAGCCTGAAGCTTGCCCATCGCGCCACCATGCACCGTGAAATCCTGTGCAAAGAGATAAACCGGGCGATCCTGAACCGTCGCGTACCCGGTGACGACGCCTGCCGCATCATCGCTGTCGCTTACAAACGCGAAAAGCTCAACAAAGCTACCTGCGTCCACAAGTTTTCCGATGCGTTCACGGGCGGTCATTTTCCCGGCGTCACGCTGCGCCTTGAGGCGCTTCTCTTCGCCCGCATTCAGGGCGTCGCGAAGCTCCTGCACCTTTTGGAGGTCTTGAGAGTTCTGCATTTCCGTTCTCCTTCCGTCGGGTTCAATGGTATTTTATCGTGGGAGCTATTGAAAAAGCTCAATTTGTTCCCATTTATTAGCTTTCTCCATGGTTATCCTTCTTTCCTGCCACATTGTTAGCAATTTGACGATTTTTTTATGTTTTTTTACCGTCCCTTTTTGGGGGGGGAATGGAGAAATCGCTTATGCTTGCAGCGCAAGGGATTGATGCTCCTAACCATGCTTTTTGTCACAATCGCCGAGTGAAATCAATCGGTACTTATCCTGCCGAAGGGACAAGCGCGCGCTTTGCGCCACCAAATCAAAAACGCACGGCAGTCGCCATGCGTCAGTTTGTCAAATGACTTCTGCAATGCGCTTTGCCGCTCGCCTCATAGCCCTGCGGGCTGTTCGCTCGCTTATTGGCAATACGCTGCGGCGTTAGGCTTGGGGTTCCACCCTAAACCCGGCAGGGGTTTCACCCCTGCGCCCTGACAAGGGCTTCGCCCTTGACCCGATTCCGCTGCGGCGGGGGAAGGAGCGGATTGCTAAAGTACCCCTGCAATGCGCTCGCCGCTCGCCTCATAGCCCTGCGGGCTGTTCGCTCGCTTATTGGCAATACGCTGCGGCGTTAGGCTTGGGGTTCCACCCTAAACCCGGCAGAGGTTTTACCCCTGCACCCTGACAAGGGCTTCGCCCTTGACCCGATTCCGCTGCGGCGAGGGGAGGAGTGTCCCCCGATGTGCCCGTTACTTTCGCGGGTTATATTCTTTTCATTTATAAAGGACGAACCGTGTTCATCAGATACACAAGGTAATACACGCCCGAAGCCAGATGCCACAGCAGCAAGCCCGCGCCAATCCACAGCACCGTCGCCTCCGCTTTGGGACGGTTTTCCAGGTATGGCTTCCCCTCCGCCAAAGCCCTGCGACGGTCCAGCCAGCCTTTGGCCCGGCGGGCAAACAGCGGCAGCGTAACAGCCCACAGCATCAGCGCGGAACCCATCATCGCCCAGCCAAAATTGCCGTCCGAGGCGCGGCGACCGGTTTCGGTTAACAATAGCATTTCCACAATGCTGACCGCGTCCATCAGAAGCGTCAGGCTATACAGCGGCTTACGCAACGTTTCCCGATCGGCGCACGTTGCCAGCACAAAAATGGGAAAGGCCCGGATCAGCAACACATCCAGCGCCACTTCTCCGGCTTTCTCCCAGCTGACCTGCACCACCATCTGCCCCTGCGAGGGCACAATGATCCCAAAATAATACAGGTACTGGAAGCCCATAAACAGCACGGCCGGCGCGGCCGTCAGCATCATGCGCACGATGAAACGGCTGTTCTTGGGGTTTTTAACCCACAGCCACAGAAAATACAGGCACGCAGCGGGTAAAAACGCCTGCATAAACGTCGGCTTTGCCAACAGGCTCAGCAGCAGCAGCGCGCTCAGCACGCCCGCCGTTCGCCAGCCGACATTGGCCAGCGCCCCTTCCTGAGGCTGGCGGTGGCGAAAATCATCCACACAGGCTGCCGTCAGGGGCACACAGAGGAGCATCAGCACCATGGCGGCCATCTGCGTTGGGCTATGCCACGGGTTGGGGGAACCAATGCCGGCGTACACCGTGGGGTTGATCCACGGGATGCAAACGGCGGATACCAGCCCGGCCAACAGCCCGCAGGCGGTAGCCAGCCAGCCGTTTTTTTTAAGCAACCGGCCCGCGAGCGTTATCAGCAGGCACACCTCCGCCGCCTTCAGCAGCGCTGTAACCAGCGCGGCGCTGGCCGCAAGCGGAAGCCCGGTTCGCAAAACAGCCGCCACCAGAATGTGCCACAGCGGATGCGCCCCATGGTGTACAAAGGTTCGGGGCTGGGAAAAGCTCCCCTCCGCCGCCCATGTGGCGTGGATGCTCAGATCGCTGGCAGGCCGAAGCGCAACGGCATAAAACACAAAATACCCCAGCGCCAGCGTCGCCGCCACCGCCAGCCATTTGGAAAGATTCACTCGTCTTGTCATTCAGTTGCTCCGTCCCGGCGCTTAGTTGGCGTCCGCAAGGCGGTACACGCTCCCGCTCTTGTTTTTCAGCACCAGTTCATACCCTTCCAGCGGGATTTTCAGGTAATCGGTCAGGATCCAGCGGCTGCGGCCCACGTTATCCTCGGTAAACCAGCCAGTCTCAATGCCCAGCGCGGGGTTGAGCGTAGCCACGGTTTCCAGCGAGAACAAATCCGTGCGAACGGAATTTTCAAAAGGATCATCCGCCGTAGGGTCTGCCTGCACAGCCGCGCAAAGGGCCTGCATATCCGCTGAAAAGGGAGTGGCCACAAAACGGTAATCGTCCCCATACGCGCCCACAGGCCCCCCGGTGAACAGAACCGCCAAAATACCGATGCACCCGGCCACATACAGGGCCGGCAAAAGCCTCCGGCCACGGACGAGGTAGCCCGCAATCACCAGCCACAGGAACGGCGCCAGCGTGCGGTAATCGCTCCGGTCGTTCGTTTCATACGCGCACACCACAATCGCAAACGGCAACATAAGCATCACAAAGGCAATCAGGGAAAGCCAGCTGATCCCAAACCGCACGCGGTGCTTGCCATCCGTTTTTTCCGCACGCACAAACGACCCGAGCAGCGCGTACACGGCCACGCCGCAGTAGAGCACCCGTTGCAGCCATTCCATCGGGTTGCTGGTATTGCGCACAAAATAATCAAACAGGTTGGATTTCGCGTGGCTGAGGAACATCCGCACCGCCATCGCAAGCGTGTCGGTTCTCAGAAAATTGTACAGGAAACCCGAGGCAAAGGGGCTGGCAGTCAGCGCCGTAACATAATACACAAACAGAGCGATCAGCAGCGCCAAAAGCGCGCCCAGCGCCATATGCCCCCAATGGCGCAGGTCGCAGGCCACCGCGATCAGCGGAATAAACAACCCCACATAGGTAATGCGGTACAGGCAGCACACCACCACTGTGAGCAAGCACAGCAACAACCACCCCAGCCCTTTGGCAATCGGCAGTTCCTCCGCCAACAGCCCCCTTGCCGCCGAGCGCGCCTGCCACAGGCGCAAAAGAAACGCAAGGTAGAAAAGCAACAGGCCGTAGTTGGCCAATTCCGTCATGGAGGTGGCGCAATACAGCACCACTGGCGCATACACCATGACGGACAGGCTGAGAAGCGCCGCGACCCCGGCTTTGGGCCGGTTCAGCAGGCAAAACGCGAGCGCGCCCGCCGAAACCCACACGCAGTTCGCCAGCATGATGCTGGAAAAATCCCAGCCAAACAAGGCGCCAAAGCCGCCGTACAGCAGGATCGGCGAAATGCCATGCACGCTCAGGGTGCCAATTTTCGCCGTCAGCTCCCCAATGCCCGAGTACCCCACGTTTGGCCCCACATGCAGCCAGGAGAACACAGCCCGCCAATAATCCAGCTCGTCGGTCCATACTGGATAGCTCTCAAACGCGTTGCGGCCGATGGCCAGCGACACAGCCGCCAGCAGGATAAAGGGCGATGCCACCAGCAGCGCCCATGCCGCAACGGTCAGCGCACGGCGTTTTAAATCCATGGTTCGCAATGAAATCCACATAATGCCACCCTTTTCCTCAGAAACAGCATCCCGGCGGCGTCCCGCCGCGACGGTTGAAGGGACGGATCGATACAGTATAGCATGTTGGGCCGCAGGCGGCAAGTGCGGGACGGCGGGGGGCTTTCCCTTCAGGCGCAGGCAATGAAAAACATCCCGCCCCTTGTCCGCCGTTCGCAGAATATGCTATACTGCCTATGCGAACACTTTTTTGCCTTTGGAGAGGAAGAGATGCAATGGGCTATAACGCGGAGAATATACAGGTGCTCGAGGGGCTGGACGCGGTACGTATGCGCCCCGGCATGTATATTGGCTCAACAGGTTCCCGCGGCCTGCACCACATGCTGTGGGAAATTGTTGACAACGCCGTAGACGAGGCCATGGCGGGCTATGCCAGCCACATATCGGTTACCCTGCACGAGGACGGCTCCGCCAGCGTATTTGACGACGGCCGGGGCCTGCCGGTCGATCAGCACCCAACGCTGCACGTTTCCGGCGTAGAGGTGATTTATACCAAGCTGCACGCCGGCGGCAAATTCAACAGCGATAATTACAGCTATTCCGGCGGCTTGCACGGCGTAGGCGCAAGCGTGGTTAACGCGCTTTCCAGCTGGCTTGCGGTGGATGTATACCGTGATTTTAAGCAATATCAGATGCGCTTTGAAAGCAAGTATGACCCGGAGCTGAAAAAAATCGTCGCCGGGCGGCCAGTCGCGCCGCTCAAAGCCATGGGCAACACCACCAAACGCGGCACGCTCGTGCGTTTTTTACCGGACGACCGCGTTTTTGAAACCACGGTTTTTAACGCGGAGGCCGTTTCCCGCCGCCTGCGGGAGCTGGCCTACCTGAATCGGGGCTTGACCATCGTTTTCGCGGACGAGCGCGTCAGCGCCCCCGCGCAGGCCGTGATCGACGCGGCGGATGAGCTGGACGAGGCCGAGGAAACGCCGTCCGAGCCGTCGGCCGCGCCGCAGGAAACCCACGCCGGCAGCCAGACGTTCCATTTTGAAGGCGGGATTGTGGACTACGTTAAATACCTGAATGCGGACAAAACCCCGATGTTTGAGGAGCCGATCTACCTGGAAGGCGCGCGTGACGACACCCAGTTCCGCGTTGCCATCCAGTATACCGACAGCTACACCGAAAACGTCTTTTCCTATGTCAACAATATCCCCACCGGCGAAGGCGGCTCCCACGAAACTGGGTTTCGCGCCGCCTATACCAAAGTGCTCAATGATTTTGCCCGCCGCCTGGGCGTGCTCAAGGACAAGGATATGAACCTTTCCGGCGACGATTTCCGGGAGGGCATGACCGCCGTGATGCTCGCCATGGTCAAAAACCCGCAGTTTGAAGGGCAAACCAAGGGCAAGCTGGGCAACACCGAGGTTCGCCCGGCGGTGGAGGCGATTTTAACCCAACAGCTGAACGCCTATTTTGAAGATTTGAAGCATCAGGAGCTGGTGCAGCAACTGGTGGAGAAAGCCGTGCGCGCCGCCCATGTGCGCGAGGCGGCCCGCAAAGCGCGGGATGTGGCGCGCACCAAATCGGCCCTGGAAGCCGCTCCGCTGGTTGGGAAGCTATCCAGCTGCACAGGGCGCAAGCCGGAACAGAACGAGCTGTTCATCGTGGAGGGCGACAGCGCCGGCGGCAGCGCCAAGCAGGGCCGCGACCGCCGCTTTCAGGCCATCCTCCCCTTGCGCGGCAAGCCCCTGAACGCGGAAAAAAAGCGCTTGGATCAAGTGCTTTCCAACGAGGAGTTCCGCTCGGTCATTACCGCGCTGGGCACCAACATTGACGAAAGCTTCAGCCTGAAAGGGCTGAAGTACCACAAGGTCATCATCCTGAGCGACGCGGATCAGGACGGCGCGCATATCCGCGCGATCCTGCTTACGTTTTTCTACCGTTACATGCGGGAGCTGATTACCGAAGGGCATGTGTACATCGGCATGCCGCCCCTGTACCGGCTGGCGCATGGCAGCAAGGTCGAATATGTGTATGACGATTACGACCTGAAAAAGCTGACGAAAAACATCAAAAATTACACCATTCAGCGGTATAAGGGGCTGGGGGAAATGAACCCTGAACAGCTCTGGTCCACCACGATGGACCCGGCCGCCCGTAAGCTGCTGCAGGTGACCATTGAGGACGCCGCGCAAGTGGAGCGCCGCGTCACCGTGCTCATGGGCGATAAGGTGGAGCCGCGCCGCGAATACATCAGCCAGTTCGCCAATTTCAACCGCGCCGATTCCTTTACCGAGCTGAGCGACCTCCTGAAAGCGAGGGAAAACCATGCCTGAACAAACGAGCCTCAACCTGGGCATCATTCAGATGTCCATGGAGGAGGTCATGCACAACAGCATGATTCCCTACGCGGAGCATATCATCATGGAACGCGCCATCCCCCGCGTGGAGGATGGCCTCAAACCCGTGCAGCGGCGCATCCTGTACACCATGATGGAGCTGAACCTGCTCCCGGAAAACCCGCACCGTAAATGCGCCCGCATTGTGGGCGACTGTCTGGGCAAATACCACCCGCACGGCGACAGCAGCGTATATGACGCGCTGGTGCGCATGGCGCAGGATTTCAGCATGCGCGGCCAGCTGGTGGACGGGCACGGCAATTTCGGCTCCATCGACGGCGACAGCGCGGCCGCCATGCGCTATACCGAGGCGCGCATGACGCCGCTAGCCATGCAAATGCTGCGCGATATCGACAAGGATACCGTCGCCTATCGCCTCAACTTTGACGATACTCTCAAAGAGCCGGATATGCTGCCCGCCCGTTTCCCCAATCTGCTGGTCAACGGCGCGAGCGGCATCGCCATCGGCCTGGCCACCAACATCCCGCCCCATAACCTGCGCGAATGCGTCAACGCCGTGATTGCGGAGATTGATAACCCGGATATTACCGTGGACGAGCTGATGAAGTGGATCCCCGCGCCGGATTTTCCCACCGGCGGGGTCTTGCTGGATACCGAGGAAATCCGCAACGCCTACACAAACGGGCGCGGCAAGCTGACCCTGCGCGCGCGCACCCACATAGAGGAAGGCGCGGCGGGCCGCAAGCTGATCGTGATTACCGAGGTGCCCTATCAGGTGAACAAGGCGGCGACGCTCGAAAAAATTCTCAAGCTCAGCGAGGAAAAAAAGGCGGCGCTCAGCGGGATTTACGATATCCGCGATGAAAGCGACCGAACCGGCATGCGCGCCGTCATCGAAATCCGCAAGGAAGCCGACGCGGACAAGGTGCTGGCATACCTGCTGAAATACAGCGACCTGCAAGTGACTTTCGGGGTCAACATGGTCGCCATCGCCGACGGCAAACCCCGCCTGATGAGCCTGAGGCGTATCATCCGCTACTATATCAAGCACCAGAAGAATGTCGTAACCGCGCGCACCCAGTACGAGCTGGACCGCGCCAAAGCCCGGGCGCATATCTTGGAAGGGCTGATGGTCGCCGTCGATCATCTGGACGAGGTTATCGCGCTGATTCGCGCCAGCAAAACCCCCAAGGAAGCCAGGCTGGGGCTGATGGAGCGTTTTCAGCTGGACGAGTTGCAGGCTCAGGCCATTCTGGATATGCGCCTGCAACGCCTGACCGGGCTGGAAATCGAGGCGCTGCGCAAGGAGTATGCCGAGCTGCTTCGGCTGATTGAAAAGCTGGAAGCCATTCTGGCCGACGAGCGCAAGCTGATGAAGGTGATTAAGGATGAGCTTCGGGACATTGCCGCCAAATACGGGGACGACCGCCGCACCACCCTCGCCCATCCCGAGCACGTGGTGGAAGCGGTCGCGGTTGCGGACGAGCATGTGGCGGAGCTGGCAACCGTAAGCTACACGCGCGCGGGTTACCTGCGGCGCATGTACCCCAAATTTTATCAGAAACTGCCGGCTGTCAGCGTGGAAAACAACAATCTGGACGATTTGCCCCTGTGGCTGTTTTCCACCGATACGGACCGCACGCTTTACCTGTTTACCAACCTTGGAAACTGTTACCAGCTTGGCGTGGGGGCGCTGCCTGAAAGCAACAAGCCGGTACAGCGGGGTTCCCTGTTAAGCGGGGTGATCGCGGGTATCGAAAAGGACGAGGTTCCCGTGCAAATTTTCTGCTGCACGCCCGAGGAACTGGCCGCCATGCCGGATTTGCTGTTTGTAACCCGAGGCGGGCAGTTGAAACGCACCGCTGCCGCTGAATACGATGTTCGCCGGCAGAAATTCGGCGCGGTAAACCTGCGGGATGGCGATAGCCTGCTCGCGGTGCTGCCAATGGACCCCGCGCTGGATTTGCTGCTCCTCAGCCGCACGGGCATGAGCCTCCGCTGCCATACCGACAGCCTGCCCGCGATGGGTCGCAGCACGGCCGGCGTCAAAGGGATGGCGCTGGACCCCGGCGATGATATCATCTTTGCCGAGCAGCCCCAACCGGGCGATCAGGTGTTGTTGCTGAGCGAGCGCGGGTTTGGCAAACGCGTGCTGTTTATGGATTTCGAACCGCAGGCACGCGGGGGCAAAGGGGTTAAGGCTTTCTACTTTAACAAGAGCGGGTCCAACGGCACCTGCCTGGCGGGCGCGGTGCGGGTGGGCGAGCATCCCGGCGATGTGCTTCTGTTCCAAAAAAAGAGCGCCCCCGCCGCTTTGAGCGCAGAGAGCGTGCTGCTGCAAGGCAAGCAGGATAAGGGAATGCCGTATGTGATGGCCATTCTGGACGATGTGTTGACTGGAGCGCTGCCCTATCCAACCCGCAGCGTAGCCCTCCCGGAGGATAACGAAGAAACCCCATAACATCTTCATCTTCACAGGCCCCGAACTGCCCGGAAAGCCTCGCCGCAGCGAAACCGGGTCAAGGGCGAAGCCCTTGGCAGGGTGTGCACTGCCCCAGGATAAACAGACAGACAGAAAAACCCCCTGGCGTAAAATAACGCGAGATTACGCGATCTTGCTCCGTTTTTCCAATGG
>Ga0116170_10000305_pt1 | contig 51679 bp, 43 predicted proteins | sample AD_JPNHW1_MetaG_FD_89797 | JGI IMG/M metagenome (GOLD analysis project Ga0116170, IMG submission 89797) | Active sludge microbial communities of municipal wastewater-treating anaerobic digesters from Japan - AD_JPNHW1_MetaG | ecosystem: Engineered > Bioreactor > Anaerobic > Digestate | place... | reverse complement strand
GGTTATAACCGTAGGCGGGCGCTGAAAGGGATAGACACGCTGAGCGCTTTGACCCTGGCGACCGAGGCGCAGGATTTCAGGCGGTTCAGCACGGCCGGCGAATTCATGAGCTTCACCGGGCTGGTCGGCCAGGTCGATCCACCGTCGGAATACGCCTCGCCTTCCGGACCATGGCTTTCAAGGGACGGGCCGATAAGAAGGAGGGTTAAGAGGTAACGGGCTTGACCAGCTCGTTCATATCAGTAAACATAAGGCAGCTTATCGGAAGCTCCTTACAAAAAAACTTACTTTTTCCGTGGCTAAAAATTTAAAAAGGCTCCCCCTCCGTCCGGTTTAACTATAATAACAAAAACCCGGCGCTGTTTCCGGGGGGAAAAATCCGCCGCGGCGCCTGGGCGCCATAATACCGGATCAGGTTCTTATTGGGCGGCGGAATCAGCCTACCCAGCGTCCTTCCCCCCGCTTTCCACCTGACCTGGAACACCGCGGCCGCGCTGCAGGCCGACCTGCAGTGGACCGTCTCCAACATGTTCAGCACCGACAGCGGCATCTGGAGTTACTCGCCGGACGGCAACGGGAACTTCAAGGACCTCACCGCCCGGGAAAAGACCCTGACGCAGGATACCATCCAGGTCAAGGCCGCGGAACTCTCCCCCGTATCCTGGAACTAAGAGTTCAGGAACTCAAATAAAAACCCCCGGCTTCCCGGGGGTTCTTTATTTGCAGCTCTATGAATCCTTCAATTTGCGGTGACGCAGATAGCAAAGGCTTGAAAGCTAATACCGGAATTATAATCTACGCAGGTGTAGGAAGTATCCGTGTCCGGATACGACGCGATGTAATACATATTTACATCCGTTGATTTGCAGCCGCCGCCCACAACCTTTTTCCCGGCAGGACAGGTTGCCGTACGCGGACTGAGACCGCTTGCGCTTGTTACCCTCTCATAGCCAGAAAGGCCGCCGCCGGCAGCCGCCGCCCAGGAAGCATTCCCGGCCGCGTCCGAGGTCAGGACCTTGCCGGCGCCCGCGCCGCTGGTCAGCGTAATGGTCGCGGCAATTATCCCGTAATTCGTCTTGATGTTCCCGTTGGAAACCTCAAGTTTCTCGGCCGGGTTCGCGGTCTCTATGCCTATCTTGCCTGAGTCAGTTATTCTCATTCTCTCAACAAATGAATTGGTTGCGCCGCCTGTCTGAAAGATAAGATCCCCGCCGTTGGCGTAGCCCGGGTAAGCCGCCAGCGCGTTCGTGCCTGAACGCAGATAAAGATTCCCGCCGTGGACGCCTGCGTAGTCGTTGACATAGCCGCGTCCCGCCTGCAGAATAAGATCGCCGCCGCGCTGGGCGTAGGTGCTTAAAGTATCACCGTCGCCGGCCTTTATCGTCAAAGACTTGCCATCTACATGGTTAGGGCTGGTCTGCACGGTCAGACTTCTGTCCGCTGAAGTGGAAAACACGATGTCGCCCATATTCGTAACAGCGCTGAAAGTCTTTGCGGCGGAGAAAGTCTGAACTGTGGAAAGAGTGGCGTCCCCTCCCGCCGCGGGCGTCTGCCAGGAGGCCGCGCCGGCGCCGTCGGAGGTGAGCACCTTCCCGGCGCCGGCGCCGTTCGTAAGCGTGAGCGTAGCGGCGATGACCCCGTAATTCGTCTTGATGTTCCCGTTGGAAACCTCAAGCGTTTCGGACGGGTTTGCGGTTCTTATGCCGACCCTGCCGTTTTTCAAAGACAGCGTATCAAGCCAGCCGCCGCTTGCCTGAATGGTTTGCAGCGTTATTCTTTTGTCGGTAATGTTGAGCCCGTCCGCAATGGCGTAGATATAACCCGCCCTCTCATCCGCGTTGCGAAACTCTATATTCGGATACATTTGCGGATTCCCGCTGTCGTTGTTAATAACCAGCATGGCACCGTTTACGGATTGCGTTGTATTGATCCTCACTTTGCCGAAAACGTTCGTGCCGGTGAACGTCTGGTCGGCCGCAAGGCTCGCATCCCCGCCTCCGGAGGCGGCCGCCCAGGAAGCGTTTCCGCTGCCGTCGGAGGTGAGCACCTTCCCGGCGCCGGCGCCGTTCGTAAGCGTGAGCGTAGCGGCGATGACCCCGTAATTCGTCTTGATGTTCCCGTTGGAAACCTCAAGTTTCTCGGCCGGGTTCGCGGTACCGATGCCGATCTTGCCTGAGTCAGTTATTCTCATTCTCTCAACAAATGAATTGGTAGCGCCGCCTGTCTGAAAGATAAGATCCCCGCCGTTGGCGTAGCCCGGGTAAGCCGCCAGCCCGTTAGTACCGGAGCGCAGATAAAGATCCCCGCCGTGGACGCCTGCGTAGTCGTTGACATAGCCGCGTCCCGCCTGAAGCACCAGATCGCCTCCGGACGCTGCATTGTCCCCGGGGTAGGTACCATGCCCGTTGCCGGCGCTTATGGTCAATTTTTTTCCCGCTATATTGGTGGGAACTTCTTGAACCGCTATGCTTCTGTCCGCGTCGTTAGAAAGCGCGACGTTCTTGAAAGTATTAAAGCCGGTGAAGGTCTGGTCGGCCGCCAGGGAGGCGTCGCCTGAAGCGGTCTCCCACGAGGCAAGTCCCACGGCGTTGGAGGTAAGGACCTTGCCCGCTGCCGGGTTACCGCCCGTTATCTTAACCTGGCCGTTAACTTCCAGCTTCGCGCCGGGGTTCGTAGTCCCGATGCCGACATAGCCGGTGGAATCAACCCGCATCACTTCTGCCGTGGTTGCCGACAATTTAGGTGTCGTCCAAAAAGACATATAAGTTCCCTGAGCGGAGTCGGTCCAGTTCTCAGCGGCGACTTGCCTGATAGATGACCTTGGAGCGCCGGAATATTGCGTGGCCCCATAACCGATGGCACCCAGTGACCCGATAAGTTCATCAACCAGCATCGCCGTTCTTGACCCCGCCGTTCCATCGGCGCGCCTGAAGTCAATTCCATTTGCCGCCGCTACGGAATCAAGATTAAATAATGTAGGCGTGCCGTCCGCATTGCCGATATGCGCCATGGTTCCGGTCCGCGGAGCCGCCAACCCTGCGACGTTGGAAGACACGGTCAATTTCGTCGCCGGACTCGCCGCCCCGATGCCGACGTTGCCGTCGGCAACCGCCAGAATTGAGCCGCCCACCGAGAACGCGCCGCCTGTTACGGTAAAGGTGGAAGAATTGCTTAAAGTAAGCTGCCCCGTCATGGTATCGCCGGTTTTCGCCACTTTTGTACTGTCGGTGGCTGAAATGCCAGACATATTGGTCAGCAGGGAGCCATCCACCGCGGGCAGCTTGCCGAGTGCGGTCAACTGCACCAGCTGGCTGTTGCCGTTGAAGTCATTGCCCTGCAAGGTTACGGAGGAATTATCCAGCCGCGCATTGCCGATGGTACCCGCCAGCTTTGAAGCGGAGATCCCGGTCGCCAGCTTGGCGTCAGTGATAGCGCCGTCTATCACGGTCTGCGCCGAGGAGGCGTACAGGGCGTAGGCCACCGAAGTGATAGCTTCCCTGGGAGAAAGCGTCTGGCTGTTTATGGTAACTTCAAGATACGGCGTGATATTTCCCCAGTCCACCGCCACCGGCTCAAGCGCCACATGGAAAATCCCGGTGGAAACGGCTACGGAAAGATTCCCGGAGTTCCAGTAATTCGCCGCTCCCGCCGCGTCGGTTAGCTTGAAGCTCATCGTCCGGGTGCCGCTGTACGGCACGCCGCTTTCGCGGTAGTAGCCCTGGTAGTTTATCTTCTGCGGCGCGGCCGCGTAAGCCGCGGCTGCGGTGAAGAAGGTAAGGGCAAGGAGCCAGGTTAAAATATTTTTATGCGGTTTCATAAACTCTCCATTTTTCTTTCAAATCAGTCGAAGCTGCTTTAGCCTGTAAATTTTTCAGCCCTCTACTGCGGCACGGCGTTCTGGGACGGAGCGGACCAGCCCAGTACGGCCATAACACGGCGGTTCCTTTGCCTGCCTTCGTCGGTGTCGTTGGCGGCTACGGGCACGCTCTTTCCGAAGCCCTTCGCGGTGATCTGCTCTTTTTTTATGCCTTCCTTGCCGGTCAGGTATTGCATCACGGCCTGGGCCCGCTTTTCTGAAAGCTCCATATTGTATGCGTCGTCGCCATTGGCGTCGGTGTGGCCCTGCAGCTCGATGACCGCCGCGCTATTGGCTTTCAGGAAGTCGGCGATCTCCTTGATCTGGCTGCGGAAGTCGCCTTTCAGCTCGGCGCTGTCGTACTCAAAATCCATCGCCAGCCGCATGCAGAGAGTGCCGACTTTATCCCACGGGCACGAAGGGTCCCCCGCCGCGCCCCTTACGGACTCAAGGATGCCGGGCGTGATAGAGCCCGGCGCCGCCAGGTCCTGGATGCGCGTTTCCGCCTGAAGCACGGCGGCGGCGGACTGCGGAGCCGGCGCCTCGGGCGTGGAAAGCTGCACTTCCGGCGTTGAACTGACAACTTCCATGGTGGACAGCACGATCTCGGGCGTGGAAATATTAATTTCAGGGGTGGAGAGAACCACTTCGGGAGTGGATACGCTTACTTCCGGAGTGGAGATAGTAATTTCGGGCGTGGACGCCGCCACTTCGGGTATAGCCGCAACAACTTCGGGTGTAGAAACGACGATCACCGCGGGGGCCGGCGCCGGTCCGGACTTCGGCTGTTCCTTTTTGGGCTGCGGCGCGCCGAACGCCCAAGTTACAGTAAAGTGGTGCGTATCGCCCAGGTCGCTCAAGGGCAGGAACGCATAATCCACAGAGATATCTTTCAGCGCCAGGCCCACACCGAACCTTAACCCCGCTCCGGAATCTATAAAACTGTCCCAGCCGCCGCGCACATAGATAAGTTTGTGGTAACCGGCTTCCGCGCCGAACTTAAAGCCCGCGCCATGCTCCCGCGTAAGCTCGCTGTCCGCGCTGAGCATAAGCCAATCGCCCCACGGGCTAACCGCCAGGCCCAGGGCCAGGGCCTGCGGCGCGTCTTCGCGCGCGCTGTCGAACCTTATCTTCTGGCCTATATTCCTTATCGCCGCACCCCACACCGCCCGGTACCAGCCGGTGCGCAGGGTGAAGCCCGCGTCCAGCAGCAGCGCGTTGGCGCGGGCGTCGCCTATTTTCTCCCAGGCCTCTTTTAGCGTTAAGCCGGCGTTAACGCCGCCCGGCAAGGCCCTGCCGTAGGTAAGGCCCGCCAGGTGACTGCCGGCTGAATAGTCCGTTGTTACGCCGCCGGCGGCGTCGGAGCCGCTGAGCGTTCCGTAATTAAGGTTCTGGTACCTGAAGCCGAAATAATTCGTTTTGTCCGGGAACCGGTGCGAGTAGACGAAATTCTGGTAGGTTATCCCCTCCAGCCAGGAGGAATGATGGAAGGAAAGCCGGTTATCCTGCGCGAGCCCGCCGATGAGCGCCGGGTTGTAGAAAACGCCCTGGGCCGCGTCGCCGGCCGCTGCCGCCGCCCCACCCATGCCCGTCTCCCGCGCGCCGTTGTCCAGGCGCAGGAAATCGAAAGCGGTTGTGCCCGCCTCAGCGGCCGCGCCCTGAACGGCCAGGCACATTATTACCGGCGCCAAAAATTTAAGATATCGGTTCATCACTTACCTGATTATAGACAGCTTGTCTATTTTCCTGCCCGCCGCGGTCCTGACCATGTAAAGATAAACTCCGCTGGCCGCTTTGCTGCCGTTCTGCGTCCGCGTATCCCACACCAGCTTGCCGGTGCCGCCGGGCTCTTCGCCTTTCCACACGCGCTCGCCGCGGACCGTGTAAACCTCCACTTTGCTGCCGGCCGGCAGGTTCGCGAAAGTTATGCCCCCGGCGTCCGTGCCGGTCTGGCCCGCGCCCAGGCCGGCATTGGGGCCGTGCGGCCGGAACGGTGAAGGATACACAGAGATGGTGTTGAGCACGGAGCCGATGGAAGTACCTATGGCGAAATAGCTGAGGTGCGGGATGGAGTAATAGACCGCGGAGCTGGAAATGGACACTTCCGCGTCGGGCAACTGCACCCACAGATCGGCCGTTTCGTCCAGCACGTATAATTTGGCGTTGGGAACCAGCGCCGACGCGGGCGAGCCGCCGTCAATTACCTGGTCGCTGTTCAGGTCCTTGAACTTAAGATAAAGCATGGCCTGGTTGGGCGAGAAAGTAATGGAAGTCTTAACATTGTTCGCGTCATAATAATCCACCGCCCGAACCTCGTGGATCTTGCCCTCGTTATGGTCCCTGGCGAATTTGGCGTTGGCCGCCGTTACGCCGGCGGCGCTGGTAGTGGTTATTTCTATGTGGCCCTCGCCGGGGATCGCCCCGGGGGACAAGACCAGCGTAGTCTGGTCCGCCTGGCCCGGATAGGCCGGGTCCGGCGGCGCTTTAACCACAAAATCCGCGCCCGGTTTCAGCCGCGTCTGGAAAACGAAAGTGGCGGAGCTCTCCAGGGGAATGCCCTCGGTGTCTACGGCGGTGGTGTCTATTACCACCTGGTAAGTGTAATTGTAATCCCAGTTGGCGGCCGGCGGGGCAGCCGCCAGGCTGAGCTCCCTTGTTGCGGGAGCGTAGGAGGTGGAAACGGCTACGGCAATATTTGTATCCGCCGCCTGGTCGTTGCGGATAAGCGTTACGCGCGCGGCGGAGGCCAGCGACGAGGCGAGCATGTCCTTGCTGAAAACCACCGCCGCCGGGGTAGAGACATCCACGCCCACGATCCAGTCCAGGTAATATTTTACGATGAAGCCGGGTGAAACTATCACCGTGGGGCGGATGCCCGCGCCCAGGCCGCCGAAAAAGCCCTCTTCCACGCTTGCCGCCGCGCCGGCGGCGAGGGCGGCTTCGGAAGACGACAGCGGGACCGGCTGGCCGAGGCTGTCGGATAAGGAAACAGTGCCTCCGGACCTGGAGCCGCCGCCCGAATCAAAAACCGAGCGCGTCAGGGTTTGGGCATTGAGGAGGGAAGAACCGCCGAAGAGGCAGAAAAACAGGACCGCAAGCGCGTAAAACACCCACACCCGGAGAACGCGTACGGAACCTGCCCGGCTGCCCGGCTTGCCTGACATTAGATGTTGCGTTTTATCCTCCGCTACGTCTTACGTGATGCTGTTCAGATCAAATTATCGTATCAAAAAAAATTCAGGGCCGGCAAGCATACACGCCCAGTGCAGGCGGAGCGGCGGCGCGCTCCCGGCTGTAACGCCCGGCTCAGGCGCCGCGCAGCCGGCGGACCAGGAACCAGGCGACCGCGGCCAGCAGCAGGAACACGGCGAGCGCCAGCCACTGCGGAGTGTTGTTCTTTTCCGCGTAAGGGTCCTCCAGTCCGCGTTTGGAGTTGGGCGGCAGCGCCGCTATCCTGGTAAGCGCTTCACCGAACGGGATGTTTATGCGGACCAGCGTGTTTATCGCCCAGCCATTGGCGTCCAGTATGGGGCCGATGTTCCGCTGGCGCAGTTTCAGCGCGGCTATTATCATTGAAGGGCCGGAGATCAGCAGCACCGCGCCGGCCGCGGCCAGCGGCAGCTGCCACCAGGGCAGCCGGCTCACGGCCGCCACCACGGCGCCGAAAGCGGCGCCCAGCGCGCCCATAGCCAGGCCGACGGCGGCGAAGATGCCGGCGAATTTTCCTACATCGAAAGGCGCCGCCTTGTCCGATTTAACCGCGCCGGCGGCCAGGGCGGTTTCAGCGGTCTTTTCCCGTTCGCTGGCGAATTTAGCCAGCTGGGTCTCTACCAGGCGTATCGCCTTTTTATAGGGCGACCAGAATGCCTGGCGGATGCTTATGGGCTGTTCTATGATCTTCACCACCGTGGCGTCCCAGTCCCAACCGTCGCGGTCGTAGAACATCCCGTTGCGGCCGACCATGAGGTTATCCGAATCTCCGCCGGTCATGGCGACGGCTATGGTGATCTTTTCCGCGGCGCCGCGCCGGATGCAGTCGCAATACAGCAGGCAGGTCTGGCTCAAAGCGGCCAGAACGGCGTGCTTGCCCGCGTCGGCCACGCGCACGCAGAGCTCGCAGCTCCTTCCGTCTATATAAAGCGTGCCGGCCTGGAACACGGCCTTGCGCTTGCGGCCGTAGAAATCGGCGAAAGAAACGAAGTTCTCCAGCAGGCGCTGCAGGTCCCGGTGGTAGCGCACCAGCCGTTCGAGCGCGAAGATGGAATCGAACTTCGGTTTTTCCGCCAGGTCTTTTTCCACGAACTCGGCCAGCGTGGCGCGCCCGCCGCCGGAAAGTATCTCGGCGAGGCGCTCCGCGCCCAGCGCCTCCGTTCTGGTGCGGGGCTTTGACTTCAGCCATTCCTCCTGCGCGCCAAAATGTTCCAGCAGCTTATGCCAGTCGGCTTCGGTCAGCGCGGAGCGCGCGCCGAGCAGCGGTTTTACGGCTTCTTTGTCCAGGCGCGCCACGGCGTCCGCCCAGGCAGGGTTCACCCCCCCGTCCAGCGGCAGCGCCCGGCCGGCCTCTACGCGCGCCAGCGGGAAGCCTGCCAGTTCCGGCACCCCGGCCGAAAGGGTCAGGGCGGCCAGCGGCGCGTATTCCGCCTCCGAGCGGTTCAGCGCCGCCGCGGAGCGCCCGTCGAAGGCGGCGGTGCGGCACCGCGCGAAAAAATCGTCCACTTTCGCGCGCACGGCCTGGCAGGCGGCGTGCGCGTCGGCCGTCCTGTCACCCAGCGGGCCGGCGCCGGCCTTGCCCCCGGCGCGCCAGGCGGTCAATTCGTCGGCTTCCTTGAAAAATCGCTCTATGCGGGCCTTGTCTATGCCCGGCTTGCCGCCGCAGTCGGCAACGGTGCCCATGCAGGAGCCTATCTCCTCTATCAGCCCGCGGGTCGCGCTGTCCTCGGCGGCGGACTCGAGCGTTATTACTCCGTCGCCGTTGAAGCGCGAAGCCGCCACGAAAGCTTGCATGTGCGCCATATCGGAAACCGAGATGGAATCCGCGCCCGCCTTGCCGTTGGTCTGCAGTATCTGCCGGGCCAGCTCGAGCAGCCTTTTGCCCTCTTCGCCGGAGTCGTCGATCTCCGAAAGCGGCAGCGAGTCCGCGCCGGCCCTGATGGAGCCGATATCTTTAAGACAGCCCGAAAGCCATCTTATGGCCGCCAGGACCTCCGGCACGCGGATGCGCCCGTCGCCGTCGGAGTCGAGCATGCGCAGCGTTTTCTCGTCAAATTCCAGGCCCGATACCGGGCAGGCCAGGGTGACCCACAGCTTCTGGTCCAGTTCACCCAGGGCTTTCAGGTCTTCGGCCCGGTCCAGAAGCACCTGGTCCGTGCCGCCGGCGCGGAAAAAGCGCCAAACATGAGGGATCTTGCCTGTGCCGTTCATAAAGTTCCTCCGTGAACCGATGTGCAATGGAAACCTGACAAAAAACTTCCTTTTTCTCTGGCTAAATATTTTAGAAAAACCCCCTCCGTCCGCTTTAAATATAATAACAAAAACCCGGCGTTTTTTTCCCGGGAAAAAATCCGCCGCGGCGGCCGGGCGGCGGGCGGGCGGCGGAAGAGTCGGGAGCGAAGTTCAGTCGTCAGTTGGCGGCGGGGCTAGCGGGTCTATTGTATCGTATAAGTCAACCCGCGCATCCAGCTGGCAATCTTCGTCATGTGGGCTGTGGCCGTACACAGAAGCTTCAGGAACCGGCTGAAACTGCGGGGAGTCAGAGGGCAGGCCCAGGTGATTTAGAAGGCGCACAAGTTCCTTGTCATTAAGGATAACCGCTGCAGGCTTCATTTCCAGGTTGCATTTGGCGCAGATAAGCGGGAAGACCTCAAAAACCCCGGCTATGCAGGCGCCCCTGGAGCGGGCTTTATTTTTTAGCTCATTAACTTTTTTCCGCAGGTTCACCAGGCCGGTTTCCCTGGCAGCTTTCGAAACCAGCAGCGGACGCAGCTGGGACCTGGGCGCCATTACCGCCCTGCGCGGCCTGGACGACGCGCTCAAACTGCAGCGCAAGGACGCGCTGCCTCCTGCCCGGCACGGCTTAACGCCCGCCGGGCAGGTCGGAAGCCGCGTTCTGACGTATACCCGCCTTGTTTACTACAATCTATTTCATGAACACCGGCACCGGCAAAACTCCCGCCAATAACGAACCCGCCGGCAAGCCCCGGGGCCGCAGCCTGCTGGGCCTGGCCGGCATGATAGTGCTGGTGGGCATGGGCGAACACATGGCGGAACGCTTCCTGCCGCTGTACTTGCAGCAGCTGGCGCAGGCCTCCACGGCCGTGCTGGCCATCGGCCTGCTGGCCGGCATGGACGACCTGCTTTCCGCGCTCTACTCTTTTCCCGGCGGCTACCTGAGCGACCGCCTGGGCACCAAGCGCGCGCTGCTGTTCTTCAACGCCCTGTCGATGCTGGGCTACCTGTGCGTCATCTTCGTCCAGACCTGGTGGGCGGTGCTCGTAGGCGCGGCCTTCTTCATTTCCTGGTCGGCCATCTCCCTGCCGGCCACCATGGACCTGCTTTCCAAAGCGGTGCCTAAGAACCGGCGCACGCTGGGCGTGTCGGTGCTGGCGCTGCTGCGGCGCGTGCCCAAGATGCTGGGGCCCGTAGTGGGCGGGGCCTGCATAGCCGCCTGGGGCGTAGGCCCCGGCGTGCGCGCGGCCTTCGTGATAGCGCTGCTGCTGGCGCTGGCCGCGGCGGTACTGCAGCAGCTGCTGATCCAAGACGATTCGCAGGAAAAGAAGGCCGCGGAAGCCAACCCTTTACGCCTGTGGCGGGAAATGCCCGGCGGCCTGCGCAATTTGCTCATGTCCGACATCCTCATCCGTTTCTGCGAGCGCATCCCGGATTCCTTCGTGGTCATCTGGGCCACCCGCACCATACTGCACCCCGTCTCGGAGCTCACTTTCGGCTGGCTTTCGGCCGTTGAGAACATGACTGCGGTGCTGGTGTACCTGCCCGTGGCCTACATGGCCGACCGCTTCGGCAAAAAGCCCTTCGTGCTTATCACGTTCGGCTTCTTCACCTGCTTCCCGCTGGCCCTGCTGCACGCGCGCTCCCTCTGGCCGCTCGCGGCGGTTTTTGTGCTGCGCGGCTTAAAGGAGTTCGGCGAGCCCACCCGCAAGGCGCTCATCATGGACCTGGCGCCGGAGGGCCGCAAGGCGGCCATGTTCGGCCTCTACTACCTGGTGCGCGACGTGCTGGTGGCCTTCGCCGCCTTCGGCGGCGCGCTGCTGTGGCGCATCTCGCCCGAGCTCAACCTTAAAACCGCTTTCGCCTTCGGCGTGATCGGCACGCTCTGGTTCGCCTGGCGCGGCAGCGACACGCTCCCCGCGCCGGGCAGGCAGGGGGACGCTGGCCTGCAATAAACATAAGGCAGCTTATCGGAAGCTCCTTACAAAAAGCTTCCTTTTTCTCCGGCTAAATATTTTAGAAAGACTCCTCCCTCCGTCCAATTTAACTATAACAACAGAAATTCTGCGTTTTTTCCGGGAAAAGAAAAAATCCGCCGCGGCGGCCGGGTGGCGGAAGAGTCCGGCGCAAAGTTCATTCGTCAGTTGGCTGCGGGTCTATTGTATCGCGTATAAGTCAACCCGCGCATCCAGCTGGCAATCTTCGTCAGGCGGGCTGTGGCCGTATACAGAAGCTTCAGGAACCGGCTGAAACTGCGGGAAGTCAGAGGGCAGGCCCAGATAATTTAGAAGGCGCACAAGTTTTTTGTCATTTAGGATAACCGCTGCAGGCTTCATTTCCAGGTTGCATTTTCTTCTGCGCCCGGACGCCTATAGCCTGGCGACGAACCCGATAGCGGCGTGTCGGGAAGAAAAGCCGGATCTGCGGGAGCCGGACCCCCGGAAAGAAGAAAGCCGCCCCGGGGCGGCTCTCTTCCCACCCGTGGCGGGCGGTTACTTTCCTGCCAGGATGGCCCTGACGCGCGCCTTGCCGGCATCGTGCCTGGCCTTTTCCTCCGGCGTCAGCGCCCTGACCTTCCCTGCTTTTATGTTCTCTTCCATCAGGCGGAACAGCTCCGTCCTGGTATCGGGCATCATTATCCACCGCTGGGAAAGCGCCTGCAGTTCGGAGAAACTGGTATCCCTCACCACCTCCGCGCGCCAGGCCCAGTACATGGCGTCTTCCTTCAGGGTCTCCCTTTGTACGGTGTCGATCAGCTCCAGTTTCCCCTTCAGGAGGCCGCCGGTCTTTGCGCGCAGTTCCGCCCGCTGCGTGTCGTAGTCCCGCGACAGTTTCTCGCCGCAGGCGGCCTTCTTGTACGCTTCCTCCTTGGTGAGCGCCGGCGTCTCCTGCGCCGCGTATTTCTCTATGGCGGACTTCAGGGCGGCCCGGACCTGGCGGGTGTAGACCCAGTTATCCACGTAGCCGAGCACTTCCTTCTCGCCGGCCCTGACGCGGCGGCCCCAGTAGCGGGCGTTAAGGTCTACGCAGTACTCCGTGGTCAGGGAAGCGATAAGCTTCTCGTCCCCCCGCCCGGGTGAAAGCACCTTCTGGATGCGCTGCCTGGCGTCTTCCAGGCGGTTCAGCTCTTCGGCCGTGAGGGTGCGCACCTTGCCGCTGTCGAGGATCTCTTTTATCTTCGCGAACAGCAAGTCGCGCGTTTCAGGCTTCATCAGCCAGTTCTGGCCCTTGGCCTTCAGGTCGGCGTAGTTCCCGCGGCCGCCGTTCTTTATATCCCAGGCCCAGTAGGCGGCGTTCAAGTCGAGCGTCTCCCGGTCGATGGCGTCCACCTGGTCTATCGCCGTCCCGAAGGATGCCTGCCCCTGTACAGCGGCAGGCGCGTCAGCGGCCAGGGCGGCGGCCGGCAGCGCTGCCAGCCAGAGCGAAAACAGTATCGTGATTTTCATAAGTCCTCCTTGCCTTTACTATGCGCGGGCCCGGAAAGTATCACAACCCGGTGCGCGGATCCGGCTGCAGCCCTTCGGGGCTGCGCCAGTCCGTCGAAAGATCCGAAAGGTACATCCGGGACTCGTCGGCGTAATAAGGAAAATTATCATACGAGCGCCAGTCAGGGTCCTCCGCCGGCCCCCGAACCGGCCCCGGCCCCAGCAGCACGAAGGCCATCAGGGCCGCCGCGCCGAAGGCCAGCGCCCGGACCGCTTCTGCCGGCCTCCAGGCGGGCGCCGCGGCACCGGCGGCGCGCGCCAGCACCCGGCGTTTAACGGCCTCCGGCACCTGCGCGGCTCCGGCCGCGAAAAGCCCCGCTATGCGGGCGTTCGCCGCGGCAGCGGCCGGATCCCCGCCGGCATTGCCGGCCAGGAACAGTTCAAGCTCCTTCCCATCTTCCTTCATATTCATTTACCTTCCCCGGTAAGTTCCCGCCTCAGCTTCGCCATGCAGCGGTAAAGTATGGTGCCCACGTTGCTCTCGCTCAAACCTGTCAGCGCGGCTATCTCCCTGTTGTTCATCTCCGAATAGAACTTTAGGCTTATCAGGTCCCGCTCCTGCGCGCTGAGGCCGGCCAGGGCCGCGGCCAGCTCGCCTTCCGCCTGCTTTTTTTCCAGCGCCGCCGGCGCCTCGGCCGCCTTGTCGCGGAAAATATCCGCGAACACGTCCAGCGGCAGGAAGCCCAGTATGGCGCCGCGCCGCAGGTGCAGGTTGACCTCGTTGCGCGCTATGCCGAACAGCCACTGCGCCGGCCCGCCGCGCGCCGGGTCGTACTGCGCCAGGCGCTCGAAGGCCTTGCCAAAAACGGCGGCAGCTATGTCCTCGGCGGCGGCGGCGTCCCGCACGCGGCAGTTCGCGTAGGCATAGATCCTGCCGAAATATTCGTCGAATAGCGCCGCGAAGTCCATAATGCCTCTATAATACTATATGCCCGGCCGGAGAAAGTATCACAGCCGCCGGCGAAAATAAGCTGCCGGGGCGGCAGCCCCGCCCGGGCTGTTCCAATATCCCGGCAAACGCCGCAAAAGCGCCGGGTGACATGATTATTTTCCGGAACTTTTTGCCCGCGAGCGGTTTCTCGCGGGGAAGATCGGCAATACAATGTTCTCAGGATCGGATGAAAGGTTTCAGCCGCCGGACAATTCGGAAGGGCCGGACCTGACCAGCCTCAGCATCTGCGCGCCGGTAAGCGCGCTGGGCTGCACGGCGTCGTGCGCCCCGGCCTCTTTGAGCTTCGCCGCTTCCGCCGCGTCGTCCGCGGTCATTATGAACCTGGCTTCCGGCGCCATCTCCCTGAGATGGGACAACAGCCGCCGGTTGGTGATGCCCTTGAGGAAAGTATCGGAGATGGTGCAGATCACTATGGCCGCTTTTTCTATGCCCAAATGGTGCAGGGTCTGCGGATGGGCCAGGTCGCCGTAGGCCAGCTTGTAGCCCCGCGCTTCCAACTGGCCGCGGATGCCCGGGTTGTAGTCCACCACGAGGACGCGCGGCTTGAGGTCCACCGCTTCGCGGTCGATGGCGTCGAGCAGCGCCATGCCTGCCCTGAAGCAGCCCAGTATCGCTATGTCGCGCACTTCCCCGCCGGCTTCGCCCTCGGCGTCCTGCTCGTGGGCCTCTTTCAGGCCGAGCCTGGCGAGGAGGCCCAACCCCCACCTGGCCAGCCGGTCGTTGAAGTGTATCAGGTAGGTGGAGAGCACGGACATCAGGAGCATCGAGGTGAGCACGAGCGACTGCAGCTCCGGCGTGATATGTTTGTAGCCCGCCCCCAGCGCCAGTATGACGAGCGAGAACTCGCTTATCTGCGAGAGGTTCACCGCGGTGAGCAGCCCGGTCCTGAACCCGGTCCCCAGCAGCCCGGCCGCCGGGACCAGCGAGAGGACGCGGCTGGAGACCACGAACCCGGAGATGATCAGCGACATCCCGAGGACCTGCCAGGAAGGCAGCGGCACCTTGAGGCCCAGCGCCACGAAGAAGAGCGTGACGAAGAAGTCGCGCACGCCGGTCAGCTTCGAGATGACGTCGGTCCCGTAAGGGAACGCCGCGATGCTCATGCCGGCGATCAGCGCGCCCATCTCCTTGGAGAGCCCGGCCTTTTCGGCCAGGCCGCAGACCAGGAAGCACCAGGCCGTAGAGCTGAGCAGGACCAGCTCCGGGAATTTACCGGCCGCGTGGAGCAGCCGGGCCAGGATATGCTTGCTGACCAGGAAGGCCAGCACCACGAGCACCAGCCCCTGCCCGAACGAGCGCAGGATGCCGCCCAGCTCCGGGTTGAGCAGGTTTGGCTGGAACGCCATGAAGATGATCGCCCAGATATCCTGCAGCACGAGGATGCCTACGGTCAGCCGGCCCGCTACCGTGCCGGTCTCGAATTTGTCCGTCAGCAGCTTCACCACTATCAGCGTGGAGCTCAGCGCCAGCGCTACCGAAAGGTAGAGCAGGTCGAAATTCCCGCCGCCCATAGAATAGCCGAAAGCCCTGAAGAAGCCGAGCGCCAGCAGCACGCAGACCGCGAACTGCACGAAGCCCAGCGTGAACATGGCCTTGCCCATGCGCAGCAGGTCGCGCAGGTTGATCTCGAGGCCGATAATGAACAGCAGGAGGATGAGGCCCATCTCCGAGATGAGTTCGATGCTGGCCTCGTCGGTAACGAGCCCGAAGCCCAGGTGCGTGCCGAGCAGCATGCCGCCCAGCACGTAGCCCAGTATCAGTGGCTGGCGCAGGGCCCTGGCTACATGCGAGGCGCCGGCGGCAAAGATGATCCCGAGCCCGATATCGGTAAGAATGTTAAGTGAGTGGTTCATACGCTGATCAGTTTAGATTATACAAATGGCGGGAGGGCGTTGTCCGCTCTGGCTGCCGCTATGCCGGCTTCCCGGCCAGGAAGTCGCATAGCACCACGGCGTTGTTGCGCTGGGGATCCTTGGCGGCGTAGAGCAGCGTGACGGTCTTTTTGCCGGCGAGCTCCCGCAGCTGCCCGGCGGCCGCGGTGTTGGCGCGCAGCTCCGCCGGGTACTTCCTGCGGAAGCCTTCCCAGCGCGCCTCGTCGTGGCCGAACCATTTACGGGTTTCGTCGGACGGCGCTATTTCCTTCAGCCAGAGGTCCAGCCTGGCCGCGGCCGTATACAGAAGTTTTAGGAGCAGGCTGAAACTGCGGAAAACCTGTTGGCAAGCCCAGATGGTTCAGCGCCGGAGAGTTGGCCTGCTTCCTGTATCGTTAATCCCGGGTTCGCTCATCTTGCTCCCCCGTTCCCGCATCATTATTCCCGGGGGTCGCTCTTGTTCCGAAACAGTTTTTCCGCAGGGCAGCCGGACTCGCGCTGTTTGCAGTACTTGCAGGCCAGCGAGCCGCGGACAAAGGCGTTGCCGGCGGAGATCAGAAAAGCCAGTGAAACCACGCCGGTCAACAGCGCCAGGTCCGATCCGCGGAGCAGCAGAATAATGCCGACGATCAGCGGCACGAAAGACAGCAGCATGTCGGGGGCCAGGTCTTTCCAGACCATTTCTTTCGCGGCGAAGCGTTGCGGCTCCCCGCGCTTGAACAACATACTGCTAAGCTTTCCTCTCCCGAAAGCGCACCTCTTCCCGTAGTAATAACAGTCCACGCAATGCGCGCTCAACAGGCGCGCCTCGAACCAGGCGACATATAGCGCGTAGAAGACGGCGGCGAGGCCGCTGAGCCGCCACATTATCGCGACGCCTATCGAGTAAATTGCCAGCGACAGCAGGCAGGCGGCGCCGGTGATCCTCAGCGGGTATTCTTCGTAGCACGGAGAATTCAACTCTGTAGGCAACATAATGCGGGTTATCGGCAGCAGGGCTGAAAACTTCTCCTTTCCGCTGATGAGAATTTTGCGGATAATGAGCGGCTGCAACTATAATACTAAAATGCGACCTGTAGTGAACCTAAGATGGATTATCGGATCCTCCTTACTGAAAATACCGCTTTTTTCCTAACCGAAATTTATAAAAGGCTCCCCCTCCGTCCGATTTAACTATAATAAGAGAAATTCTGCGTTTTTCCGGGAAAATAAAAAATCCGCAGCGGCGGCTGGGCGGCCGGGCGGCGGAAGAGTCGGGAGCAAAATTCATTCGTCAGTTGGCGGCGGGTCTATTGCGCGCACATCGGGACCAGCCGGCCCGGGTCCATGTTGTGCGCGTCCGTGAAGCTGCGCATGAACACGCTTTCAGCGTCGCCATCCAGGATTATCCGGGAAGATATTCCGGGTATGTCCGCGGCGATCTCCGTTTTGCTCAGGAGAACAACCAGTAGCCGGACAAAACAATCAAGGCCGGGAAAACAACCAGTCCGATCGCCCACTTTAAAACTGTTTTATTCAACTTGGCTGCGGCGTCCGGTTCGCCTTGAGCCTGCACCAGGGTCCTGAAAGCAAAGTAGGACGCCGTCGCGAAGCCGGCCAGCAATACTGAATAAACGTTAATCACAACCGGGTCCTTGCCGATTAGTGCATCGAAAAACGCGATGTACCCGGGAATTGCCGTCATCCAGAATATCGCCCGCAGAATCGTTCGGAGCCGGGACTCATCAGGGCGCCGGCGGATCTTGCTCCTGAGCACGAGCGCAGCTATTCCCGAAAACAACACCGGGAACAGCATCGCGTTCGCGAGCACGCCGTTACAGTTGCTGGCGAAGGCGGTGGCCGGCGTTAAAACTATCCCTGCGATCAGAAATACGCGTATTAATTTCATTTAGTCCACTTTGCAGGCAACATAAGGCACATTATAAATTTCCCCTTTCCGCATGATGAGAAATTCGCGGATAATTAGCGGCTACAGCTATAATACCAAAACGCTGTCGGTTTTTGACTTTTTTCGCGGGACTTTCCCGCCCGGCCCCCGCCGGGCTGTTCAGCGGGAGTAGCCTGTAATAAACCTAAGGTAAATTATCGGATGCTACTTTCGGAAACACCGCTTTTTCCCCTAACCGAAATCTATAAAAAGGCTCCCCCTCCGTCTAATTTAACTATAACAACAAAAACCCGGCGCTTTTTCCGGTGCGGGGTGTCGGCGGCGGTGCCCAGGCGGGCGTGCCGATCGGCCTCGTATTAGGAGAAGTTGCCCTCGAACCAGGCTATCTTGCTGTCGTCCTCGAAAGCCATGATAGGCATGGCCACGCGGTCCAGGAACCAGCGGTCGTGGCTGATTATCACGGCGCAGCCGGTGAGGGTTTCGAACGCTTCTTCCGGCGCGCGCATCGTGTTCGCGTCCAGATCGTTGTTGGGCTCGTCGAGCAGCAGCACATTGCCGCCTTCCCTGGAATTTAACAGCCTAACACTGGTCCGGTAAGCGGGGGAAGGTCAGCCCCGGTTATATCTTAAAGAGAACTCCAGGGCCGGCCGAGGACGACGTGCGTGCAGTCTATCAGCAATACAGGGGCGGTGCTCCCGGCCACATAAAGCCATTTGCCGCTATCCTGTATGTCCGTAAAACTGGCGACGCGCACCTCGTTGCCGGCCACATGCGGGGTCAGCGGCAGCTTCAGGAGCGGCATTTCCGGCATGACTTCGGAGAGAGCGGCCGGCGCGGTGCTGCTGTACATGCTATACCGCGAAAGCCTTTCGCGCGCGCCGTACAGGTTGGAGCGCTGAGCCCCGACAGCGGATTTTAACGGCAGGCCGGCGAATATGCCGGGCCAGGCGATAAGCGTCATAAAAGCGAGGCAAAGCCCGAAGGCGACTGCGGGCAGGCTTAAATAAGGCCACGGTTCGTCGCGCTGCGTATAGAGGCGGACCAGCAGCCAGAAGAACGGCGCGCCGAACAGCAACGCGTAGAGGAAAGTGACCGTACCGCTGACCACAGCCAGATCCGCAGCGAAGAGCCAGACGATAGTCAGGCTCGCCGCGTAAAACAAAAAAGCGATTATCGTCGTCATGCGGCCAATTATCCTTATCGCGCCCTGCCGGCTCCAGGCCGAAAGCGCCACCCGACTATACGACTATTTCTGCCTGTAGAAACATAAGGCAGCTTGTCGGATCCTCCTTACAAAATACTTCCTTTTTCCTGGCTAAAAATTTTAAAAAGGCTCCCCCTCAGTCCAATTTAACTATAATAACAAAAACTCGTAGCTTTTTCCGGGAAAAGAAAAATCCGCCGCGACGGCTGGGCGGCGGAAGTGTCGGGAACAGAGTTTAGTCGTCAGCCGGCGGCGGGTCTATTTTATCGTATAAGTCAACCCATGCAGCCAGCTGGCAATCTTCGTCGGGCGGGCTGGCACCTTCACCTGGTTCTGAATAGACAAGCGCCTCCCGAAAGCTGAATATAAGGAATGTCCACGGAATATGAAAATAGCCATTGGATTAGGCCTGGATAAAGACCCGGAAAAAGCAGCCGCCTCGGCGGTGAAGCAGGCGCTGAAGACCGTGCCGCGGCCGGGCCTGGCGGTGGCCTTCGCTTCCATACGCCTGGACCAGGCGAAAGTGCACAAGGCGCTGTGCCGGCATCTGGACCCCGCGATCCTCACCGGCGGTTCCTGTTATGCCGAGATCACCAACGCCGGCGTTTCGCGCGCCAGCGTAGCGGTGCTGCTCATGTCCGGCCCCGGCCTTAAAGCGGAGTTCAGCGTTTCTGAAACCTCCGAGGATTGCAGGAAAACCGGCCTGAACCTGGCCGGCGGCGTGAGCGGGCCCGGAGCGGCGGGGCGCGCGGTGTCGCTGGTGTTCGGCTCCATCTCAACGGGCTACGACCAGCGCATGGTGGACGCCGTGGCGGAAAAGCTGGCGCCGGCGCCGGTGTTCGGCGGGCTGACCTGCGGCGCCTACGACCTGGGCTTGAGCCATCCCGATTTCTGGACCAATTACCAGTACTGCGGCTGCGAGCTGACTAAAAAAGGCGCGCGGCTGGCCGCGCTGGAACTGCCGGCCGGCAGCCGCTTGGCCTTCGGCTACGGCCACGGCTGGGAGCCGGTGGGGGAGGAACTGACCGTCACCCGCGCCGACGGGCCCGCCGTCTACGAGGTCAACGGCATGCCGGTGCTGGAGTTCTACCGCCAGTTCCTGGGCCGCGACGCCAAGGAGAAGTTCTTCGAACTGATGGTGCAGCGCTACGGCTTCTCGATAGCCGCGCCCGGCGCCGGCAAGACCATTATAAAGCTGCCGGTCTCCTGCGATTTTAAGAAGGGCAGTATTACTTATTTCCCGTCCGAAGACCTGCTGGGCAAAAAGGTGCGGCTGATACAGGCCAGCCGGACCGACCTGATAGCGGGCGCGCGCGCCGCCGCGCTGGAATGCGCCGCCGCGCACCCCGGCAAAAAACCGGCGCTGATCTTCATGGTAAGCTGCTGCTCGCGTTCGCATATCCTGCACAGCCGCGTCAACGACGAACTGGAGGCCGTGCGCGCGGTCTTCGGTCCCGCGGTGCCGGTGTTCGGCATGTACTCGGGCGGCGAGATAGTGCCGTGGAGCAGGACCTGCTCGCCGAAGCAGTGCGGCTCCTGCTACCACGTGACCACGGTGGCGCTGATGGCGGTTTACGCCGGCGGCGAAGTGCGGGCTTCCGTGCCGCCCCCCGCCGCGCGCGAGGCGGCGGAAGCCTCCGGGGCGCGCGACATGCTGGCGCGCAGCGAGGAGATGCTGGACACCACGGAAAGTTTCCTGGCCAACATGAGCCGCAAGTCCTACAAGGACGGCGAGCTGCTGCGCCGCCAGCATGAGCTGATACACGCCTACACCCCGCACGGGGTCTGGAAGGAAGTGGGCGCCGTGGCCTCAGCCGGAGGCAAGGAACTGCGGGACGCGGAATTCAACGGCGTCTTCATGTTCATGGACGTGAAGGGCTTCACGCCCTACACCGAGGCGCATACCTCCGCCGAGGTGGTGAAGGCTTTGAACGAGATCTTCTCCCCGGCCACCGGGGTCATCTACGACCACGGCGGCGACGTGGACAAGTATATCGGCGACTGCATCTTCGCCTGTTTCCCGTCGGCCGCCGGCGCGGCCGGGGCGGCAAAGGCCATACTGGCCCTCTTCGGAGAGTTGAAGGCGAAAGGCAACCCGTTCGACGTGCGCATAGGCCTCAACGGCGGCCGCGCCGTGCGCGCCAACGTGGGCTCGCCCGGCCGCCGGGAATACACCTTCATCGGCGACGCGGTCAACACGGCCCAGCGCCTGGAGTCCAACTGCGAGCCTGGCAAGGTACTGGTGTCGGCGGGTGTATATAAAGAAGCCGCGGCCATCCTCGGCCGGGCCCAGGAAAAAGTGGTGCCGCTCAAAGGCAAAGCCAAGCCCGTGACGGCCTTCCTCTGTTCAGCGTGAGCGTCCGCCTGTAAATTATAAAATTAAGCGCGGCGCAATATCGGGAGCTCCTTGCCAAAACCTTCCTTTTTCCTTGGCTAACATTTTAAAAAGGCTCACCCTCCGTCCAATTTAACTATAACAACAAAAACCCGGCGCTTTTTCCGGGAAAAGAAAAAATCCGCCGCGGCGGCCGGGCGGCCGGGCAGCGGAAGGGTCGAGAGCGAAGTTAATTCGTCAGTTGCCGGCGCGTGAAAAGGGGACAGGCTACTTTTTCGAAAAAGTAGCCTGTCCCCTTTTTTACCAAGGACCATTTGCAGAAGATCAAGCAGGTGTTCTATTTGTTCGAAGTGGATCCCGCGCTCAAGGACGGCTTTTCAGCCGCTCCCTATACGCCGGACGGCGCTGGCCGGCCCGTTCTATACCCCCACCGGCGCCGGCTGGCCCGCCCCCTGCCCCGCCGGCCGCCCGTAGGGAATTCCGTCCGCGGCGAGGTAAACCCGGTTAATCCGAACAAAGCTGCCCGCAGCCCGCCGGCTGATCAATAAGCCGGATCATTTTTTGCCGTCCTCTTCTATTTTGTTATTCACCAGCGGGTGACAGGTCGAGAAAAGGGAAACCGTCCGCGGCTTGCGGACGGTTTCCTGTTTTTGCGGGACGCCGGTCAGGGGCGCGTCAGCTTTTTGTACTTTATCCGGTGCGGGGTGTCGGCGGCGGTGCCCAGGCGGGCGTGGCGGTCGGCCTCGTATTCGGAGAAGTTGCCCTCGAACCAGGCTATCTTGCTGTCGCCCTCGAAGGCCATGATGTGCGTGGCCACGCGGTCCAGGAACCAGCGGTCGTGGCTGATGATCACGGCGCAGCCGGCGAAGGTTTCGAGCGCCTCTTCCAGCGCGCGCATCGTGTTCACGTCCAGGTCATTGGTGGGCTCGTCGAGCAGCAGCACATTGCCGCCTTCTTTGAGCATCACGGCCAGGTGCACGCGGTTGCGCTCGCCGCCGGAAAGATTATCCACCTTCTTCTGCTGGTCCTGCCCGCTGAAGTTAAAGCGGGCCACATAGGCGCGCGAGTTCACTTCCAGCTTGCCCAGCTTCACCAGGTCCAGCCCGCCGGAGATAACCTCCCACACGTTCTTGCCGGGCGTCAGCGTGGAGCGGCTCTGGTCGGAATAGGACAGCTGCACGGTGTCGCCCACTTTGAACTCGCCAGAGTCCGGTTTCTCCTCGCCGGTGATCATCTTGAACAGCGTGGTCTTGCCGGCGCCGTTGGGGCCGATAATGCCCACTATGCCGCCGGGCGGCAGCGAGAAGCTGACATTGTCCAGCAGCACCTTGTCGCCGAAAGCCTTGGTGACGTTCTTGGCCTCCACCACCAGATTGCCCAGGCGCGGCCCGGGCGGAATATAGATCTCCAGGTCGTGGGCCAGCTTCTCATTATCCTGGCTGAGCAGGTTCTCGTAGGCGTTGATGCGGGCCTTGCCCTTGGCCTGCCGGGCCTTGGCGCCCATGCGGATCCACTCGAGCTCGCGCTTCAGCGTTTTCTGGCGGTCGGTCTCAGATTTCTCCTCCTGGCGCAGGCGCTCGCCCTTCTGCTCCAGCCACGACGAGTAATTGCCCTTCCACGGTATGCCGGCTCCGCGGTCCAGCTCCAGGATCCAGCCGGCCACATTGTCCAGGAAATAGCGGTCGTGCGTTACCGCTATGATGGTGCCCTCGTATTCCTTCAAGTGGTGCTCCAGCCAGGCCACGGCTTCGGCGTCGAGGTGGTTGGTGGGCTCGTCGAGCAGCAGGATGTCCGGCTTCTGCAGCAGCAGGCGGCACAGCGCCACGCGGCGCTTTTCTCCGCCGGAGATATTTTTTATGATGGTGTCGGGCGGCGGGCAACCCAGCGCGTCCATGGCGAGCTCCAGGCGGGAGTCTATGTCCCAGGCGTTAAGCGCGTCTATCTTTTCCTGCACCTTGCTCTGCCGCTCGATGAGCTTGTTCATGGCGTCGTCGCTCATCGGCTCGGCCAGCTTCTCGCTGATATCGTTGTATTCCTTCACCGCGGCTATGGCCTCGGGCAGGCCTTCCTCGGCCACCTGGCGCACGGTCTTTTCCGGGTCCAGCTTGGGCTCCTGCTCCAGAAGGCCCACGGTGTACCCGGGCGACAGCACGGTTTCGCCCCGGAAATCCGTATCCACTCCGGCGAGGATGCGCAGCAGCGAGCTCTTGCCCGAGCCGTTGAGCCCCAGCACGCCTATCTTGGCGCCGTAGAAATAAGAAAGATAAATATCCTTCAGCACGGCCTTCTTGTCATAGACCTTGCTGACATTGACCATCGAATAAATAACTTTGTTATCAACTTTTTTTTCTGCCATTGTGTTGTCCTTTTAAAATCCTTATGAATATTATCCCAAAATACGGCCCGGCCCGATACTGCCGGCTTTATTTCCCGGCCTTCAGCAGCGCATAACCGCCGCGGCCGAAAGCCGGAGTGGCCGCGGCCATGGCTTTTAAAACCTGGGCATCGGAGGCCCAGTAAGGCTCGTACCATTGCCGGTCCACGTCGAAGATCAGCACGCGGCGCTGTTTCGCGTCGTAAGCGCCCACCGGGGAAATATGGGGAAAAGGCCCGCCCGGCGCGCCGGTCAGCGTATCCTGCGTAAAATGCAGCAGCATGATATCCCGCGGGTCGCGCTCGTTGCCTGCCAGCGCGGCCCTGAAACTTTCCAGCGCCGCCGCCGACGGGGTGGAAACGCTCACGGCGGAAACAGAAGCCCCGGCCGCGCCGTAGGCGGCCAGCGCCTCACGCGCGGCGTCCGCCAGCTGTTTCAGCGTGAGCCCGTGCCGCCCGCCGGAACCGGCCTCGCTCACCAGCGCCTTCCAGGGCCCGGCAGCTTTGGCCAGCAGGTTCTCCTCCGTTATATTCTCCTCCGCGTCGCCGCGCTGGCGGCGGGCGCCCAACAGCGCGTTGAGCGCCATGGCCACCGAGGCGGCCGAGCAGGAATAGCCGTTGCGCTGCGGCGCATAATACGACGCCAGCGCCCAGAAATCATAAGCCGGGTTGGCCGCGTCCCTGAAATAAGAGTTGTCCTGCGCCAGCGGCACGGCGGCCGCGCCGCCTGCCGGAGAATACTTAGGGGCCGGCGCGGCTCCGGCTGACCCCAGCAGAACCGCGAACAGGAAGGGCGCGAAACAAACACTTTTCATCACAGGCCCTCCGGCCCGTAGTTTTTCGCCGAAGTGATCCGTTCCCTGCAGGGCTCGCCCGCCGCGTTCTTCAGCCTGTTCACATTTTCCGCTATGGCGCCGTCCACCTTATACTTTGCGAAGAGCTCCAGCCAGTCCGCTAATTCTTCGGGGGTAATGTAAAAATACCTGCCCCCGGCCCGGGCGGTATTTATGCGGTCCACCAGCTGCTTGTCGCGCGAGAGCGGAACGGCCTGCACCACTTCCGCAATGCCCAGGCCCAGCCAGCCGTATAAGTCGCCGGGGCACAGCGCTATGGCCTTGCGGAAGTCCTGTTCCGCGAACTTATATATATCATACGGAGCCGGATGCCACCGCGTCAGCCTTATCAGCGCTATGCCGGAATCGGTGTAGGAGCGCGACAATCTTCCGGCTTCGAAAGAGAAGTCCTTTAACACCTCGGCTACGCTATAACCGGGCCTGAGCAGCGGCGTTTTGAACACGGCGGAGGCGCTGCGCGCGAATTCCCCCGCCATAAGGAGGTAGCCGCGCAGGTTCGGGTGGTGAAAATCCACGAACAGATCATTGCCGCTCAACCCGTTGACGGAGGCTTTTTTAAACGCCCCGGCGCAATCTACCAGCTGCGCGTCCCTGCCGGCGGCTATTTTCCTTATTACCCTGTTCTGGGCGGGCACGGCGCGGGGAATTATTTCATGGCTATCCAGCTCCATGGCCTCGTCGAAAAGCGCCGCGGCCGCGGGGTAACGGCCCAGCCGTTCAAGGCATTTTGCCGCCCGGTACTTTGTCAGGGCGTCGGGAGCCGCGGCTTTGGCGTAATGTTCCAGCGCAGCCTCATAACGGTTTTCCTGTTCAAGCCTCCGCCCCTGTTCCATATAATCCGCGTTATAGATATTCCGTTTCCCGGACTTTCCGGAGATACTGGGCTCAACCCCGGAGAGGTCTGACACCAGGGTGGAAATGAAAGGCTTGAGCCCGGCCTCCTTGCAAATTTTCACGGTTTCACCCAGGTAATACTCATACCAGTCCAGCGAACGCTCGCGGTAAAAGCCAAGGTATTTCCGCGCGAAGAACAGGGCGTCGGACAGGATGAAGGACCGCGAAAGATAATTATTCTCAAGGCGGCTGAACATCCGGGCCGGCAGGTTCGGGTGCGGCCGGCTCATCAGGAAGACCTCGTTTATCCCGGAGTAGATAAAAGCCGCTCCCGCCAGCTTCTTACGGTACGCCATTTGCAGCCTTATTTTCCTCCACTGGGGGTAAATACTGTCCCCGCCTTCGGCGAGCATCCTTATGCGTATCGGACGCCCGTTAATGCTGTCTCCCAGCATTTTGGAAGCGGCGGTGGAGAAAGAAAAATCGCCCAGGCTGGCATATGGGTGTCCCCTTGTAGTAGATTCGCCCAGCACGTAAAGCGGGAATTCGTCGGGGTCCGCGGGCTGCCGTCCGTTGAGGTAAGCCAGGCGGGCCCGGTAGGAGCCTTCGGCTAAAACAAACACGGCCAGGATACCGGCCAGCGTCTGAACAAGGGTTCGTAGTTTCATAAACGCGCCTCTCCGGGAATCGCCTGCTGCAGAGCTACGCCTTTGTCCGGCCCGGGCTCCGCCGCCGCTGAAGTTGTCTTCCGCAAAAGCAGGCCCGGCCCCGCGATTTCAGGGCACGGCGAAGCCTGGCTGGTAAAATTATTCGCTTTGTACAGCGAGAAAAATCCGGCGCAAAGGTTTTTCTTCAGCTCCGGCGGGAAACAGGCCAGGAGCTCGGGCAGGTACCTGCTCAGCAGCGTGGTGTCCGCTCCTTTCAGCTCTTCCTCGCCGGCAGCGTCCCGCCGCAGCTTGAAGTAGATCCCCCCGCTGCGCGCCGCCCGGGACAGCCGCAGATTCACGGCGGCCTGCTCCTCCCTGCCCGCGTCCAGAAAGTACAGCGCGCGCAGGGCGTAATTCTTGCCGGAGATATCCGGGTTCCAGGCGCTCTCGGCGGGGTTCATCCTCATAAGAAGGTCCGCGCCGCCGGCCGGCCGGCCCCGCCGCCTGTTCTTCAGCAGCGCCGCCGTCGCCAGGTCCGTTTTAATATTGATATCGTGCGGCGAAAGTATGGCGGCTTTACCTATACTGCGGTATGCTCCGTCATAATCCCCGGCCGTCAGTTTTGTTTTCCCGTACTCCCATTGCAGCCAGGCCGCTCCGGGGTGGGCGGCGGCGGCCCGCTCAACAGCCGCAGCCCTTTCAGGGCCGGGTACCGGCCCGGGATGGAGGAGCAGCAGGAACATGCAGAGCAGTACCAGCGCGCCGGGAAGGGCGGCGGCGGCGGAGAAATAAACCAGCCCCTCTTTTTGCTCCGCGCGGTTCTGCCGCCCCAGCGCAAGGAAGCCGGCCGCGCCCGCGGCCGCCAGCAGCGGCAGGAAACTGGCCAGGTAGCGCTCCTCCGAAGAGAAAGCCAGGTTGACGGCCAGCAGGTACGCGCCCAGCAGGCTGACCCTCCGGAAGGCGGGGTTGCGCCACAGCAGCAGGGCGGGAACCAGCCAGAACAGCAGAACGAAAGTGTGCGGCGCGAGGAGGAAACCCGCCCTGTTAAACACCCCTGCGGCATACTCGCGCGGGTGCGCGGCTATGCGCCGGACCGCCCAGAGGGCGGCGTTCTCGTCGGGGGACAGCCCGGCGAACTTCCGGTAGTCGCCCTCCATGGTGGAAACTTTCCCCAGGGCCCCGGTTACCATGTTCCAGTCCGTGCGGTTGTCGAACAGCCTGAAACTTTTACTATGCCCCTGCTTCAGCGTTACCCAGGGCAGCAGGAAAAGGAACGGCACCGCCAGCGCCAGCGCGGCGGCAAAGACGGCCCGGCGCGTACCGGCTGCCTTTACGGCGGCCAGCTCCAGCGCGGCCAGCGCCGGCGGGAACCAGCACAGCAGCGACCGCGCGAGGAAGCCAGCCCCTATCGCGCAGCCTTCGATAATGCGCCGCGCGGGCGCGGAAAAAAGGGTCAGGGCCAGAGCATTGGCCGTCAGGGCCAGCAGCAGGCAGTAGAAGCGTTGTTCCATATCGAACCACAGCGCGTATGACTGCACGGAGAAAAAAGCGGCCGCGGCCGCGACGCCGGCCACCCGGCCCGCCAGCAGGCAGCCCAGGCTGTAGCCCGCCGCGGCCAGCAGCAGGGACAGGAGCAGCCACAGCCGCTGCACTTCGGACCAGCTGCCGTTGCCGGCCGTCAGGGCGGCCAAACCCGGCAGCGGCATCGCCCCCGCATCTACGGGGGAAAGCCCGTACAGCAGCAGGCTGCCGCGCGGGATCAAAGGCATGGAAACCGAATTCACCGCAACGACGTCAGCCGGGTACTGCCAGGCGCCGGGAAAAACCAGGAAAGCGGCGCACAGCGCGGCGGCGAACCACAGCCCGGCGCGTACCCGCGGCGGGGCCGACGCCGGGAATTCTCCCGCGGAATTCAGCCAGTCTATAGCTTTCCTTAATCGATCCAGGTATCGCATGTGTTTTTACGGCAGGCGGGACGCGCCTTCCGGCGCCTCTTCCTCCTCTTCTTCCGCCGCGAAGAAGGCGTAAGAAAAGCCCAGCGTCAAGCCGGACAGGCGGCGCGGGCCGCCGGAGAAATTAGTGCGGTACTCAGCCTTCAGGCCGACGCGGTCCGTCAGTTTATATTCCGCCCCGAACCCCGCCGTGGGAGACAGGAACCGGGAATTCCGCGGCTCGTCCTCCGCATCCCTTTCGCGCAGCCGCGTAAATTCGGCTCCCGCCAGCAGGTACGGCTGCAGCCCGGCCGGCTCGGCGCCGCGCCAGCGGCTCAGCAGGAGCTTGGCGATATCGAGCCCGAGGGAATTTGCCGTCGAGGCTTCGCCGGAAGTTTCGCTGCGTGAATAGTCGTAATAGAGGTCCAGGCTCCAGTCGAAAGCCAGGCCGCCCAGCTTCAACTCTGAGGCGCATTCCCATTCCAGGCCGGCGCGCAGCTCTTCGCCCAGCGAATCGCCGTAGCGGTCCGACGACCCGTCGAGGGACAGCGAAACGGACCGCGTTTCGGTCTTCAGCGCCTTCACCTCCGCGGCGTGCAGCGCGGCGGGGCGCAGCGCGGGCGCTGCAGCGCACAAAACCGCCAGCAGCGGGGGCAGGACTTTCATGAACTTGCTCCGTTGAGAATAGTTATACAGTATCCTAGAAAATATGCCCCGCCACATACAATTTCCCCGCAATTGACAAAGCGCGCCATAGTCGGATAATATCTTCCTTGGAGAACTATGCAAAAATACTATAAAGTTGAAATGGACAAGCTGCTGCGCATCACCACGCGCGTGGTCTGGCTGGTCCTGGCCCTGCCGCCCGCGGCCATGGCCGCGCACCGGTACTTCGCCCTGGGCCGGCCGGGGTCTGCCCCGCCCGCCGCGGTTATAGCCGCCGTCACCCTGCTGGTAGCCGCCATCGCTTATTTCACGCACGCCCTGGCGCCGCGCGGCTTCGCGCTCAACGATATAGAACTGGTAATAGACCGGCCCATGCGCCCCGTAACCATCCCTTTGAGTTCCGTAACGGAAGTGCGCAGGCTGGACGACTCCGAACTGAAGGGGACGCTGCGCGCCATGGGGGCCAGCGGCTTTTACGGGCATTACGGCTGGTTCTGGAACAAGCGGCTGGGCAAATTCCTGCTTTATTCCGGCAGGCTCAAAGACCTGGTGCTCCTGCGCACCCATACCGGGGTTTTCGTGCTGGGCCCGGAGGACACGGAAAGTTTCGCCGCCGACCTGCGCGCCCTGACGCGCCGCTGATCTTCATGACCGGCCGGGCTACTGGCCCAGCCAGTCGAACAATTCTTCCTCAAGGCGCCCCGCTATTTCCGGCTCCATTGCGTATACGTCCTTTTTTTCTCCCGGGTCTTTATTAAGGTCGTAAAGCTGGCGGGTGGAGTTTTTGAAATCATAGATTAGCTTCCAGCCCGAACAGGCGCGCAGCGAGACCAGCTCCGTCAGGTACATGGCTTCGATCTCGGAAAAAGCGCTCCGGCAGCCGTCCTCCCCGGCGCCGAACGGGTACAGCGGCTTTCGCCGGGTTTGCTCCGCGAATTTTTTATCCTCACCCAGGCCGGCCGCGGCGAGCACCGTGGGGCCCACGTCGAGAAGGCTCACCTGCCGCTTTATCGCCGCGGGGGCGGCGCCGGGCCGGCCGATCAGCAGCGGAACACGGATGAATTCCTCGTACAGCGACATCGCGTGCAGCGGCGGCCCGTGGGCGTCCAGGCCCAGGCCCTCGCCGTGATGCGACAGGAAGACTATTACGGTCTTTTTCCGCAGCCCCATTTTTTCCAGCGCCGCCAGGAACTCCCCGAAAGCGAGGTCCGCGGCCTTTACTCTTTCATCATAGGCGGCAACCCGGTCCGCCGCGGAGGGGGCCGCAGCCGCCGGCCCGCCGTTACCGCCCGCCCCGGGCCCCGGGCTGTTTTGCCAATGCAGCAGGTCAAAGCCCTGTATAAAAGCGAAGAACGGCTTGCCGCCTTTGCGCTGCTGCAGCCACGTCTGCGCCTGGGCGAAAGAAGCCGCCAGCTTTTGGGACGTATCGGTGCGGAGAAGGTCAAAGCCGCGCTCAAGCCCGAAGTTATGCCAGATAGCCGTGCCCCCGGCGAAGCTGGCGGTCTCATAACCCCGGCGCTTAAAAACTTCCGCCAGGGTCAGTATGCCGGGAGCGAGGCGGCTGCGCTCCATGCCGCCCTGCCCGGTCTTGCTTACGATATTGGAGATCTTATGCTGCAGCGGATAAAGCCCGGTAAAGACGGAAACGGCGGAGGGCAGCGTCCAGCCCGAAGCGCTGACGGCGTTGAGATATACCGCCGCTGTTCCGGCGAAAGCGTCGAGGTTGGGCGCCAGGTTCCTGCCGCCGCCATAAGCCGCCAGCCTGTCCGCGCGCAGCAGGTCCAGGGAAACGATGATCACGTTCAGCTTTTCCCCCGCCGCAGGAGCCGCCGCGGCCGGGCCCCGGGAAAACAAAAGGCAGGCGGCCGCGCACAGCAGGGCGGCGCGTTTTGAGCAGGTTTTCAGAAGTGTCCTCATCCCGGCCTCCATTATTTACCTTGCCGCCGCGCCGGATCTTTTCTCGTCCACCGCCAGCGCGGCGAAGAAGCCGGCCACGCTCAGCAGCGAAGCCGCGATGAAGACCGACTTGTAGCCGTAAGCCGCCCACAGCAGGCCGCCCGCGGCGGGAATGGTCATGGACACGGCGTGGTCCATGGTAACGCCCAGCGAAACGGTGGGCGCGAGGTCAGACTTGTGCTCGGCCAGGCGGTTGAGATAAGTGGTGCGCGCGATGCGCGTGGCGAACATCAGGCTGTCGAGGATGAACAGCGCGTAGAGCAGCGGCCTGAACGACGAGAAAGCGAAGCCGCCGCAGATGAACAGCAGGATCAGCGCGTCCGCGATGAACATCTTGCGCTCGCCGATCTTATCCGTCAGCGCGCCGAAGGCCTGCCGGAACACCACGCCCAGGAAATACGAGGTCATGGCCAGCGCCGCCATCAGGGCCGGGTCGGCGCCGTAAACCGTCACCAGCACCCACGGGGCGAAGGTGAGGAAGATCTGCTTGCGCGCCCCGAAGAGGATGTTCAGCAGGTAGAACCATTTATACTTCCACCTGAACACGAAGCGCCGGCCGCCGGGGGCCGCGTCCTCGCCGCCCTGCTTCATGCGGGCGAACAGCACCGCCGAAAACAGCGAAGCCAGCGCCGCCGCCATGAAAGCCCAGCGGTACAGGTTCGGGCCTGCGGCCCTGGCCAGCGCCCACACCAGCCCGGCGCCGGCAATGGCCGCGAAATTCGTCATGCCGCTGATCTGGCCCAGCCTGCGCCCGTGCCCGCCTTCTTTGGCGAAGCGCAAACCCATCACGCTTTCCACCGTCATGAACAGGTGGCCGCCGGTGCTCCAAAGGAGCATCCACACCAGCATGGAATTATACGACGGCGACATGAAGGCCAGCCCCGCCACGCCCGCCGCGGTAAGCAGGCTGGTGATCACCGCCCAATGCCGCACCGGCAGCGCCGCCAGCAAACCCGTGATGAAGATCAGCAGGAAGCCCGGCAATTCGCGCGGGAACTCCAGGAAGCCGCGCTGCTTGGACGTGAGGCTGAAAGAATCGTTGAGGTAATTGTTGAAAGCGGAGGAGATGATCCCGGAATTTATACCCAGGAAGAATACGCCCAGCAGGAAGGCCCTGAAGGCCGGGTCGGCGGCACGCCAGCGCTTTAGAAGATCGCTCATGGTTGTGGCCTTGGTGCTTTAAAATAAAACCGGCGCGGCTGTGGGCCGCGCCGGTCCTGAAAACGCGCGGCTGTTTATTTCCAGCCGGCCGCGCCGTCCAACAGCGCAGCCGCCCTGGCCAGCGCCGCTTCGCCCACGGGGGTTTCGGTCTTCGATTCCCGGTAAGCTATGGTGCTCAGGCCGAAATTCACGACCGTGCCCATCTCGGAATAGGCTACGCGGAAAAAACCGTTCTCGCCCCAGCCGGTGTCCCAGCTGTTCTTCAGGATGAAATACTGTTCCTCGTCGTTATAACCCACCAGCAGGATGGCGTGGCCGCCCAGCTTTTTGCCGGTGGTGTAGGAATAAATGCCCGTCTTATAGTGCATGAAGTCTTCGTAAACCATCATGGCGGTGGGCAGCGGGCCGTACTTTACCAGCGCGGTCTTGATGCTGGCGATCTTTTTGGGCACCGAGCCCCAGGCCCCTACTTTGTAGGCCGAGTCCTGCCAGCCGGCGGCGGCCGATTCGCAGTCCCCGTTGGTGGCGGTGTACGGGTAAGCGGCCTCCGCGGGCAGACCGGTCTTCTGCAGGAAGCCGGCGTTGAGCTGGCCGCCCTGGCAGGAACCGGCCCCGCTGCAGGACACCATCACCTGTTCGGACAGGTCCAGGTCCGTATCGGGGGTATTCTGCTTGAGCAAGGTATAGGCTTCCAGGCCAGCGGTCATAGCGAAAGCCCAGCAGGAGCCGCATTTTTTCTGGTTGCGCGGCGCGGTAACGTAATTGCCGTTGGCGGCGCGCCAGTCAAGAGCTGTCGGCAGGTCCTTCGCCGCCATCAATTCTATGGAAGGCGCGCTTACGGCCTCGAAATTCAGGCCCACTAAATACTTCCAATTCTCGCGCGCGGCTGAAACCGAAGTTTCACCGGCGGTCCATTTGGCGCCTTTGCGCTGAATGGCGTCCTGCACGTTCTGGATCTGGTCTTTAACATCGCCCGACAGCGCCTGCTGGCTGAATGCCGGGGCCGTGAGGGCCAGCAAAGCCGCCGCTATAGCCAAACTTTTGTATTTATTCATTAGATTCCTCCGTTACCTGAAAGAATTCTACCGCATGTATTGAGGGATGTCAATCAGCCTGCCGCAACATAAGGCAGGGGACAGGGGACGCCCGCCGTTCATTTTTATCTATAATAATGAACCGGCAACAGCCCCGGGGCAACGCTTTAATGAAATACCATATAGAAATAAAGATCCTCGGATTCTGCGGAGTTTTTATTGCGGGGCTGGTACTGCTGAAAGCGGCGCTCGGGATGTTTGTCGGCAACGCTATTGCGGCAGCCGTACTGGGCGAGGCCGGCATGCTTGCCTTCGCCCTGTGGCTGTTCCGGCGGTTCACTGTGCAAGACCTGCCGCTGCGCCAGTGTTTCGTCTCAAGCCGCAAGCTCCCGGATTTCGCCCGCGGGGCCGGCTTTGGCGCGCTGCTCTTTGCCTGTTCCATGGCGGTTCTTCTGGGCACAGGGGCTTTAAGACTGGAGCTTGTAAGCGCCCCGCTGTCCTCTTTTGTTTTCAAAACGCTGATAATGGCGGCGGCGGTCCTGTTCACCGCTTTCTGGGAAGAAACGGTGTTCCGCGCTTATATTTTGGCGCTCCTGGAACGCAAATACGGGGCGCTGGCCGGCGCCGCGGCTACCGGCGCCGTCTTCGGGCTGCTGCACCTGTTGTCCCCGGTAAAATCCGCTGGGATAGTGGCCGCCACGTTCTGCTCGGGCATGCTTTTGAGCTACGCTTTCCTGCGGCGCCGCAGCGTCTATTACCCGGCCGGCATACATTTCTGCTGGAATTTTTTAACCTCCTTCACCGGTTCGGCGGAGTTCTTCCGGGTAACGGCCCGAACCCCGCTGCTGGCCGGGGCCACAAAAGTGGAGGAGGGCCTGGTGGTGATAGCCGCCACGGCCGCCGCCGTATTCATAATGGCCGGCCTTTACAGATCCGAAATGGCAAAAAACGGCCCCGCGCCAGCGACGCCGGGGCAGCGCTAAGCACAGTTCGATCCGGGCCCGGCCGCACACGCTGATGAAAAGCCGGGACGAGGCGGGAACAAGGACGGCCGCGAGACGGGCCGTTCAGAGAATTATTTTCAGCTCGCGCAGCAGCTGGTCTATATGCGCGTCGGTGTGGGCGGAAAAGACGGAAGCCCGCAGCACGCCGCCGGCCGGCGCGCCCACGTATTTGAGATAGGCTATGGCTACGCCCCTGGCGAGAAGCTGCCGCTGCACCCGCTGCATCCGCTCGGCGGAATCCAGCGTCCAGGTGACTATGGGCACCGGCGTGTCGCCGGCGTCCAAGCCCAGCGCGCGCAGCCCTTTCTTAACCCTGGCTACATTGTGCCGCAGCTTTTTCCGCCATTCGGGATGGCGCCGCAGCAGCTCCAGGCCCTTGGCCGAGCCGGCCGCCATAGGCGTGGGGATGGCGCTGGCGCCGCCGTAGGCGCCCACGCTGAGCTTTATTTTCTGCACAAATTCAGACGACGCGGGGATGAACCCGCCGTAGCCGCCGAAGGCTTTGCTCAGCGTGCCGCTCATCAAAATATTGCCGGCCGGCTTGAGGCCGAAATGCTCCAGGGTGCCGCGGCCCCGGGCGCCCAGCACGCCCACGCCGTGCGCGTCGTCCACGCACAGGACGCCTTCATAAGGCGCCAGCGCCTTGAGCAGCTCCGGCACAGGCGCAATGGCGCCGTAGGCCGGGAATACGCCGTCCGTTATGACCAGCGGCCGCTGCCCGCGTTTGAGCCCGGTCTTCAGTTTCACCCCGAGGTCGCCGGCGTCGCGGTGTTTGTAAAGGATCACCGGCTTGCGGGCGGCATACACGCCGTCGAGAACGCTGAAATGCGAAGTCTCGTCGGCAAAGGCCGCGTCGAACCTGTCGGCCAGGCCCTGCGCCATGAACAGTCCGCTTAAATAAGCGCTGGCGAAATACAGCGAAGCTTCGGTACCGAAATATTCGGCTATCCTTTGCTCGGCGGCCAGCAGCACCGGGTTATTGCCGAACCCGCTGCGCGAAGCGGCCGGGTGCATGCCGTATTTTTTCAAAGCGGCCGCCGCCGCCCGCAACACGGCGGCATGGCCCTGCAGCGCGAAATAGCCGGTGCCGCCGAAGTAAACGCACTTTCGCCCGTTAATGATAGTTTCGGGCCCGGGAGCGCCGCCCATCAGCAAAGGCTTTGGCACGTGATTCTTCATAAAATTATCCAGCGTCCTCTTTACTAATCTAGCATTTAGGGGACGCTGTTGATTATATGATTATTTCGGCAGATCGGCCGGGGCCGCCGCAAGAACAGGAGTTTTTATCCCCCGCGGTCAGAGAGTGTTCTGCCAGGGACCGGCGTTGGTGACATTGCGAAAACCCAGGCCCCTGAGAATGCCGGCCGCAATTCCACTGCGCGTTCCGGAAGCGCAGCAAAGGACCACCGCCCTGGTTTTGTCCAGTTCCCTGGCCCGCCCCGCCAGCTCGTCGAGCGGGATATTAAGGCTGCCCGGCCTGTTGCCGGCGGCGAACTCTCCGGGAGTGCGGACGTCCACGAATACGGCGCCGTTGGCCGCCAGGCCCGGCAGGCTTTTACGCACCGCGCGGTTGCGGAAATACCGGTACAAGAAATATGCGGCAATGCCGGCCGGCGGCAGGTAAGTTCTAAGGGTTTCCGGGTCTATGGTCATGTATGCTCCATGGCGGCGCTATAAGTTCTTTGATATTAGATGCCGGCGCTCACGGAAAGTTTCACCTCGCCGGCCTTGTTCCAGGCGGACCGGCCGGGAATTATGCCGGGAACAGGTGCCATTCCCACCCTTTTTATCTATAATAATGGCAAGCGGGGATGAACTTTGGCTCTCTTATGAAAAAAATACTTATCATAGACGACGAATACCCTATCAGGGAAATGTATAAAAGCATTTTCTCCAGCCTGGGGCATGAAGTCGAAACAGCCAAGAACGGGCTGGACGGATTTATAAAGGTTTCGGTTTTCAGGCCGGACGGAATACTGCTGGACGTAAATATGCCGGAAATGACGGGGCCCGAATTTGCCAAGAAACTCAGCGAGGATCCCGACCCGTATCTGAAAAATATCCCCTTTATAGTCCTTACCGGAGAAAGCTATAACGACGCCCCCACACAGCATCTTTTCCGGGGCAACACGTCCTGCAAAGCTTTTCTGCCAAAAATGGCCGACCCTGACCTGGTAGTCCGCTCAATGATGGCCATACTCGGTTCGCCGGAACAGGAAGCGCAGCAGTAGTCCGCAGCGGCACGGGGCGCTCAGGCGGTAAACAGCACCCCTAATTCTTTGGCGGCATGCTGTCTTTTGTCGGCAGGCATGATAGACCCGGCCACGGCGCATTCAAGCGTGCGTGCGATATCCACGAAAGACAGCCCCATCCGCTCCACGGCCAGCGCGTATTCCTTGTTCAAATGCGTGTCCAGGATCTCCGGGTCGTCGGAGCCTATGGTGCAGCTGAGGCCGGCGTCCAGGAATTTTTTCAGCGGGTGCGCCTCAATGGCGGGCACCGCGCGGGTGAGATAATTGCTCCAGGGGTTAGTCTCCACCGTTACGCCGGCCGCCTTTATGCGCCGCATGGTGGCGCCGGAAGCGTCTTCGGCCGCTTTCACGCCGTGGCCTATGCGCCGCGGGCGCAGCGCCTCCAGCGTTTCGTTCACCTGCGAAAAATGTCCCTCTTCGCCCGAGTGCACGGTCAGCGGCAGGCCGGCGGCGCGCAGTTTGCCAGCCGCCTCCTTATATAAGGAAGAAGGGTAGTCCGCCTCGTTGTCGGCCAGGTCGAAACCTATCACGCGCCGCCGGTTCTTCACGGCGAAATCTATGGTCTTCTGCGCCGAGGCCAGGCCGTAGCTGCGCGACGCTATCACTATCAGGCCGCAGACCATATTGCTGCTCTTCTCATACTTCTCCATGACGGCGCTCATCAGCTCCAGGGCCTTCTGCCAGTCCAGGCCCCGGGGCTTGAGCATGAAATCGGGGCTGTAGCGCAGCTCGAGCAGGCGTATATTCTCTTTCTTATAGGCGTCTTCCAGCGCCTCGTAAGTTATGCGCTCCACCGCGTCGTAAGAAACGAAGGAAGCCTGCGCCATTTTGAACATCCCCAGCACCTCCACCAGCGAAGCGCCGGGCGCGCGCAGCTTATATATTTGGTCCAGGCCGGCAGGGTCGAAAGTGGGCAGTTCCAGGTTATGCTTGCGGGCCAGGTCCAGCACGGTGCCCACCCGCACGCAGCCCTCTATGTGGCGGTGCAGCTCAGCCTTGGGCATGGCTTTAATTTTTTGTTCCGTTTCTTGCTGCGTCATAGATCTATTTTCTCCGGTCCGCACAAAAAAAACCGCACCAACGGGGCGCGGTCTTTATTGTCCGGTAATTATTCTAAGGATTGCCTTTGAAGCTTTTGGCTATTTTCTCGAATACCGCCGCATTGTCCAGAAAAGCGGTCTTGGCGGCGCTGAAGCGCAGCACATAAAAGCCGTCCTTGGCCGGCAGCACGTACATCTTGGTCTTCAGCTGCACGCTCTCGTCGGATTTGCTCTGGGGATGCAGGTATTTCATGGCTTCGCTGGAAAGTTCGAAAGCTTCTCGGCCGTTCAGCTTTGTCTTCTTCACCGGCTCGTAATTCTCGCGGGCGCTCTTGGTTTCGCCCAGCGCGTTCTTGGAATTGCTGTCTATATAATCCTGGTAATCGTTGAAATCCGCATTGTCCTTGGCGAAGAAGGACACGAAAATGGAAGTGGGCGCTTTTTCGGCCTTAGGCGCCAGCAGCTGTATCTCGTAGATCTTGTAGCGCTCGTCCCTCTTTTGGTCGCGCTCCAGCTGCCAGGAGTCCGGCACGCTACAGGAGAAATATTTATTATCCATGGAATAAGGTTTATACACCACCCGGCTTTTGGCTGCCGGACCCTTTATGGCGCCGGCGCACGCCGAGGCGGCCATAAAGGAAAGGGCTGAGACAATTAAAATCAGCTGTTTCATAAAGCGGGCGGCGCGTTGGTTTTGGCGGCGGAGGCGGTCTTCAGGCCTTTCAGCGCCTTGCTGCCTTCAAGTTCGGCGGCCTCATAGCGGCTGGTATAAACGCCCAGCGCCGAGAGGTCTTTCTGTATCTTCCGCAGCGCACCGGTGCGGATCTCGCCCACGGAGCCGGCCAGCTCTTCGGGCGTCATCTCCAGGGCTTCGGCCTGGGTAAGCCCTGACATTTCAAGTTCGGTCTGTTCGGCGGCGGGCAGCGCGGCGCGTACGCCCAGCTCCTCGGTAACGGCGCCCAGCACCTGCGCGGCGGCGGCGTCCAGCGAAGGCAGGCCCGAGCAGTAAAGCTGGCGCACGGTGGTGGCGAAACCTTTGGAGCGGCCGGCTTTGTATTCGGTGGCTATCTCAACGCGCTTGGAGGCGTAGGAAGAATAATCGCGGCTCTCGTCGAGGATCTTCTTGTAGGCGGCGTCCTTGGCCAGCTTTTCGGTGGAGTACAGCCCCTCCAGCGACATGGCTTCGATCTCGTCTTCCTGCGTATGCGGCTTGTACAGGCCGGAAGTTTTGGCCCACACGGCCTGCATGTGGTGGGCGGATTCGTAAACCACCATCGGGGACATATACTTGGCGATCTCGGCCACCTGCTCCTTGCTGGTCATCAGCGATTCCGCGGTATAGCCTTTCATGCGCATATACTGCTGCACGGTCTCGGAATCCAGCACTATGGTGCCGGTGGCTGCGTCGAAGCGGGAATAATTCCCGTCGCAGGGCTCTATCTTTATTTTCATCGGGCCGTTCTTGGCGTAGAAATCCATTACTTTCTGGCCGGCCTTGGTGCCATTGAGCTCGGCCGGCATGGCCGTGGTGAGCATATCGCCCAGCAGGCCGCGCTGCTGCGTGGGCAGCACTTCCTTGGGCATCGAATCCCGGGCGGCGTTGATCTTGGTTTTCAGGTCCGGGCTCACCGCTATATTGCTGCCGTCGAAGAAGCTGCCCAGCAGGTAAACCTGGTCCTGGAAGGATTTGCCGCGCAGCTGCGCCAGCTGCGGCGCCGTGAGCAGGCCGGATTTCTTCACGCTGTCCACCGCCGTCAGCAGGCTCATGCTTTCTTTGGCCGAAGACAGCACCGCGTCGTCGTAAATGGTGAAGGACGGGTCCTTGGCCATTATCTTGCCCAGGGCGGCGTTGCGCTGGCGTATGGTCCAGGTTTCCCAATCGGCCTTGTTAAGGCCCACGCCCTTGCCTTCCCACATGGTGGCCTGGCCCCAGCTCATATTGCGGGCGTCGGTCATGGTGCCGAACACCACTTCCCACTGCCGTATGGCTTTTTTCACGGTTTCTTTTTTTACCACCGGGTAGAAATGCTGGTATTTGGCCAGCCAGACCAGCAGTTTTTCGGGAGCGGGGCCCACGCCGACTTTAACCAGCGGCTTATCCACGTCTATCCTTAAAGTTAAAGCCTGGCTGAGTTTATTGTAATTGGTGTCGTCCCAGGGCATGGCCAGCAGTTCTTTTAGGTCCGTCAACGCGGAAGCCTTGGCCTTGAGCGCGGCGGCTTTGGGAGCGTCTTTCTCCGCCAGCGTCAGCGCTTCGCCGTCGGCCATGAAGGCGGCGGCGGCGGCGGGATCGCCGCTGGTGATGGAAGTTTCATAGGCGGCCAGGCGGTCCGCAACGGGCACGGCCTGCTCCTGGGCCTGTACGGGGGCATAAAAGAACAGGCCCGCCGCGGCGGCGGTAAGTACGGCATGGCTGGCCTGTCTTAAGCTGAACATAAAGCTCACGGCTGTTTAAGCCGCTCCTCCATCATCATGCGCAGGAAATCGTCCCAGTCGGAATCGGCCGCGAAAGCCAGTTTCTCGTAATTGGCGGAATTGTAGCGCAGGGCCGGTATATAAATGGCCAGCCCGTGGGTGCTGAGCATACCGGGCAGCTTGGTGGCCTTTATCAGGAGGTTATTAACTAAATACTTCTGCAGTTCCTGCCCCGCTGCTTTAGCGTTGGGGCTGTTTATGCCCAGGCCGGCATTGACGTTGGAAACATAATCGTAAAGGTCCCGGGAATCGGCCGTGGAGTCCGTATTGGGGAATTTATAGACCGAATCCACCAGGGCCTGGTCGGAAGCCACTTTGAAAGCTTTGCGGTCCCCGGCTACCGAGCCCAGCCAATGGTTGAGTGTGCCCACAAAACCGCCCATGGCGGAGCTGCGTACGGCCGAAAGGGTGACCCCGGCAACGTGGTAAGCGCCGTAGGTCTCCACCATGGCCCGGCCAACGTCTTCGGCCCCCATGGCGGGATAGGACGCCATCCGCCCGAGGAAAGCGTCGTAGGGATAGCTCTCGCCGGGCACTACTTCTTCGGAGCCCACTATGACATCGGCCGAATTCCTGAACTCATAGGCCACGGCGGCCATTTGCATCAGGCAGGCGTCGGTGGCGAAAACGTCGATATTGTGGCCTATGACCGTCTTTATCTGGGCCAGGGCTTTGCCCAGTTGGTCCACTTCCATGTGGTTCTTGCTGACATCGTCATAGGAAATACCCAGGCGGCCGGCGCCGTGGTTCCAGATCACTACCGCCACTTTCTTGGCCGGGTACTTGGCATAGCCGCGCCGCACGAACTTCACCAGGCTGTTGGCGCTGCCCATATCGGCGGTGCCTTTGGGGGAATAGAAAGAGCGGGAGGTGATAGAGGAAACATCAGTGTCTTTGGTGATATAAAGCGTTTTAGAGCCGGGCTGGAACTTAACATTGCGGGAGGCGGAACCGTCCTGGCCCATTACGCTGTATTCCACCACTACGGCCATTTTGTCGGTGGAGCCCACTTTCTCCATGTCATTGATGCTTTTTTCGGCATAGCCGAGTATGCCCAGGTCATTGACGCCGTTGATGAAAACCAGCACCAGCCATTCGCGCGGCGCGGCGGCAGCTTCCGGGGCGGCAGTGTTCACGGCTTTGGGACCGGAAGCCGCGGGCACGCCGCCTATGTTCTGGGGCGGGTTGGCCAGCAGCTGGCCGAAAGAGCCTTCCTGGGCGTTCAGCCCCGCTATGGTAGCGGCCACGGCCGCTATAGCTACCAGGAGAATTTTCTTCATAACCAGGAACCTCTGGGATATTATCGCAGGCTGGTTGATTTTAATCAAAGGCCCTTGTGCCTATACCCGTATAGGCCTTAAGGCCCAGACGCTTTAATATTATAGCACCGCAACTTCACTTGTCAAGAGGGCGATAAAGAGAAAAACGACTCTAAAGGCGGGTCCGTAATTATACAACTGAAGATTTGCTACTGGCGCGCGCCGCAAGGCAGACAGGGTCCGGGCCCCGAGACCGCGTTGGCGCTATTTTGTATTATTATGGCAAAGGTAATTGCAATGCCGGTCAAGCACGACTATAAATATTTCGCCAGAATGTTCTTCTACGCCCTGGCGGCGGTCAACGCCCTGGCGGTGCTGCTGCTTATCCTGCAGATGGCCGAAATGGTTTACGCCTCCCGGCTGGCCGGCCTGCCTTCCGCCTCCAGTTTCTGCCGCAAAGGCGACTGGGTCCTGTCCTGCGACATGAACATGACGCGCAGCAAGTTCCCCTTCAAAAAACCCGGCAACGCTTTCAGGGTGTTCGTCCTGGGCAGTTCCCAGGCCATGGGGTCCCCGTACGTGCACCAGGAGTTCAACCGGGTGTCGCGGTTTTTCCCCAACGAGGGCGGCATAGCCACCTGGCTCGAGGATTATTTTTCGGCCCTGCTGCCCGGAAAAAAAGTGCAGGTCATTAACGCCACAAAGGCCAACGGCAGGACCATGCAGGAGCATCTCAAGACCTTCCTGGAAATTTCCGCCTCCTATTCCCCCGACCTTATCATCATCCTGGCCGGCAACAATGAGCAGGACGTAGCCATCTCCGCGGCGCCCCGCGGCGCCCGGGCCGGGCTGATCGCGCGCAACTACGGCGCTTCCCTGGAAAAGGTGCGCAGCGTGGCCGCGGAAACCGGGATCCCCGTGTACCTGCTGACCGTGCCTAATAATTTGCGCGACTGGCAGCCCGCGGGCCGCGACGACGCGGGGCTGAGGGAGATAAAAAAGCTCATCGACGCCGGCAGCGCGGCGCAGGCGCTGCGCCTGCTGAAGCAAAGGAGCGACACGGACAACGCCCTGCGCCTGTTCTACGAAGCCAAATGCCTGGACGCCGCCGGGCGCCCGGACGCCGCGCTGCCGCTGTACGTGCTGGCCAAAGACCATGACGAGAGATCCATGCGCACCCTTTCCGTTGTCAACGAGCTCATACGAAAGGCCGGCAGCAAAACGGTGCGCGTGCTGGATATGGAACGGCTCTTCAGGCGTTACGCCAAAGACGGCATTCCGGGCTACGATTTGTTCCACGATTATTGCCACATGAAACTGGCCGCCAACAAATACATGGCTTTCGAGATCGCGGATTTTTACCTGCGCGACAACGGTTTCCCGCCCGCGGCCCGCGAGCGCCTGCGGGCCGTGCCGCTGAGGGACGTCAGCAAAACCGCGATCCGCGTCCTTTACTGGCTGAAGATAGTTAAATGGACCGAGTATTACCTTCTGCCCCGGTGGCTGCAGGAGCTCGGCCCCAACACTTCCGGCATGATAAAGAATTACCGCCGGTCCCTGTGGGACAAGGAAATGGAAACGATCGACATAAAAATGCTGCAGCTGCGCCGCGGCGAACTGGCCGGGACGCCTTAACCGCCGCCGGAGTTTTCACATCATAAATCCCGTGCTAAAAAAAATATCCGCCGCCGCCCTCGCCGCTTTAACGCTCCTGCTGCTTACGCTGGGGCTGCTCGAGCTCTTGTTCCCCGTTTTCCTGGCCGCCAACCGCTCCCTGCGCGCCCCTTTCAGCCAGGCCCCGGGAACCATAAATGTTTATGTCCTGGGAGAATCCATCGCCGTGGGCGAGCCGTACCAGCAAAAGCTCTCCTTCCCGGCGATACTCTCCTACATGTACGACGGCAGGCTGGGCGGCGACAGGATCAACATCGTCAACCTGGCGCGGCTGGGCAACAGGCTGGAGGCCCAGTACTGGTATTTATTCAGGGAGCTGGTCCTGAGGCCGCCGCGCGCCGGGCTGCTGCTCGTCTACTCCGGCATCAACGACTCCTTCTCCGGAGAGGACGCCCCCTCTTACGCCCGGTGGGAGTACGCGCAAAGATCGCTGCTGCTTTCAAAGCTCTTATCCCTCTCCGACAGCCGTTTCCTGATGAATTATTTCGGGCAGCCGGTCTCCCCCTCCAAATATAAATACCGCCTCGCCGCGTTGCTCCGGCTGGCCGCCAAGAACGACCTGAAGGCCGTGGTCTCCACCCTGACGGGGAATTTCGCAGATTTCCCGCCGTATAAGGACCCGGGGTTCCCTACCGGCGCGGACCACGCGCTGTACAATCTGGCCCGCTCGCACGAGGCGGCCGGCCGGTGCGCGCAAGCGGGCCGCCTGTACGCCACCCTGCTGGCGAAAGCCCGGGACAATCCGCCCATGCTGCATTACCGCCTGGGAACCTGCCTGGCGGCGGCGGGGGACCATGCCGGGGCCAGGGAACAGTTTTACCAGGCGGCGGACCAGGGCAGCGACCGGCGGCCCACCCGCACTCAGAACGAGACCATCGCGCTGGTTGCGGCCGCGGCGGGCGCCGGGCTCGCGCGCACGGCCGAACTTTTCGAGCGCGAATCGCCCCGCGGGGTGGCAGGCGACAATTTGTTCATGGACGCGCATCATCCCAACCTGCCCGGCTACCTGCTGCTCGCCAGGAGTTTCTCAGAGGAGGTTTCCAGGCTCTACGGCCAGGCGCCCGCGCACCCCGCGCCCTCGGCAGCGGAGATCAGGGCCCGGTTCGGCTTAACCCCGGAGGATGAATTCAACGCCCATCTTTCCCGGGTGAACTGGTTCTGCGCGGAAGCCGCGTTCTCCGACCACCCGGAAGAACTTCTTAAAAAGGCGCACCAACAGGTCGCGCTGGCGGACGCTATTATGAAAAAAGCCGGCGGCAGGGCGGACCTGCAAACCGCGAGTTATTTCCACCACCTGCTGCTGGCCGCCGCCGGCCGGGACGCGGCCGGCACGGCCCGCTGGCTGAAGATAGGGGATTTTCTCGGCGCCAACCGCGGCTTCCTGGAATTGAGGAACGAACAGTTCCGCCTGTGGTTTTACGAGTTGCTTAAAAACTCCGGGCTGCCGGAAACCGATTATCAGAAGTTCCGGCCCGGCGGCGGCCGGCGCCGGTGAAACCCGCCGAAAAAACGCGGCCTTAATATATTAGAATAGGGGAGATACGGTTCGCACGGAGGGGTATATGATAAACGATACGCTGGCCAAGATAGAATCCGCCATAGCGCGCGTCGGCACGCTGGATTCCAAGAACAAAACGGAACTGGTGGTCCTGCTCAACAAGCTCAAGACGGAGCTCCGGAACCTGCCCGAGTCGCAGCGGGAGCGCGCCAACAGCCTGGCCAATTTCGCCCAGGCCGCGGCCCACGAAACCGCGCGCGCCAATACCGACGACCGGCTTAAAGTCATATCCATAGAAGGCCTGGCCCACTCCGTGAAAAGCTTCGAGGCTTCCCACCCGGTGCTGGTGCAGACCGTCAACGAGATCTGCATGATGCTGTCCGGCATCGGCATTTAGCCGGCGCCGCGCACCCCGACACCCCTTTGACGGGTTCATGTGCTATGCTATAGGGACTTTCCGGTAAGACAACATGGACCTCGAGAAAAAAATAGAGATACTTTCCGCGGGCGCCAAATACGACGCGTCCTGCTCCTCCTCCGGCTCCGACCGCGCCGGAGGCAACGGGGCCGCGCACCAGAGCGGCATCTGCCATTCCTGGGCGGCCGACGGGCGCTGCATCTCCCTGCTGAAGATCCTGCTGACCAACAACTGCGTTTACGACTGCGCCTACTGCGTGAACCGCCGCTCCAACGATATCCCCCGCGCCGAGCTGACGCCCGACGAAGTAGCGGCGCTGACCTACGAGTTCTACCGGCGCAATTATATCGAGGGGCTGTTCCTCAGTTCCGGCGTGGTCGTTTCGCCGGACCACACCATGGAGCTGATGCTGGAGGCGGTGCGCAAGCTGCGCGACGAGAAGAACTTTACCGGCTATATCCATATGAAGGTGATACCCGGCGCCAGCCGGGAGCTGATAGACCGCGCTGGCCTGTACGCCGACCGGGTGAGCGTGAACATAGAGCTGCCCACCGCCGGCAGCCTGGCGCTGCTGGCGCCCGGCAAGACCAAAGAGAGCATTTTAAAACCCATGGGCCGGCTGGCCGAGCGCATCAGCGCCAGCCGCGACGAGCGCAAAAGCATAAAGAGCGCGCCGCTGTACGCCCCCGGCGGGCAGAGCACGCAGCTTATCGTCGGGGCCAGCCCGGAAACCGACCTGCAGATCATGCGCCTCAGCGAGGCGCTGTATAAAAAAATGGCGCTGAAGCGCGTCTATTACTCAGCCTTCGTGCCGGTCAGCGCCGACAACCGCCTGCCGGCCCTGCCGGAGCCGCCGCTCAAGCGCGAGCACCGGCTGTACCAGGCCGACTGGCTGCTGCGTTTCTACGGCTTCGCCGCCGACGAGCTTTTGAACGAGAAGTGCCCCTGCCTGGACCTGACCTTCGACCCGAAAACTATGTGGGCGCTGAACAACCTGGACAAATTCCCGCTGGAAGTGAACACCGCCGAGCACCTGGAACTGCTGCGCGTGCCGGGCATAGGCACCGTGTCGGCGAAAAAGATACTGCAGGCCCGGCGGGCCGCGCGCCTGAGCCTGGAGGACCTGGGCCGGCTGGGCGTGGTGATGAAGCGGGCAGTGTATTTCGTGACCGCCGGCGGCCGCTACGGCGGACTGAGGAAGAATTCGGCCGAAGCCATCAGAACCCGGCTGCTGGAAAAAAAGGAACCCGCCGCGGCGGTGCAGCCGGCGCTGTTCGACTGCGCCGCGCGGCCGGGGGAACTGTAATGGGCACCTACGTCTACGACCATTCCTTTACAGGCCTGATCTGCGCCATAAAAGCCGCGTGCATCGACGCCTCGGCCGAGATCACGCTGGCGGCCCCGGCGCAGGAGAACCTTTTCTCCCCCGCCGTGGAAATAGCGTCCGACGCGGCGGACTGCGCCGAGTTCCTGCGCCGGCTCGACGCTATGACGGGCCCGGGCACGGCGGAGAACATAAAGCTCAGCTGGCTGTGGAGCGGGCCCGAAAAAGAAAAAATGCTGCTGTCCTACGCGCGCATGGCTTTTTCCAAAGGCAAAGCGCTCAACGACCTGCTGGCCGACCCGGTGGTGGCCAGAACGCACAAGGCCGCGGCCGCCGTGCTGCGCGAGGCGCACCGCTTCAAGGGTTTCCTGAGGTTTACGGAGCTGAGCGACCGCACGCTTTACGCGCGCATGGAACCGGACCACAATATCCTGCCGCTGGTGGCGGGGCATTTCAAGCGCCGCATGGCCGCTTCTGACTGGGTGATCCACGACGCCCGGCGCGGCGAAGCCGCGCTGTATTTCGGCGGCAAGCTGCGGCTGGCTGAATTAACGGGGGAGCAGAGCCCGCCGCGCTCGGAGACGGAAGCGCGGGTGGCGGGTTTGTGGAGGACTTTCTTCGACGCGGTGGCTATCAAGGAACGCGAGAATCCGCGCGCGCAGCGCGGCGGGGTGCCGCTGAAGTACCGCAGCAATATGCCGGAATTCGACGCGCTGGAGAATCTCAAGCCGCCGGGCGGCGCCTGAGGCCGCTCAGTTGCCGCCGCCGGCGGCGGCGTCCAGGTTCATACTGTCCTGCGCCGTTTTGTTGTAAAGCGCGGCCGCTTTTTTAGCCTCTCCGACGTGCCCCACGGTATTGCGCAGGTAATTGCCGGGAGCGTTGAGCACAGCGCCCAGCTGGCTGCCGCTGGACACGCCCACCTGTTCAGCCGCCGCCACCGGCACCGGCGGCTTAGGCTCCGGCGCGGCCGGTTTCTTTTTGCACGCCGCCGGGCTCAGCGCCAGCGCGGCAATTAAGAACATGCGGTATTTATTCATTGCCCCTCCCCCGGAAACAGTTCTCCGCCAGCAGCCGCTCCGCTATCTGCACGGAATTGAGCGCGGCGCCCTTGTAAAGGTTATCGGAAACCACCCACAGTTGGAATTCCCTGGGCGCGGTAGAGGCCTTGCGCAGGCGCCCGGCGTAAACCTCGAAGGTTTTATTGCCGTGGCTGAGCGGCGTGGGATAGTTCTTCGCGTCCGGGAAAAACTTCAGGCCCGGCGTGTTTTTCAGCTCGGCGGCCAGGGCCCCGAGCGTCCAGGGCCTGGCGGTCTTCGCCCAGATGCCCAGGGAATGGCCGCGCAGCACCGGCACGCGCACGGCGGTGGAGCTTATTTTAACGGCGGGGGAATTCCAGAGCTTCTTCAGTTCGGCCTCCACCTTGTTCTCCTCGCCCGAGCGGCCTTCGGCGTCGAAGCCGCCCACCTGCGGGAACAGGTTGAAAGCTATGGGGCGCGGGAAAATTTCCGGCCGCGCGGGCACGGAGCCGGTCTTAAAATACGCCTTTAATTCTTTTTCCAGCCCGGCCATGGCTGCGCGGCCGGCGCCGGACACGGCCTGGTAGGTGGCCAGGCGCAGTTCCGTAACGCGGAATTTGCGGTGGATGCCGGCCAGCGCCACCGCCGCGCCGGTGATGGTGCAGTTGGGCCCGGCGATCAGCTTTTTCGAGCGTTTAAGTTCGCCGCCGTTGACCTCGGGGATCACCAGCGGCACGCCGGCCGCCAAGCGGAAATGCGCGGAATCGTCGATGCACCACACGCCGGCCGCCGCCAGGCGCGCGGCGAATTTTGCGGAAACCTCATCGGTGGAAACGAAGAAGACCAGGTCCGCTTTTTTCAGCGCGCCCAGCGAGGGCCGCAGGCAGGCGTATTTTTTCCCTTTAAAGGCCACTTCGGCCGGTCGCCGCCCGGAATTGAAGGGGTAAAATTCCCCAACCGGGAAACGGCGGCTTTCCAGCAGTCCCAGCAATTGCCCGCCAACCATGCCCGACGCGCCCACTACCGCCACGTTTATTTTTTTAGTCATGACTCGCCCCGCTTAAATTATTATTGCCCGGCCCGGCCCAGCGCCGGCACCACCACTTCTTTCGAATAGCCGGTATTTTCCAGGTTATCCACCGCCGCCGCGCGCAGGTAGAACATATCACGCGAAATTTCCTCGCGCCCGAAGGTCCAGAAATACGGCGCTTTGAAAAGGTAGCGCGTAACGCGCTGCCAGTCGAATTTATCGTAGGAGATCTCCAGCCAGGACGCGCGGATATCCTCGCCTATCACCGAGAACGACGCGGTGATGCGCTGGGCGTCCACCTCGGCCATGAAACCTTTGATGAAGACCTTGTACTCGTTGGCCGGGATGAGCTTTACGGCGATGGCCGGCTTAAGCCCGGAAACGGGGATATCGAAAACGCTGTCCCCCGACGGAGGATTGCCTTTTATCGAACGGCTCAGCCAGGTGTCCTCCTCCACGCTCTCGGACTGGGCGGCGGCCACGATGGGCGAACTGGAGGAAGAGGTGAAATACCTCGAAGAGGACCACAGCGCCATGTAATTAGGCTTGTCCGCCGCCAGCTTGGAGAGCGGGACCTCCGTCCAGAACCAGCGGGCGGAATCCACGAACTCCAGGTGGTCGTTGGGCAGCGGCTCGAGCGGGAGGTCTGCCGCGTCGACGAGGAAATAGGTATGGTCGGAATTAAAGACCGGCGCGCTGTTGAGGGCGAGGTAGATCTTGCCGGGCAGGGGCCGCGGGTCCCAGGACATGGGCCAGGACATTATTTTGGCCCGGCCGAGCTTGGCCCCGATGAACGCGCGGGAAAAAGACGAGGCGGCCACGGGCGGCAGCTTCACCACCCAGCAGTTATTGTACCCGACGTACCAGTCGGCGTTAAAGCCGCCGTCGGCGTAAAGGTAATACTTCCCGAGGTTCTTTTCCAGGGAGTGATAGACCGGCACCGGCGACTTGGCGGCGTAAGCCGGGGGTTTTTCCCCCTCCGGCAGGGAAGGCGCCTGGGCCGCGGCGCGCAGGCACAACAAGAACAAGACCGCGAAAGGCGGGAGAAAACGCATTGTCTCCTCGTGCTACTTCTGCAAAATTTGTGTCACCCGGTCCAGATCGTCCAGCGAGTAGTAATGAACGACTATCTTACCATTTTGGGGCCCGGGGCCCTGGCAGATGTCCACCTTGGTGCCCAAGCGCTTCTCCAGCGCGGACTCCAGCTCCAGCACTTCGGGGCTTTTGCGCGCCGCGCCGCGCGCCTTGCGCGGGGCGGACGCCCGGGGGGCGTGGAAAGCGCGCGCGGCGTCTTCCACGTCGCGCACCGTCAGCTTCTCCGCTACTATGCGGTGAAAGAACTCCAGGCGCCGCGCGGAATCCGGCACGGAAACCAGGGCGCGGGCGTGGCCCTCGGTGATCAGGCCGGACTGTATGCCCTGGCGGATCACTTCGTCGAGGTCCAGCAGGCGCATCGTGTTCGAGACGGCGGCCCTGGACTTGTGCACCTTGCGGGCCACGTCGGCCTGCGAGGCGCCGAAAGTCTGCATAAGCTGCTGGTAGGCCAGCGCGGTATCTATGGAATTGAGGTCTTCGCGCTGTATATTTTCCATCAGGCTGAGCCCCAGCTTCTGCTCATCGCTAAGGTCCTTCCTGACTATGGCCTCTATTTCCACCTTGCCGGCCAGCTTGGAGGCGCGCCAGCGGCGCTCGCCGGCGATAAGTTCGTAATAATCGGCGCCGGAATCCTTCCACACGTTAATAGGCTGCAGCAGGCCGTGCTCTTTTATGGAAGAAGATAATTCCTCGATAGAACCTTCCGGGAAATTACGGCGCGGCTGGTAATGATTGGGGCGTATTTTGTCGATAGATATTTTCTGTACTACATCACCGGAAGTGTCATTCTCTTTAACCTTGGTGATAAGGGAGTCTATGCCCCTGCCTAATGCCTTTCTCATAATTCTCCTTAAAAAATAAGCACAATTTATCAAAAGTGCCGCTTAACAAAACATAAAAACGCCCGAGATCTTAACCGCCCATATCATATTCAACGGCGGCGTCTTCATTTACATAAAGATTGGAATTAGCGTAGGTAGCGGTATCCACGCCCCTGCGCCCCAGGAACTCTACCGCCAGCTCTTTATAGGCCAGCGCCCCACGGGAGCTGGGATCGTAGATAAAAATCGGCTGCCCAAAACTGGGCGCCTCCGCCAGGCGCACATTGCGAGGAATTACCGTTTTATAAAGCCGCTCCCCGTAATACTGGGAGATCTCCCCCCGCACCTGGTTGGCAAGGTTTATGCGGGAGTCGTACATGGTTATGACCCCGCCGTCTATTTTCAGCCGGGGATTCAGGGCCTGCTTTATTTTCTCCACGGTATCCACAAAATAGGCCAAGCCCTGCATGGCATAGAATTCGCATTGCACTGGGGTGATAACGCTGTCCGAGGCGGTAAGGGCGTTAATGGTGAGCAAACCCAGGGAAGGCGGGCAGTCTACGATGATAAATTTGTACATTGAACGGGCATCGTCCAGCGCCTTTTTAAGCACCGACTCCCGGGAAAGCTCGCTGACCAGCTCCACTTCCGCGGCGGCCAGGTTCTGGCTGGTAGGAACAATGTCCAGCCATTCCACCGAGGTTTGATGCACGGCCTCCGCTACCGGGGTGCCGCACAGAACGTCGTAAATATTCTTATGCGCTTTTGTAATATCCACACCCAGGCCGGAGGTTGAGTTGCTCTGGGGGTCAAAGTCTATAAGGAGCGTTTCGCAGTCGAAGGCCGCCAAGGCTACAGCAAGGTTAATTGCCGTAGTAGTCTTGCCAACGCCGCCCTTCTGGTTCGCAATCGCTACTATTTCAGCCATATCCACTCCATTTCCTATTGGGTACCGCTATTACCATTTACCAAGAACAGATGTTTCACGTGAAACATCCACCAACAGCGCAGGGATAATTTTACAGTATATATATATTGATGTCAACTTTGTCGAGGGAAACCTGAAGCAAGACACAAGAGGATAGGCCTTAAGCGGCGCTGTTACACCCAGCAACAAGGAAACACAAGTTAGCATAACCCCTTGCCCGGCTAGGAACACCTTAACCCAGACATTAGAAGACAGCCAATTCAATTATACTGCAGACATTATCAAATGACAGAGAAAAGGAATAGGAACCGGATATACCGCGGGATTGCGCAGCAGAGGGAAATACCACATTAATAGGCAAAATACCTGGAACAATACCGGGCAGGCCATTATATGGACTAAACCAGGCAAGCAGGCCAAATATTTGCGGTGAACCGACTTAATTGCGAACCAGCGCCGCATTGAGCCCATTCGCTGCCCCCCCACCAGAGTATTGCCGGGCGCAGATGTTTCACGTGAAACATCTGCATGCCTCAAAGGCAACAAGGGTGGCGGCTACAGCAATGGGGCAGGGGGCGGACATAGGCAAACGGGGTCTATTTACCCAGGGCAAACAAAACCCGCCAATAAGGAGACAGAACAGGCACAAGAGGACAAATGCCCGGCTAGACAAGAACAAACAGGCGGACAGACAAATAGCCAGTGAGGCGACAGATCAAAGCAAAAGGCAGGAATAGCGACACGGAGACATAATTGGCGCTGGCACTTAAACTCCCCTGTCTCCCCCCGCCCTTCCCCACACCATAAACCGCGAATCCTGCCCAGCACCACAATGTTTCACGTGAAACATATGCCCGGTCAACGGTTATATGGGCGGACTCCACAGCAATATGGCGGGACAAACATACACGAACACCCCGGGATCAACCAGAACAAATATACCCAACCGCAGGCAGGCAGGACGGCAACAACAAAGCAGCGCAGCCCGGTCAAGCTAAAACAAACAGGCGCACAGTCAAAAAGCCAGGGCTGGGAGGTAAAGGCGAAAAGCGGAAAAGCAGACAGAGCAGAACAAACACATATTCCATCGCCGCCAAGCTTCAACCTCCCCCCCACCACGCCAAGGCACAAACACGAATCCTGTCTAAGCGCCAGAATGTTTCACGTGAAACACCTTTTTTCTCTTCATGGTATTTTCAACCTGCCCCCAAAAAAATGAACCGGGGAGTCATATATTCCATGTGCGCCACCCCACCCCCGCCAAACACGACATCGCCACAAATTCAGCCATAAGCGGCACGATGTTTCACGTGAAACACGTCTTACCGCTTCATGGTATTTTCAACCTGCCCC